>Ga0182030_10003264_pt1 | contig 34623 bp, 16 predicted proteins | sample 812S3MmetaG_FD_121299 | JGI IMG/M metagenome (GOLD analysis project Ga0182030, IMG submission 121299) | Permafrost microbial communities from Stordalen Mire, Sweden - 812S3M metaG (Illumina Assembly) | ecosystem: Environmental > Terrestrial > Soil > Wetlands > Permafrost | place: Sweden...
CGCGGCGCCCCGCCCGAGCAGGCGATGGACCAGGCCGCGAAGGCGTACGTGGCCTGCTACCTGGCGGGCCGGGACGTGCTGCTGATGGCGTCGGACTGGGCCCGGTGCCGGGAACTGTCCGCCCGGATCCGCGAGGACCTGATTCACCTTGGCCTGGTCGATCCCGGCCAGGCCGTTCGGATCGCCGAGGGCGCAAAGGCGTCAGCGGGTGACCTGATCATCTGCCGCAGCAACGATCACAGCATCGAGGCGGGTGAGCGGGGCCGGAGCCTGGCCAACGGGGACATCCTCCGGATCGAGACCATCACCGGCGACGCCATCATGGTGCGCCGTCTCCTCGGGCCGGACCGCGCGACCGGTCAGCGGCGGTTCACCGACCGGGCGTTCCGCTACACCGGCTACCAGTCGTCTGATCTCGCCTACGCGATCACCGGGCACTCCGCCCAGGGCGCCACCGTGCACACCGGGATCACGCTGGTCACCGGCGGCGAGGACCGCCAGTGGCTCTACCCGGCGATGACCCGCGGCACCGACGCCAACCTCGCGTTCGTGTTCACCGCCCCGGCCCGGCCCGCCGACCCGCGGCCCGGCACCCGGCCCGCCCGCGAGCTGAACAGGTACGAGCGCATCCGGCACGAACGGCAGGGGTTCCTTCCCGCCCAGGCCAGTACGCCCGAGCGGGGCCGCACCGACCCGCGGGAGCCGATCGCCGTGCTCGCCGACGTGCTTGACCGCGACGGAGCCGCGCTGTCCGCCTCCGCGACACGGCAGCGGAACCTGGCCAACGCCGACCACCTGGGCATCCTGCAGACAATCTGGACCGCTGAAACCGCAGGTGCCCGCCATGACCGGTACCGCGATCTGGTGATGGCTGCGCTTCCTCCTGGCTACCGGCAGGATCTGTCCCCCCAGGCCCGGTGGCTGTTCCGCACCATGCGGGCGGCCGACTTGGCCGGCCTGGACCCGGCCGAGGTCATCCGCACGGCCATCGCCTCCCGTGACCTGGCCGGCGCGCGGGACATCGCCAGCGTGCTGGACGCCCGAATCAGGCCACGCGTCGCTCCGCTGCTCCCCCAGCCGCAGGGCCCCTGGTCCAGCCGCGTCCCCGACCTGGCGGACCCCGACCGCCAGGCCTACCTGGCCGAAATAGCGGCCATGATGGACGACCGTAAGGAACGCCTAGGCCAGCACGCCGCCCAGACCGCACCCACCTGGGCAGTGATCACCCTCGGCCCAGTACCCGCCGATCCGGACGCCCGCCGGGCGTGGGAGACCAAGGCGTCGTCGATCGGCGCCTACCGCGAGACATACGGCTACGACCACCCCGAGGACCCGATCGGGCCCGAACCCACCGGTGACGCGCCGGATCAGCGGGCTGCCTGGCACGAAGCGTTCGCCGCCCTCGGACCCGTGGACGGACCGGATGTCCGTTCCATGCCCGACGGCCGCCTGTGGCTGATCCGCGACACCTACACCACCGAGACCGCCTGGGCACCCAGGCACGTCGGCAAAGAACTGCGGCTGGCCCGGCTAGGCGCGGCCGGGGCCGACCTGGACGCCACCCGCGCCGGAGCGGAGGCCGACGCCGCACGCAAGGCCGGCGACCACGACCGCGCCGCGCGGCACGAGGTTCTGGCCGCCAGCTACCAGGCGATGAGCGACCACTACCGGCAGCAAGAAACCATCTTCGCCACCACCATGGACGACCGGCGCGAGTGGGAGCACGCCACCGAGCATTCCCGCCACCTAGCCGTCGCCGCCGACGCCGAACTGCGCCGTCGTCACCCGGACCAGCGGATCAAGCCCATGCGCTCCGCCGAACCAGCCGCCGTCAGCGACACCGACCGCGCCGAGCTGGCCCTGACCCCGGACAAGAAGATCACCGAGATGGCCGCCTGGGTCCGCGATCTTGCAGCCGAGCGCCAGACGTTCCGCGAGAAGCTCGAAGAACTCCAAAGCCTCAGGATCCCCAGTGAAGACCCCGACTGGGACGACCTGGGGCCGGCATTCCCCGGCTGGAATCCGCCTGGGCGCGATGCGATCCTTCAGCCGCCGAAGCCGCAGATCACCCCCTCGGCAAGGATCCTCCAGCTCGCCGCCGAACGCGACACGTCACCCGAGGCCGCTGACTGATCGCCGGGGCATGGCGCATCATGGGCAAAGGAAGGAGGCGACCGCCGATGTCCGCGATAGACATCCCCGACCCGCTGCCACCCGCGATTACCCCGCCCCGCACGGTGATCGAATTCCTCGTCGACGAGGATCTTGATGGATTCGGCGACACCGGTCTGGTCGCGCGCACCTGGCAGTGGGTCCTGCACGGAGGCGGGCCCGGGCCGATCAGCCACATGGACTGGTCACAGTTCGACGGCGACGGACCGCCATCGGCCGCCACCCTCGCCGCGGAAAGCGCCGCCGACGAGCCGCCGCTGCACCCGTCCACCCCATGGCCCGAGCTCAACAAGGCCAGATTCATCTGCTGGCTGTGCATCTCCCTTCCGGGCGACGAAGTTCCACTACGTTTCCGACCATGGGAGACCGCACGGGAACCTGCTGTCGCCGAGGACGGATCGGTGACGATCACCATGCGCGAGATCTACGACTACTGACCACCAGTAACGACGGGCGGCCCGCGAAGGCGTTCCATTGAAGGAGATCGCCACCAACGGCCAGGTCATCGCCGCCGCCGTCGACCCGTACACCAGCGAGGTTGTGGGCGGATTCGCAAGCTTCCAGAATCTCCCGCTGATCATCTTCCGTGTGACGTCCGGGCAGACCGAGCGGATTCCCTGCTGATCCGGACCGCCAGCTGCACGTCCCGGCTCGGCTAATCGCCGGAATTGCAACCTAAAGCTGGACATCACCTGCCCGGGAATTCACATTTATCGTGCGAACCTAGCTCCGAGGGGAGTGCCCTCGGGAGCTTCATCTGAACAGGACAGTAGGTATGTATTCAAAAGACAGATCTACCGTCTCAGCGATTTTCTAGCCGATGTCTAGTGGGACAAAACGGGCATGCGGCCCGCAGCGCGACCTGTCTTGGCATCTACGCAGGAAAATGCCGGTGCTTTTTAACGGGATTGCTAGCATAACCTAGAGGATGACGGGTTGAAATCCTGTCCCTGCTCCCACCTAGGCGCAGGCCAGGATCTGGTCCACGAAGCGAGGAGCCAGCTTTCTGGAGCCATGCCAGCCCGCTTTAGGTGTGGCGCACGGTAAGAGGAGCGCTGGTTTGCATGACACTAGGGGACGCACAGGCCGACGGATTTCCGACGTTCGGATATTATCCGGACCCTGAACGGCTTGATGTTGCGTTGGGGCGCGGCTCGTTTGTGCGCGCCCTCGTTGTGGCGGCCCCTGTCCGGGCGCTCGCCGGACAAGTACGTGAGTGCCGGATCATCTGGAATCCCGGTGTCGAACTTCCTGAGGGCGTGTACTGGTTCCAGGGGGTTGATGAGGGATCGATTATTCTGCAGGTCGTCAGCGGTTCGGTGCCCGGTGATGCCATGGTCGTTCCCCTCGGCGACATCGGTGATGACCATCCGCTGGCCGATGCGTGGGGATGGGCCGAAGAACTCTGGGAGAGTGCCGTTCCTGTGCCCGCCCCGCGGTTCGAGATCAACGAAGCTGCTGTGAGCCATCCGGGTGGAAGTGACGTGGTTGTCCGGGACCGGAAGTTCCTCAGGGAGCACTGGTCCTACACGGTGGTGATTGAAGGGCGGCAACAGGACATCCTCGATTCCGGGCTCAGGCCGAGCCCACAGCTTGAAGATCCGCGTATGTGGGTCACTGGCGAGCCGACGCCTGCGACTCGATTCGGTGCGACCCTTACGCGTGCGAAGTTGCAGGGCAAGTTCGTGAACACTTTGTTCTCGTTCCGGGCGACTCGGACAACATTCCGGCCGTACCAGTTCAAGCCGGTGCTCAAGCTCCTACAAACGGGCAAGACAAGGCTCCTGATCGCCGACGAGGTCGGCCTCGGCAAGACCATCGAGGCCGGGCTTATCTGGACGGAACTTGAAGCGCGGCAGGAAGCCGACCGGGTGCTAGTGGTCTGCCCGTCGAGCCTCCTCGGCAAGTGGAAGGAGGAAATGGCGGACCGTTTTGGTTTCGAGCTCGCCGAACTCGGCCGTGAAAGCCTGAACGACTTCCTTGAAAGACACCGCCAGAACCGGCTCCAGGGAAGGCATACCTACATCTGCAGCTTGGAGCGGCTGCGTTCGTGGGGCGGTATTGATGAATTGAGGGAATTCCCACCGGAGTTCGACCTCGTCATCGTTGACGAGGCGCACTCGATGCGGAACCAAGACACGAAGAGTTACGCATTGGGAACCGAGCTCGCGGAATGGGCAGCAAGCCTCGTCTTCCTCACTGCCACGCCGATCAATCTCCACCAGCAAGACCTCTTGAACCTTCTCGAGCTGCTCGCGCCGGAGGATTTCGGTGACCTGGAAGACCTTGCACTGCGCCTAGAGCCAAACAAGATCATCAACGCCGTGGCCGCCGGACTGGCGGAGGCAAGCGCAAGCGGGCATGCAATGAATGCGCAGCTGGGAAGGCTCGGCACCACGGCTTTGGGACAAGCTCTGACAAAGCGGCCCGAGTTCGTGCTGCTGACCGAGCTGCTGTCCAGGGATGAACTGACCCCCCGCGACACCGTCCAGGCCAAGCGATACCTAGCCGACCTGAACACGTTGTCGACCGTCATCACTCGCACCAGGAAGGTTGAAGTTGATGACCGCAAGGCCAAGAGGACTGAGGATCGTCAGGAGGTTCGCTGGACCCAGGCAGAAGAGGACTTCTACGCCGAGTACCTCCAATGGTGCATCGATCGAGCGAACTGGGCGGGAATGCCTGTCTATTTCGCGATGCAGATGCCATTGCGGCTCGCGAGTGCTTGCCTGCCGATGGCCCGCCGCGCCGTGCTCGACCCAGCATCCTTCGGCAATATCTCGGACGCCGATTCCGATGCCTCAACGGAGAGACTGGAACCCCACGCTGGCCTAGTCCAAGCTGCCCTAAGGCTGCCTGAAAGCGTTGACACCAAGTTCGACTTGCTGAACCAGGTGATGCACTCGCTCCATCGCCAAGGACGGCAGGCACTGTTGTTCACCCACTCCCGCCCGACCCTCGCCTACCTGGCGGGGCGCCTGGAACAGGACTTCCGTATCGCGGTCATGCACGGTGGGGTGAAGCGCGAGGACCGACGCCGGATCATGGCCGAGTTCCGAGCTGGAGCGTATGACTTTGTACTAGCCAACCGAGTCGCCAGTGAAGGTCTGGACTTCGAGTTCTGCTCCGCAGTCATCAACTATGACCTGCCATGGAACCCGATGGAGATCGAGCAGCGTATTGGGCGAATCGACCGGATAGGGCAGAAAGAGGAAACGATACTGGTCGTCAACTTTGTCAATGACAGTACGATCGACGAACGGATATTGACGAGGCTGCTTGACCGTATCGATATCTTCGAGTCCTCGATCGGTGCACTCGAACCGATCATCTCGGCCAATGCACCGAAGGTCCTGCAGGCCGGATTCGACTTCACATTGACCGAAGCTCAGCGGGAACAGAAGGTCCGCGAAGCCCTTGCCGCGATCGAGGAGCAGCGCGTCGGCCTGCAAGAGCTCTCCGACGCTTCTAGCGCGCTCCTTGTCAGCAACGACGTCGATGTCGCCGGGCTGGAAGACGACCTCATCAGAACGGGCCGATACATCGGGCAGCGCGAGCTGGCGCTTCTCCTGGACGACTGGGCTCGTGTCGATGGCGCCCCCGGGGCGCGGTTCGCGAATGACGGCCTGACGATGGAGTTCCGCGGGAATCCAGCGATGGCAGCGCGAGTCTATGAGCTGGCCACGTCGGCACGTCGAACCCGCGCCGAAACGAGCTCTATCTCGACCCAGCTTCGCAGCGAGACACCAATTCACCTGGTACTCGACCAAGAGTTCGCACGCACCAGCGGCGAGATGCTCCTAACCGCTACGAGTCCGCTTGTCATGGCGGCCACCCTCATCCCAGGGCATCGTCAGGCTCGGTTCGCGTCCCTGAGGCTTACCGCACCCATAGACGACCTGGATGCCGGCACCTATGTCGTTGTTCTCGCCAAGGCAGCAGGGGCCTCGCGGGGCGGTGATGAGATCTGGGGCACCGCGGTCACAGACAAAGGCCAGTTGGCAGGCGAGGGTCCTGTGAATGCCCTCCTTCGCGCCCTCGCTGAGGGCAAACTCGCTGACGCGCCACTACCTGATATCGACCGACTCCCAACGTTCACCGAACGGGCGCTCAACCAACTTCACCTGCGCCATCTGGACGAGCAGGCCCGGCGCGACAGCGAGTTTCACGCGCTCCAGGAATCGCGACGCATCACGCTCAGGGAGCAGCACAAACGGAAGCTTGAAGCCATCGAACGACGTATCTCGACCGCACAGCTCCGCGGCCGAGACGAGAAGTCGATCGCGCTCTTCCGGAGCCAGCGGCGCAGAGCGGAGGAACGATTCGCCAGCCTTATGTCGGAACTGGGGAACGCAATGCAACCCGAAATACGTCTGGAGCCGCTCGCTGCTTGCGTTATCGAGGTAGTCCCTGAGGGGGAGAGTACATGAGTACGCTGCTCAAGGAAAAGGAACTTGAGCTGGCGGACGAGCAGGTTGCGCAGAAGCGCTACTCCCAGAAACTGGCAGCCAAGGCCCAGAAGCCGATTCTAGTCCAAGGACCTCGCAACAAACTCTGGACGGGTACCGGCATGCCAGCGTCCAGAGTCACGCCGACCGGTCAGCTAGTTGGCCGGGTGGCGCTTGCGACCCCCGATCCTGACCTCGCTGGCGGATCCGACTTTTACATCGGGGAGGCCCGCGCCGAGATCGACGGGGTCGATGTATTCAGTTGGGCAGCCCCCGTCGCCTGCACGTTCTTCCGGGGCACCCATCACCACGAATGGTGCGGCGAGGTCGCGGTGATCCGCGCCTTTGCGCATCGAAATGGTCAGATTTTCGATTTCGCCGACGATGTCCTCCGCCCCGACGCACCTGCAACACCGTTCCGCAAGCGGGGCCTGTCTATCCCGACTCCCCCCAGCAGGTCGCGAAGCTGGGCTCTTCCGAAACCCATGGGCAAATCTGCTGCGGCGCCCAAGTCGAGGGCGGAGACACCTGTTGCGGCTCCGTCGGATGACTCCACCCACCGTGTCGACGAGCCCAGCCGACATCCTGCACCGGCGCCGAAGAGTCCCGTAGGCCGGATTGAATCCGAGCCGCGGGTGCGAGCTGAGGAGTTGCTGCGAGCTCAGTTGCAGGCGCCTCGCACCAAGAGCCTCGCTCCTGTCCTAGCAACGCTCCAGCCCGACCAGTACGAGTTGGTCACCGCGCCGGCCATGGAGAGCATGATCATCGAAGGCCAACCGGGTACAGGCAAGACCATCGTGGCCTCTCACCGTGCCGCCTACCTCATCAACGAAGAGACGCCGCCGGAGAACACCCTCGACGGCAATATCCTGCTCATCGGCCCAACGATTGGCTACACCAATCACGTCCGTGACGTTGTCAATCGTCTGACGGGCGGAACCGACCGCATCAAGATCGTCGCAATTCCTCAGCTGATGCAGCGAATCCTCGGCTTGAAGGAGGAGCCCCGCGGACCGTCATCCCGCAGTTGGCAAGACGTCGACTGGAATCTTGGTGAGCTGGCCAGGTCGGCCATCCACCGCCTGAAGACCTTTAAGGGCATGACTTCCACGGAGGAGGCCTACGAGCACCTTCGCCGGAACGAAGTGGCCGGTCGTCCGATCACGCCCGACTCTGAATGGAGCGCTTACCTAGATCGCCTGCCACCGTTTAAGGACGCGCTAAGGGCGCAGGCGCCGTTGCTGGCATTCATCAAGTGGGAAGTGGCCAAGCCGTCCGAACTTGGCTTCATCGAGCACATCATCGTCGATGAAGCCCAGGACGTGACGCCACTGGAGTGGTTCCTCCTTGCGGCTATCAACGAGACGCATGCCTGGACTCTCCTGGGCGATCTCAACCAGCGCCGCTCAGACCACACCTTGTCAAGTTGGCGGCAGATCCGGGAAGTCCTCGGGCTCTCAGAGGAGGATGCGCCGATTACGACGCTTCAGCGCGGCTACAGGTCGACCAAGCCGATCCTGGAATACGCCAACCGACTCCTGTCCCGCAATCAGCGAGCCCTCATCGCCTTCCAAGAGGAAGGGCCTGAGCCCTGCGTCGAGCGAGTACGCCCCGGCGACCTTGGAACTGCCGTCGTTGGCCAGGTCGATCGCCTGCTCAGTGCCTACCCAGACGGCACTGTGGCAGTGATCTCAGCGGATCCGACCACCGCCAGGAAAAGCCTTCGATCCGCTGGCTGGGCGACGGCAAGGAGTAACCATCAAATCTGGGAACGCAATGGCCGGAACGTCACAGTGATCGATTCTGACGAAGGGCGTGGCCTAGAGTTCGATGCTGTCATTGTGGTTGAGCCAACAGATTTCCCGCAGAACTACGGTCGGCAAGGCCCACTTTACACCGCCTTGACAAGACCCAATAGGGAACTAGCCATCGTGCATGCCAAGCCACTTCTTGACGCCTTGCGGCGCAGATAATCCCGGCCTATGGTCACTGCAACCAGCAGTGCATACGAGCGTCCTCCGGCTGGCAACTGGCCACAACCTCGCAAAAGTAGCCGCCGACTTACCATTCGCATCATACGGCGATAACGGCTTACCGGTCGTGAATGGTCCTTAAGGCACAGCGGGGAGGAAACGGCTGGGCTGGCCGTGCCAGGAGATCACCAGAGCGTCACGTGCCCGGGTGGCCGCGACGAACAGCAGCGACCGTGCCCGCACCAGCTCGCGATGCTGACGTGCCGGGTCGGCGGCGGCGCGTTGGCCAGGGACGGCTGCGTCGGTGATCCCGGCAAGGATCATCCGCTGGTATTCCAGGCCCTTGAATCGCTGCAAGGTCCCGACGTGTACTCCGTCGGGCCGACGTGGCCCATCCGGGCCGATTGACCCGGCGGGCACGTCGTGATCGGACAGGTAGCTCTCAACCTGCTCGACCTGTTTCCTGGTAGGCACGGACACCGCGATGGAAGTGTCGCCGCCGGTCCACTCCCGCACTTGGTGGAGGATGCCGTCGAGTTCAGACTGCCAGCTACTGTAGGCGCGGAACTCCGGCTGTGGGCCGCGGAGCACGGACCGGTAGCCGTCCAGGGTGTCCGTCCCGTCGTCCATGTCGTCCCAGGATTCGGTGCCGAGAATCCGCGATGCGGTGGTGAGAATCTCGTGCGTGCTGCGGTAGGTGAGGGTCAGCCGTGACGAGCGGCCCCGGATCTCGATGCCGAGGCTGCCCAGGGACACGTAGTTGTCGTAGATCCGCTGATGGGTGTCACCCGCGAGGAACAGGTCGTTCGCCCCGCGGCTGACCATAGCGCGAAGCAGCATCCAGTGCGCCGAGCTCAGGTCCTGCGCCTCATCCACGACGATGTGCCGGTATCTAGGCTCGCGTGTGGCCGCGAGCTGCTGCTCCAGCCGGGCCGCGTGCGCGGCCACCCGGCGGAACGTCCACAGGTTCGCCTCGTCAAGCCGCTTGGTGAACTGCTCGGCGAGTTCCCAGATCGCTGCGCGCTGAGCGCGGTTGAGCTGCCGTCCCCGCCCAACCCGGCGAGCACGGAAGTACTCCTGCCTGGTGGTGATCGCGTGCCCGAGCACCACCTGTGACCACTCGTCGTTCAGGAAATCGGCGTCCCAGCGGGTCTCTCCCAGCTCGAGCAGCATTTCGCGCCACAGCTCGATGGCCTTGTCGTCGTTCATCAGGGGCAGCCGGGTGCCTGGCTGTGCCTCATTGACGACCTGAGTGGCGAGACGATCGATGTTGATCACATCGACACGGTCAAGAAGCTCCGGGCCACCGAGCAGCAGCAACCGCTGCCGAAGGTCGGCGGCGAGGTTCTTGTTGAAGGTCGTCAGCAGCACGTCCTTGCCGGAGCTGTCAGCAGGCAGCCGCTCGACCAGCCATTTCACGCGGTGCAGTGCGACTATGGTCTTGCCTGTACCTGGGCCACCGCTGACCCGGGCGGGTCCGCTGTAGGAGCGTTCGACGACGCGCCGCTGAGCCGGATGCAGGTATACCTGCCAGCGTTCGAAGCCGCCCTGGAGGATAGCCTGCAGCGTTTCGTCGTCAGTGGTGACGAGAGACGCGGGCCGGGCGGCCGCCGCCGCGTAGTCGGTCGGGTCGACCGGTTCCTCGGCTGAGATCGGGGCGGTAACGCGCTCCATGACCTCCTCGACGGAAGCGCCATCGTGCAGGGCGAACAGAACATCGGCGGTGAGCTGCGGGACGCATGCGGTGAACTCGAGGAGCTGCTCCTCTGTCAGGATCTTCCCGATCGTCGAGAGCAGCGGCCTGCCCACTCCCAGCTCGATCAGCTGCGACTCCGGGTAGCCAGCGAACAACGGTGGCGGCCCGACAGGCGCGGCCGGCTTGACGGTTCCGACTAGTGACGCCATGTCATAGAAATCAATCCCGCCGGTGACTTGGTTGATCTGGTAGGCAAACCGTTCGAGATTGTCATAGGACTCACCGCGGTGCCTGACCGTGACCAGCATGTACTCGTCGTCCTTCACGTGCAGCAGGAGCGCCCGGTAGTCATCGGTGACCCGCGCCGAGTACAGCCGTGAGTCCCCCTTGAGCTGTTTAAAGCGGAGACCAGGGTTCGTCGGGTCCTGGCGGAACTTCCGCATGAAGTCCCACATGGCTCCCTTCACCGACCGGTCCAGCTTGTCGATCTCCTTGTCCGCTTTCTCCGTGAGCCGCAACCGGGCCATTACCCGTCCCCTCCCATGATCCGTGCGGCTAGCTCCTCCGGCGGCCAGTCACCCGCCACGCGGGCGTCCCACCCCGCCGCCGTGAACGCGGCCACGCACTCCTCGTCTCCGTCCGCGATGACTGCGACCCGGAGATCGAGCCACGCCATCTCCGCCTGCCATCCCTGATCGTTGAGCTCGTACCCGATCTCGTCCTCCGCTGGCGCGGAAACGCCAAGACCAGCGAGCCGATGCGCGAGCGGCCCGACCTCGGGCGCAAGCATGCCGACCGGCCAGGACACGTCCGTGCCGGTCGGCGACACCGGTGTCTGGGGCAGGCTCGCGGCCCACGGGGTGGCCTCCGCCTGGCTGCGCCGGTTCAGCGAGTAGTACGTGCGCAGCCCGGCCGAGTTCGCGACCTTAAGCGCGGATACCAGCAGGTGTGGGTCGGACAGCTCCAGGTTTGTGTAGGCGATCTGGTCGCCGTCACCGGCCCCGTCGGACAGGAACTGGACAATGTTTCCCCAGTACAGCCACGCCGCCCAGCGGCGACGATGCGCCTTAGGGTCCGCCGAGATCGTCGCCTGTCGGTCATCGAGGACGGTCAACGCGGTCCATCCGCCGAGCGGGTTCTCCTCGTTCTTAGCCCGCGGGTCGAGGATGACCGTGACAGCACAGTCGTTGTCATCCCTGGCCTGGGCGAGCCCGATAGGACCGTCACCCCCCGCAGGAAGCTGCTGCCCTAGGAGGGAGGCCACGGCCCGTTCTGCCAATGTTTCCGAGTTCACTCGGGTCGGGTTGGTGAACAGGCCAGCCACCGCGGCCTCCGCGCGGCGAAGCCAGTGTGCCGGATCAGGGTCGGTCAGGTACGCGAACAGGGTCTTCACCGGGTTGCACCAGATGGTGCCGGGCAGCTCCGCCGGATCGCTGCCCGCCTTCTGGTGGGCAGTCCGGGCCCGCGCCTGCGCGTTGCCGCGGTAAGGCGGCCACGGCATGTCCTCGGTGATCGTGTCGTCGGCCATGTCGTCGACGGCTTCCCAGTCGAACTGGAATACCACGGTCCCGTCTGCGCGCAGCCCGGCTCGCTTATCGGCGTCCTCGGCGATCCGATTTTTATCGAACGACGCGTGGTACTTGTAGCCATCCAGGTACACCACGACCTTGGCGGCGCTGGTGTCGGTCCGGGCAAACTCCACATCCGGGATGGTGCCCCTGGCCCGGTGGTGCATGGTGACCTGCCAGTGCGCGCTGCCCATCCGCAGCGCGGCGGTGGACCGGCCGTTGACGGTGGCGGCCGGAGTCAGCGAAACGGCGGGTTCGGCTGCCACCCAGCGGGTGAGCGTCTGCCAAAATCTGGCCTCAAGTTCGCTTTCCACCTGGCCGGCCAGCGAGATCTCTCCGGTGCTGGCCACCGAGGTAGTCGTCCAGTTCTGCAGCAGGTCATCCAGCATGGAAAGGGCCTCGGCTCGGGAGACGAGGTGCCATTTGTCGTCGTCGATGTGGCTGAGCAGGCAGCGGTGACAGGCGCGCTTGCCGTCGTCCGCGCACCGGCACCCGGCAGCGACGTCGCGGGCACTGACCAGGACATTGCGAAGTTCTTCCTGATCAGCGAGCCGGTGCAGGTACCCGGTGCCGCCGGGAAGAGTGTCGTGCAGGACGAGGAACTGGCGGTTGCGCCCGGTGCCCTGGTCGGGCATGGTGGCGGTGATGACCGCGAGGTGGTCGGGGTCGCCGCCGTAAGCCTTCGCCACGCCGGCCATGAGCGCCGCCGCGAACGACGCGACCCGCTCGTCGACCAGGGCGGTGGCCACCGGCAGCAGAACCCGGATCGCCTCGGTGTGCAGCACGTGGGCGAGGATCAGCTCGGTGTGGTCGCCGGGGCCCGTGCCGCGCCGCTGCGGGCACCACAGACGGTGGTGACTGGGCTGGCTGTAGCCCGAGCTGACCAGCGGGTCGGCGTGGTCCGGGCCGGCTGGCTTGTCCGTGGTCGTGCCGCCGCACGAGACGCAGGTGTAGAACTTCCCGATCCGGGTGTCCTGGCCGGCGAACCGGTCGGTCCCCTGCAGGTCCGGCCGCCGGACTCCCAAGTTGAAGGTGCGGACCACGGCACGACGGGTGAAGTCCACACCGAAGGTCCGGCTGGCGTGCCGCCATGAACCGGGTTCGATGTGCTCGGGGTCGACGTCTACGGCGAAGGCGCGCTCGTAGTACTGGCGGTCTCGGTCGTCGCTTTCATCAGAGATCCGCGCGTCATCGCGCCGGTCGTGAGCGGTGACCCGGACCGGACGCAGCACCTTGTGCAGGGCGCTGGCGTCACCGAGCTGCGTGTTGTCACAGCGCGGGCAGGGGCTGGTGTCGGAGGTGGCGAGTTTCTCGCGGATGTAGCCGCAGTCGGAGCAGATCCGCCACTGCTCCCATAGCGGACGGGACGGCCGGCCGAGGTCCAGGCCGGTGACCTTGTGGTGATAGCCCTGGATGTAGAAGTGGTTCCCGGGCGCGAGCTCGAACAGGGCCTGGCGGGCGGAACGGTTGTACTCGCGTAGCTCGCCGAGGTAGAACTTCTTCCCGTCCTTGTCCTCGTCTTGCCAGGTGAGGGTGGCTTCCAGCGTCGTCGAGGAGTCGATCAGGGAGTAGTTGGGCAGCAGCCCGAGCTCGGTCATTGCGCCGTGCGCGTCGGTGCGGCTGATGACGCCGATCTGTTTCTGCACGCCTCGGCGTTCTGCGTTGAGTTCCCTGATCTGGGCGGCCTGCACCGGGTCGGACGGCACCAAAAGTGCCACCGCCTCGTCGATCGCGATGATCCGCTCCCGCAGGTCCTCCAGCCGCCGGTTCCAGATGTCCTCGGCGTCACGGACCTTGTCCTTCAGCCCGGCGGTAGCGAAATCGCGTAGCTCGGTTGCCGCGGTGGAGTCGAGGTGCGCGGGGAACAGCTCAAGGAACGCCTCGGCGATGACCGCGCCCTGGGCAAGGGCGGCGTCGCGGAGCCTGTTCAGCCAGCCAGTCTCGCCGAACAGCACCGACGCCCGGCGCGGTATCGGGAGTATCCCGGCGAACCGGCCCCGCGCCGCCAGGTCGACCAGGTGTGCCAGGTACTGGCGGCGGAGGATCTCGACGGCGGACAGGTAACACCCAGGCGGCACGATCTCGCCCGCGATCATGTCACGGGGTTCGGCGAGGAAGTACTGCTCACGTTCCCGGCGCCCAGCGAAGGTGACCAGGAACGCGTTCCCGGTGCGCCGCCCCGCACGGCCAGCACGCTGCACATAGCTGGCCGGGCGGCGTGGCACCGACGCGAGGATTACCGCGGACAGCTCGCCGATATCGATGCCGAGTTCCAAGGTGGGCGTGCAGGACAGGACGTTCGGGTCGTTGTACCGGCTGCCGTCGCGGAAGGCCCGCTCCACCCGCTCCCGCTGGGCGCGGGACATCGCGCCGATGTGCTCGGCGGTGACCACCTTGTACGGATGCCGCTCCGAGTACAGCTGACGGTAATAGTCCTTCTCGTACTCCCGGTCGGGCGCCGCAGCGAGCGTCCCGGTGCACCGGTACCGCGGACACGGCTGGCTGATCCAGGCCGCGCGCCGTTCCGGCGGGACGACCTGGTGCCAGTGGCAGGTGTCGCAGCCGAGCGTCGCGCCCGGGACCTCCGCGGGATCCAGCAGCCGGACCCGGACGTGACCGGGCCGCAGCCCGTACACCCGGGTGGCGCCATCGCTCGCGGTCCGCGCCGCCAGCACGTCCTCGTCCGCGAGAAGCTGCAGCAGCCGGGGCAGGTAGCCGACGGCCTCCTGGGCGCCGATCCCGAGACAGCGGGCCGTCCAGTCCACGTACCAGCCCTGGCGGGTGTCCGCGGCGTCGAACTCGCTGCCCCGCCTGCGCTGGCCGGTCAGGAACCGCGGAGCCGAGACACCGCTCGGGAACGCGGGCATACCGTCCGGACGGCGACCCCAGATCGCGCCGAACCGTTTCGTCCCGGCCACCGCGAGCCAGTTCTCCAGCCAGTGGTGGGAGACGCCGCCGCTCATCCGGAGCCGCTCCAAGATGCCCCGGACCAGGACCACGTACCGGTCCGGACCCGCCAGTTCACCCATCGCGGTCACAGGGCCCCTGAGCTGGAGATCCCTCGCGAGCACGGCGATCCGTTCCGGGTCCGCTAGCGGGACCTCCACGGCGGCGGTCCTTGTGAGCTCCAGGGTGCGGCCCATCCGGGACCGCAGGCCAAACTCGAGGACCATCTGGAACGCCAGCCGCCGGGCAATCAGCTCCCACGTGTCCTTCGACCCGGAGTTCTCGCCCGCGAGCAGCCGGTCCACGTCCTGGCGGCCATGCAGGTCCGGCGGGACCACGGTGGTCAGCCACTGAGGCGCGCTCGCCTTGGTGATCACGTCCGCGATCAGGTCGTTCAGGTTCGCCTCACCACCGCCATCGTGCAGGATCGCCGCGACAAGCGTGCGGAGGGAGAAGGAGTAGGAGCGGCTGGCGACGAACCCGGCGCGGTGCGCCGCGTCCTGCACCGCATCGTTGAACAGCAGCGTCTTGCGCTGCGGGTCCTGGAGCTGCCCCCCGGTGAACAACTCGGTGATGGCGACCGAGGCCAGGCTGGCCAGGCCCGCGCCGAGGAACCGGGTCCCGTCGTCCATCCCGCACGCCGGGCACCGGTCATGCTCGGCGGCATAGACGCCATCCCGGTCGTGGCGCAGATCCCCGAGCACCGGCACATCCGCGACGGCCGTACCGATATCCCTGGCGGGGTCCAGAGGCCGGACGCGAGTGCCTTCTGGGTTCAGCATGAGGACGGTGACTACACCAGGCCGGCCGGTCGCGCAGGCGGCGACCTCCTCGTCCGTCGCGGCGATCAGCGGCCGGACCAGGCGCTTGCTGGACACCGACGCGCGGTAGATCTTCGCCGGATCCTGAATCAGCTCCTGCGGATCCTTCTCAGGCGACAGCGCCGCCCACCCCGAACGCCCGCAGTGACGACAGTACACGGCGGGCAGCGACTCCCGGGGGAAGCCACCCATCGTGGTCTCCGTCTCCGGACTCGGCTCCCCGAACCAGCCGAACCTCGGGTTCCGGCTGATGACCCGGAGCAGACGGCTGAGCGGCCGGATCCACAAGTGCGTCTCGATGTGCAGGAACGGCCGGGACGCATCCTCTGGGTTCCTGGCCTCCGACAGCAGCGCGACGAACCGCGCGAGCGCGGCCGCGGTCTGCCCCGGGTTACGCAGGAACGCTTCACCCCAGTTGTAGGCACCCTTCCGGGGGATTTGCTCGAGAATCTCGGACGACGTGGACGGCCTGACACCGAGCACATCCATCAGCGCGTGGGTGAGGATATGAGTCCGCAGCACCCGCCCGAGCGCCGCCCGGTTGGTGATCTCCTGGCCGGTGACAAGCTTGACGATGTCCGCCATCGCCTGGTCATCCACGCGCGGATCGCCCAGCCCCGCGAGCTCCTGCGGTGCCGGGAGGGGCAGAGAGTAGTCGATCTCCCCGAGGAAATCATCAGGCGGCAGCCGCTGCTCGGTGATCACCGAGCCTTCGTCGAACGCGGTACCGAAGACCTGCTCGGCGACCTCCCTGATGCGTTCGGAGTCCCCGCCTTCTCCCAGCGTGGCGGATGTCGCGACCGGGCAGATCTGGCCGAGGGGCTTGCCGGGCTGGGAGTGATTCGTGGCGGCGGCCAGGCGGCGGAGCAGCATCGCCACGTCGGTACCCTGCGCGCCGTCGTAGGTGTGGAACTCGTCCACCACCACGTAGCCGATGTCCGCGTCCTGCCACAACGCGAGATCCTCACCCCGCTGAAGCAGCAGGTCCAGCATCTTGTAGTTCGTGATCAGGATGTCAGGCTGTTGGGACCGGATCTCCGACCGTTCCGTCAAGACCCTGGCGTACGCCGTGCCCGGCGCCTCGCCGATGTACAGCCCGGCGGTGACGCCGGTGAGCTCGGGGCGGGCGAGGAGGTCGTTGATCCGCATCGCCTGGTCGGTGGCCAGCGCGTTCATCGGGTAGAGCAGGACGGCCTTCACGCCCCGCCCGCCCGCCTGCTTGGCCCGTCGACAATGGTCAAGGACCGGAATGAGGAACGCTTCGGTCTTCCCCGACCCGGTACCCGTCGTCACCAGCGTGGGCTGTGGCGCACGGTCAAGGCTCGACAGCCGCCGCCACGCTTGCACCTGATGCAGATACGGAACGGGCTCGGCGGGTGCCCACTCCAGGATGTCCCGCCAGCCCTCGTCGGCGGGCCGAAATGGTGTCCGGATCCGCAGGTACGGCCCACGGAAGATCCCGTTTGCCGGGTGGTTAAGAAACTTCTCCAACGCGTCCCGTACCGGCGGGTCCGCCAGCGCGAACGTCGTGGAGAGGTACTGGGTAAGGTTGGTCTTGAGTTCTTCTGCGGCCAGCGTCGGTCTCACCGCGTGCCACCATCCGCCCGAGCCTTCCGCAGCCGCTTACTGAACACCGCATGCGCCTGCCGGTACTCCGCGATCCGGTCAGCCTTGTAGAACGGCCCGATGTACCCACCCGGCAACGGGTTTGCCGCGGGATCCTCCAGGCATTGCTCGAATTGCTTCCAGTGCTCCTTGGTCTGCCCGTGACCCCAACTGTCGTAATCGGCGGCAAGCTTCCGCCCATTGGCGTCGAAGTACATCTCGTCCTCATGGTCCGCGAGGACACTGAACCGGGACGCATAAGCAGCGAGAAACTCGTCGATCTCGAGCCCGAGCCACACCGCAACCAAGGCATCGATCTCCACCAGGGCGGCGCGGCGCGCATACTCCGTTCGCAACGGCGTGTCCCATCCCCAGTAGCTGTCTACATCCCCGAGCGCGCTCAATCTCGGCCAGTCGAAGGCCCAGCCCCCCGCTTGCCACCCGGGGCCATAAAGCTCACGCCAGAGATCCGCATAAGCGTCTGTCAGACAGTTCAGGCGCATTGTGCGCAGAAGCAGATCACTCGCCAATGGATGGTTGAGGTTCGGAGACGGGATCATCTTGACACCGGCTTTTGCTAGGTCACTTCGGCCGGTTACTCGAATTAGATAATCGATCGGTATCGCTGCCCAGAAGCCCGCCGCCAGAACGGTCTCAGTGATGGATTCGAAAGCCAAGCTGTGCACAAGGCTAACATGAGCAGGGCCTGGAGGCATCAGCACTGCGACGAGGCTACGCTCACTGTTATCCGCAATCTGGCGACGCCAGGCGAGGCGATAGAACTCGGTGTAGGGACGGGAGATGGGCGCAGCGAGACTGCGATCCAGCCACTGGTCCTGCTCGGCGCGGTAACGATCGATGCCGCAGGCACGGATGTACTTCGTCGTTGGCACTGCGTTCGCCGCAAGTTTAGTCAGGTCGCAAACCTTGCTTTGTCTACCCATGTCCGGAGGCTGCTTCGCGAATGGTGTCGCAACAAAGAAATGTGGCCCCTGCAGCACGACCTCGGACCAGTCCCCAGGTGCACTGAGGCTTTCGCGAATAAGCCCTTTGTCCTTTGCTCCCTTCTCGTGATATCCGGAGCTAATATGTGGATTCCGGTCACCAAGCCGAGTGCGATACTCCGCTAGCTTAACCATCGCCCTAAGCTCAGCAGTAGTGACAGCATGCACAAGGGGCGTCTCGTCCAATGGCTCATCTGGCCGATCAAGCAGGTCCCGCCAGAGTGTAAGCCGCTCCTCGTCTACCTGGATAACCCGTTCGCTATGCGGACGGAGATCCCAGTGCCGCTGATACTTGATGCGTGGCAGGTCTCCCGAACCGTCGTGCTCCAACGACTCAGCAAACACCGCCGCCCCGTACAGTAGGCTGGCTTGCAGGAAGCGCACATTGCTGAGCGGTCCGTAGATGTGCATGCCGAACTCAAGCGAAATCCCTAGAGGACGAGGAAACGCCCAATTTGCACCATTTACGAAGCTACCATGCAGCCGGAGTCGGTGATAGGCAGCAGCACGAAGCTTTCCCTCCCGGACGCCTTCCAGATGGGTGTCGGGGTGTAGGAGGCCAACGGTGCCGTGCGGTCTCGCATGTGCCCAGGTCTGGCACATGAAACCTCTGTAAAAATCTGGCTGCGTACCTGAGATGAGCGGGTAGGTCGCCGTGTTCGCCAGGAAGCTCGCGACGCTTGTATTTGTAGTGAACTCATCGAGATAGAACCGCCGGATCGATGTCTGTTCAAGAATCTTTTGCCTGCGTGTGAGCCTGTCTTCGACCGCACTATTGTCCCGAAGCGTGAACCATGGGTCTCGCTCGGCCAGTACGGTGTCCTCGTCCCACTCCGGCCGAACCCAGGGCGGGTTACCAAGTTGAAGGTCGAAACCGCCTTTCGCGAAGACTTGGGCGAATTGGAGTTCCCAGTGGAAGAAGCCTTGCTGCCTGGCGATGTCTACCGCCGAGTCGAGCCACGGGAAGCGTTCGCCTAGGAGCTGGAACGGGTCCATGCCCATATAGATATGGAGCTGGTCCTCGTGGCCGGCCAGGTCACTCAAGGTGGTGAAGTGGCTGGCGAGGGAGTCTTCGGGGATGTCTTCGCGGCCGAGGACGGATTCAGCGAACTCTAGCCAATCCTCGAAGTCCTTGAGCGGAACCACGGGGCGGACGACGCGGGGCTTCTTCGCGGCGCTGGGCTTGCGCGGGGACGGGGCGGTCAGGGTGAGCTGTTCCGGTTCGTCCTCGAAGAGAGATGCCTTTACGTAGGTGGCCGGGAAGAATGGTTCCGGCTCGGGAGCCAGTTCCGCGGTGAGGGACTCGGGGACGAGTTCCGTGGCGTAGATGTCGTGGGAGCCGTCGAGCAGGTCGGCCTTGTCTACTGGCCAGAACCAGAGGGCGCACCAGGCGTCCATGACGGTCTTTAGGCGCCAGAAAGGGGTGCCTGGGCTGGTCAGGTCGGCCAGGATCTCGTCGCGGGGCTTGGCTTCCTGGGCTACTGGGAGATCCGTCGCGCCCCAGACGTCGATGGTGCGGCTGATCTCGCGCTCGGAGATGCGGAGTCGTTCGGTCACTAGGGACCACAGGTACTCGGCCCGGCCTGCCAGGTCTTGCAGGCGCTTGACCTGGGAGAGCTTGTGACCGAGGGATTTCTTGGGGGAGGGGGGCTTGCGGATGGCCTTGCGCCAATCGGCCAGGCGTTTGGTGGCCTCGGGGGCGAGTTCCTTCGCTTCCTTCTCTCCTGCGACCGCGCCCCAGCCTTCGGCGGGGAGCAGGAAGTGGTGGATGTGGCCGGGCTGGATCGGGCCGGCGGAGAACGGCACGTCTTCGGGGGCCGACTTCAGCCATTCCGCCTTGGCCAGCTTGCTCGGGGCGTATAGGCGGCGGCCGGCGCCGATGAGGGAGTTGCCGCGGACTAGGTGCAGGCCGAACCAGGGGGCCTGGAGGCCGCGGTGCATGACGTTGAGCCAGATCGAGACCTCGGCTAGCTCGACGGCGGTCTCGTTCAGGTCGACGCCGTAGCAGTTGTGCAGTGCGATGTGGGCCTTGATCTTCTGCAGGGCGAGAGCGCGCTGGTCCGGTTCGAGGCGATCGCCTGTCTCTTCCTCGCGCAGCCGCAGGTACAGGGCGGCGAGCTGGTCGATGGCCTCGTTGAGGAACGCGCCGGAACCGAGCGCGGGCTCGCATACCCGCCACCGCAGCACCTCGTCTGGGGTGACGGGACGGCCCTCTTCCTTGATTCGTTGCTCCAGGGCGAGCTGCACGGTGACGCTGGTGAGCGACTGCGGGGTGTAGTAAGAGGCGCTGGTCTGCCGGTCGCGGCCAGCCAGGCGGTAGACGAACGAGCCGGGGCGGTACCGGACCCGCTCCCCGGTCGGGAACCCGTTCTCGTCCTTTTCCATGACGAACACGTCGTCGGCGTAGAACGGGACCTTGGAGGCGGGGATCATCCAGGAGCCGCCGGATGGGTCGCCCTTCTTTGCGACTTCGTACAACTCCTCGGTGGCGATGAACCCGCTGTAGGACATCAGCCCCTCGTAGACCGCGCCGAGCTGGTTGATGCCGAGCTGGGCGTAGGAGATGAAGCCGCCGCGCTGGTTATTGCCCTTTCTCCCGCTGCCCTTGGCGAGCATCAGCCGGCGCAGCACCTTGTACAAGGCCTCGTCCCGCAGCCGGGTGTCGAGCAGGGGAGCCTCGTCGTCGTACCTGGGGTCGGGGATGCGGCCGATCAGGCGGGTCTTGGACGGCTCGAACAGGTCGGCCTTGAGCGACTCGAACCGGAGCCCGTCGCCCTCGGACAGCCCTTCGGTGCTCGCGTTCCCGCGTGGCCGGTGACCGTTGTTGACCATGCGGAACAGCAGGTCCAGCGACTCGTACAGGTGGAACCCGGTGCGTGCCTCCTCGCCGATGAGGCGGCGGGCGGCCAGTTCACCCAGGCGCTGCATGCTGTAGCCCTCGATGTAGTCCTGGTCGTCGGCGGGCAGGATGCCGAGCTCAGGACGTGCCTCGGCGTACAGCAGGAACAGGATCCGGTACAGGTACCGCAGCGCCTCCCGGCCCAGCTCCCTGGCCAGGTGGCCGAGTTCTGCGACGTCCCTAGGTGCCAGGTCGTGCGACCGGATCCGGTTGAGGACCTCGTTGGCGATGATCTGGACCGACTCGCGAAGGCCCTCACGGAGCTCGGCGGATACCCCGACGGCGTGCTTGCGGGACTCGTCCACCCAGTGGGCCAGCTGCTCGGTGCCGCCCTCGGCGGGTGGCTGCAGGACGTCGGCACTGAACAGGGCGGCGATCGTCTCAAGCTCGGGCTGGTCGGCGCGGTCGATCGCGGTGTCCAGGCTGACCGCGAGGTACCGGCCCTCGGCCCAGGTGAGACGGTCGGCCAGGATGATCACGCCACCGTGCAGGAGGAGCATGTACCGGGGTGGCTCGTCGGTGTCGAACAGCCAGCGGGTTAGCTTGGCGCCGGCCGTGATCACCTCCCGGCTGCCGGTCTCGACCGGGTCGAGCAGCCGCCCGGCCCGGTCGGCGTCGAGGGCGGCGTCGGTGTCGGCGGCCCAGCCGCAGTCGATCGCGACCACGTTCTGCCCGTGGCACGCGACCGGCACCGCGAACGTCTCCCCGGATCGCTCCACGTCCATCACACCGCGAGAGGCGGTGAAACCCAGGGCATGGAGCGCATCGTCGTTCTGCTTCTTGACGGCCTTGTCGTGGATGCGGCGCTCGTCCTCGGTGAACGGGTCACCGTCGGCGGCGCGCTGGGCGAAATCCGCGAGGTCGGGGCGGGCGGCGAAGTAGCCGCGCTTGAGCGCCCGAAGTTCCCTGACGGGGCTGCCGGTTCCCTCTTTGTCCCGCTCGGCCCACTGGGCGCGCAGTCCGCCCTTCTTGGCCAGCTCGCGGGGCAGCACCTCGGCGAGGTAGTGGGGGGACAGGTAGTCGCCGCGGTTGGTCAGCGAGTCGTAGGTCATCTGGCACCATCCAGCGCGGCGAGGATCCGCAGCAGCGGCTCACCGGCCGTGTGCAGCTTGGTGATCATGTCGTTCAGCTCGTCGGCGGTCGTGCGGACCGCCTGCTCACGGCGGGAGCGGAACTGGACCGGGACGTCGAGCAGGCTGTCCTGCTGCCACGCCGCGACGCGGCGCCGGTACTCGTTCAACGGCTCGTCCACTTCACGGTCGTGGTCTTCGCGGCGTTCCTCCAGGTGGGCTCGGGCAGCCTGGACGGCAGCCGGCACCAGCTCCTGGAGGCTTGTGATGTCGCCGAAGCGGAGTTCGTTCACCATGTCCGGCCCGACGCCCGCCTGCTTGAGAGTGCCGGTGAGGTCGGCCACTCGCGGCTCGTCCGGCAGGCCGGTAACGGCCATCCACTGAACGACGGTGGGCTGGCCAAGCGCGTTGGAGTACACACCCTGGATGAGGAACACTGGTTCTTCGACGTCCGCGATCAGCACCGGGGCTTGCTGGCGGGCGATGCGGAGCAGGACCTTGTCGGTGAGCCAGTCGATCATCGGGTGCAGGTCGCTCAAGTAGGCGATGTCCGGCCAGAGCGTCTTGGTCTTCCTGGCCTCGTCCAGCTTGCGCTGGGCCAGTGCGCGGTCGAAGGTCACCTTCATCCGCTCGGCGACGTTGTGCTTCCTCAGGTAGTTCGGCGGCAGGACCGCGAGCCGCTGCACTAGGTCCTCCGGCGGCGCGAAGGCGAGCAACTCGCCGTCGTCGTCGATGCGCAGCGTGGGGCAGGCAAAGCTCAGCGCTTCACGGGCGAACGTCTCCGTCGAGGTGAACAGCTCTGGCACGTCGGCGCGGGGCGGCTCGGCAGCGTCGGGTTGGTCACCGACCCCCGCCATCAGGTCGGCGAGGAAGTCATCGACCGCGTTCGCCGCGTCGATCGACTCATCTACGGTCTTGCCCGCGAGGAGATCCTTGACCAGGCGGTCCTCTTCCTTGCGGGCGGTGAACTCGCGGGTGATGGCCTCGGCGGTGCCGAGGCTGTGGTGCGCCTGCTCTTCGCGGTGCAGCAGCTTCTCGGCGACGGTGGTGTCGTCCTTGGCGCCGTCGGTGCGGGAGGTGAGGATCAGCGCGGCGAACTCGGGCTGGTGCTCCTGCCCGTACCGGTCGATCCGGCCGTTGCGCTGCTCGATCCGGATCAGCGACCACGGCAGGTCGTAGTGAACGAGATGATGGCACTGGCGGTGCATGTTCACGCCCTCGGAGGCAACGTCGCCGGTGAGCAGGACTCGCACCGGCTCATCTTCCAGGGAGAACCGCTCGACGATCTTTTCTTGCTCGACGTCGGAGAACCCGCCGTGCATGATGTCGACCTGGCCTGGCTTAGTGAGCCTGAGTCGCTTCGGCAGTACCTCGTGCAGCCACTTGAGAGTGGGCACGCTCTCGGAGAAGACGACGACGCGGGCCGGGCTGCCGGGCCCGACGCCGATGTCCTCAAGTTTGGTGACCAGGGCGGTGAGCTTGGCGGAGTCGTCGTCGGCGACATGCTCGGCCAGCTGCTTGAGCGTGGTGAGCGCTCGCCTCTCTGGCTCGTCCGTGGCGTTCTTCAGGCGGTTCTCCGTTGTCCTCGCGAGGGCCTTGTGAGAGGAAAGGAACGCCTTGAGCAGCGTGTACGGGAAAAGGCGCCGCTCGCTCGTGACCCCGGGGGCGTGGCTGCCGAGCCAGGTGGCGGTGAGCTCGTCGAAAACCCGCTCCTCTCTCGGGGTGGCCGGGCAGCGGATGGCCTCGGACGGGCCGCGCTCGCGCCACTTGCCGCCGATCTCGTTGGTCACCTCGGGGCTGATCTTGGTGCGGCGGATATACAGGTGCTCGATGTCCTTCGCCTCGTACTTATGCTTGTCAGCGATGGCGGCCGGGTCGAGCATGCTGATGAGCTCGGCGAAGGATTCCGCGTCGCCGTTGTGCGGGGTGGCGCTGGCCAGCAGCAGGGCGTCGGTGTGCTGGGCGAGCCGTCTCGCCAGTTTGTTGCGGAGGCTGCTCTCCCCGATGAGGTTGTGCGATTCGTCGATGATGACCGCGTCCCACTGCATGTTGTCGAGGTGGTGCCGGTACGCGTCGCCCTTGAGCGTGTCGATCGAGATGATGATCCGCTTGTAGAAGGTGAATGGGTTCCGGCCAGCCGGGATCTCCCGCTGGATCCGCTGAATGCCGACCGAGTCCAGCCGGATCAGCGGGATCGCGAACCGGGTCCATAGCTCCTGCTGGAACTGCTCGAGCACCTGCTGCGGGGTCACCACCAGGATCCGGTCACCCCGGCCACGGCGGATCAGCTCGGCGAGAATCAGCCCGATCTCCAGCGTCTTGCCCAGTCCCACCACGTCGGCGAGCAGGATGCGGGGCCTGAGTCCTTTCAGCGCGAGCTCGGCCGGGCGCTGCTGGTAAGTCAGCGGGTCGAGCAGGAACCGGTCCGGCAGCGCCAGGCCACGCTGAGACTGCGGCAGCGGGGTGCGGCGTAGGGTGGCTTCAAGGAACAGCCGGGACATGGCGAACCGCGGGGTCTGGTCGGGAACGAGGATCGTCTCCTCCGGCTTGAGCAGCACAGGCTCCGGGTTCTCCAGCTGGGTGAAGAACACCGCGTCCTCGTCGCGGACCAGCTCGGACACGCCGGTCGCGCGGATCTTGTACCCGTCGTGCTCGGTCTTGGTGCAGCTGCGGACCATCCACTCCGCCTCACGGACCACGATGCGGGCGCCGGGCGGGTACGGGGTGCTGGTCTGGGTCATAGTGCTGCTCCGCGCGCGTACTCCCGGCGCAGGTCCTCGGCCACCAGGCGGACCAGGTCGCTTGGCACGTGCGGGTCGCCGGGTAGCCGCCTGAGAGTCGTCCTCGGGACCTGGGGTGCGGGTGGCGGGTCAGTGTCTCGTTCCCGGTACGTCAGCAGGGCGAACTCGGATTGAGCTTCGGTAAGGGAGAGGCCAGCGTTGTTCAGTATGTTCTTGAGCTCGGTGGTGACGTCGGGGAGCGTGGAGCGGGACGTGGGGTGATACGCGAGCATGCCGGTGACCAGGTGCCTGGCCTCCTCCGGGAGGCCGGACAGGTCTGGGTCGGTAGCAGGGTCGGTGATGGCGAGCAGCAGCGCGGGAACCGTCGGCCGTTCGTAGGGGTAGCGGCCGGTCATCGCGTACATGAGCACCGTGCCCAGCGCGTAGACGTCCGCCGCGGCCGTGAGGTCCTTGGGTGATCTGGCCTGCTCGGGTGCCATGCACACGGGGGTCCCCAGCATCCCAGAGGTGTGCGTGATGTCGCCTGTGCTGTCTGCGAGACCGGCCAGGCCGAAGTCGATCACCCGCGGGCCGTCGGCACCGAGGATCACGTTGCCTGGCTTGAGATCACGGTGCAGCAGGCCCGCCGCGTGGATGTCGTTCAGCCCCTCGGCGAGCATGACGCCGAGCGTGGCGGCCATCGTGGTGGTGAGCGGGCCGCGTTCGGTGATGTACTCCGACAGGGTCAGGCCCTGGACGTACTCGGTGGCGAACCATGGTGGCACTTCGTCCGGCTCGGATGCCGTGAGCAGGGCCGCGATCCTCGGTCCGGTGACCATGCCGAGGACGAGGATCTCCCGGTCGAATCGGTCTTTCGCCTCGTCGTTCTCGGTCAGGTCCCGGCGGATCGTTTTGACCGCGACCCGGTCTCCGTCGGGAGTGACACCGAAATAGACGGTGCCCATGCCGCCCTCGCCGAGACGGCCGCGCAGCACGATGTCACCGACCATGTCCGGATCGCCCGACTTGAGCGGCTTCATGACCACCCGCCCTGTTCCCCAGAAGTGTGCTCTTGCGACCTAATGAAAATACTGGACGGCATCAACTCCTCAGCTTTCCTACGAAAAGCCGAGGACATCGCCGAGATCGGGCTGCGCTTCCGATCTTGGCTGGGCGAGCCGTGCGCGGAACATGATCGCGAACCATTCGAGAGCGGATTCAACCGCGGTCAGTGTGGCGGGATCGCGGAGCATATCGAGGCGGAACGAAGGCCGAAGATTCAGTTTGGATTCCGGGATCGTGATGCCTGCAGCCTGCAGGCGCTGACGGAATTCTTCGCGAAGGGCGATGTCGTCGAAGACGGGCCTGCGGCGCATGTGCTGGAATCCCACTTCGATGTTGCCCCATCGGGGATAGATGGTAAACGGCCAGATCCGGTCGGCGCTGTCGGGTCCGGCGTACAGCAAGAGGAAGCAGGAGACTTCGCTGGCGCGGCCGAAGGTCACGGCGCCTCCCAAGCCCTGCCAGTGCTGGAGCAGGCTGGTGACGGCACTCACGCAGTCGGGATGAGCGTCGGCCAACTGATCCATGAACTGGCGTTTGGCGGTGCCGATGTCTGGTTCGCTGTCCCCGGTGTTCTCGGCGCCCGGGAGGTCGCCGGTATCCATGCCCAGCAGCCCGGCGAGCTCAGTGCCGGTGATCCGCTGGGCCGGGCCCGCACGATCGCCGGTGAACACGATGCCCTCGGATTCGAGCAGTTCTTTCGGGCTGCCGGTCCGGTCGCTGGCCTCCCAGCGGAAGTTCGGGGAGATGGCTCCGTCGGACATCAGCACGCGCCAGGCGTTGGGCACGGGATGGTGCGCCAGGTGCACCCCGACCGGGACGGGGTGGCTGCCGATCAGCTCGGCGAGATCCCCGTAGGTGGTCCAGGTCCCGGGCGGCAATGCGGCGCAGGCCTTCCGCAGCAGCGACCAGTCCCGCCCCTCGGGGTCCTCGCCGTCGCCGCCGGCCGGACCGGGCCAGATTCGTATCACCCGGTCGGACAACCGTTCGGCGCGCTCCAAGATCTGCGCCTTGCCCCAGGACGGGGCGTCGGCGATCTCGCGGTTCAGCTGCAGGGCGCTGGCCTGCAGGATGTCTTGCTTGCGCTGGAACGGGCTGTTGGACAGCTTGGCGTTCTCTGCGGTCAAGGTGAGATTACCCAGGGTGTGAACGAGCAGGTCGTGGAGCTCTTCCGGGCCGGCCTCCTCGGTCACCTCGTCGGCCAGGAGCTTGAGCCATTCCTCAGTCGGGGTCTGCGGGAGCACATGCTCGATGGTGAGCTTGGCCGCGTGGAAATCGACCGGCTCGGATGCGCCGTAGCTTTCTTCCAGCCGGCGCAGGACGAAGGTGCGTTGCTGTCCTCGTCCGGTCCAGTAGAACGGCTTAGTCCTGATGCTGCGTCGTACCTCGGCGTCGGCGGGCCAGTAGCGCCGGCGGCCAGACAGGTAACTGCGAACCGCGACGGCGGCCGGCACCTGATCCCTAATGGCCGCAGGGGCGGAATTGAACACGCGGTTCAGGTTGTTCGTTGGCACCTGGCACAGCATGCGCCTTACCAGGAAGCTTTCCACGTAGGTCATGGCGTCGGCGACGTCATCGGACGTGGCGATTCCCCGGTCGAGCAGGTCGAGCAGGTGCATGATCAGCGGGTAGGCGGTGGCGGCACCCCAGTCGCGCAGCCGGGCGAAGGCAGCGGCCAGCCGCGGATCAGGCTCCGCCGCCGGGTGCAGGATCCGGTCCAGGTGGCGGGACCGCCGGGCCAGCTCGGCTATCTCGGTCTCGATGGCCTCTTCGGTCTTCGGGAGCTTTTCGAGGCGATCTTGCTGGGCCCGGTAGATGTCGCTCTGCTTGACCCGGTCGTTTCCGCGGATGACAAGGTCGAGCCAGACGAGCAGCTCAAGATCCGCTCCGAGCCGGTTCTGCATCGGGAGCCACAGGTCCCGGTAGACGTCCTCGCCCCGGCTGGGTAGCCGCATGAACAGGTAGTTGCGGAGCAGGTCCGCCTGGCTCAGCTGAAGTCCGGTGTTGTTCAGGGACTCGAAGATCCGGTACACATTGTCGCTGCGCTCAGCGGTGATCTCCACGATCGACAATCCCGCCCGGATCGTCTGCTCGATGCGGGCGATGTCCTGATCATCATCAGGGTCATCCACGCCGGTGAGCACGGTGCGGAAGAACTGGTATGCCTCCGCCACGGCGCCGGCCGCGGTCGCCCCGGCAGTGTGGAGGACGATCGCCCGGTACGCGTCGCGATCAGCCTGCGTGGGGAGCAACCGGAGATGATCGTTGCCCTGGCGGAACTCGTTGACCAGGTACTGCCGGTGGATCCGGTCGGTTTCACTCCCGCCATGATCGCGGATCGCCGCCAATGCCAGCATCAGGGTGGTCAGACGCTGCTGGCCGTCCACCAGCAGCCACCGGGTGACACCCGCAGCCTGCAAGGTCGGGCTCGGCGTGATGACCACCGAGCCCATGAAATGCGTACCCGCAGCCGCCCCGTCTGCCATTTCCCGACCCTGCGCGATCAGATCCCGCCACAGCTGCGCCAGCTGCTTGTCACCCCAGCTGTAGGTCCGCTGATAGAGAGGAACCTGGAACTGCTTCTCGCCCTGGACAAGATCGAGAAAGCTCACCTCATGTGCACGCACGCCTCTCCCACCCCTAACTGACCGCCTCCGAGCGCCCGAGCATCCGCGCGCCGAATATTTCAAGTCGGCTCCGCTTCAGAGCACAACCGGCTAATAATCTCGCTTACTGCTCTATCAACTTATGAATGCTCACGTGAGTAAATCGTCGAACTGGAACCTATCACCTGCTAGCTATCTGCCATCCGCGGGCAAACGAAAATCGCTGGGCAAAGGAATCGGTCTAGTCACTCCGAACTGCAACTTTTAGCTGCTGACGATCGAACGATCAAGCACAGATCGTGACGTTTTGAGTCATTATGCCCGAATTTACACCGCATTTCGTATGCATTCCCTAAAGCCCGATCTCCCCGGCGAATACCACGCAGCTCACTCCAGGCACACTGTTCCCGTTCTCCCAGACCATCCTCGCTCGCGCCGCCAGATCCTCGGCACCTACGCAAGGACGTCACGGCCGCAGCAATCCGGCCACATGACCACGTAGAACACCCCCGTCAGCTCAGCAAGGCCCAGGGCTCAGTTCAGGCATAGGCTCGGCACTGGCCGATGCTGAACAAATATGGCATAATTTTGTCCAGCAGGCAGGAGGTGACGAGGTGTCGGTCGCTAGTGAGTACGACCACGCCGAGCAGGTTGTCGCCGACGTCGTACTGCTGCACGACATGGCCGCGGGCAGACTAGACGAGCAGCGGGTCCGGGAAGCCGCCCGCGTCCTGCTGGAGCACCGGCGGCACGAGCTACCCAGCGTGTCGGTTGCAGTGGCGGCCCGCTTGCTCGAGGTGTCCCGCACGACTGTCGAGGCGTGGCGGCAGGCAGGCGTCCTGAACCCGGCCCCGGCGCAGCGGCGACGCCACGAGGTCACCATCGATAGCCTGGTCCGGGTGCATGCCCTGCTTGGGGAACTCCGGCAGCTCGGGAAAGACCGTGAGCTGCGGGATTACGTCTGGTGGTCCGCTCAGGACACTGCCGACTACGCCGATGGCCAGCTCGTCGAGGCGCTGCGCCAGCTGCGCGCGGCGGAACTCGGCGAAGAGTACGTGCCTTCGGATGAAGATCTGGAATGGGCGCGCCGCGAGCTCGGCGATCAGGCCGCAGAGGAGCCACGCTGACTGTCTCGACCGTCCCGACAAAGCTGGCTCGTCAGCAGATCGCGGCCCTGCGCGGCAAGGCCAAGGCCTCGTTCCTCTTAGCGGTCGAGGACATACGCCGCCGCGGATGCGCGGCGGCAGGTGTCCGGCTGGCCGGAGAAGCCCTGTCGGGGATCTGCAGGCTTGACCTGTACGGCACATGGCGCCTGCTGACTGTCTTCGAAGCGCCAGACCGGTGCGTGCTGCTGCTCGTGGCCGAGCACACGCGATCGGCCAACCCCTATCGCCTGCTGTACGCAGCGCTCGGCGTCGACGAGCCCAAGGAACCTCGGGACAAGCCATCATGCTGCGACGCCGAAGGACGGCCACCCATCGACCCCGCCCTTGTCGAACGATTCGAGCGCGGCCTGCGAGATCTTGGCCGCGTGCTGCCCGCCGGTGCCGGGTCGCCCTTTCGCCGACGCCGCTAAATCCCCGCTCGCCCCGCCACACGGGAGGTCATATGTCCTGAGGGACGGCCCTCAGGACATATGGGACGGCTGAGACTCGGTGGAGACGTCCCGGACGTCCAGTCGCGGTCCTGTCGCGTAGTAACCGGGTCCTGACACTCCGGCGCATGCTGCATGCACGATTCCAGCCCATCCAGGGGCACGAATCGCGCCGAGTGGAGGAATCCCATGAGCCATCCCATTCTCGCCGCCGCACTCGCCGAGGACCGACGCCGCTGGTGTCCTTGCGGGGCGGCAGCTCGGCAGCGCTATGGACTGTGCCGTACGTGCCGAGACGTTGCTGTCTGGCGTCACGAGACCGAGCAGACGAGGCACCATGGCGCCGCTAACTGGACACAAGCTGGAGCCCTGAAAGACCGGCTCCTCGCGCTGATGACGTCGCTACTTCGAATCATCAGCAAGGGAGCGGAGAGCTGATGCTTGCGGCACTGATCTTGGTTGTCTCTGCGGTTGTCGTGCTGGTCCTGATCCTGCTGGCGATCGTTGTGGTCGCTATCCGGCAAGAACCGCGTGACGTGGAGATGAGCCACGTGGCACCGAGCCTTATTGCCGTCATGGTCCGGCGGCTGCTCGGGGTCTACCTGCGTAGGCCTACTCCCCCAGCAGACAGCATCAGGGAGTGGCCAACCACCGCAGGGACCGAGATGACGGCCCGTCCGCCAGGCGGAAGGAGGTGAGAAGCCACTGCAGGCATACACCGTCGAGCAAGTAGCGAAGATGCTGCACGTCGGCCGCGACAAGGTCTACTACCTGATCCGGACCGGCCAGTTGCGCAGCCTCAAGATCGGCAAGCTGCGCCGAATTACCGAACAGCAGCTCGCCGAGTTCATCGCGTCCCTCAATGACGCCGCCTGAACCTCGCCGACCAACTAGGGACGTCTAGGGACTTCTTGAGCTAGTGTAGGTAATGAGCAGGTCAAGCGGAAGGAGCAAGCCCATGGTTCGGCCACAAGCCCCGGAGCCCAGGAGACGCCGTGAACGGGGAGACGACGGCATCTCCTGGGACAGGGTCAACAAGTGCTACGTCGGCACCATCTCGCTCGGCTACGACGATGCAGGCAAGCGCCTTCGGCGGACTGCGCGTGGCAAAACCAAGCAGGCAGTTAAGGACAAGCTCGACAAGCTGCACGAGGAGATCAAGGCCGGTATCGAAACGCCGGCTACATACACCGTCAGGCAGTGCGTCGCGGACTGGCTCGACTCGCTCGAACTCGATCCGCACACCATGGCCACCTATCGAGGCCAGGCCGAGAAGTGGATCTACCCGAAGATCGGCAGGACAAAGCTCAAGGACTTCAAGGCCACCGACGCCGATCGGTTCTTCCGGGACGCTGCCAAGGTGCTCAGCAAGGCATCGCTGGTGAAGATCAAGAGCACGCTAATCAGGTCGATCCGCCGAGCGCAGAAGTACGACCTCATCGGCAGGAACGTCGCCGAGCTGGTCGACCTGCCCAAGGGCCAGCCAGGACACCCGTCGCGGGCCATGACTGAGCAGCAGGCCGACCAAGTACTCAGGACCGCGGGCGGCCAGCCGGCCGGCTTCGTCAAGGTCGTGAAGGTGAGCCAAGGCCAGTACGCGGCGACCCACGCGGCCACTAAGACCGGCGAGCTAGCGTGCGGCACCTGGACGCGCCTGGGCGCTCCCGTCATGAAGATCAGCGCCGATCTCGCCACGACCACCTGCCGGTTCTGCCGAGCGGAACTTGGTCTCGACGCCGACGCGGACGAGAGCCGCAGGCTGGAAGCGCTGTTCGTGCTGTCGATCACGCTCGGCCTGCGCCCAGGCGAACTGCGCAAGCTCGCCTGGGACCACGTCGACCTTGACAACCGAGTCATCCACGTCTGGCAGTCCGCAAGCCGGACCGGCGACGTCAAGACTCCGAAGTCGAAGCGCTCGCTCGAGCTCCCCAAGCGCGCTGTCACCGCGCTCCGGGCGCACAAGAAGCGCCAGGCCGCCGAGCGGCTGGCCGCTGGCGCCGCATGGCAGGACAACAACCTCGTTTTCTGCCACGAAGACGGCCGGATGTACACCAGCGACGCGCTCAACTGGCGATTCGGCAAGATGACCAAGCGGGCCGGCATCGGCCACTGGCACGCCCATGAAGGAAGGCACACCGCGGTCTCGATCATGAGCAGCAACGGCGTCCCGCTCCAGGAGATCAGCGACACCGTGGGCCACAAGTCCACCCACGTCACCGAGACCGTCTACCGGCACGTGATCGTCCCTGCCATCCGCGGCGGGGCGACCGTCATGGACAGCGTCTTCGGCGACGCTGATGATACCGACAGCCGAGGCGGTTTGCCTGGGAAGAACGCCGCCGTCAATTCTCCGTAGCTGGGCGATGAGTAAGTGCCGGTAGCTAAATGCTCAAGGAAATATCGCAGTCTTAATAACACGCGAAGAGCAACCCGTCGACGAGGGGATTCGGCAGCCATACGGAAAGCCTTGGCTGCGACTCTCACGGCAGGAACCCTTAGCGGTTTGCCAGACGCCATGTCACGCAGAGTCTTCTCCCGAAGAACCGGCCACAGCTCTTCAGCAAGCTCAGTTTTGTGAAACTTAGCACAGGTCGGCCATCCTTTGCAGATTATTTCCACATTTGGGCTCCTGCGTATATTCGGATTCGTTTTCTTGATAGTTCGTTCAGACTCCAACGCGTTGACCAAATCGCGTTGCGTTATACCTGCCGGAACCGTGCTGCATCGAATGATGGCTTTAGCGAGTTCGGTGTTGGTGAAGTTGGCAAACTCCCACGGGACCGTTCCCCAGGTCACGACATCCACGAGAGATCGCAGCTGGCTCAGCGAGGTCTTCGACCGCGTGCCGACAGGCAAAGATCCGTGAAGACGTGAAACGAGCTTGTCGCGCTCTTTTCGCGGACCGTTCCTACCAGCGTACTTACCCTCCGGATCGACTGCCACAAGGATCCTGGTCGGTGGCCTAACGAGGCGAACCATGTTGTTACCCATGTCGTCGCCAAGTCTGGGACCAGCTTCGTGCCGGACAAGAAGATCGAGGTCACGAGTGACGGTCTCCATGTTTACCGGTTCGATGAGCGTGGGCGGCACCGGCTTCCCGTAAAACTCGGCCAGGACGCGCGGCATCAGAAGCATCTCAGTGTCACCCTCTAGGACTAGCAGGACGGCCGGTCTCGGAGACAGCCCTCGACTAGCCAATATGTCCTCTAGTTGTTCCGGTTCGGCCTGAAGCCGGTCATCGATCGCCGCCTCGTACATCCTGCCTTTACGAGGAGGCCGCATAGAGAGGTCGGTGCGGCCGAGGTCATCCAGCGCGCGCAGTATAATCTCGGCAGCAATCCGGTAATCCATGGCCTGGAGCGCATCCCTGCGGAGGCCTACCCAGGTGCTGGGATGCGCTTGGCGGATCAGCTCGTAAAACTCTCCAAGCGGATCGATAAATTTAGCCTGGCTAAGCAATGCTTCAGCTGTCGCAGCGAGGTTTTCCGGCTTAAAACCGAAAATCTCCAAGCGGGAGGCAATATCGAATATCGGATCTTCTTTCTCCCATTCCGACGCGTGAGAGGCGGTCAATGTAATTCTAGGTAGATAGTGCATATCAAGTGCACTCAAGAGGATAGCCAGCTGTCGGCCCCCATCCAAAACCGCAATCTCATCACGTGTGAGCTTCCCAAGGTTGAACTTCACCCTGCCATCCGCGACTCTGCTGCCCGACATACTCCTGACCAATTGATCAATTTTCCTCAGGACCAGGAGCTGGTACGGGCTATAGAAGACGGACGGGTATCGGTGGACGCCATACTGTGTCCGCAATGGAAGCCCCCCATCCCACGGACGAAACGGAGCCGTCGCGGGATCGACCAAAAGTCCGTGAGCGGCGGCAGTGGTGATCAGCGCGATCGGCGAGCGGTATTGGCCATAACCGTCCACGGCGCTCGCGGCAACCGGTACAGTCATCGACGACTTCGGCGGTCGCTGCGTGATACGCAGCAAAGGGATAAGCGCTCGTCGGCGGTGCAGTTCGAGGAGATGCTCAATGCGGAGGTTCACACCCCGCTCGTCTGCGCGCTTCGTGAACTCCTCTGGCGTCAGGAGCGAGTTTTGTGTGAACGCCAGAGGGAGGCCGAGCAGCTGGCGAGGCGCCACGGGATGTACGAGTGCCTGTCCCCACGGCATGGGCAACGACATGCGCCACGTCCACCGCACAACCTTGGCCAAGGATCCGCTCCTGCGCGAGCGCCGCAGCGCGAACGCGCGTCGTAGTCACTTGGTTAGTCACTTGATCATGACTAGCGATTTCGAATTATCGCTCTGATCTGGAGCCCCGTTACGGAATCGAACCGTAGACCTTCTCCTTACCATGGAGACGCTCTGCCGACTGAGCTAACGGGGCCTATCTTTACTTGTCCGACCTGCGGTTTCGCGGTCTCCCTGCGGGC
>Ga0182030_10003265_pt1 | contig 34621 bp, 49 predicted proteins | sample 812S3MmetaG_FD_121299 | JGI IMG/M metagenome (GOLD analysis project Ga0182030, IMG submission 121299) | Permafrost microbial communities from Stordalen Mire, Sweden - 812S3M metaG (Illumina Assembly) | ecosystem: Environmental > Terrestrial > Soil > Wetlands > Permafrost | place: Sweden...
AATAATAATTGTTATATAATTATTTAGCTTTAGTAAATACAAAGTAATTACTAAAAACTTTAAAATTTGCTCTATAAATCTTAATAGTATATATTAGAAAGCTGTTTGAATATACTTAAACAGTATTAAGTCTTAATAATAGCTGTCTAAAATCACAATGATATCTAACTACTTCTGTATAGCAACTTTACCTAAGTGTTGGCTTTTATCATACGATAGGACTAAAAGCTGACATTCTATACTGCAAGAATAGGCACCTAAAACACGCTCTTCTAAAGATTTCCTGGAGCAGCAACCAATTGTTGGGTTTAAGTGGATCACGAATCCGTATGACTGCTACCTAGTATTGCCGGCTAAAATCCCTCACCGGCTAGCTTATCTCTAATGAGATATAACTCCTTAATCGAAAGTGGAAACCAAGTACTCTGCCGAGATTCACCCAGGAGTGGGCCAGCTGGACAGTGGTACACCGAGTTCTCATTCGTACGATCGACGATTAATTGTAGTATCTCATGACTTAGGAATTGAGAGAACAATAGAAACGGATCCTTATTGTCTATATTATCAGGTAGGTTGATTCTCGAGTGGAATTGTGGAAATGGTCGACTTTCGAAGTGGGTACCATTAGTCTGCGCAGGAGGATCATCAGGACGACGAGTGCCGGGGTCTGTCGGGTCAGGAACAGTAGAAATTGGCTTGCGAATACCCCAAGGTTGCCCATCTTTGCGTAATCGAGGCATCTAGTGGAATAGAGCGTAGGAATAGTAGGAATAACTCGATTGTTTACAATAACCCGGGGATTTGTTTACTCTCATTTTGATGAGGTTACAGGGGGGGTCTCACGGACCACCAAAAAAGACGCTAAAAGTCCCTATCCACTGTCCAGCAGATAATATTCTATAACCCATTTATTCAAGTGCCTCTGACTTATCAATCCAACCCTGCTCTCCCTATCTCATTCTATTCCAAGAAACAAGAAATTTCAAAATTAGAAACCATGGCACCTTTCCAAACAGACGACAGATTCTTCACCAAGGATTGGACCATTACCATTCCCTCTCGCCCAGAGCCAAACCTTAAATTCATCCGCTTGACACCCGCCGAGACAGCCGCATTTGTACGCTTCGCAGAAGGAGCAGCCAGCCCACCGGCCCCGAAAAGCACCGAAGCCCCTCCTGCCGAGTCTCAAGCTCCACCAGCGCTCATCCCTGGAGAAAGAATGCAGAAGATGTACGTCGAGTCCCGGACCCGACACCACGCTCTCGACGTATTCATCTCCTTAGAGGGCAAGTTCGTAGGTTGGGGAGGGGTATTTGAGATCACGGCCCCCGACGAGAAGCCGAGTGTCGCAAACATCGGTATCAGACTAAGCCCCGAAGTCCGAGGGAAAGGACTGGGAAAGATGCTCATGCAGGTCTTGCTGCGGTTGAGTAATGAACTGGATGCGGATATTATTGAGGCGGGTACCATGAAGTATAATACCTCGATGAGAGCAATGGCGAAGAGCGTCGGCTTGGTTGAGACGAATGAGATTAAGGAGATCCCTGGGCAGGGCGTCGTGGCTGACTTACTGTTTAAGAACATTGAGAGGGAGAAGTGGAGAGATCTTGATATGGTGGTTGAGTTTAGGGATCAGGTTGCAAGTGAGTAAATGGGTATGCAAATAGTAGGTTGTAAAAAGCACTATACTTTTTCTCCAAGGCTGGATGCACAGTGCGGGTAGTAAAGCTCTCTGCCTTTTTGGTTATTATTCTTTTCTCATTCCAGCTTTTTCAGCAGCATATATATTTCTGCCAGAATAGACTAGAAATGGCGAGAAGTTAGAGGGATGTTGGACATCTGTGTTAGATCTGTAATTGATGCCAGATATTATGATGAACAACCCAGAAATATATTGGGAAGTGCAGAGTTCACGTATGGAGCAATCTGCAAAGATTCACAGAAGTATATAAAGTTGAAATTTTGCATTGAAAATATCTTTATCTTCAGCATGTAGCAGTTGATGTAGCTTTGACATCCTGTGGCTCTCTACTCTATAAACAAGAATATGTTTACATCACGTATCTGGAGCTGGACGATCTTTCCGCTCCTCTTTTACCTCATCCCCTACCTCTTTCTTGTTTCCATCATTTATTGGCCGCGTTGCTGAGTCAGCCCATCTAACCCACTTTGTAAAGCTCTGCGTTTGATTACATTATTTAATTTATTGGTCTAGGTAGAATACACTGGCCAACACAAGGTACACAGTTTGCAATCGCACTTATTATAATGGGAGTAAGGGCTCTCATTCGTCAAGAACCCCAAAACCCCACTATTCCTAAAGATATCCACAAGAACCATGAGCCGGACCGGCTTACCACCAGATCCCCGGAGCCGACCGAGAAGGTCAAAGGCGGTGATGAGGTCTGGCAAATTATGACCGGCAAGAGCCGGAGGAGATCCAACCACCCGGACCCCCTTCCTGTCGGTGATTTCGCGGCCCCGTTGAAGGGGGAGGTTACGATATCGCCAAAAGGGAAAATTACGACCCCGCCAGAGGGGATGGATAAGTGGCTCGCGCAGAGGGTGCTTCGCAAGCGACAGGACCTGGGAGCCTTGGTCAAATGGACTGGGCCGGCATGCAAATGGGCGATTTCTCTTGCCACTGCAATCGACGCAGTTATGAATGTTCTACATCCAAATATCAATACTAAAACGACATTTCTATGGCCATTGAATGTCCAAGCCGGCGCCGACGAAAAAAAACAGAGGATATTTTTCACTGCAAAACATAGGTCTAACAGATGGGAGTCCGATTTTTCAGAGATAGAAGCAGCTCTGTCTCTCGGACTTTTTGAAGCCAAGTACCACACTTCAAAGCATAATGGCTCCATAAATTCCGAGAATGATGACTGGTTTCGTTCTGAGGTTGAGAAGGCCCAGCAGAAAAAATGTATAACACTTCTTGGTCCAAGTACATCTACGGCTTTAGGAAACTTGAAGTGGTGGCTTGGCTTGCAGAACACCAAACTCAAGGAACTGACGCTGTATAAAGATAAAAGTGGGAAGATTTCAAAAATCGAGGAACGTCGGCCACGCAAATTCCAAGGTTCGACGTCTGAGGAGGATGAAGCGAATTTATCGATCATGGAATACCCAATAGCTGGGTTTGAATCTTCATGGCAGAACGATGGCGAGAATGATTCGGAACAGCACGATAACGATTCTCCTGCTAGTTCTAATTGTCTTGCAGCAGTTTCAGAAGTCGATCTAGAGCTCTTATATGCCCTGCATATGTTTTCAGCTTTCATGTGAACTGTAGGACGCCTGCTGTTAAAGGACAAGAAATTATCTGCCAAAACATCCAGGTTTGACCCCAAGGACAAAGACTCATGGCAGACTCTACAAATCCATAGCAACACTGTCTTAGATTTGGCAAATTGTGTGGAGAGGACAGGGCTTAGAAACATGGAAGATGCCTACTTAAGTATCATTCTATCTTTAAGTACCACTAATTCCTAGATACTAAGAAGATTTTTAGAGTAGTCTATAATATTGTGCTAGAGGAGCTGTCAAAAAAGAACTGGCATAGTGCTTACAATGTGTACAAACTAATTTTTGAAAACTATATTATGTTTAGTGTTTGCGACGAAATGGTTATTAAAGCTACTGCTTTGTTCGCAGAATTCTTTAGGCTTCTCCACAGAGGATGGGGCCCGAAGGAACTCAAGGATCAAGTTAAGAAGGATCTGTGTGAAGCTGACGGAGATGTGTTATACCAACTTGCAACACTCTTTGAGCGGCAAGGCTGGTCTGAAGCTCAAGATGGGTTCCCAGAAAAAACCCCTCGAGAAGACACTTTGAAAATTATGGGACTTAACAATTTTCTTGGACAGACAACGATCCATCGTTTTGGTATGGGCCTTGAAACTAAGAGAGAAGAGCAATGGGAGTTGATAGAACCAAGACATCTGAAGGCTAAAGACTTTTTTGGTAGGACGGCTTTACACTATGCGGCTTATTCGTCGGATCCTAGTTTATTTTATAACGTTTTTGTGGGCAGGGTAGGTGATGCGTGTGATAAGTTGGACAGTTACGGGATGACCACATTGCATATTGCGGCAGAAGCAGGGAATTATGAGCTAATCAACACGCTTATAATAAAGGTCAATGTTTCAAAAGACAGAATGTTTCTGAACAGAATGGCCTTACACATTTCAACAGAAAGAGGAAATGCAAGCGTAGTTCGGGAACTGATACGTGCTGGAGTCAACACAACTATTAAGGCTCCTGGGGGGCAGACTGCTCTGCATATAGCGGTGTCCAGAAACCGCAATGATGTGGTCTCTATGCTGCTAAATGTGGCAGGGTTCGATGCAGTGGACGACTTGGGGAGAACAGCACTACATTTGGCAGCAATGAATTCGGATTTAGACAAGCAATTAAGGAAAGAAAAGGAAGTGGGAGATGAAGTGGGAGATAGAGAAGGGGTGGGAGAAAGGAAGCGAGGCCAGGATAAAGAGGATAAAGGAGACGCTGGATGGGTGTTAGAACTCATCAAGAAACTTCGGAACAAGAAGGATGTAACCGATACCATGGGGAAAACGGCCCTCTACCTAGCTGTTGAATGTAAGAACTACGGCATAGTGCGAATATTAGTTGAGGGCGGAGTAGAAGTTAATGCGAGGGATACTCACGGATTCTCGGCGCTGGACATAGCGATGCAGTGGGGCCAGGAGGAAGTAATACATGTGCTACTCGACAATGGAGCCGGCTTTGATGAAAACACCCTGGATTGGGCGGTCACATACGAGGATGAGGCGGAAGTGTGCAGGCTGGTCAAAGAAGGACTGAATGTCAACGGGAGTAATACCAGCGGAGAGATGGCACTGCGCTGGGCGGCCAACAGAGGGAAAGCGAAAGTGGTGCGCATGCTGCTCGAGAAGGGGGCGGATGTGCACGCGAGGGATAGCCATAGCCGCACGCCCTTGCAGTGATGCACCGAGGGTAGCGAGCACAAGACCCAACTCTTGCAGAAGGCTAAATACATACTACTCAAGTATCGAGCGGGGGCTGAAGCGAAGGTGGAGTGGAAAATTATATTGATACTACTTATATAGAATCTACTGGTTAGGATCATCGCTGTTCCCGTGCGGCACGCTTGGCCTCTCCCTTATCAAACTCATTCATTCCCCGAGTCTCAGCCTCGCGGTCAATGAATGCACTGGTGAATCCGGCACTAGATCAAGTGTAAGCAGTGGTCGTGGAGAAGAAGCGCTGGTTTAGAGGGACGAACAGGACTTTCTTGGCCTTCTCGTGGGAGCCCGGATCGCCATTCTGATTGCAATGGTTCTCATATGCCCTCATGGCCTCGAAGGCTGCTGGGGGCATAGCGGAGATCGAGGAACATCATAGTCTAAAGTTCTACCCGTTGGTGGGCCTAAGCCTGTTGGAAGTCGTTGATAAACTAACCCATTTCGATGACTTTGATGTGAGTGTTTGGCGGGAGGTGTGTATAGAAGTGTAGTGATGAAGGAAACATGGGTTTGCCTTGCGGGAACCGGTTCTTTTATATCTCGAAAAATGAATGTTGTTGTGTGTGTCAGGGATCTGATTGGGGTGGATTTACAGGAAGGGCCTCGACTTCATCATTTCTCAGAAATGGACGAGGCGTGAAAAGACGAGGTATCTTGCGAGAAAAATAGCTTTGTTGAGGTGTAAATTTTCACTTGGAACCCCGATTCCGGGATTTTCAGCTCAGTGCTAGCTGGCGAGAAAGATGGCTCATATAATCCCACTAGCTGGGGATGAGATACAAGACTCACTTCACCTTTGATGTTTGATTTTAGGTTGCAGAATGGAATGAAAATAGAATGATTAGAAAGTATTCTTCAATACTACGACGATGACTGACGCCGGTTCCAGTATCGCCCATAACTTCAAACAATTGACCATTCGTAGGTCGCAAGGCCACAAAAATGTAGTACAAAACAGCCTTCTTTCTTGCTTTTAAAAATGGGATATCCATGACCATGCCCAATACTAGCCTCGAGTTCAATAACGCCCCGCCAAATATAGTAATCATACGCTAAACAGAAAGATTTAGAAACTCAATACAATTAACCCAACAAACTCTGTAGTGATTGGTTCTACAGAGAGTCATGACAGAGCTTTCCTGTTCTTCCTCAACCGTTTAAAGCAGCCTTGTGGCCATAAAGAAAGCAATTCAGCTTCAGTGGCCCTTGATTCCCCAAGCAATATTCAACAGAATGCGTCCAAGCAACTCTTCTGTGATGGGTAGTGCACGATCATCGTATTCGACCGGGTTTAAAAATGGGTCACTCATTGATAGAAGTTCCGTCACAGTAGGCCTTTGATGCTGATCTCGATTGAGGCCTTTCTTCAAAGTCCTGATGAGAGCAGCTGGAACAGGAGCACTTCCTAAACCTACGGACGGATACTCGATAACGTAGTCGAAGTCGATGATAGCTTGGCAGCATTGAATTATAATCTATATATGCACGAAAGGGGCTCGGCCGTATACCATTTGTACTTCAACGACTGATAAAAGCACCTCAACATCTGCCTCCTCAAGTAAGATACCAGAATCAAGGGACGAAAGACCAGACCCTCTGGGGGTTTGGATAGAATTTAAGACCCGTGACCGAGGCGCTTGGAGAGTTGTACAAACTCTTCAGGTTTATCCTTCTGACCCATCAGAGGTTGAGCGAATGGCGATGAAGTACATGAGAAAGGCGGAACGGATACACGTCTTCGACACAAACGTCCGCATGCTAACACCCCAAACGTGTTTTACAGATGTTACTGCAGATGGTTGTCACTATTAGGCGCGTTATCATGGCAATCGAGACCCCGCCTGTAATCTTATCAAATGTTCCCAAAGAAAAAGAAAGGGAGGTAATTTGAAGCATGCAAAATCTAGGGGCAGAGATCTAGAGGAGTTAGCTTCCGCTGCAATCGCAGCTAGCAAGAGTCAGCCGAGAACTATCTCTCTTAGAAACTTAATCACCCCTATTTCTTTATATTCTTGCCGCTTGGTTGAGTTGAGAAATGCCTGAAAGTCATAAGAGGTCCGCATTTACACCTCGAAAGAGATTTCAGAGTAGTTACCGACTAAGATAAGTAATTAAGTGGAGAAAGAAAGTCTGCCCTTGCCCCACCACAGGCGCCACCTAAATTGGATACCCGTATGGATTTAAATAAGTAATTTACTTCCAAAAATCAAGCATCCAAGCGGCTTTAGCTCAATTGGGAGAGCGCCAGACTGAAGTTCACTTCAGAAACCTGAAATCTGGAGGCACTGGTAAGTTGTGGCGTTCGCTAAATGAGTAGCAAGATAACGTGACTAACCTGCTAAAAGTGTTCAATCCACAGAAGCCGCAATACTTACTTTGAATAATCGTATACCATGATCAATGAATACTTGTTTTTGAGTAATTTTTTTGAAGGCTTGGTGGGAGTTTAGAAAAATATTTGGCTAGTTAAGATTTGCTTCTTTAGCCTCGTGGTCAGCTCAGCCGCGCTCCTATTTCCCATCCCCCCCCCCCGATTTTAATTTTCTCGAGCTCATCGTAATTTGTTCAAGAACCTTAATTGAAACCAGAGTATGGGGATAAATAATGAACAAGAACTTTTCGATTAATGGGATTCGTTTAAAGCAAATGTGGCTATGAACAGGGGTAGGTCAAGAAGCAAGGATTGTGTCACTGCCCTGTCGTTGAGAGAGCGAAAAATATATTTCGTAGGTGGCCAACCGAAGGGCTCATACAGTATTCTCTGACGATTTCGAGCAGTTGAACTATGTGTAGTGTCAATCTCTCAGGTTTGAAGAGTCCTGCGGTTGAAAAGCTGCAAATGAGAAGTTACAAACAGATCTCCATATCTCTTTTAGTAATAAAAAGGCTAAGCAGAATATTTTATCATGCTTGCGTACTACATTACTGCGATACCATGACAATTTTCTCGGTTTTGTTGTTGATGGTCTCATTGTACTGGCTTGGTGGGTTGGCAAAAGGATCGCAATGATCCTTGGATAGACAGGATCTCCTGCGAATTTATGCGAGGTATTAGGCAAATTTAAAAATAGGTAAATGGGCTATGGAGCCTACAGGATGAAGGAATCGGACGGGTTTGGAGGCTGTGCAGTCCCCTTGTAAACCTCGTATTGGCAAATTGTGCAGAATGCACGTGCTTGTGCTTTTACGCAAAAGGCCACCCAGGGAAATAGTCAGGGAAGGATGGGGCGCAATTACCCAAGCTCTCAAAATAGAAACAGTGGAACTATGAAAGTCTATAAATAATGCTGGCGCCCCAGATAACTGCCATCCATCTTCATACCAGAACTCAAGACCATTTCAACAGCCATGCATTTCCCCTTTATTCTTACGGTCGTGGCTTTCGCGTCCCTGAACCACGCGTACCCTGCAGCGGAGACACCTGGGACTGTCACTCAAACTGGAAGCCTCACATATGAAGACTTAAAATTCGGTGATGAATATGGTAGGAAGTTGAGAAATTACGAGGTGAAGATAGAAAACATCGATAACAAAATTAAACATGAGATCACATTCAAGGACAGGGGTACAGAAGCGAAAACAGAGCTCGGACACAGTGTTAAAACAGACGAAGGATCTTTGTTGAAGTGGTCTTTCCAACCTAAATATGGTCAGGCCGATAAGAAGAATCCGGTAGGAGTTATATATAGGTTCCTGGTGGCGAAGGGTGGTGTAGTTGATCCAGAAGAAGACCCCACAGATACTCTAGGCACTGCAGACAAACAAGCGCCCGCTGATACTACCCATGATAACGCCACTCCAGACAAAAACACCCCTGGTGCTCCCAATAAAGCTACTACCGTTAGTTTTGAAGCCATCGATAAGGAGCTTGAAAAGTCAGTTAAGAAAATGTCAAAACAATCGAAAGTCACAGCTGTTGCAGGACATTTTAACGTTCCATGGACAGACGGACAGAAAGAGTGGGAAGCTGGTGTAGAAGCTCATTAGTTTTCCGTTGGGGCACGACTGTAATAGATGGAGAGAAATACAAGAGAGGTCGGTATTGACAAATACAAAATTAGCAGTCGAGACCTACAATGTTTCATGAAGCAATCGAACAAAACTTTTCAGATATACCGGATCATGATATCCTTTTGGCATAGTAGGTTACTGATATAGTCATCAGCCTTGTCACATGTTGAAAGAACCGCATTCTGATCGGGCTTGGCATTCAACCTGTGACTTCCAAACCCGGAGTTCTCAAGCAACGCCGATATATATGACCATTTAGTCACTCCTTAACTTCTCACCACCCCTTCCCCCTCCAACCCCTCAAACCACTCCTCATGCAAACTTCTCAGATCTGCGCCTCCCACCTTCAAATACGCTGTCAAGTCCCCGTCCCCCCTAACCTCCTTCCCCGTCCACCCATTCCCCAACCACGCAAACCGATTCCCACTCTTACTCCGTAACCCCCACTCCCAATCCTCCCACCTCGGATCCCTGCGCACCCAATTCACATGACTTGCGCTCCCAGGCCAATGCCCATGTATCCTCCCTCCCGGCCTCCCACCATTCGCCCAGCTTGAACAATTCTCGCTAAACACGGTCCGAGGGAAAAACGCATCGGAATAAGCTACAAAATCGTCGGTTGCGGCTTGACTGGGAGCAAAGGTGCGGATGCCCTGTGAGGAGACTTTTCGGAGTAGGCGAGCGAGGTACGTGACCTACGTTTCTACTTGATTGGGCACGGTTCCGCTGTGTCCGGCTGCGTTGGGTCCTTGGATGAATAGCAGGTTCGGAAAGCCGGGGGTGGCGAGTCCGAGGTAGGTGATGGGATCGGGGCGCCAGACGTTGCGAAGGTCGTGGCCGTGGGCGAGGATCGGGAAGCGGGGGATCATGTCGATGTTGGCACCTGTGGAGCAGATTACTGCGTCGACTTTACGTTCAGTACCATCGGTTGTGACGATGGAGTTTTTGGTGAAGTGGGAGATGGGTGTGCTAATGAAATCTACGTTATCTTGGGTTAGAGCTTCGAGATAACCTGGTCCGGGGGTCAACCGGCGGCAATTGGGAGAGAAATCGGGGATCATTTGATCCAAGAGTTCAGGTTTCTTTTCTAACCGCTTCGCCATCAGTTTGATGAATTCTTCGCGTAACCCCTTGTTTTCAGCCTTTCATTAGTGTTCCGAATCGGCGGTAGAATTTACTTTCGAGCTCTTAGCGGAACTTGAAGTAAGTTTCGGGGTCTTCGAAGGATTTAAGGAGGTCTGTTGGGTAGTACTTTGGTTCCAATGTTCTGCCCTCGCCCTCGCCTCCGAATGACCCCGCGATCCAGGTTTTGCTTCGAGCGTAGTGGTCTAGTCATTTGACTATAGGTTGGATGTTGGGGACCACTTGAATTCCACTAGCACCGTTGCCAATCACTGCTACTGTCTTTCCAGTTGGATCGAAGTTTGGATCCCATGCCGAGGAGTGACGGAGGTGACCTTCAAACTCCTTGATACCTGGGTAGTCAGGTATTTTCCAAGCATTAAACCTTCCGATGGCAGTAATGACAACATCGAAGTCTTCACTATAGGTTTCTTCAGTTTCTATGTTATCCACTGTCACTCCCCAAGTCCCCTTTTCCTCAGACCAGGCGGCACTAATCACATTCTACCGCAGTCGCAGATACTTGTAGACATTATATTTCTTAGCCACAATTTGCCAATAATCTCTAATTTCCGCCCCTTGTGCATATTCCTCGGACCATTGGGTATTGGGTTCAAAGGTCGATTGGTAGACGTTTGCCGGTATATCTATAGGCGAATTAGTATACGATTTCCACAGATATCCTAGGGTTCCTAGTGCATGTGTCAAGAGCTCAAATCCTTGATTATCGCAAAATTAAAGGCAAAATAGACATACTGCAGCGCACTTCGGGATATATGTTTTCGTACCAGATTCCTCCAACGTCCGCGTTCTTGTCAAATATTTGCCGTTCGATCCCTGGGACTTTGGCGGGAAGTAATATTCCAGCTGTGATTCCGGAGAGACCTGCTCCAATTACTGCCACCTGCTAAAGTCTTAGTTGCCATCTTGAAGGTAAAAGAATGGACTTACCCGCAGCTTCTGAACCACGTCAATTGGGTGCTCTTCTAGCTCAAACTTCGCCACAGGTTTCGGTTGAACGGAATTCGCAGACGATGAGGGAGGGATCTGAATGTCGACCTCTGCAGGTCCAGCTACAACTGGCGATTTCCCATCCCACGAAGGCTTCTCACTTACAGTTGGTTGGCTCACAGCTTCCAGCGAAGGAGCCATTGAATTCACAGTTCAAATATATGCTATGGAATTGAAAATAATAGTTCGAAATGACCTCGGGTGAAGGAGGGCAAGAGTTCTCAATCCCTTTGTTCGTGTGGATACCTCACACTCGTGCTCGATCATAACATCAGAAAACTCGTGTTATAGGCCTGGCAATGACGCGATGCATAATCCCACTATTGAAAACTATTCAAAAAGGACAGGGAAAGTACAGGCGATTACCGCAATGATAAGAGGACTCTGCAATGGCCCAATTTGCAGTCATAAAACAAGTAGATGGCCCCCATATTCAAGCACTTTAAATGACGCCATTCCCAACTCAAATGTCAAAAGCCGATAACGAAAATCTTACTTATCTGGTTGCATTAGCAGCAGAACAGCATTGCTCCAACAGGTAACATTTCACCCCATCTTTGAAGACGCGATGTTCTTGGAAATGTCGTTCGTAATAAGGTTTTCGGCTCTTGCGACTCGTGCAAGGATGAAAACGCCATCGTCACTCAATCATAACGTCCTTCCTTTCTCTCCTACCCACTTTTGAGTGCAGAGCTCTAGCGGAGGGGCAGCTGCTCGAGTGATGCAGGTACAGGGTAAGCTCTCGAACCAAAGCTCCACAGAGAATTATTGTAAGTGTATTTCTTCTTCTCTCCGGTCGTGACAACATCACAACGCCATATCTCAACACGCAGCATCAAACAATATGTCTTCCCCGGGAGAAAAAGAAACTCATCCTCAATGCCTTTGCCATGCAAGCACCCGGGCATCTCAATCCCGGTCTCTTCAATTACCCCGCGGACAAAGGTCGCGAATACAACAACATCCATCACTGGATATCCCTAGCACAGAAGCTCGAGAAGGCCAAATTCCACGCCATATTCTTCGCCGACGTCCTCGGGGGCTACGACGTCTACCGCGGGCCCGCCAACCTCCACCCCACCATCCCAGCCGCCTGCCAATTCCCCATCAATGATCCCTTATACAGCATCCCCGCCATGGCGGCCTCCACCCACCCAATCGGATTCGGAGTCACCGCATCAACTACATATGAAAACCCCTATGCCTTAGCAAGGAAATTCTCTACTGTTGATCATCTGAGTAATGGGCGCGTGGCATGGAATATCGTAACCTCATACCTTGATTCCGCGGCCAGGAATTTCGGACTAGATACACAGATTGAACATGATGAGCGGTATCGCATCGCGCATGAATACCTAGACGTCACGTATAAGTTATGGGAGGGGAGCTGGCGGGACGACGCGGTGAGCAATGCGCCGAAGGGAACGTATGCGGATCCGGATGGAGTGAGGCAGATTAATCACAATGGGAAATATTTTAATATCCCGGGACCGCATATTTGTGAGCCGAGTCGACAGAGGACGCCGTTCTTGTTCCAAGCGGGCACGAGTACGGCGGGGAGGAAATTCGCGGCTACACATGCGGAGGCGATTTTTCTGAATGGGCATACGGCGGAATTGGTGAGGCCGAGTGTGGATAGTATACGTGCGCAAGCAAAGGAATTAGGGGGGGATCCTAAAAGTATCAAGATTGTGACGGGACTGTTGGTTGTGGTGGCGGAGACGGATGAGAAGGCGAAGGCAAAGTATGAGGAGTTGGCGGAGTATGGGGATAGGGAGGGAGCACTGGCGCTGTTTGGGGGCTAGTCCGGGTATGATTCGAGTAAGTATCGGTATGAGGAGGATTTTAGGTTTCTAGAGAGTGCGCCGCCTGCGGTGCAGAGTGTGGTTAATCATTGGGCGTCCCTATCTTCGCAAGGCCTGAAGTGGAACAAAAAGAGGATCGCAGAGCATTTGATAATGGGAGGTAATGGTGCGAAAATCATTGGCAATGCCAAGACCTGCGCAGATGAACTTGAGAGATGGGCGGAAGTGGCTGATATCGATGGGTTCAATTTGAGTTATGCTACGATTCCAGAGACGTTTGATGATATTATTGAGTATTTGATACCTGAGTTGAGGAGGAGAGGTATTTTCTGGGATGATTATGATGTTCTAGGTGGGACTTTGAGGGAGAATTATTTGGGTGTTGAGGGTCAGAACAGGCTATCTGATTCTCATCCTGGAGCTAAGTATTTTTGGAAAGCGGGTGAGGTTGTACCTGCATACGCGAGGGAGAAGGCGAATGGTAATGGCGTAGATGAACCAGCCAATGGAACCAAGTGGAAGCGACAGAAAGCGGAAGCTTAGATGGAGAATGAACTTGTTCAAAATGACCAATGTAGCTTATGTCAATCTCGAACCAGCTACGAAATCCAGTTCCTGGTAGCCTCAAGCCCGGCGAAGCTTCCATTCTGATATTCAACGGCGCAACACACAGTCTTTTATCTCTGAAGTTCTTTTCCTCATCTAGACCACGTTACATTAAGTTCAAATGCCGTATCTATAGACGCCTCCGTAGCAGCATGCACCCGAGTGGGTCTCCGTACGACGTGATTGCAAGGTCACTTTTCGTGCTTCTCGCCTGAACCTTATCTCTGCTCACTTTCCAAAAAAAAAAATCCGATATGAGTTACGTATTTGCGGGCACATACCCTGACACATACTGCTATATAAACTACTACAAGAGTACTGGATATGTTCCGGGAATCCAAGGAGTACATAGTACTTGCACATCTCTTCCTTTCGTGGATGATCTGAAGAACACAACTTTCACGTGACTTGTCTCGATCTCCTGGCTGAGAGATTTCAATATGACGACTCTTACCCCAAAATCGGAAGTCATAGACTCTTCTATATTGTCTGACAATGAGGCTCAACCAGTCACACGGGAATACGTCAAAGGTACCTCTTGCCTTCCCCCCTCTCCCTTCAAACAGCACACTAACTTCCCCTTTAGTTAAATGGTACCGCAGCACCTTCTACAACGCCCTCATCCTTGGCATCTGTAACTTCCTGGCCCCCGGAATTTGGGGTGCCATGAACAGTCTCGGTGCAGGCGGCGAAGAAAAACCCTACCTAGTAAACGGGGCCAACGCACTAACTTTCTGCCTCATGGTACTCTCCTGCTTCTTCTCCCCCATCCTACTGCGTTATATCGGGATAAAATGGGCGTTGATATTTGGAACTGTGGGCTACGCGCCCTTCGCCGCCGGTCTCTACACCAACAACCGGTTCGGCACGGAATGGTTCGTTCTGGTCGGCGCCGCGCTGTGCGGGATCAGCGCCGGCGTATTCTGGATGGCCGAAGCCGCCATCGCTCTCTCCTACCCCGAACCCTACAACCAAGGCCGCTTCCTTGGCTTCTGGCTCTCCTTCCGCGTCGGCGGCCAGGTCCTCGGCGGCGCCATAAATCTCGGTCTCAACTCTACCAACAACCATGCTGGGAAAGTATCCTATAATGTATACCTCGCGTTCATAGCACTGCAGGCACTGGGCCCTTTCGCTGGCTTGTTGCTTAACTCACCGAAAAAGGTGCAGAGGACGGATAGTGTACCCGTCAACCTCGCCATAACTCAAGGCTCTTAGCACGAAATCAAAGCCACGACGAAACTCTTCTTCAGCAAAAACTTCCTACTTATCGTACCCCTGATAGCGCAGGGTGTATACACAGAGGCAGTTATGTTCACATTTGAATCCCTCTGGTTCTCTGTGCGAGCACGAGCTCTCGGCTCCTTCCTCTCCGGCATCGTAGCCATAATCTGCGGAAACCTCCTAGGCGCTTTCCTAGACCGCACCAAGATCCGTCTAAAGACGAGAGCTAGGGGTGCTTTCTTTACAATTCTGGGATTTCAGGGTGCGTGGTGGATCTGGGCCACTATATTAGTAACCAACTTCCACAAGACTAAGTACGTATCCCCCTCCCCTCCCCGAAACCCAAAGAGCCTTGCTATTTTTGTTTGGGATTAGGCTAATCGGGTTTGGATCAATAGGCCGACATATGACTGGTCCTCCGCTGGATTCGGCAAGGGATTTGCGTTGTTTTTGTTTTGGGTTGCGGGATTTCAGTTAAATTACATGTACCTGTATGTCTTTCCCTCTTTCCGCGTCCCGTTTCCTCCTCCCACTTTGCAGCACGCAAGCTAATATCCAACCCAGCTATTTCATCGTAGGCGAACTCGCCTCCACAGACGCAGAAGTAATCCGTATTGCGGGCCTGCTGCGGGGGACAGAATCAGCTGTACAGGCTGTTAGCGTATGTCCCCCTTTCCCCCATTTTCTCATCACTTCAAACCGCTGCCCTACCCCGCTATGGACCCCCACCCCCCTCTTTCTACCCTCCTTTTTCCAAAATCTCTCCCAATTCCAAACACCACGCTAATGATGAGACCAAGCATGGCTTGAATTCCGTCCATATATTTGCCGACGTAGGCGGCGTCTACCTCAATTTCGGGCTGTGGGCTTTTGCGCTCCTACCGGGATGGTTGGTGGTGAGGCAGATAGGGGTTAGCTTGGGGGATAAGAAGGTTGAGAGGGAGAGCGTGGGGTTCAGGGAAGAGAGGGTTAAAGAAGATGCGAAGAGTAGTGGCGTTGAGTAGGTGGGATGAATTTTTCGGATATAGAGGATTGATGGGAGTTGGGGGGAAGAATCGGGGTTGTAGTTTGGATATGATATTAGATTGATTTAGTGTACATTCTTGATAGATCATAATCACGCCGCCCGAGTCGAACTTATTTTCCTTTCAAGTAGAAGTCACAAGCTCTGCGAGACCAATTCCCTCTCTTCGTGACGTCACGTGCTTAGTACAAAGCATTTTGCTAGCAGATCGAGTTTATAAGGCCGTAGCTACACCTCGAATGGTGCTGCTGTGTGAAGAAATCTGAGACTTCATTCACCAGCTGGAGATTTTGGAGGTGTCGGGGAATGGAGTCGAATTCGGACATTATCCAATGCTGGCATTTGACTTTGAATTTCTGGTAGTGGTAGGACGGATGTTCCTGAAGAGGAAGATATGTCTCTTGCAATGTGTGCGAGACGACGGTCTAAGTCTCAAAATGAACAGTGGGGAATAGGTGGCGGCTTTTCCAGTATTCTTGAATGAGTCGGGGTATGTTGTGTAAAAATATCATTAAATATGTCGTCTAGAGTGTATATCAAAGTGTGGTTCTCGCGGTGGGCCGAGGTAGACTCTCCCCTTCATCAGTACTTGTGACAATCTTCTTTCCATCCGTGTCCTCATCCTGCCCAGCAGTCAATGATCCGCGCAATGTCGAAGATTCGGATGCTTTCTCTGCCAGCGGACCCGGCGCATCCGCGCCAGGTGCTGAATCCTGCCTCATCTCGCCCGCAATTGCCGAATCCTCTTCCCAACTCTTCCTTTCCTTTGCCATCGTAACTCGTACCCACGGTAAGGTGATGGCAGCCCAGATGCCTGCCCATATAAACGGAACGGCCCATCCTAACATTCTATTAGTCAATGAACAGAGACTAAAAAGTCAAGAAACATACCTATACCATACGCGACCGCCTCCGGAACTGGATTGATGACTACAGCCACTGTACATGCAACTGCAACAAATAACCCTGGAATAGACCAAAACCATGATTGATCCCTGATCATCTTCCGGAATATTGGACTCGCATTGTATCTGGCAGCCCATCCCTCTCGGAAGGGCCGGCCTCCTCCCGCATTCACCGCCACAATATCCTCTGCAATGTAATATATTCCAGGCAGCACTTTCTCCCCTTTGGCAGTAGAGCTGATTCGGAATGGCGCTTTCCAGCCACATGCGCTGTAGAGACTCATCAGGAAAATCGGGCCTGCCAGACAATACAGAATAGCTGGCCCCGGCATTGAAAGTACGCGGAGGAATACAATATGCGGCGCCGCACCAACAATTAAAAGTGATGTTACGACCGCAATCGTCAGGACGAATATCCAATTCGTAATATCGAAGACCCATCGCTGGTTCGCCCCCAGTGGCTTGAAGAAATTTTCCTTACTGATCAAACGGAATGATCGTACTGCAAACTCAACGTATGTAGGTCCACCCCAGATTGCCGTAATGACAGCGAATGTGATATATCCTTGTACGTTTCCTCCAAAGGTCATGGAATAATATAACATGATCGGCACAATGCAAGCATCAAAGATCATCAGCGTAATATAGCCCGCCAGTTTCCATCTCTTGAAACCATGTCGAAATGTGAAGGGCAGTTGAGGCAGAAGCTCAGGATGGTGCTCGTAGTATGATTGCAGTGTACTGTCACGTCTCCGATACTCCCGGCGAGTCGCTGCTCGACTATCGTAATAGACATCGCGTTCTTCTCGATCGGTGTCTCGACTGCGGCGGTAAGAGGAGGAACGTCGACCTGAAGTTGATATTCGTGGAGAAAAGGCGTGCGCAGTTGGGGAGTTGGGTGTTGCGTCTCGATGCTGGTCGAAGGTTACGCGTCGACCGTTGATAGGACTCGCTGGTGCTGCTGCTGTGTCTGGGTTGGATTGAGTCTGGCTCAGAGGATGAGAGCTGCCCCGAACAACGGCAGGCATCTTTGAGGATTGATAGTTTTACCGTAACATTGAAGTTGGATAAGATGTTGAGGTCCCATATAAAATTGGGTACCGGTGGCATCGGAAAGTACGGCGATCGAGATTTGCTTACTGGGACTGGTGCATGAGAAAACGACGATGTCATCGTCTCGGGCTTAGAACATCCTGGTACGAGGCGCCGCGCCACAACTCGCTTCACTTAGGTTTACCCCTATCCCCTCAGCCTCAGCATCCTTCCAAGTTTCTATATCTATCAACATTATCTTCTTCAGACCGCACAATGCGCCTTTTACAGAAACCACAATTCTCGGATCTTGACTTACCATCATTCATCCAAGTCCATCTTTGTGGAGTTAGGTAATGATGAAATCTAGGTAAAAGAATCAATTCATTGTCAAATTCTAAGGAGGGAAATACAGGCATTTTATACTAGATGTAAGAGCTAAGGGACCAAAGAAGAAGCTAGTAGGGATGATTTTGACAAGCAACAAGGCTGAAGATCAACATGTTCTATTGAAGATTGTTATTGAAGCAGATACCTGGCAAAGCATAGGCAGAGACATTCATTTCGAAGGATCCTCAGGCTACATTGAACAGGTCTAGATATACAGCTGCGTGAATTCTCTACTTCTGGAGATTTGACCCCTTCTTGAGAATTGGGACGGAATCACGTCACAATTGTCTTTCATTTGAACATAGAATTCCTTATCGTCCTACCCTCTATTGCCCGTTCTTCACTCATCAAGGTCAGCGCGTCAAGTCTGTCCGGTATCTTATTTCGATTTCCTCTAGTGAACATCTAAATCAACCAGCCTTCTGCGTTCCATCTTTCTAAGTAACTTTGATTTCACTTGGACCAACAGTGACCGTGCTTTACCCTGTCAATTCCTTAACCCGTTTTCAAGCTCTAAATTGAGTACATCAGGAGCACCTGGCACTCCCGTCAAACCTACACCAAACCTGCACCAAAGCTCCTTCTATCTCTTTTACAGTCACACCCTTTAGAGTTCCTTCTGTAAACTTCGATCCCTCCGGCCCGAGCGACACACTCGATCCAGCGACAGCCCCCCCCTCGAACACCTGGATCCCCCCCGCTGCTAATTTTATAGATACCGGACTGCTGATTTCTTTCTGTGGTGGCTCTCCATTAATACCTAGCCTCTAACAACTTAGCTACAACCTCCTCCACATGCCATTCAAACTGCCAGTCCTTCATCTCTGGGATGCCCTCCGTGACACACGATATAACTTTTGTTTCCATTGCGAAACCCCCGTCGTGAAGTTTGAACCCTTGTCGTGTGTTTTTTAATGCTATCTTCGTCTCGTAGTTTCTCGGTTTCCATCCACTCTTATCTAGGTACCCCAAGTCACGTTGTATGATACTTCCGTTTTGAGTTCGATGTATGACCACTGTTGGATACGCTTAGTTGAAAGAAGCAATTGCTAGCAATGTGAAGATGAAAGTGAAATGCATGACGACGCTATGGTTGGAAAGAAAGAAATATGCAAGTAACCAAGAGAAAGAGGCACTTCTTTGAATATCGGATTGTTTTAGTAAATTCCGAGGTTGTCGCTGCTTTCATCACTTGAAGATGAAATATCTTAGGGGTCTATGGATCCAAGAAATAATGCAATGTCATCCCCCAAGACTGGCTTTATAGCTGTCCTCGGCACTAATTATATAGAAGTACAGTTCTACAAAAACCGTTTTAGGAAGTTCTGCGAGAGGTCCAAGTTGGACGCTGATTGGCACATTTGGGGTCTGCGCCGCACCCCGGATAGAGCCAAGCCTGTTCCATCAAGATCCTCCTGATGCATGGAACTAACTATACTAATTATTATACACAGTGTTAATATATTCATCACCCTTTAGCCTATGTGTCTTATTGCCCCAAGTTTTCAATTTTTATGATATCGTGTTCAATCCTATCATCAGCGTCAACTAACCACTGGACTTATATTCTATATTCGCCAGCATTGTGTCTTTAAAAGCGCGTCCAGCAATCCCAGGACCATAATTTTATTTTGATAGTCTGGGATATGCCAATTTGCTCGGGAAGTTAAAACAGCATTATGAAAAGGTCCTGCAAGCTAGTACTAGCTACAAAGGCTGCCAAGTATCTATAGACGGGGTGTTTTCAATCAAACGTTGCTTGAGAACGAGTGAGCAGAAGCTTTTCGGTTTTTATAATACCATCTACATACTTTCCCCATCAGTCTACGAAACTACTATGATACAGAATCAGTACTACTACTAAGTCGGTAAACCTGCCTAAAGCATTCATTTCTATCTTCTTTGACCACTGGCGCCAACCTTCGCCTCCCTTGATGAAACAGGTCTAGAAGCCGTTCTATTTTAAACCTAGCCCATATTGTAATCTTTTTGATACGCCATGCATATCTCATTCTCTCATGTAGTCACATATGGCACCTTTCTAGTGTGGATGTTTATCAAGTACCTTTCAGGCTCGAAGACAACCGTCAGCATATTTGCAACAGTCGAACTATTCTATGCACATTAGTATTTGGCTAATTCCCCATAAAAGTAATCTAAAGAAGAAAAGGCAGTAGGAAAAGGGGAAGAAAGGAGGAAAGGAGGAAAATAAGAAAACACTTCTGTGAAACCAATTAAATACCCGAAGAAAGCCTCCAGGAAAAGAACTTTTCCCCTCTCGGTTGGAGGATTGTTTAACATTTGAAATAACCCACCTTGATCTGTTGGCGTGATTGGTCCACGGGAGAAGGGTTCACCTCCGTTGTTAGCTTATAAGAAGGGATACCTGTAGCTAGCGCACGTTTCGTTGTGTTATGTTTGATTGCACATTGCGGGACTACAGGAGGAGGGGAATTGGATTTGTGAGTGTGGCTGGAACAATAAGAAATACCACTGGGCAGATTTGGGTGTGCTAGCATCAGTAAACACTAGGGTGTGGAACGTCATAAGTAAATTGAGTTGAAATAATTAAATTGATCGCTACCACACTACAGTGCCTGACGCCAATGCCACGCTGATGCTTATCATTCATTGCAAATAGCAGCGACGGGAAGCAAGCCCGAGACTCCAAATCCATGCATACCATTTACCCATCCCAGATTTCTCCCACATAATTCGTAAGTCTGCTTGTTGCTTGAGATTCCCAAGCTTCTACGAGGGAAATCCTAACCAAACATTTTGCTCAAGGTTCTCCAAGCAACCTGGCAGTGATGTCCCCCATGTATGCTTCCTCGAGTTCGTAGTCTTCGCCGTTATTTCGGTCAATGTTGACATAGTTGAATGCTTCCACGACTCGGTCAATATCGAATCCCATAAGTACGAACCGGTCGATGAGGTCTTTGTTGTACCCTTGATACCTGTTTTAATGTTAGTACAAATCATATCCCCCAGCAAAAGCCCTTACCTCGCAGCCTCTAGTCGTAATTCCTCCTCCCTTGACCTATGTAATTTTGGTTTTGATTGGGTGGGTGCAGCTGTTGCGGCCTTTTCGGACCAGTGTGTTGTCTTCGGGGCACCTGCATGTTTGATCGCCCATTCTCGCGCAACTCTTTGAAATTGTTCGGGGTTCTTCATCAACATGCTCGCGACCTCTGCATCTTGTGGATCTTTGGGCTCGGGCGTGCTGAGGAGAGATTGAAGAGACAAAAGCGCAGACTTAATGGTCAAAACTGGAGACCAGGCTGAACCCAACGTGTCTAGGCAAATAGCTCCCTGACTTGGTTAGCTGAATAGTATTGAAAGAAGAGGAAGGCATACGGTTTGACTGCTAACATTCGGATGCCAAAGCTTGGTGGAAAAGTACATGACGGGAGGTCGGAAAGGGTATTCGGTGGGAATCTTGATATCGACCATGTATGTACCGCCCTCATATGGTGTATCAGGAGGTCCTGGGAAGAGTGCCCGCAGATGCGTTAAATCATGCCCATCTATGGGTTCTGCAGTAATCTGAGACTCTTTGTCGGACCGTATATCGGAAAGCTCTTTTTGGACGCGTCGGAGGCGGTTGGAGGATGCCATGCCGAAGAGTATGTGCAGATGTGGTTTGGACTTTCAGGGAATTGGGTTTGGAGTATAGATATGGGGTATGTGATTCCCTGAAAAGAAAGGGAATTCCCGAAGCGAATGGTAGTTGAAGGGGCGGACAGCCTGGTCTGTTTTCGAGTTAGTATTATTCAAAGAACCCGAGAGAAGGAAGTAAAAGTACTTCTGTATAAAGAGGAATCGCAAGAAATGTTGGCAAGGCGCCCGCAAGAAAGCCTTGCCTCTGAAGTAAGCTCTCTTCGTTGGCGGGGTACACCGAGTTGTGACACTGATCCAGGCCTCTTGTAAAAATGGAGAGAGAAAGTTGAGTGCTGTATTTACAGATATACTCTGAGAATATATCAAGCTCCCGCAAATGTCAGAAAATGAACAGGTGGAATCCAACGTGGATCCAATGAATGTTTGACTCGAGGCTGCATAGAAGTTCGAGGTCGCCTCATCATCGAGGTATCAATACTGCCACGTGACATTGGGCGCTAAAACTGCACTTTCCGCGCGTGTCTTGTCGCCTACCGAATCTTATGGAGCTGGCATTACAAACAAACCCAAGCTACATCAACAACCTCAAATCATCGATAGGATATTAATCCTATCTGCGAATCGATATCCATCTACGTTTGCCAATAGAAGTGCTTCAGAAGCACTCAAGGCAAGATGGTAAGCTCTGGCTTCTGCCAGCCTGAAAGGCAATATTGACAGTTCTAGGGACAATCGCAATCTGGTCTCGGTCCTGGACAGGGCGGAGATAATAAGGATGAGAAAGACAAGAAGGTATGTCGATGCTGGATTCAATTTGAATTCAGATACTAATCGTTATGGCAGAAGGATAAGCCCAAGTACGAGCCTCCTCCACGACCAACAACCCGTATCGGTCGAAAGAAGCGCAAGCAAGCTGGACCAAATGCATCCGCCAAACTTCCTGCCGTCTATCCTACCTCTCGATGTAAGCTAAGATACCTCCGAATGCAACGAATACACGATCATCTCCTCCTCGAAGAAGAATACGTCGAGAATCAAGAGCGTTTACGCAAGGCGAAGGCGGCTAAGGAAGGAGGAGCTCCTGCTACAGCTGGCGGTGATTCCGACGCTCTTGATAGAAATGCCGATGAAAGAGGAAGAGTTGATGATATGCGCGGTAGCCCTATGGGCGTTGGAACTCTGGAGGAGATGATTGATGATGATCATGCCATCGTTTCAAGCACCACTGGTCCGGAATACTATGTGTCCATCATGTCTTTCGTCGATAAGGATCTGCTAGAGCCGGGTGCGAGTGTCTTGCTTCATCACAAGTCAGTTTCCATCGTTGGTGTCTTGACTGACGATGCCGATCCACTGGTCACGGTCATGAAGCTTGACAAGGCGCCAACGGAGTCCTACGCGGATATTGGTGGATTAGAAACGCAAATCCAGGAAGTCAGGGAATCCGTAGAGCTACCTCTTTTACATCCTGAGTTATACGAGGAGATGGGTATCAAGCCTCCGAAGGGTGTTATCCTTTACGGTGCACCTGGTACTGGAAAGACGCTGTTGGCCAAGGCTGTTGCAAACCAGACCAGTGCTACTTTCTTGCGGATTGTGGGCAGCGAGTTAATCCAGAAGTATTTGGGTGATGGACCACGGCTTGTCAGACAGCTGTTCCAGGTATGTCTTGCCTCTGCGAAAGGGAATGTAGGCTAACTCTATAGGTCGCCGCCGAAAACGCCCCTGCTATTGTTTTCATCGACGAAATCGACGCCATTGGTACTAAACGATACGAGTCTACATCCGGTGGAGAGCGAGAAGTACAAAGAACTATGTTGGAACTTCTCAACCAACTGGATGGTTTCGATGATCGTGGAGATGTCAAGGTTATTATGGCCACCAACAAAATCGACACTCTTGATCCTGCCCTCATCCGTCCTGGCCGTATCGACCGAAAGATCCTCTTTGAGAACCCTGACCAAGTCACCAAGCGCAAGATTTTCACCCTCCACACTTCCAAGATGTCTCTCAACGAAGATGTCGATCTGGAGGAGTTCATCAACCAGAAGGATGACTTATCCGGTGCTGACATCAAAGCTATTTGCTCCGAAGCTGGTTTGATGGCATTGAGAGAGCGAAGAATGAGAGTTCAGATGGCGGATTTCAGAGCTGCGAGGGAGAGGGTCCTCAAGACCAAGAGTGAGGGCGAGCCGGAGGGATTGTACTTGTAAGATGGGGTAGAACAGGTTTGCTTCTTACTTCATGACGTCTGTATTCTAGAGAGATAATGCATTGGCGATGTTATGCATTTAAACCGAGCTAAATATTCATTTTCCTTCCATCATGCACCATAATATGGTGCACAATAGGGGAAATAATAGCACAGTGGGTGGAAATTCAAGCGTTGCAAGTACAGAAGCATTTAATCGCCCGCATGAACCATACTCGAGAACACATCTACAGCCTTGGCTCTTCATTTTATGTTCCATCAGTGCATCCATCACGCTCCTGGTACTTGCCTCTTACATCCTCTCCTCAACCCATTCTTCGTTCCTCTTATTCTATCTATTGTATAACATTGCTTCCGTCAAGCTCTCATGGTCTAGAGTTGTTAACTTTGATTTGCATTCCAAGCGAGACTTGAGGTTGCACAAACCAGGCAACCCTCAACCTCATTTATCTTTAAATATAACAGCCATCAGTGCAAAAAGCTCCCCAGTGATACTAATTTTTCTATATCAACACCACTCTTTGAATCATCCCTCACCAGCTTCCAGGCGTCAATTTCTTGCAAAACCCCTGACCGCGTGGCTCTGTATCTAAGCTGGCCCTTAGAAAGCAATGAAATCAAGCTCCGCAAGATATCACCACCGCCAGCATCTTATATGTCGTCTAATAGGTGTTTATTCTCCATTATCTCGTTAGACAGTAATCCAGAGTATGAAGCGCTCTTATATGCCAGGGGTGACATGGATTAAAGTTATAGCATTACTTCCGACGGTGTGAATCTGGAAGTTGGGAGAAACCTTTACCAACTCTTATGTATTTGCTGATGAGTTTCACCAATTCGGAACTGCCGTCAGCATTATGCATGACGAGTTTCGTCCTCGGATCCCAAATTGTCCATCTGTCAACGGAAGTCAGTCAGCACGACCAAACTCCCTCCTACTTCACTCCCCTCCTCAAAGCGAGCTCTCTTCACTAGTCTTCTTTGAGACGTAGAGTTCTACCTAGCCTTATTTAATAGATCGAAAAGGGGGAGGGGAAGAGAGGGGGGCGGTGGGTTGCCCTACTTTGAGCCTCACTTTGAGCCCCATTTTAAGCTTAAATTTAGGGGCTTACAGACTCGGCTCTAGAATGCTTGGAGATTAGAGCCTGGAAATACGCTCCTAAAAAAAATCCGGCAGCTCCGGCGCTAGTCCCCCTTCCCTTTCTCCCCTCTGTTAGACCCTCGGTTTTTCTCTCCTCATCTATACTAGTAGAATTCTTGGCTCTCCTGCCCACTCTTTGTCAAGCTTTGGGCTCCTGTTCGTTTTGGGTTAGCTCAGTAGATGAGTGGTGGGGAGATCGGAGCACAAGACCTCGCCGTTAAGTGATCCCCCTGTTGTCCCAGAACGCAAGCGACGTTGTCCCAAGAACCCAAATCTTTTCGTTCAATTTGAAGATATTCTATCTCTCAGCAAGTGCCATACCACTTGTCGTGGGAACTCGTGGATTGATAGATAGTCTTTACTTATTTCCTGATCTCTAACGAAATACTGCGAAAGCTTGAGGCTTAGACCTCTGTTTCCCGAGGGCTTTCCTTTTGTGCTAGGCAAGGCGATGCGAAGGCGGAATTGATAAAAAGTAATGCATTGGTACATTTTTATTCCATGAAAACACGGAACGATACATCTCCCGAGCAGTAACAAAAAGTTGGGGTTCCCGTTATTGCAGTGCTAGTCGCCAATTGAGATGAGGTTGGATGTGCCTTGGCGTTTGTTACCAGCTGAATTGCGCCACAGGCCTAAAATTGCCCTCAAGCTTTGAGGCTATTGCTTAAAACTGCCTTAGATTGGCTGCGGCTGCTGCACGTCTTCGGGATTGACGTCACTGGGGTATCAAAAGCGGCGGAGTAGTGAGATATTGCATTTCCTAATTCGGCTTCTTTTGTAACTTCATTGGTATTTTCACGATCACGCGGTAGAATCTTCTTGTTGGAATAACCGCGTTGAGATTGAAAGTTAAGGCTGAGAAATTGGTCTCAGTGAGCCAGTCATGGCAGTTCTCTACTCCGCCTCACGGTCTATTAGGAGGAAATATGAAAATTCAAGTTCTAGTTGCCTGGAGCTGAAAGCGCCTGCGCGCTGTCGTGGCAGAGTTCTCCGCAGGAAACGTACTATGTTCTCTTAGTCGATGATATGTTTGTCGTCGGGTTTGGGCGCGTTATTGAAATGAGATAGAAGCTGAGATCGGTGCAATATTGTAGTCCGACTTCCAAGACACAGATGGAATAAAGTATATATCCCCACCCGCGAACTCTCAAAGTTAAGTATTTCCACACCATTTTACAACATCATTTCTGACCTTTCATCTTCTCTTTGTTCTATCTCAATTTTCAAACTTGTATATTCCGTACGAAAAGCATCAATCTCGCATCATGATTTTCCCATTGTTTCTTGTAGCCATTGGGGGAGGTGTCTCTGCTCAGCTTCTCGCACGACAAGTCCCTCAGAATATCACCGAAAGAGCAGTCAGACCATCAGGCGGAGTAGGCATGGTACCAGAACAGTTCTGCCCTAATGATCTGCTCAGCTGCTCCGCGGTATATTGCTGTCCCACTTCCCTAGCGTGCTACGGCTATTTCGGACCGGGAGGAGTTTGTTGCCCAGAAGGTAAGCAACCCAGTCCCGTCTTTCCCCTCGTTTTTTTTTTATTTACCTTTTTTGTGCCATTTTTCCTAATACTTACATATTTAAACCCTCAGGTCAGAGTTGCGAGTCTGCCTTGCAAAGTGCTCCATACTGTGCGGACGACACCTGGACTCTATGGGACGAAAGCCAGGGCGGCATCAATCTCAACGGCTATTTCTGCTGCGCTGAAGGTCTAGTTGGGCTCTTGGGAGGGAAATGTGTTGATCCTGCTACTGTTTCATCGCCGACATTGGAGGCTATGGAAATGGCACCCGGTGGAGCCCCTCTCACATCAACTACGGCTACTTCCACCGCCGTCGTAACCTCGATCACGGGCACAACGATCGCCCAGACAGTGACCTCGACTTCCACATCGGCTTCAACTGCAACAACCGCTGTTGTGGTCGGAGGATCTGGTAATAGCACTGTCAGTGTGCCAAAATCTACGACCACGAAGTCGGCGTCGGATTCGAGTTCAGTGGTTTCTTCCGCTGGAGTTTCAACCACGGGTACTACTTCTTCTCCTTCTTCTTCATCTGCGTCGCCTTCTGCTACAAAGACCTCGGATGGGAACACGTATAAGACTTTCGGGCTTGGTTCTATAGGGCTGCTTCAGTTTGCTTTGGCTGTGTTGGTTGGTGCTGCGCTTTGAGGGATGACAGGTCAGTTCAGGCGGTCTTGTGGTATGAGGGAGGTGATTGTAAATGAACACTGGTTTCGTTTCTTTTGAATTTGTCTAAATACAGGTTATTTGTCTGTTTGAGCGAACTTAATTTGTCTTTGAGAATTTTTACAGCTAGAATACAATATTAATACAGAAATGTTCAACTATGGAATCATCTTACCCCTTTTGACTTTCGAGATACTAAAGTCTTACCCTTTGATTTTGCGCTCTAATTCTTCACTTTGCTACAGAGTTCAATTGTTAGTATCTCCCTCATATGCCACTAGGCAAGTTATGGAAGGCGATTGGCCCCCTTCTTAATAGCTTTCCGCGTTATGGTAAATAGTTTAGAGGCGGTTCGTTTAAAATGAGCCTCATTGCCATATCGTAGAAGGAATTTTGTGGTTCTACGATCCTAATTAACAATGCTAATTGTATAAGATGTTTGAGGTTTTGTGCGAGGGCTTTCTAGGAAGGGCTAGTCAAGGTAGACTACCTTCTAATTGAAGGAAGACGGTTTATTTAGTGTAGTACTAGATTCGAAATCAAACGTGTATTAGATCAGCATCTTCACTGATGGATATGATTCGATGGATTGAATATATGTAATCTTAGCTAGTATATAGCTAATTAGAGCATTGTAATCTTGTTCAGGTTATTGAAGCGCCTTCCACAACTTGACTAATATCTCTAATCTCATTCAAGGAGGGGACTTTGTTACTGGCTTCTATAAATCCTCTCCCTACCGCTAATCGTGGAACTGGAATTCGTTGGTGGTTTCTGCAAGAGGGCAGTCATGAAGTCATGATGATATTTGCTACGCTATTTGCGTCAGGACATAAGGCTCCATAGATTCTGACGATGCTGTCATGTATTACATCCTTTTCATTTCACAACGTTGAAGCGGCTGCCCCGGGACCCTAACCCAATTCTGCTTCAGGTCAAGAAATCAATTATACTCTAATTCGCCCTGTACGAATGCTGGGTATTCATCTCTACATTATGCAACAAGAATTGCTTCAATGAGCCGAGGCCGTGATGACGAGCGGGATGCCGGCCTTTCAACTTCCTCCTCATGGCTTGGCTAGTTCGACGTCTACTCTTAACCACTACGGTCATTCTTTCCAGTGGTGAAGCGAACGGCAACTCTAAGAACGGAGTATGGCCGAGGCTGACAAGTACAACCTTAACAACAGTTTTGCAAAATTTCTCTTGTAGCCTTTCGAAAAGATGCATAAACGCTTCTGGCCAACTGACCTGGCTAGAAAATTCCTTACTTAAAACCTCCGCATCAACGACGATATATATTTGTGGAAGACCTTCAAGAACCGAGCCAAGGAGCTCAAACCAGTCACCTTCGGTTCTAGCGCTCTGAAATCGAGCAGCATTGAGGATAGGAGACTGTGCGTCAACTAACAAGTGGTTGAGCTGAAGAATCTGCAAAACGAGTTGTTTCAGAACATCCACCGGTGACCTCCAACATAGGGTCCCTTCCGCCTTTGCGCTGAGCGACCACACAACTTGAATCTTGATACCACGGAGAAGGGCGACAAGGTCCGCTGCGAAATCTTTCGTTTCAAGTCGCGTAAGATAAGATCCCTTGATCATAACTAATGATGACGAGGTCGAGGTTGCCCATTCCTTCAATTTATGGGACTGCCAGGACGAGGCACAATCTGCAGTTGCTTTCAGACGCCGCCTATTGCTTAAGAATTGGCAGTGCCAAAATGTCTCTTCAGGAGTCGGTAGAGATGTGGTGGCCGTGAACGTAAGGATCTGGGAGAATTGTATTTCACAGGTTCGTCTTCTAGAGTCGAGGAATAATCGAGAGTTTGCCGCTTGATTTTCTAATGCTCGTTAACAGATATTCGTGTTTCTATCCTGAGAATGTTACCTGTCATCGTCCTCCTTATTTCCTGCAACAATAAGTGCATACTCCTCTGCTCGGCTTGAGACGCTCCCACCGCTAGTTGGTCTACGCTTTGCGCGCAGCTTTCGATATTCTCAAGGAGATCCTTGAACCTGAGAGATGCAGGCCGAAATACCGCAATGATGAAATGTTTGACTTTCCCTTCGGCATACCATTTCATTGCCCGAATCATAAACTTCAACACATAAGCATAGAGCTGGGATATAGCATGTTTGATTTGATCAGTAGGAAAAATGAGTATTTTTACATTCATTCGTGGTAGAGCAGCGGCGATTTGAGACAATGCCTTCGAGATTTGCGTAATGTATTCTTCGTGATTAAGAACTGCCTATAGAGTAGACTGTTAGTATTGCTCCCGAGAAATGAAAAGATCAGGCTCTGGTATAGAAAGCTTTGGCCACGAATTCAAAGATAGACTAAGTATATGGAATTTCACCCGGCCTCATTAGTTGACAATATAACAAACTCTCAGAGGTGCTGAGTGCAGGAAAGACTCGTCAAAGCTCGCTGATAGAGAGTCTTACCATCAACAAGAACTTCATAGTTCCCCAAGCCAATGCGCAGTATTCAGGATTATAGTTTGCGAGAGTATCCATAATCTTGCCATAATGCATGACTCGTTCTGAGAACTTTACCAACCATTTCTTAGCCTTCGATTGCTGCGATCGAGCTTCATATAAGTCCTTTGCCGCATTAACAGCGCTTTGCACTTGCTGCATGTCTGTCTTGTCTTTCAACCAGACTCGCTTGCATTCGTCTTCGGTGAGGTGTTTTTTGAAGAGGCCCACTGCGTTCTCGTAGGCCTCCTGCGCCGGATCACTCCTGCTTGGAGTTCGGGTCAGAGCAGAACTTTCTCTTAGATGGAATCTTACTGTGAATTGTTTGGACTTGTGTACCAATCTAGCGGGATGCTTCTCAGCGCAATCGTCGCGGCCGGGAGATTTTCTTCGGACATTTTTCATCTCTTTACTTCATCTTCGAACTTAACGAACTTAGAAATTTTCTCAAGTTTTTGGAGGTGATGACTATCTTGCTGTACCCGTGGATCAGAATTACGCCTCGCCAAACCTCTCACCGAAACTACTTGCCCTGATTGGGCTGCATGTAAATGATGCATGCATGCATACATCACGAGATGCGGGTATCAGCTTGTAGTTGGTTGAGATCCTGTCATCATCGAAGCCGCAGCGCCCGGGTTCTGTGGGTAAAATTTTCGACGTCCAGGTGGAGGCGGTGTGTGCAGCTTCGCCTCCAGATGAACTGGTTTCCATCCATCAGAACAGACCATATTTCGTGTATTTTTTCTTCCTATCATTCTCTACAGTTAATGAAGTATCCAAGGTAATTTCTCGGCTCATCGAAAATGGTTCAGGACAACAACAAAAGCCTAAAAAGGTAGTTCAGCAATCTTTTTGTTTCTTCTCTGTGTTTTGTATTCCTGCGCTGATAGTTAGGATACCTCAGAACCGCTCAACAGGTACGAGTGGAGGCAGCTGCATCGCAGCGAGTATTACAACAAAGCACTACTACTCCCGGGGCACTACTTCAGAGCCCGAGGCTCTCTTCATCTTCGGATGTATCTCCATCCCCAAGGCAGCCAATTGCCTCTAGCCCAGAAGTTATAACCCGAGAGAGGTTTATCTCGTGGCTCGCATCAAACCACAAACCCTTGGAGGATGTGGGCAGAACAATCCTAAACTCGGCCAACCAAAATTTTTCGCAAAACGTTGATGTGTCTACTCAATCCTCGCTAAATTGCATAGTGGCATCATCAGTTAAAACTGTCGGCCAGGGGAGACCAGATTCTACGCCGATTCAGCCATGTCCTTCACCACCGATCCCCAGAATTTCTTTGCAGAACTATTCTACCCCCTTGGACCAGCAGAGAAAAGATCATCACCCAGTGACAAGAGAATCCCAGACTCATACTGAATGCATGCATGAACCACAAGACCACCAAAGGCAGGCAATAGTTCCACAGAAGCGAAAAAACAGGGATGATATCTTCAATACAGACGGAAAAGAAGCATCTCTCGGGGATTTAGCTTCGACCAAAGCAATTGCCACGCATTTTACATCCGTAGACCACGCTTCTCAGGCCCCTCGATTAGATATGCCATTGATGGGTGAAGAGGATGATAGGTATATGAGTTCTGAGCTAATTCCTCAAGATACTTCTATGGCAACTTCAGCGGCTATCCACTCTGATGACTCGGCAAACAAGATCTCTTGTTCATCTGTTGCCCCGAAACTTCTTACTTCAACACCTCATAATCGACAGCCAACTTTCCCTAAGACCATAAGGTCTGATAATACAGACATGATTCTTCTTAACCAGGAGCGACTATTCGAGTTATTTGGAGAATTTCTCAAAGAAGCTGGATTAAACTCCGCCGAGGTCTGTGAGTCCAGTACTGGATGAGCTATGGCTCACACACTTACAGACTCTACAAATCAACTCAGAAACGGTTGTTAATGTTACATCTAGAAAAGATGATAACCGAGCACGCGACGAAATAGGAAATAAAAAACGTCGGTTGAACTCCCCGGATACAGAGCGAGTAAGATCTACAGAGGATATAGGAAATCACTCCGACACTGTCGAAGTTTCTATTGAGGGGGCAAATACTGAAGAATATTCTCTATCTAAATCCCCTCTTCTACATAATGTAGTTGGTGAGAGGAGTTCATTCGACTCTGATGCTGCACATGATAATATACTCGAATTGTGTACAGATTGCTCAAAAAGCCAGCAAGTAGCTCAACTTCACAAAACAATCTCGGCACTGCAAGTAGAGATACAGCAACTGCAATACAGGGTATATTCCGAGCAAACGCCGTCACCAGAACCAGCGCCTCCGCGACTTCATATTTTTCACAAGGTTATTTGTGAATGTAACACGGCTGGGCGCTTTGGACAGGTTCGCAAGGCGACTTATACAGATCCTCCGCATCGTATGACAGTCGACAGGAGATGGCATCTGCAAGGTCATCTGAATGCTCCAGAAGAATCCGTTTTTCTCGAGCAAAACAAAGATGTTGTCCTGCTAGTTTATAAATACTATCGATGCAAGGAAGATGCGGCTCGCTTCCAATGGCAGGGAGGGATAGATAAAGATGCCTCTACTAATGGATTGGAGGCTGGACCTCCAACGCCACATCAGGAATCAATGACAATCAACTCAGATATTCTTCGGGAAGCCCTGACTTGGGTTTCAAGTGAGTCCAAGTCACCTGGCCGTATGGAGAGCGTCAAGCTCCACGTCGAAATCTTCTCCCCGTATCACTACCTGTACCATGACCGTCATTTCTTAGGCGAGAAGGTTGGAATTATGGATGAAGAGCATCAAACACATGTAAATCTTCTGATGGATTATGTGAAGACCAGCTTCGAATCAAGCTACAATGAAGCTAACACCTTGTTTTCACAAGGGCTAGTCAGCTACGAAACTATCCAGTATCTTTACGAGCCAAAGATGTATATCGTTACCCAAGAAGCTGGAGACATGCTAGCTTATGAATCAGTCTCCTGGTTAGAGAGTAATATAGCCCGAGACAAGTCGGAGGACGGTTGGAAGTTGGAGTGCTGGTCATGGAACTTTGATGGATCACTCAGGAAATCTATGCATACCTTTCTATTTGGTTGGCCATGGTCTATGCGTGATGTAAAACCTATCCAAAGCCTCAAAGTGTATCCACTCAGATATGCAAGAGCTACTCTGGAGAGTGAGTTGCACACGAGAGGAGAAAAGTTTTGGAGCTGCAGGGAGAGGATATATGTCTCATACGAAGACAAAGAAAACATTTTTCAAGATCTAGTCTAGGTGAGTTATCATAAGACCTTGTTAGTGATCCTCGACTCATTTTAATTTTAAAGAGTGGAGCGAGGTACATGGTGGATATTGTGTTTTACAAGCAGTTAGGCCCTCCTGTCGTTCCAGCTAAAGACGCCACTCCAGCGAAAGAGGAAGCATGTATCCCGCTATCATCTCTGAGTCAAACAGAGAAACCTTGCAGGGAATTCTTCCTATTACTTCCATCGAAGGTCATGGGCTTTAGCATGCAGTCGAAACGATGGGGTAAGACTTTGCAGCCTTATTTCATACTATACTGATAATGAAAAACCTCTAGTCCCTCTCAGAGCTGCCTTCATCTCGCCTATTGTTTGGAACGTGCAAGCCTTTGATAGCTTGGTTGTGGATGATGATACAAAAGAGCTGGTAAAGGCTTTGGTGACAAATCAATTAGCTGGTGAAAAAGCAACCGATTTGATGGCTGGGAAGGGTAATGGTCTTGTTATTCTACTTCATGGGTTCGTCTGAATGTAATTTCATCATTAGAATCAAAACTAATTGGAGACACAGTGGTCCTGGAACAGGCAAGACACTTACTGCAGGTAAGTAAGAACATGATCGGTCTTGCCTTTAGATAAAATTTCACTTGTTGTTACTAATAGAGATCCAGAAAGGTACAACCCACTGGCCGACACTGCATTAAAAAAACACACGGTACTAATGTATTATCATAGCGTTGCAGAGCTGGCACATAAACCACTATATCGAGTATCTTGTGGCGATATTGGCACTAATGTAGATGCAATTGATAAAGTTGATCTCCCCAGTACCCTTTTCTATAATGTCATTCTTACTTTTTGTCATAGCATCTTCAGAATGTACTACATTTGGGCAGAATATGGCGCTGTGGTAGGCAATGATGTTTTTGAGTGGTAGACACTGCTAAATAAAAGACAGTGGTCTTACTAGATGAAGCAGATGTCTTCCTAGAAGAAAGAAGTCTTGCAGACATGCAGAGAAATGCGCTTGTTTCAGGCAAGTTATACATTTTCTCAGCTGCGCAAGTACTTTTTGCTGACTCCTTTCCAGTCTTTCTAAGAGTCCTCGAATACTACGATGGTTTTTGTGTTCCACCTATTTGTTTCGTGTTCTAAATGTACGCAGGAATCCTCATTTTAACCTCCAACCGCGTCGGCACCTTTGATGAAGCGTTCAAATCGCGGATCCAGCTCGCACTACATTACGATAATCTTACCCGCCAACAAAGACGCACTATATGGGCAAACTTCATCAATCGACTTGAAAACATTGAAAGCGAAAGTGTTGATACCAATAGCATACGACCATATCTGGATGAACTAGCAGTCCATGATATGAATGGGCGGCAAATTCGAAATGCATTAACCACAGCCAGGCAGTTAGCCAAGTACAAGGAGCGTAAGATGGATTATGGGTTGTTGAGACATGCAATCGGGGTTACAGCAAAGTTTGATCAATATTTGAAAGGCGTTAAGCATAATATCACCGATGATGAGATTGCTAGGGAGAGTGGGATAAGGTAGAGAACTATGGGTACTTGTTATTGGTCACCTAGTC
>Ga0182030_10003266_pt1 | contig 34609 bp, 28 predicted proteins | sample 812S3MmetaG_FD_121299 | JGI IMG/M metagenome (GOLD analysis project Ga0182030, IMG submission 121299) | Permafrost microbial communities from Stordalen Mire, Sweden - 812S3M metaG (Illumina Assembly) | ecosystem: Environmental > Terrestrial > Soil > Wetlands > Permafrost | place: Sweden...
ATGAATTGTTGTTTCGCGGTCGAATAACCGGCGATGCGGAAGTAACGAAAAGCAACCACAGATCCTTCGCTACGCTCAGGATGACAAGCAAGAGGGGGGATGGGCGAAGCGGGAGGATGACCGGCAATAGAGAAGTTTCGGACGCCTGAACTTTACCCGTTTGAAGCACACACCTTGCGACCCCCGTAGCACAGAATTAGCACAAGAATCGGATCGTTTTTTGTAAACATCTGATCGCGCAATGCTTGTGATCTTACCATTAAGTCAGGGCACGACTTTAGTCGTGCCGTAAATGCCATAGTATGAGCATGGGCTCTAGCCCCTGAGGGATGTTCTTCGGGATTTTCGACCTTCACCACAGGCGGTTAAGCTAGAAGCAGTGATTGCACCATAAATCCGCGTTTAATGGAGATTTCCCGATGCCAACACTGCTGCATATCGACTCCAGCCCCCGCGCCGCTTCAGTTTCCAGCCGATTGGCCGCCGAATTCGTCCACCGCTGGCAGCAGCAGAACCCCAACGCCACCATCTTCCACCGAAATACCACAATCCAGGAAATGCCATACCTCGATGAGCCTGCTGTCGATGCGTTTTTCACCCCAGTTGCGAAGCTGACTGCCAGGCAGAAGCGGGTGCTGGCTTACTCTGACCAACTGGTCGACGAGTTGCTGGCTGCCGACGTGCTGGTGCTGGGCGTGCCTATGTGGAACCTCGGCATTCCCGCCTCCCTGAAGGCGTGGTTTGACCAGGTCATTCGCCTGGGCCGCGTCTTTGACTTTACTGACACAGGCGTCATCTCTCTGCTTCCTCGCGGCAAAAAGGCTTATGTCTTTACCGCGCGCGGAGGCACCTATCCCCTTGGCAGCGCTTACAAAGCCTTTGACCAGTTGGAGCCGTATCTGCGTGCGATTCTCGGCTTTTTGAGCTTCGCTAGCGTGGAATTCATCAACGCTGAAAGCCTCCACAGTGGCCCCAATGCTGCCGACCAGGCCGTTGCCCGCGCTCAAGCCGAAATCGCCAACCTCTTTGCATAAACTTGGCCTGCCAACCGTCTGCGCCTTTACACTCAACTGCATGAGTTCTTTACGAATTGCCGGTGTCATTCCGGCGCGGCTCAGTTCCACGCGACTCAGCCGCAAGGTCCTGCGTCAAATTGCTGGCCGACCAATGGTCGAGTGGGTGTGGCGAGCCGCCGCCGCAAGCCAGCAGATGGACCCCGTATTGGTGGCCACTGATTCCGACGAAGTGGCCGCCGTCTGCCGCGAGCTGGGCATTCCAGTCGCCATGACATCGCCCGATTGTGCCAGTGGCTCCGACCGCGTGCGCGAGGTAGCTCGTCAAATTGATGCCGATATTTACGTCAACATCCAGGGTGACGAGCCAACGCTGACGCCCGATTTTTTCCCGCCGCTGCTGGCGCTCTTTCACCGGCCTCAGGTTCAAGTCGCCACGCTCGCCGTTCCCTGCGCTGCCGACGAAATCGCCGATCCCAACGCCGTCAAAGTCGTAACTGCGCTCGATGGCCGCGCACTTTATTTCTCTCGTTCCACCATCCCTTTTGACCGGGATAAGACCGGCCTCGCCGCCTATCGCAAGCATCTCGGCATCTATGCCTATCGCAAGTCCGCGCTTGAGCGTTTCGCCGCTCTGCCCCCCTCGCCGCTTGAGCTAACCGAGCGCCTTGAGCAGTTGCGACTGCTAGAAAACGGCATCGCTCTCTACGTCGCCCAAGCCCCCCGCGATACCATCGGCGTCGATACTGAAGCCGATTTGCTACGCGCTGAAGCCATGCTCAAAAGAATCGCTACATAGCCACAAGAGCATACCGCGACAACTTACCCTTATGACCGAATTATCTACAGCGTAACTGACGGCCTGCCGACCATAAAGGAATCACGGTCACCCCACTTTGACAGTAACTATTTGAACTTACTCACTGGTCGGCAAGTAAGGCGACACATCACGAGATGAACCCCTGTATTTATAGGGTTCCGCAGAGTTGAGATGTTGTTCTACTTACCGATCACTGAGTAAGGGTAGCTGGTGCAAGAGTTTGGAAAGGCTAGAACGACTTCATTATACTGAGTGTGATTCCGATTGGAGATGGCGATGCCTGCTCGAAGTGCTCTGGCGCATGTATTCTTCCTCGCAATAATTGCTATCAACATCTTTTCATTCACACATTGCATCCATGCACAGCAATGTCAGATGGCACACGACAAGAACGCACTCAAAGCTCTGCAAGATAAAGCTGCCACCGGAGATGTATATGCACAGTGTGGACTCGGCAAACAATACGAATTCGCACTAGGAGTGCCTCAGGACTACACACAGGCAGTACTCTGGCTGCACAAAGCAGCCGATCAGGGAGACATCGCTGCACAGGTTGAACTCGGCGTTGTATTTGACAAAATGCAGGATTATGCACAGGCATTGATTTGGTACCGCAAAGCTGCAGAACAAGGCAACGCAAGGGCGGAGTACAACCTTGGTCTCTGTTATCAAAACGGCGAATCAGCACCGAAAGATATGACGCAAGCTGTTGTCTGGTATCGCAAGGCAGCTAACCAAGGCGATGTTATCGCTCAGACCAATCTGGCTGAAATGTACGAACGTGGCTTAGGCGTTCCGCAGAACTATCTACAAGCCGCAGATTGGTATCGCAAAGCGGCTGAAAATGGATTGGCTGAAGCGCAATACGGGCTGGGATTCCTCTATCTACACGGATACGGCGTATTGAAGGATTTCAATCAGGCGACCACTTGGATGCTCAAAGCTGCTGAACAGGGTGAGACAAAAGCGCAGTACAACCTCGGTTCCTGCTATATCAATGGTGAGGGAGTAAGCCGGGACATGAATGAAGGATATTACTGGATTTTTCTGGCTTACAACCACACAACAGATAGCGGTCTAAAATCATATGCAGAGAACTCACTTGAGGAGCTTAGCAAGGCCATGAAGAAAAGCGACATCAAGAGTGCAGAGAAGCGCGCACAAGCTTGGTTAAAAGAGCATCAATTGAAGTCGGAACAATAGAAGCGGGTCGTCATCCATGTTCAAATTGGAAACACTATGTCGTGATATTGTCTCGATGATTTCCGGGCAAGCCATCTGAGACCATGCCCGACCCTAAAATAAAACTTAAACCGAGCCTCCTCCCAAAAAATTACCCGCAAGAATTGGGTAGCCAGCAAGCTTCTCCATCAGCGACGATGGTCTCCATGAGCAGCAAAGCAGAATTCAAAGACACGCAGTTCGCAATATCAGCAGTCGACCAGGAGGCCGCATGGCAGCAGCTTCTCCATCGCGACCCTGCGGCCAACTTTTTTTATGCCGTCACCACCACCGGCGTCTTCTGCCGTCCCGCTTGCGCCAGTCGCCGCCCGCTTCGTGCCAACGTACGTTTCTTTCAATCCATTCAGCAGGCACTCGCCGCAGGTTTTCGACCTTGCAAACGCTGCAATCCCGCCGCGGAGTCAACCAATCCCGCAAGCAAGATTCGCGCTCACATTGAGGCCAATCTCGACCGCGCTGTTTCGCTGGCCGAGTTGGGCAAACTCGTAAACCTCAGCCCATTCACCGTGCAGCGGCTCTTCAAGCGTGACTTCGGCGTCAGTCCACTGCAATATCAACGTGCTCTTCGCGCCGGCTCGTTTCGCAGCGCACTCAAGCAAGGAGACACAGTGACGGACGCAGTCTACAACGCAGGTTATGGCTCATCGAGCCGAGCTTATGATGGTGCTGCATTGGGCATGACGCCATCGCGTTTTGCGCAGGGCGGCAGCGGCGAGCAGATCAGCTACACAACCGCGCACTCTGCCTTCGGCTGGCTGGTAGTCGGCGCAACCGAACGCGGTTTGTGCTGGCTCTCGCTCGCAGCAACCAAATCTGAGGCCGAGTCCACTCTTCGCGATGAGTTTCCCCAGGCCACTCTGCGCCGTGACCCCGCACTCGCAAAATTAGTGGCAGCGGCGCTTGAAGAAGTTGTCGGCGCAACCAATCCATCCAAAAAGTCCGCCACACCGCAGGTGTCGCAGGTGTCGCAGGTGTCGCTGGACCTTCGCGGAACAGCGTTTCAGTTGCGCGTCTGGCAGGCTCTGCGCCAGATACCGCGCGGCCAAACGCGAAGTTACAGACAGTTAGCTGCCGAGTTAGGCAACCCCAAAGCTACGCGCGCCGTCGCCCGTGCCTGCGCCACCAATCGCGTAGCTCTGCTGGTGCCTTGCCACCGTGTCGTCGGCACCAGCGGAGCATTGACCGGCTATCGCTGGGGTATCGAGCGCAAACGCAAACTGCTTGAAGCCGAAGTGCGCCCATGATTCTCTGGATGCGGCAGGTGGCGCACCCTAAGTTTTTGAAATAGCATATCTTACCTGTTAAGGGGTGGGAGACCTCAATCCTCCATCGCCCGTCCCTACGCCGAAGGCTATTCGCTGGACGCGCAGTCCTCGCCGAAGGCAGTTGGCCCCACCGCAGGTGGCTGGCCACACCGCAGGTGGCTGCAGATTATTTCGCGCATCCTGCTAACCTGATCTCAGTGCATCTTCCAACTTGTCAGGGAGGTGCCCGGTCCGTATCGAGAAGAAGCACCCCCCTCCCCCCCCCTACGATATTTATTTTTAGCCGAAATTCTTGCAGATTAATTCGCCGTAATACTTGTCACTGTTCAAAGCGGAATGCTAATGTCAGTGCAACATACCAAATTCTGAGACGGAAACGTCCAAAGAGCATTGAGTTTCGTCAGGATTCACTCGGTATCACAACTGGTTATTTTTTCAATAGCTTAGAAAATACATTCCCAGCAAAATATCTGTGGAAAATGAGACGATCGGCCATTGCAACGTCGCTTGCGGCTGTTATATTGAATTTTCGGGCTTCTCCGCCTCTTGGGTGACGTGTATCCAAGAACAAAAAATGTACACAACTAATGTGACCGTCGGCACAGCGGGCGCATCCAAGAAGAAAATTTGCAGAGAAAGTACGCATGGCGCAGATATTTGATCGCAGCTCCAACGCTCTGGCACGGATGAGCCTGGTTTTGACGGGGCTGATCGTCATTGGCCTTGGGGTTACGTTGGACCAGTTGCAGCGTTCACCTTGGGTGACGCGCCAGGGACAGCGTCCAGACCAGCCGGTTCCATTCAGCCACAAACATCACGTGCAGGGCCTGGGCGTGCAGTGTCAATACTGTCATGTGACAGTGGAGAAATCCAGCTACGCTGGTATCCCGCCAACCAAAACCTGCATGAACTGCCACTCGCAAATCTGGACGAACGCTCAACTGCTTGAGCCGGTGCGCACAAGCTGGGCAACAGGCCAATCGCTTCCGTGGATCAAGGTGCACGATCTGCCTGACTTTGTTTATTTCAGTCATGAGATTCACGTCAACAAGGGCCTGGGCTGCGCAACCTGCCACGGGCGTGTCGATCAGATGCCGCTGATGTATGCGCAGAACACGCTGCAAATGGAGTGGTGCTTGAACTGTCACCGCAATCCTGCCAAGAATCTGCGACCCACCAGCGAGATCTATAACATGGCGTGGGAAAAACCTTCGAGTGATCGCCCCGTGTGGTGTTCGGTTGGCGATGAAAAGAGCGGCGTCCCAACGGCGCAGACCGTGAACTGTGTAACCAAAGACCCATCGCAAGGTATGGAAACAGCATCTCTGGAACTGCCAGTTGTTAGTGCTTCATCTATGGCTGTGGTTGGTGAGTACGGCACTCTGCCTTCACCCAAGTTTGAGAAATTTACCAGTCAAGATGAATTGGGCCACTTTCTTGTGGATCACTACAAGATTCGCACCCCGAAAGATTTGACCAGTTGCGAGGTCTGCCACCGATGAGCGGACATATGAACGGAAATGGCAAGAACGAGACCGCGCCGATGACCTTGGCAGAAGTGCGTCAGCAGTTGAAAGCGGTAAGCGGCAAGCGTTATTGGCGCTCGGTGGACGAGCTAGCCGATACGCCAGATTTTCAGGCTGCTGTTGAGCGCGAGTTTCCTGGCTCGACGCAGGAGTGGGTAGACCCCGTCTCGCGTCGCGGATTCATGAAGCTGATGGGCGCGTCGATGGCGCTGGCTGGGCTGGCCGGTTGTACCAAGCAGCCCGATGAGCCGATCTACCCGTACGTGAAGGCCCCTGAAGATTTGATCCTTGGCAAGCCAATGTACTTTGCCACTGCGCATCCTTTTGTAACTGGCGCGGTGCCACTGTTAGTCAAGAGCGACCAGTTTCGACCTATCAAGATCGACGGCAATCCAGAGCATCCTTATAACTTGGGCTCATCGGATCCATTCACTCAGGGAGCATTGCTTGACTTGTATGACCCTGACCGTTCGCAGCATGTAACTTATCGCGGCGAAAATCGCGAGTGGGCTGAGTTTGCGCAGGGTTTGCGGGTAAAAGTTGCCGAGTCAAAAGATGGCACTGGCATTTACTTTCTAACTTCGACAATTACTTCGCCAACGTTGGTGCGCCAGTGGCGAGAGGTGCAAGCCAAGTACCCCAAGGCGACTTTGGTGCAGTACGATCCAGCGATTGCTGGAACTTCACTTGCTAACGGGCCGAGCGTTCAATATAACTTGACCGATGCCGATGTTATTGTTTCGCTCGATGCGGATTTTCTTTCAGGTGCCGGCTTCCCCGGTTTCCATAAGCTGGTCCGCGAGTATGCGGGCCGGCGCAAATCGCCTGAGAGGCTGAATCGCCTTTACTCGATTGAGAGCACGCCAACAACTACTGGTTTGAAGGCAGAGCATCGTCTGGGATTGCGTGCGAGTGAGATTCCGGCGTTTACTGCTGAGTTAGCCAAGGCGGTTGGAGTTAGTGGTGTCGATGCTCCCACTTATCCCTGGACCGATGAGCAAAAGAAGTTTTTGACCGCACTGGCAAAGGACTTGAAGGCTCACGCGGGTAAGTCGGTGGTCATTCCTGGGTTGTATCAGGATGCATCTGTATCAGTTCTTGCACTTGCAATCAACAACGTGTTGAGTAATTCAGGTAAGACGTTGGTGGTTAGTTCTGGTGTGCAAGATTCTCTCGTTGGCGTAGATCAGATTGCAGGAATCAAGGCTCTTGTTGATGATTTGAATGCCGGAAAAGTGGATTGGCTGGTGATCCTGAATGCCAATCCGATCTATTCCGCACCCGCCGATCTTGAGTTTGCTGCGGCTCTCGATAAAGCGAAGACGGTTGCTCACTTAGGATCGCACGTTGATGAGACCGGTCAGATTTCTCACTGGCATATTCCCGCGGCGCACTTTCTTGAGTCGTGGACGGATGCGCGTGCTTATGATGGAACCGCATCCATTGTGCAGCCGATGATTGATCCGTTGTATGGCGGCAAGACTGCGCATGGTGTGTTGCAAACTTTGTTGGACGAGCCTCTGCTGAGTGCGTATGAGGCAGTGCGGACAACGTGGAAGCCAGTTATCAAGGGTGATTTTGAAACAGGCTGGCGTAAGGCGCTTCATGCAGGCTGGATTGAGGAAACAGCATCTAATCAGTCGACAGCATCAGGTGTATCTTTTACGGGTGCAAAAGTTCCCTCACCCGCTCCGAAGGATTCACTCGAAATCATCTTCCGCCCCGATCCAAATATCTATGATGGGCGTTGGTCGAATGTTGGCTGGCTTCAAGAGTTACCCAAGCCTGTAACTAACTTGAGTTGGGATAATGCCGCATTGGTTTCCGGCGCAACCCTGACTAAGTTAGGACTCGAAGAAGACGATATAGTCGAGTTATCTGTGAATGGTCGCAAGGTCAAAGCGCCGGTGATTGTGGCACCCGGTCATCCTGATAACTCGGTAACTGTTCACCTCGGCTATGGCCGCTCTTTCGCGGGCCGCGTTGGTTCCGGCGCTGGCTTCAACGCTTATCTCATTCGCACAGCGGCTTCCCCGTTTTACGTCGTGGGTTTAATCAAAAAGATTGAGGGTAAGTGGGGTCTTGCAATTACCAAGAGTCACTATCAGGACCATCGCGGCAAGACCTTTGGTCAGCCCGAAGGCCACAACAATAACTCGCTTGAAGCCGACGAGGCAATCAACGAGCGCGGCATCATTCGCTATGCAACGCTGGATGAGTTCAAAGCGAATCCCGGCTTCGCAAATGAAGGTCCAGGACACGAGAAGACTGATCGCGATACAACGATGTTTCCCAACTGGGAGTACAAGGACAATGCCTGGGGAATGTCGATCGACATGAACAGTTGTACAGGCTGCAATGCCTGTATCGTTGGCTGTTACGCCGAGAATAACATCGCTGTTGTTGGCAAGCAGCAGGTACGCATTGGTCGCAATATGCAGTGGCTGCGCATTGATACTTACTTTGAAGGCGACTTATCTGCTCCTCGTGCCCACTTTCAGCCGATGGCCTGCCAGCACTGCGAGAATGCGCCTTGCGAGCAAGTCTGCCCGGTTGGCGCGACCGTGCATACACCAGAAGGCTTGAACACGATGGTCTATAACCGCTGTGTGGGCACACGTTATTGCTCGAATAACTGCCCATATAAGGTCAGGCGCTTTAACTTCCTCTTGTTTTCTGACTTTGAAACGGAGAGCTTGAAACTGCTTCGCAATCCCGATGTTACTGTTCGTTCGCGCGGCGTAATGGAAAAGTGCAGTTATTGCGTGCAGCGCATCTCGGCGGCAAAGATCGAGGCGGACAAAGAGAATCGGCCTATTCGCGATGGTGAGATTCAAACCGCTTGCCAGCAGGCCTGTCCAGCTTCTGCGATCACTTTTGGCAATATCAATGACAAAGGTAGCAAGGTTGCCAAGTTACAAGCCGACGAGCGTAGTTATCAAGTGCTTGCCGATTTGAATACGCGCCCGCGCACCAAGTATGTAGCTGCGGTGTTGAATCTGAATTCTGAACTGGAAGATACCCCGGTGGAACATACACCGGCGAAGGGTTGAGAGGCTCGAAGCCACGATGGCAAGTACGGACCTGAAACCGAACGACGCGACACACTCCGCTGGTGTAGATCCAGCTACGGGAGAGTACCGGGTTATTGCGCAGGGACAGACCTTCAAGTCTGTAACTGAGAAGATATCGCGTATTGTCCTCACTCCAGATACCCCGCTAGGCTGGTTTGCCCTCTTTGGCATCGGTGGCGCAGTTGCCACTTTTTTGCTGGTGGCCGTAACTTGGCTATTTCTCCAAGGCACTGGTATCTGGGCGATTACGCAGCCAGTTGCTTGGGGATTTGCGATCATCAACTTTGTTTGGTGGATCGGTATTGGTCACGCGGGTACGCTGATCTCCGCGATTCTACTGCTGTTCAAGCAGGGATGGCGTAACTCGATCAACCGCTTTGCTGAGGCGATGACTATCTTTGCCGTGGTCTGCGCCGGAATGTTTCCGCTGATTCACGTTGGGCGTCCGTGGCTTGGTTACTGGCTACTTCCGTATCCCAATACGATGAATGTTTGGCCACAGTTTCGCTCACCTCTGCTGTGGGATGTGTTTGCTGTTTCCACTTATGCAACCATCTCGGTGGTCTTCTGGTATATCGGCATGGTGCCTGACTTTGGAACCATGCGAGATAGGTCGAAATCGAAGATAGGCCAGTATCTCTACGGCATGGCATCGCTGGGTTGGCGCGGCTCAGTCAGGCATTGGATGCGTTATGAAACAGCATCTTTGCTGCTGGCTGGCTTGGCTACGCCGCTTGTGCTCTCGGTGCACACAGTTATCAGTTTCGACTTTGCAGTGGCAGTCTTACCCGGCTGGCATACGACGATCTTTCCACCATACTTTGTCGCGGGTGCCATCTATTCAGGCTTTGCAATGGTGTTAACGCTTGCCATTCCGCTGCGCAAGTTCTATCACCTCGAAGGCTTGGTTACCGAGCGTCATATTGACAACATGGGCAAGGTGATGCTGGCGACCGGCTTCATTGTGGCTTATGGCTATGGAATGGAAGTCTTCATGGCCTGGTATTCAGCCTCGCATTGGGAAGCCTTCATGATGTGGAATCGTATGTTCGGCCCAATGGGATGGGCTTACTGGGTGCTTGTCACTTGTAACTTGGCAATTCCACTTACTACTTTGTGGTCGCGCAAATTGCGCACCTCGATTCCGTTCATGTTCTTCATATCGATTGTTGTCAATACGGGTATGTGGTTCGAGCGCTTTGTGATTGTAGTTACCAGCCTGTACCGTGACTTTCTGCCGTCGTCGTGGGGAACTTATCGGGCGACTAAGTGGGACTATATGACCTATGTGGGTACGTTGGGGCTATTCACCGCGCTGTTCCTGTTGTTTGTGCGTTTCTTGCCCATGATACCAATGTCTGAAATCCGCATGATGCTGCCTTCGGCAAAGATAACACCGAAAGAGACAGCAAAGGCTGGTGAATAATGCCTGCACGCGAAGGAACTTACGGCCTTCTGGCTGAATTCGATACTCCCAGCGATCTGGTTCGCGCTGCTCAGCAAGCGCGCAAAGACGGCTGGCGTCGATTGGATTGTTACACGCCTTATCCGGTAGAGGAAGCGGCAGAGGCGATTGGATTTCATCGTAACAAGGTTCCACTGCTTACGTTGATCGGTGGATTGATGGGCCTGGCCGCGATGTTTTCGTTGGAGACGTGGGTTTCGGTGTTGGCGTATCCGCTGAATATAGCGGGTCGTCCAACATACTCATGGCCCGCGTTTATTATTCCTGCTTATGAGTGGACGATTTTGTTCGCGGGACTTTCAGCGGCATTTGGAATGCTTGCGCTGAATGGATTGCCTACGCTCTACCACCCACTATTCAATGCGCCGAACTTTCGTGATGGCGCAACGACGGATAAGTTCTTTTTGTGTCTGGAAGCATTGGACCCTAAGTTTGATCTAGCCGAAACCAAAAGCTATCTGGAAAGCTTTCAGCCGGTCTCAGTGGTGGAGGTGGACTACTAATGCAAGCAAGTCGCCTTAATTCGATGAGAGTATCCGGTAAGTCGCTGGCAAAAATCAGCGCAGGCGCGGGTCTGGCTGCGCTGCTGCTGATTACTGGTTGTCGGCAGGATATGCAAAACCAGCCGAAGTTGATTCCGCAGCGTGGATCAGATATCTTCGCCGATCAGCGCGGCGCGCGACCACAGGTTGTGAATACCGTGGCGCGAGGGCAGTTGCGTGAGGACAGTTACTTCTACACTGGCGTGATTCAAGGCGAAAACGGCTATCGCGAAGAGCAGAATATGATGCCGTTCCCGGTGACTCTTGAAGTGTTGAAGCGCGGTCAAGAGCGATTCAACATCTATTGCACGCCGTGTCACTCGCGAGTGGGTAATGGATTGGGTGAGGTTGTGCAGCGTGGTTATAAACCCGCGGCAAATCTGCATGATCAGGTGCGTCTTGCTCAACCCGTTTCACATTACTTTTACGTGATGACTCATGGTTATGGAGCTATGCCTGACTATTCTGCGCAACTAACTCCGGTCGATCGCTGGGCTGTGGCGGCATATATCCGCGCATTGCAGTTGAGTCAGTCTGCAACGCAAAGCGATATTGCAGCAGGAACAAAGATTGAAGACCTGAAGGTGATCGCAGCGCGAAGCGGACATCCAGAGTACGCCAACCCGTGGACGCTGCCTGTTACTGCGGTGCAAGCGTCTCCGCACGATCAAACACAGGGCACGCCTGCGATGGCTCCGGCCAATCCTGCGGACCCAACAATTTCGATACCAGCAAGCAAGCCGGCCCCTGCGGCCGCCAAGTAAGGACTTACGGAATGGCTCACGAGACCCACGCCAAGACGCTTCCCGCCGAGTTAGGCGCGCCAGCCTTTGTGGATGGCTGGAGAACGCGCGCGCTGATAGTTGGGGTGGTCTTCTCGGCCATTGCCGCAGTGCTGGCATTTGCAGATGGTTCTATAGATCACGTGCTTCGCGCATGGTTGCTTGGATTGATGCTGACCTTTGGGTTCGCGGTTGGTGGTCTGGCTCTACTTATGGTCCAGTACGTTACCGGCGGTAAGTGGGGGCTACTGTTGCGCCGCCCGCTGGAAGCTATGAGTCGTACGCTGCCGCTGATCTTTGTCTATTGGCTGGTCATTGCCTTCGCGGTAAAGAAGCTATATCTCTGGGCTAATCCGCAATTAGTCGAGGACGGCGTGAAGCGCGGACTTATAACTCCCGATCAATTGGAGACCATTGAACACGCCATCAACTTCAAGCACCCGATGCTGAATATCGGAGCGTTTTGGTGGGTTAGTATTCTCTGCTTCGCTATCTGGGGTTTCTATGCGTGGAGACTCAATACGCTCGGACTTCAACGGGATGCGGCTTCTCCCGCTACCACGCCCGAGTGGATCAAGCGACTTGAGAACATAAGTGGACCGGGCATCGTTGTCTATTCACTCACGATGTCTGCTGCGGCCATTTATTGGGTTATGTCCCTTGATCCTACCTGGTACTCCTCGGTCTATGGGTTATTGTTTCTTGTCGGACAGGGATACTCGGTTCTGGCGTTGTCGATCATTTCAGTGATCTCGTTGTCGAAGGGTGAACCGTACAAGACTATTCTGCGACAGACAGAGCAGCACGACTTAGGTAAGTTCACCTTTGCTTTTGTCATGCTGAACATCTATCTTGCCTTTTCGCAGTTCCTTATTATCTGGTCAGGAAATCTGCCGGAAGAGATTCCTTGGTATCTGGATCGCATTCGCGGTCACTGGGGCGTGATTATCACCCTCGACTTCATCTTTCACTGGCTGATTCCATTTACACTTCTTCTTTCGCGCGACTTGAAACGCAACAAGAAGAGGCTGGTTTTGGTTTGCCAGTGGATGATCTTTGCCAAGGCCTTTGACCTTTTCTGGTTGATTGAACCTAACTTCAAGGATGCCGCGCGGAATCTTCACTTCAGTTGGGGAATCCTGGAATACGTAGCGGTTCCCGTGGCGATGGTTGGATTTTGGGTGGCTTACTACTGCACGCAATTGAAATCACGCTCGCTGGTGCAGATCAACGATCCGCACGTAGCGGAGATTCTGGAGGCTGAGCATGCACACGCATAAACCTCATGACTCGGATCACCAAGAGCCAGAAGTAATCGACGTATCGAAGGGCTACGAAACTACCGACACGCGTGTTTCTGGTGTTGTTGTTTTCATCGTGTCGATGGCAGCGTTTCTTGTTGTAGTAGCAGGCGCTGCTTTTGGCATCGGAATGCTACTGAATCGGCATATGGCCAAAGAAGATGGGCCGAAGAATAAATGGGCCGAGCCGGTGGATGTGAGGCCGCTGGGCAACTTGCCTTCCAATCCGGCTTTAGAAAACAAGTTGGGTGAGTTGGCGCAGCGTTTCCCATCTCCTCGTATTCAATCCGATGACGGCCTGCAAGATTTGGCTGACTTGCACGCGCGCGAAGACGTGCTGCTGAACAACAACAGTTGGGTCGATCAATCGCAAGGCAAGGTAAGGATCCCAATTGAACGCGCCATGGAGTTAGTTGCTCAACGTGGATTGCCCGTTGCACCAGCCGTGGATCATGCGCCTCTGATGACGGGTGATTACGAACCTAAGGTTACAGCACCATTGACCAACGGGTTTGTGCGTACCGGATACGAGCAGGAACAGTCTCAGGCGGTTGATAAGACTCGAACGAAGTAAGAAGTATCACTGGAGTATTTGATCCAGTAGAAAGGAGATGGAGTTCATGCGAACGGCGAAAAAAATCAGCATTGGTTGGCACAGCGCGGCACAGATAGCTGCGGTTGTGGTGTTTTGTCTGCCTTCTACAACTTCATCTTTATTGGCTCAAGTATCAAGTTATGGTGACAAGGATGCCGGCCAGCGAAGTGACAAACCACCGTCGATATTAAACGGCGTAGGTATCGCTCAAAATCTGAATGGGCAGTTACCGCTATCGCTGGAGTTTACCGATGATGCCGGCAAGCAGGTTCAGTTAGCGAGTTACTTTGGCAAGCGTCCCGCGATACTCGCGTTGGTTTATTATCAGTGCCCCATGCTGTGCTCAGAAGAACTGAATGGATTGACGAGTGCATTGCAGATGGTGAGCTTTGTGCCTGGAAAAGACTTCGATGTTATTGTGGTGAGCATTGATCCCAGCGAAGGAACAGAGCTGGCCGCAGCCAAAAAGCGCAGCTATCTGAAGCGGTACGGGCATCCTGAAACAGCAAATGGCTGGCATTTCATGACTGGCACGCAGGCTAACATCGACGCACTTACCAAAGCTGTTGGATTCGGTTATGTGAAGATTCCTGGGCCTGACGGAAAACTGACGCAGTTTGCACACGCCAGCTCAATCCAGATAGTAACTCCTGAAGGCAAGATGGCTCAGTATTACATGGGTGTGGAGTATTCTCCGAAAGACTTGCGGCTTGGGTTAGTTGAGGCATCGGCGAATCATATCGGTTCTCCAGTGGATAACATACTGACTTACTGTTACCACTATGACCCGCAGACAAACAAACATTCGTTGATCGTGGCGCGGGTGGTGCAGTTGGGTGGAGTTGTAACAGTATTTTCGTTGGGTGGTTTCATGCTGGCAATGTTTCGCCGCGACGCACAACAGAACCCTAAGCCAGAGACAGACAAAAAGGTGAACGGATAACGGAATGGATCGAATCAGTCCAGTAATCTGGCAGTATCTCGTCAAGTGGATGACGAACTTCGCGCTCTTTCCGCCGGAGGCGTCCAAGATTGCGCCTCAAATGGACGCGCTTTTGTTTTTCCTGGTGTTAGTTAGCCTGATCGGACTTACTGTGGTGATTCTTCTTGTCACCAGTTTCTCGATCCTATACAGAAGAAAGCGTCACCCCGTCGCAGTTCAGATTGAAGGCTCAACGCTGCTTGAGGCAACCTGGACCATCATTCCGCTCGGGCTGTTTCTGATGATGTTTGTCTGGGGCGCACTGATCTACTTCCGTGTCTTTACGCCTCCGGCCAATGCAATGAACATCTATGTTGTGGGCAAGCAGTGGATGTGGAAGGCCGAGCATCCTGGCGGTCAGCATGAAATCAATTCGTTGCATGTGCCTGCAGGTCGCGCCGTGCAGTTGACGCTGATTTCTCAAGATGTGTTTCACAGTTTTTCAATTCCCGCATTCCGCGTCAAACGCGAGGCAATACCCGGTCGCTATACAACAGTGTGGTTTGAGGCGACAACGCCTGGGACTTATCACTTGTTTTGCACTCAGTATTGCGGTACGGCTCATTCGCAGATGATTGGCGATGTTGTAGTGATGACGCCAGAGGGATACAAGCATTGGCTCGCCGAATCCACCAGTGGTGTGTCGTTGGCGCAGAATGGCGAGCGTCTCTTCGCCAGCCTTAGTTGCAATGCCTGCCACAATGCGCGTCCTGATGCGCGTGGTCCTTCGTTGGCCAATGTTTATGGCTCTAAACTGACCCTCTCGACCGGGCAGACTGCGACAGCGGATGAAGCATATCTGCGCGAGTCGATCCTGAATCCGTCACAACATATCACGCAAGGTTATGCTCCGATTATGCCGACTTATCAAGGACAGATCAGCGAAGAAGGAGTCATCGCGCTCGTGGAATATATCAAGAATCTCGACTCCAATTATCGCGTTCAGCAGACACTGAATACAACCGATCTGCTGCCAGAGAGCGAAGGCAAGAAGGTTCCCGCTGCGCAAGGAATGGTGAAGCAATGAGCGATACGATCGTCAGTCTTCCCGATCAGACCACGGCCAGGATACCGAAGGATAACTACCTGACCAGAGAGAACGGCCTGTTGAGCTGGCTGCTGACCCGCGACCATAAGCGGATTGGAATCCTCTATCTCATCTCGATTACCTTCTTCTTCTTCATTGGTGGAGCACTAGCAGGACTGATTCGCCTTGAGTTACTAACTCCTCAAAGTGATCTGATGGCCTCTGACACTTACAACAAAGTGTTCACAATGCACGGCGTCATCATGATCTTCTTTTTTCTGGTTCCTTCAGTGCCTGCCACATTGGGTAACTTCTTTTTGCCAATGATGATCGGGGCAAAGGACTTCGCACTGCCTAAGATGAATCTGGCCAGTTGGTATCTATATATGGCTGGCGGTCTGCTCGCTCTCTACACAATGATTACGGGTGGCGTCGATACGGGCTGGACCTTCACGACTCCGCTCTCGACGCACTATGTGAACACCAACGTACTTACCACGGGGCTAGCTATCTTCATCGCGGGCTTCAGCTCCATCTTTACCGGACTCAACTTCATTGTCACCATTCACAAGATGAGGGTTCCGGGACTTACATGGTTCAGGTTGCCTCTGTTTGTCTGGGCAAACTACGCGGCCAGTATCCTTATGGTTTTGGGCACGCCAGTGTTGGCTGTAGCCATCGTATTAGTCGCGTTGGAGCGCACCATAGGCATTGGTGTTTTCGATCCAACCAAGGGTGGCGATCCACTGCTCTTCCAGCATCTGTTCTGGTTTTACTCGCATCCGGCCGTCTACATCATGATTCTTCCCGGCATGGGAGTTATCTCGGAAGTTATATCAACCTTTAGTCGCAAGCGCGTTTTCGGTTACACAGCAGTCGCGTTTTCTTCCGTTGCCATCGCGGTTTTCGGATTCTTTGTCTGGGCGCACCATATGTTCATCATGGGTGTATCCAACTATGCAGTGTTGGTGTTTTCTCTGCTGACGATGCTGGTTGCGGTTCCTTCGGCAATCAAAATATTCAATTGGGCCTTCACGCTTTACAAAGGTTCCATCACCTTTGAAACACCACTGATTTATGCATTCGGGTTCATGGGCCTCTTTACCATCGGTGGCATGACTGGCGTCTTTCTCGGCACAGCCGGAACAGACATTCACCTCACAGAAACGTATTTCATCGTAGCTCACTTTCACTTTGTCATGGTGGGTGGTATGTTGATGGCGTTTCTTGCTGGCATACATTTCTGGTGGCCCAAGATGACGGGTAGAATGTACCCGGAGAAGTTATCGCAGATGGCTGCGGTTGTAACCTTCATCGGTTTCAATTTGACCTTCTTCCCTCAGTTCATTCTAGGTATGCTTGGTATGCCACGGCGCTATGCTTCTTATCCGCCAGAGTTCCAAATCTTGAACGTATTCTCTAGCGCAGGCGCAACAATTCTCGGTATAGGCTACTTGCTTCCGGTGCTCTATCTCACTTGGTCGCTCAAATATGGTGCGATTGCGGGTGATAACCCATGGCAGGCCACAGGACTTGAGTGGCAGTGCCAGTCACCGCCTCTGACCGAGAATTTTCCAGAGACGCCAGTGATGGATCACGAAGCCTACGACTATGAGTGGCTGGAAAAGCAGCAAGAAGCGCGCCGGAAAGAAGCGGAGGTGACCAGTGTCGAATAGTCCCGCGATTACACCCGAAACGCATACGGCTACTGAGCATCATGAACACCCGCCGTTCCTGCTGCATCACTTCAACTCGATGGAGCAGCAGAACGATACCAGCAGTTTTGCAATGTGGTTGTTTCTGCTAACTGAAGTGATGTTCTTTGGCGGAATGTTCGTTGTCTACATGATCTATCGCAACTGGTATTACGCGGCCTTTGTGGCTGCATCGCGGCAGTTGAATGTAGCAATGGGCGGCATCAACTCAGTGATCCTGATTACGTCCAGCTTTACCATGACTTTGGGCGTCTGGAGTGCGCAGACAAAGCGCAAGGGTGCTCTGATTCTGTTTTTGATACTTACCTTTATATTGGGCTTTGTGTTCTTGGGCATCAAGGGCATGGAGTACAAGGAGAAGTTCGAGAAACACCACGTTCCGGGCGAGCATTACAGCTTGCAATCGTTCATCAACCCAGCCTCTGACGCGGAAGCTATGGCGACTGGAACCAAGGCGCTGCCGCTGGATGAAGCCGTGCATACGGAGTTGTTTTTCTCGCTCTATTTTGCCATGACCGGCATGCACGCGCTCCACATGATCATCGGCATGGGGCTGCTGCTGTTCATCATCTTTCGCGCCAGATCGGGTGCATACACCACCGGCCATACGGCCTTTGTTGAATACTTCGGACTCTACTGGCACTTCGTAGACATCATCTGGATTTTCCTCTTTCCGCTGCTCTATCTGATCAACAGGCACTAAAGGACAAAACGGCATGAGCGAACAACAAGAACACGCGGAACATATCGTCAGCCCAGTAGTTTGTGCGGTTGTCTACGTTGCGCTGCTGGCAGGCGTAGGACTAACCATCGCCGCTTCCTATGCGAATCTTGGCATCCTGAACCCTATCATTGTGCTTGCCATTGCGTTTACGCAGGCCACGTTGGTGGCGCTGTTTTCAATGCACCTCAAGTGGAGTGCCAAACTGACTCAGCTCAGCATAGGTGCTTGTTTTTTCATCCTCGCTACGCTGGTTTCGTTGGTGCTGCTAGACAACGTGAGTCGTGCCTGGGGCAGTTGGTAGCCACCACCTGCGGTGCGCCCACCACCTGCGGTGGGGCCAACTGCCTTCGGCTTGGTCCGCGCCAGAAACAAGGCGCGGAATGTGAATGTATCTCCTGCAACTTCCCGCTTTGCCGTTGCCCCAACGAAATGTATGCTTTCCGTTCCTCTGCCCAGTGTGCAGGATGACCTATCTTTACGCCTCATAACAGTTGGTTTGTGCATCTATCCCGTTTTGGACTAGAATCGGACCAATTTCAATCCCGGAAACTGCTTGTCCTGCACGACGCGATCGAATGGGTTCTGACTATATCCCCCTCTGAGAATAGGGAGAGGGGAGGCCGGAATCGGATTCCGGAAGTGTGTCTATGCGGAGTTATCGGCGGTTCTCCGGCGTGGCTACCTCAAGCCGTAGATTTTGGCTGGCAAGCGTACCTACGCAATTTGCAGGGCGCAGCATGCATTCAACCAGTATTTTTCCTTCGGTCAATCTTGAAATCCTTGCCTTGGCACTCGTCGTCGCAGCGTCGGCCGTGTCGTGTTGGTCGCAAGGCTCAAGCAGCCCGCAGGTATTGCATTCAGCAACCTGGACTGCGATGGGGCCGGGGGCGATCTCAACCGAATACGATGGGCTGGTGAGCGGGCGGGTAACAGCACTTGCGCTGGACCCGCTGGACGCGACCGGCAATCTGCTTTTGATTGGGACGACTGGCGGTGGTGTCTGGCAGGTGAACGATGCAGCCACCAACATTACGACCGCCTGCTCGCCGACCAGCACTCTCCCATGCGCTCCGCCAGTCTTTACCCAACTGACTGACGATCTGAACGTTGATCTCTTCAACGGATCTTCAATGGGCACCACGCCGGTTGCCCTTACCAGTCAACCCGATGCGTCCATCAGCATTGGCGCACTGACGGTGCAGCCGGGATATGCGCAGGATTGCACGGGGTCGAACGCCAGCGGAGTGATTCTGGCCGGAACCGGAGACACGAACGACGCGTTGGACTCGTACTACGGCGCAGGCATTCTGCGCTCGGCAGATTGCGGCAAAGACTGGGGACTGATTCCCTTTACGGTGGGTGAGATTTATGGCTTTGTCGGTGAGAGTTTTGCCGGGTTTGCCTGGGGTCCGGGAACCGGCACTTCGCAAACTGTGGTGGCTGCTGTCTCGGAGGCTTATGAAGGCACGCTGGTAAATGCACTGGAGCCGAAACTGAGTTATATGGGTCTCTATTACTCTACCGATGCTGGTGCCACGTGGAACCTTTCAACAATTACCGATGGCAATGGCAATGACGTGCAAGGACCGGGCGACGGATTTGGCGCAACCAGCAATGCGGCAACCTCGGTGGTGTGGAACAAGCAGCGAAATCTATTTATCGCTGCGGTGCGGTATCACGGTTATTACCAATCGGCGGATGGAATCACGTTTACCCGCATGGCCCAGCAGCCGGGTACAAAATTGACCACGGGCAATTGCCCAACCAACCCTTATTCAGAGAATTGCCCAATCTATCGCGGAACGCTGGCGGTGAATCCGCAAACCGGCGACACATTTGCCTGGACAGTGGATTTTTCGCTCAACGATCAAGGCATCTGGCGGGATGTTTGTTGCAATGCTTCGACAATCAACTTTGCCACGCAATTGAACTCGTCGGCCCTCGATACGGCTCCGAATGCGAGTCCAGCGAATACGACAATTGCCAACGGCCAATACACGCTGGCGCTTTCGGCATTGCCTTCTGGCGTGGGGCAAGGGCAAGATACGATTCTGGTGGCCGGGGCAAATGACCTTTGGAGATGCAGTCTGGCTACGGGTTGCGTCTGGCGCAACACCACCAATGTATTCACATGTCCAGGAGTGTCGCAGGTCGGTCCCTATCAACACGCAGTCAGTTGGAGCGCCCTGAATCCGCAAGAGATTTTTGTGGGCAACGACAACGGTCTGTGGCGTTCGATGGACGCTTTGGGATACGCGGATACGACTGATCCAGTTTGTTCGGCGAACGATGCCAAGCACTTTCAGAATTTGAATGGATACACGCAGAATGCCGACGGCACGCCCGGATCACTGGCCGAGGTGGTGAGCCTCTCGCAGATTGGCTACTATCCATACACGCTGATGGTTGGGCTGGGTGTAAACGGAACCGCGGGAGTCAAGTCCGGCGCAACCATGCCCACAACGGCGTGGCCGCAGGTTCTTGACGGCTTTGGTGGTCCGCTGGCAGTTGATCCCAGCGGCAACTGGTATGTCAACAACGAGAGCGGAGTTTCCATTCAACAATTGTGCACCCCATCTGAACCTTGCACCTCCGCCACTTCCTTCAACGGATACAACTGGGCAACGGTGGTCAACGATGCAGACGTGGGCGGCGATGGATACTCAATGAACACGCCAGCGCCGTTCCTGGTAGACCCTCTTGATCCATCGCAATTGCTGGTTGGAACTTGCCGTGTGTGGCGTGGGCCGGTCAGTGGCGTCGGCTGGGGTGCAACCAATGCAATCAGCCTGGTCCTCGATAAATCCGCTGCTTGCGCCGGCTCTCTGATTCGTTCAATGGCCGCAATGGGGCTGCCGGTTTCAACCACTCATACCCAGGGCGGCGAAGTGGTTTACGCGGGAATGTATGGCCAGAACTCCATCGGCGGCAATGCTCCTGGCCACGTCTTCAGTGCGACTTACGATACGGCCAGCCATGGTTGGTCGGCGTGGACTGACCTGACCTATAACCCGGTTACGAACTATACCAACACGCCAGGATGCGGCGCGCAGCAGATGAATTGCTACGGGTTCGATATCTCCAGCATCTTCATCGATTCGGCGGAGCATGATCCGACCGGCCAAACAGTCTATGTAACAGTCGAAGGTCGGCAATCAACCGGGCTGAATGTCGTCGCAGCGTATCGCTCCACCGATGGCGGTGCGCACTGGTCGTCAATTGTATCGAATCTTCCAGCGGCTCCGGCCAACAGTGTAGTGGTAGACCCGGAGAGTGCCAACACGGTTTATGTGGCCACGGATATTGGAGTCTACGCAACGCAGCAGGTGAACACCTGCGATTCGGCTCCCGCCTGCTGGTCTCCCTACGGAACCGGCCTCCCGATGGCACCGGTAACGCAACTGAGCGTGAGTTCTGAGACTGCTCCGTTGCCGCATCTGCTGGTAGCTGGAACCTATGGACGCGGCGTTTGGCAGGCACAGTCGTGGGGTCAGCTTGCCAACTTCGCCACGGTGAGCGTCTCTCCAACGTCAAACACATTTCCATTGCAACTGGTTGGGATTCCGAACGCGACCAACGATCAGGCAACGTTTGTCGTGACGAATACCGGATCGCTGGCGCTGACCGTCTCCAGCATCTCCATTGGCCCAGACACTGTGGATTTTCAAGAGACGGATACCTGCGTAAACGCGACAGTTGCAGCGGGCAACACCTGCTCGATTACCGTTACATTTCTTCCGCAGATTCCCCTCTCGCCCGCCACAGTTGTCACCTTCAACGACACAATGATTATCAGTGCCGATGTCTCTGGCGGACAGCTTCCGCCGGTTCCGCTCAACGCCACATCCACCGCTCCGCCAGTAAGTTTGAGCGCGGCTGCAATCAACTTCAACGTTGGCAGCAGCAACAACGGCACTATTGTCGGAAGCAAGTCAGCGCAGTTCCCGGTTTCGGTCAACAACAACGGAACAACAGCTGTTACCCTGACGCCATTTACCACTCCTGGCGCACCGTTTGTCATTGTCAGCAACACCTGCGGAAGTTCACTGGCAGCACAGAGTTCTTGCAATCTGATGCTGCAATTTGTGCCTGTCGCATCAGGACCCTCCACAGGAATAACCACGTTCAGCTACCAGTTGCCGGGATCGCAACCTGTGACTGAGACGGTGAACCTGAGCGGAACCGGTTTGGCACCGGCCACCGACAGCCTCTCGCCCACCACGCTGCCCATCTTTCCCAACACCATCGACGGACTGAAATCGACGCCCGAAGTGATTACGCTGACCAACAGCGGCGACGTGCCGCTGACTGGAATACTGATCACCACAACCGGCGCATTTACTGAAACAGACAGTTGCACCACCCAACTGGCGGCGCACTCCAGTTGCGCCATCAGCGTTCAATTCGCGCCCAACGCGGTCGGACTCCAAACCGGCACGCTCAGCATCTCGGACATTCTGGAAGCGCAGCCGATTACAGTGGCATTGTCTGGCACCGGGCTGCAATCGCCGGCCTTTAGCGTGAACCCTCCCAGCCCGCCTGGACTCACATTTTCTATGGCGAACGTGGGCGTGGCCAGCGCACCGCAGACGCTCACCATTACCAATACTGGCGGAGCGCCGCTGGCCAATGTGGGCTTCCAGATTACGGGTCCGTCGGCGAGCAGCTTTTCCTGTGGCACAACCATTTGCAGTGCCACCACCTGCGGCGCAACGCTAGCCAACGGAAGCAGTTGCACCGTGCAAGTCACCTTCAATCCGGGCGCAGCAGGGTCCAATCAGGCTTCGTTGATTATCACTTCTTCCACGCAGAATGTAGGCAATTACGTTGTGCTACTGAACGGATCTGGCACGGCTGTTGCCGGATTGAACGTGAGCACGCCATCGCTGAATTTTGGCTCTGTGCTGGACGGCCAATCGAGCACCACGCAGTTTGTCACCATTACCAACTCCGGCAGCGCCACGGCAAACGGGCTGATGCTGACCGTTACTTCAACCCTCGCCTCTATTCCGTTCAGCCTGACGCAAAACAGTTGCGGCAGCAGTCTGGCCGCCGGGGCAAGCTGCAACGTGGGCGTGATCTTTACCCCTGTCGGCATTGGCGCGGAGGCGGGAACCCTGACCGTTAGCTCAGGTTCCCAACTGGCCTATGTTTCGCTCAGCGGGACTGGCGCGGAGACCGTCGGCCTTCAGGTGTCGCCCGCTTCTATCCCCGCTTTCCCTATCACCGGCGTGGGCGTGGCCAGCACTCCGGTCACCGTCACCATCACCAACCCGGGCAGCAGTCAGTCACTCAGTGGACTTACGCTAACTCCGACCAGCGGCTTTCAACTGGTCAACAACACCTGCGCAGCCACACTTGCAGCGCAGTCAAGTTGCACCGTCGGAGTAGAGTTTTTACCCACCGGATCAGGCACGCAGACCGGTAGCCTGACGATCAGTGGCACCGGCGTTCAGAGCGTCACGGTTCCGCTCGCGGGCACCGGATTTGATTTTGCCGTGACGGTTGCTGGCACATCCAGCCAGACCATCTCCAGCGGGCAAACCGCGCAATACATCCTGACCATCCAGCCATCGAGCGGCTTGACCGGCACATTCACCTATACCGCAAACTGCGGCACGGGCCTGCCATCCAATTCAAGTTGCACATTTCCAGGCACCACCGCCAGCACATTCCAAATCAGTGGCAGCAACACCGGCAACCTCACCGTATCTATCGCCACAGGAGCCGCTGCGACTGCTCGATTGACGGGGCTTGGTGCGTGGAATGCGCTCCCCGTAGCCTGCGCACTTATCCTGTTGCCGCTTGGCTTGAAGAGCAGGCGCAAGAGCTTGCTGATGGTTGCGCTGGCGGGAATTCTGCTAACCGGTGTGTGCAGTTGTGCGGGTTCTGGTGGTGGCACCGGCAGCGGACCGGGCGGCGGCGGCAGCGGAGGAACTTCCACTCCTCCTGGAACCTATCTGCTTTCGATCACAGTAACCTGCAACGGCGTAACGCACTCAGTAACTCCAACCCCGCTCTCTTTGACCGTTGACTAACCACTTGCCACCTGCGCTGGGGCCAACTGCCACCTGCGCTGGGGCCAACTGCCTTCGGCTTGGGGCGCTCGAAATAAGGAGCGGGAGTTGGGGGGTGTGCTTCTACCGAATCCCCGTCGGGCTATACTTTATCTTCGGGCCTTGGCCAAAGTGCAAACGCACGCAAACAATGCTTGAGATGGGGAAGCGATGACTGCCAAAGTAACTGTGGAAGATGTAGAGCGTGTGGCCGAGTTAGGCCACTTGGAACTGGCACCGGGCGAGAGCCAGCGGATGCAGCATGATCTGAATGCGATTCTGGACTACGTGGCCGAGTTGAACGAGCTGGATACAACCGGCGTGATTCCGCTGGCGCAGGTCAGCGATCTGCTCTCTGTCGGCGCGGGTGAGTTGCGCCCGGATGCAGTGCTGCCCTCCTTAGATCGCGCTGTGGTTCTCTCGCAGGCACCAGAGACCGACGGAGTCTTCTTCAAAGTGCCCAAAGTGATTGAACGCTAGCCAGTTCCTCCAGTCGCCAAGCAGCACGGCCGGACCATGAACAACCCACAGGAAGGAAGATTCACTTGTCGAGCGAAGTTAAAACCACAGAATCCTATGTAGAGTTGCCAAAAACTCTCTCCGAGTTGCGCGCCGGAATCGCTTCGGGCAGCACCAGGGCCACCGACCTCGCCGCAGGTTATTACCAGCGAATCGAGCTGAAGAATCCACGCCTGAACGCCTATCTGAGCCTGACCAAAGAGCGCGCGCTTCAGCAGGCTGCTCACGTGGATGCGCTGGCGGCCAAGGGCGATCCGCTGCCGATTCTGGCCGGAATTCCGGTGGGTATCAAGTATGCATTGGTGATGAAAGTTGCCCCCGTCACAGCGTCATCAAAAATTCTGCAAGGTTATTATCCTCCGTACGATGCAACAGCCGTGGCCAAGCTGGAAGCGTCAGGTGCGGTGCTGCTGGGCAAGCTCAACTGTGACGAGTTTGCCATGGGCGGCTCTAACGAGAACTCGGCCTACGGGCCGGTGCGCAACCCCATTGATACAGAACGGGTTCCAGGCGGTTCCAGCGGCGGCTCGGCGGCGGCTGTCGCGGCCAATATGGCTGTGGCCACGCTGGGTTCAGATACCGGCGGCTCCATTCGCCAGCCAGCCAGCTTTTGCGGCGTGGTGGGCGTGTTGCCCACCTATGGGCGCGTCTCGCGTTACGGATTGATCGCCTTTGCCTCATCGCTCGACCGCGTGGGACCGTTCGCCGCCAACGTGCGCGATGCGGCAACCATGCTCGGCGTGATTGCGGGCCACGATCCCAAGGACGCAACCAGCTCATCGGCTCCCGTGCCGGACTATGCTGCCGAGAGCGATAAAGGCGCGGAGCGCATGCGTATCGGCGTCCCAGCCGAGTACTTTGGCGAAGGGTTGGAGCCGGAGGTGCGGGCAGCCATTGAGTCGGGTATTGCCGCTCTCGAAGCTGCGGGCTGTTCGGTGAAGAAAATTTCCCTGCCGCACACAAAATATGCCATTCCAACCTATTATCTGGTAGCAACCGCCGAGGCCAGCGCCAATCTTGCTCGCTATGACGGCGTTCGCTACGGCTATCGCTCGCCTGAGTCGGAGACGCTTTCGGCCATGTATTGCCACTCACGCGATGAGGGTTTTGGTGCCGAGGTCAAACGGCGCATCTTGCTGGGAACCTATGCCCTGAGCGCGGGCTACTATGATGCTTACTACCTTAAGGCTCAACAGGTTAGGCGTCTGCTGGCGGAAGAGTTTCTGCGCGCATTTGCTGAAGTGGACGCCATTGTCACCCCCACCTCGCCCACCCCTGCCTTCAAAATCGGCGAAAAGGCCGACGATCCGTTAGCCATGTATCTGGCTGACATTTATACGGTGACGGCCAGTCTGGCGGGCATCTGCGGCGTAAATGTTCCTTGTGGAACAACTGAGGCTGGTTTGCCGGTCGGAATGCAGGTACTCGCCGCACATCTGAACGAGTCCGCAGCCTTCCGCGTAGCGCGGGCTGTGGAGGCCACCTGCGGTGGGGCCATCGGCCTTCGGCGCGAATAGCCAAAAAGTTCTGGCTCCTAGGCAAGGGACCGGGGGCACCCGGCTTTTCGGCGAATATAAAGAGAAGAAGGAAGGTTTTATGAGAAAAGGACAAATCGGTCTCAGTTTAGTGGCGAGAAAAGTCAATGCGTCCATTCTCAAAAAGAAAATCGACGTTGATGTTTTTGCCGCTTTCGGACGGAGACCGAGGTTGCTTGACCTCTTCTGCTGTGCAGGTGGTGCAGGAACAGGATATGCAAGAGCAGGATTTGACGTTGTCGGCATCGACATTGCCCCGCAGCCGAATTACCCCTTCGCTTTTATCCAGACGGATGCCCTGAATCTCGATATGAAATTCCTTTCGACATTTGATGCCATCCATGCCTCACCTCCTTGTCAGTCATATTCGGATTTAGCAAAGAGAAACGGCAATGCCGACGCGTGGCCACGTCTCATTGATCCCATAAGGGATTTGCTTGTACATACTAAACTCCCTTACGTTATTGAAAATGTCGAGGGAGCGCCCTTGGTTAACCCCATTGTTCTTTGCGGCACAATGTTTAAAGGTTTGAGAGTTCTTCGCCATCGTTTGTTTGAAGTTAATTTTCCAGTTCTTACCCCTGAACACGGACATCATCCCAAAGTTCACACCTTCGACAAACGGAAATCACACTATGGCAAGACCAATGATATGATTGATTTTGTTCAAGTTACAGGAGGAGGAAATTGTACTGTCGCGGCGGCAAAAGACGCCATGGGAATTGATTGGATGACCAAAAATGAGATGAATGAAGCAATTCCACCTGTCTATACACAATTTATTGGAAAACAATTGCTTAAATATTTAATCAAATCGGAATGCGACGGTTTCGAGGAAATAAAAAATGCGTAAACCCAGTTCAAAAGAGAAAATACGACAATTTTTTCTTGCGAATATCGGCAATGTTATTTCATCAATCGAAATACGAGATGCTGCGGGTTCTAATGTCAGTGAATGGGCGCGCCGGGTGCGTGAATTACGCGAAGATGAGGGATGGCCGATTTTAACAAACAACGATAATGCAGGACTTAAGCCGGGTCAGTATTTATTGAAAGAATCTCCGCCTAAAAAATCCGCAGTCAGCTTTTCTAGAAATATTTCCGCAAAACTTCGAGCAGAGGTACTGGATCGTAACGGTTTCACCTGTCAGATGTGTGGTTTAACCCCTGGCAATATTGATCCGGCCACAGGACGCTTGGTTCGTCTTCATATAGGGCATATTGTTGACAAAAGCATGGGTGGGAAAGAAGAATTGTCTAACCTCCGAGCTCTATGCTCAACTTGTAATCAAGGTGCCAAGAATATTACAACAATGAGACCGTCAACAATCTGGCTTTTGTCACAAATCCGTAGAGCAGGACAGGAAGAGCAACGTGCAGTGCTTGACTGGCTGCGACAGAAATTTAAGGAATAGAAATATATGGATTGTAGCGAGAACACAAACCCTAACTCGAACCTCGTTCATTGGGAGTGAATTTCATGAACAGAAAATCGTGGTTGATACTCGTCGCCATTGCAACATTACTCTCTGTTTCACCAGTTATTCATGCAGCCCCGCGAAAAACGCACTCTGTCATCCTTGGTGCCGCCAAAAAGGTGGCTTACTCCAAGGTTGGTGATCCGGCTGGTGCGGCGACTGGCGAAAGCGAGTTGAGGATTCGGGCACTGCTGGTGGATGGGGTTCTGAAAGAGTGGACCACTGGCGATGCCCACGATGTGACTGACCGCAGCTTTGTTGTTCGTCGGGTCATCAAGCTGAATGACTCTCTCCCTGGAGACACAACGGCCAAAGACTCCGCCCGTGCGGCCAGCACCGTCCGAACGGCTAGTGCGTGGGTTTGGCAAAGGGGGCCGTGGTTGCTGGTTGACCGCGTTACTGGCCACCTCACCGCGCTCAAGCTGCCGGATTATGATCCCGGCGTGAGCCAGGTAAGCTGGTTCCGCGACTATGCGGCCTATTGTGGCGTGACGGCCAGCGGCAAAAGTCTCTATGCCGTGGTGGCACAGGTGTCGGCGCGCAAAGCCGTACTGGCCAAAAAGCTCTATCCCTATGATCCTGAAAGCCATGCTGACCCAGTCTGCGGGCAACCCGATTGGCAGCGCGAACCCCTCCGGGTTACATTTCATCCCACAGGCAAGGATGCGGTCGGCTTCGACGTCGTGCCCGGATCAGCAGTGCTAGTAGAAGACTCCGGCGATGACGCCGATACTCCTGCGGCGGGTGCAGCGGCGAAGTGAGTGGGTTGGCGAGGGAGCGGAGTTTGCGGAGTTAGCTGGCTTGTGTATTGCCCAAAGCCAGCGACGGATTAGCGGAGAGGCTGCTGTCGGCAAAGTTTCCTTCTAAAAATCTCGGCCACGCGGCGGCGGCAATCATAGCGGCATTATCGGTAGAGAGCGCCGGGGTAGGGAAGGCTGCGTCGAGATGGCGACAAGCAGCTTCGGCGGTGACGCGGGCACGCAGTTCGCGGTTGGCAGCCACTCCGCCGGTGATGAGGATGCGCCGTGCGCCAAGCGATTCGGCAGCGGCAAAAGTCTTTTTCATCAGATCACCGACCACCGCGTGCTGAAAGCTGGCGACTAGATCAAGAACCTGCTGCGAGCAAAGTGCGAGTGCTTCCTCTCTGGTTTGCGGCGGTTTAACCGGCGATTGCGAGAGCCACTCGGCGCGGGCCTGGGCGTCGATGCGCAGGTTGTTCAACTCCACGTAGCGCATCACGGCAGTCTTGATGCCAGAAAACGAGAAGAGAAAGTGCGGATCGAGTTCCGCGATGGGTGCTGTGAGTGCAGCCTTGGTTCGGGGGGCTTTGCCAGCCAGATGGAGTTTCGGCTTGATCCGCGAAAAAGCAAAAGGTATGGCCTTGGGGTTGCCAAAGCGGGCCAAAGCGTCAATCCAGGGGCCGCCGGGGTAGCCAAAGCCCAGAAGCTTGGCCACCTTGTCGTAGGCTTCGCCAGCGGCATCGTCGAGGGTGCGCCCAACCAGCGAGTAGCTCCAGGCATTCTGGATGGGTCGGCATAGATAGAGGTGGGTATGGCCACCAGAGACAACCAGCGCCAGGGAGGGCTGCGCGTCCCGCGAGGACTGCGCGTCCTGCGAATCGGCCGGGCTGCGGGCCGTCCCTTGAGAGGTCGGTTCAGTTGCCAACGCCGAGGATTCCCTCTGGTGCAGTAGGACCGCGTGAATGTGGCCTTCCAAATGGTTCACGGCGATCAGGGGCAGGCCTTGCGCAAAGGCCAGAGCCTTGGCGTAAGTGATGCCAACAAGCAAGGCTCCGGCCAGTCCTGGACCAGCAGTGACGGCGATGGCGTCGAGATCTGCGAGTGTGCAGTTGGCTTGTGCCAGCGCGGCTCGGACGACGGGCACAATGGCGCGAAGATGCTCGCGGCTGGCGATCTCTGGCACTACGCCGCCGTAACGCGCGTGGGTTGCGATCTGCGAGGCCACCACCGAGGAAAGCGTGCGGCTCCCCCGCTCGACAACCGCTGCGGCGGTCTCGTCGCACGAGGATTCAATGCCCAGGATAAGGCCGCTCGATGGCATCTCTCTAGTTTAACGGTTTCGCTCGAGCAGCCTGTTTTTTCGCGGCGTCTTCCCGAAAAGGGTGGGTAAAGAACGTACCACAAACTTCAGATTGCATACAAGACTTGTAATTTTCGGCCCAGACCCATAGTATCCGCAATAGAAACCGGCCTGCAAAGCAGGTGGGTGATCAACGCTGGTTGAACCAATAAACATGAACAGGGGTTCGACTCGACAATCGGTTCTGTGTGCCGTGTCCGCCAGTCCGGAATGCCTAATGAACCGCGGGGAACTCCACCTTCTTAGGAAGGGTTCACCAGCGCATCAACCACGGCCCAGCGGGTCGGATTCTACCTCTTTGGGGTACACTTGCGGCGGCGCAGTTTTGGCGTCTGAGAGTGCCTGAACGAGAGGATAGCTTAAGCAGATGAGCAGCAGCGAGAACCTACAAGACCTTCATCGCCAACAAAAGCTTTATTGGGACCAGATGTTTGAGCTGAAGGTGGCCGCTTCTTATATTCGCCAGTATCGTGACCACTTGGGTACATGGGTGACTGGGCTGGGAATCCTTAAAGCTGTTGCTTCGAGCGCAGGCATTGCGGCATGGGTGATCTGGAAGCAGTACGCATTTGTATGGGGTGCCATTATCGCGGCTTCGCAATTGGTGGATGCGTTGAAGGATGTCTTTCCGTTTGCCAAGAAGCATAAATCCGCAAGCGCTCTTGCGATGACGCTCGATAACCTCTTCATTGATGTGCAATTGGAATGGGAGTACATCTTCTCAGGAAAATATTCGGACGAAGAGATGATGAAGCGTTTGCATCAGCTTAGAAAATTGCAACTGGATGCGGAAAAGAACAACTTTCCCGATGGATTGGCGACGCGGGAAATTCTGCTTGATCGAGCCAAGCAGGATGCTGCTGAGTACCTTGAAAACACGTATGGAGTATACTAATGTTGGAGGCTGCTCATGACTGAAAACACGAGCTTGCACGCACGTTTTACACGCAGTTTGAACACGTGCTTGACCCGTGACAGCGCTATCATGCCGCGAGTGGTCAATCCACTTCCGATGCCGACTGGTGCTGCCGTTCCCGCGCGTTCCTCCTACACGCCGCAGATTCCTCCAGCGGAGCCAGCTCAACCGGCGGCATCACAAACAAGATAAAGCGCTTATCTAAACGTGCAACTTGCAGTTTTTTGCACCGCTTTTTTTGCGCCGATTCATTCGTACATTTTCGTCAGGCCTCACCTCGCGTGCATCCCGTCTTATTCCACATCGGAGCAATTCTTATTCCGGCCTACGGTGCCGTAACGGCGCTTGGGGTGTTGCTGGCGTTGTTTCTGGCGCAGCGGTCGGCGCGGATTGCAGGGCTGGATACCAATAAAGTCTGGAATCTGTCTGTCGTGGCGGTTTTTGCGGCGCTGGCTGGCTCCCGGTTGCTGCTGGTGGTGCTGAACTGGGCCGATCTGCGATTGCATCCGCAATGGCTGCTGACGCTGGCGATGATTCATCATCCGCTCCTGGGTGCTGCGGGAACGGTTGCTGCGGGAGTAGCTGCGGCGGTTTTTGGGCGCTGGCAAAGATTGCCGCTTCGGCTCACGGCGGACGTTCTGGCCGCGCCGGTGGCATTGGGGTTGGCCTTTGAGCAACTGGGAGCGCTGCTGGCCGGTGCCGGGTACGGATCGGCGACGGCGGGGCGATGGTTTGTAATATATACAGACCCGCTTGCGGCTCGGTGGAGCGGCGCGCCGCTGGGCGTTGCTGTAGCTCCGGTGCAAGCGTATGCGGCGTTGGGATTTCTCGCCCTTTCTATTCTTTTGTCGGTGTGGTTGCCTAGGCAGAAGCGACACGGTGATGCGGCTGGCTTGTTTCTGTTGGGAACTGGCATAGTGGTCTATTTAACCGAGTTCTGGCGCGATGGCGAGGGACGCGGACTGTTGTTGGGTGGTGCGCTGGATGGGCCGCAGGTTGCTGCTGTGGGGTTGGTTTTGCTGGGTGGAGTGGTGCTGTTCGAACATCAACGGGCACTTGTGAAAGATGAGGTTGTAAATGAGTAAGGCAGAAAATGTTGCGTTGCAGATGATTGAAGTGTCGGTAGAGGCTGCGGGGCAGCGGCTAGACCAATTTTTGACGGCGCAATTGGAGGGCGTGAGCCGGTCCCGCGTGCATCTGCTGATGGAGCAGGGCGATGTGCTGATCAACGGCGAGCGGCCGAAGGCATCGCAGAAGCTCAAGGGCGGCGAGCGGATTTCGATTACCGGTGAGCCACGACCAGCACCGCTGAAGGCTACGGCGGAAGATATTCCGCTGGACGTGGTCTATGAGGATGCGGATCTAGCAGTGGTGAACAAACCGGCGGGGATGATGGTTCATGCCGGGAGCGGACAGAACGAGGACGCTCGCAGCCGGGGAACGCTGGTGAATGCGCTGCTGTTTCGCTTCAAGGCGCTCTCGTCGACGGGCGGCTATCTGCGTCCTGGGATTGTGCACCGGTTAGACAAGGATACCAGCGGGCTGATTGTGGTCGCCAAGAATGATCGCGCCCATGCCGCACTGGGAGAGATGTTCTCAAACCGGGAAATGAAAAAGACCTACGTTGCGCTGGTGCAGGGCGCGGTGGAGCGGGAACGGGGCACCATCAACGCCAGTGTGGGGCGCGATCCGCTGCGGCGTACGCGCATGACGACTCGACCGGGCGACGATGCTCGGACGGCAGTTTCCCACTATGAAGTGACGCAGCGGATTGCCTCGCGCTTTGGCAAATTCACGCTGGTTCGGGTACGGATCGAGACCGGACGGACCCATCAGATTCGCGTGCATATGGCTTCCATTGGGCATCCGGTGGTGGGCGATACGCTCTACGGCGGGGCGGGGCAGTTGACCGACCAGGTGGCCGCGCAGATTGTGCAGTCAAAGGCGGCGCGGCGCAAGGCATCGCCGGAGCGGCTCAAGCTGGGACGCAATTTTCTGCACGCAGCACGGCTGGAGTTTACGCACCCCACGACCGGAAAGACGCTGCAACTGGAGGCTCCGCTGCCGCAGGAGTTGACGGCCTATTTGGCCCTGGTGGAAGACGGCCAGCCAGCACCAGAAAAAACCAGTCCGCAATCGGGGCGCGCACAGCGGAAACGGTTGATAAAATAAGAGGGCTATGAGCAAACAGCATTCAGGCTTTTTATTTGCGGCAGCCTTTTGGGCGGTCGCGCTTCAGGCGCAGCAACCGGCAACGCAGCCCGCGCCCCAGCCAACGCCACAAACGCAGGCGGGGCAACCCGCTGCTGGGCAGGCGAACGAAGCAGAAGCGCCTGTCATCGTGTCCAACACGAATGAGGTCAACCTCATTTTCACGGTGACCGACAAGCATGGGCATTACATCTCCAACCTGCGACAGAGCGATTTTGCGTTGCTCGATGACCGCAAGGCTCCGGCCAGGATCACGTCGTTTCGGCAGCAGATCAATTTGCCGCTGCGCGTAGGCATCATGATTGATACCAGTACCTCGATTCACACGCGCTTCCAGTTTGAACAGCAGGCAGCCAACGAGTTCTTGTTGCAGGTGCTGAAAGCTAAAGGCGACCGCGCCTTTGTGATGGGCTTTGATTCGACGCCGACGGTGACGCAGGACTGGACCAGCAATCTGGACGGCCTGGAATCGGGCATCAACCGGCTGCGACCGGGCGGCGCGACGGCACTGTTTGATGCTGTCTACATTGCCTGCCGCGACAAGTTGATGGACGCTTCACGCGGCATAGAACCGGTGCGCAAAACCATCGTACTGCTGTCAGACGGCAACGACAACCAGAGCCGTGTCTACCAGGATGAGGCGATCAAGGAGTGCCAGCGAGCCGAGACGATCATCTATTCCATCAGCACCAACTGGACGCCCAGCCGCAACAAGGGTGACGATGTGCTGGCGCAGATGGCTCAGGAAACCGGTGGCCAGGTCTTCTATCCGCCTTCGGTCGAAGAGGTCTCGAACAGCTTTCAAAAGATCGAGGAAGAGTTGCGCAGCCAATATGCGTTGACCTACACTCCGGCGGATTTCAAATACGACGGCTCATTCCGGCCCATCTATCTTTATTGCAATGATCGGCACTATGTGGCTCGAACCCGCAAGGGCTACTTTTCGCCAAAGCAGTAACCACCCCCAGCGTTTTCTAACAGATTGGATCTTTGAAGATGCCCTGGTCACCACGTCGTGACCGGGGCATCAGCTTTTTGGTGTAGCTTCATCAAGAGAGCCACTAGCAAAATTCCCGCTCAATTTCAGATTTTGTGTCAAGGCACGACGTCACAGGCTGCCGGAAAAACTCGATTCGGAGGGAGGCGGGGGTTTTAACCCCCGCATAAAGCCATTAGGAAAGATGAAGGGTACGGGCTTTAGCCTGTACATAAAATGGCGGGTGGCGCACCCTAAGTTTTTAAAATAGCGAATCTTATCCATGAAGTGGTGCCCCACATCTGACCACCCCATAAAGAGTGGGTGCCCCAGGTCCCGCTTTCGGGACCTGGGAAACCTCAACCCTCACCCCACCCTATCTGTTCACTTTCCACTGAGAACTGAAAACTGAGAACTGAGAACTGGTAACCTCAACTCTCACCCCGCCACGCCGAAAGCCTGCCCTGAGCTTGCCGAAGGGGCTATTCGCTGGTGCGCAGTCCACGCCGAAGGCAATTGGCCCCACCGCAGGTGGTTGGCCAAACCGCAGGTGGTGCAGATTATTTCGCGCAACCTGCTAACCTGAACTCAGTGCATCTTCCAATTTGTCAGGGAGGTGCCCAGTTCATATCCCACAAAGCACCCCCCCTCCCCCCCCTACCATATTTATTTTTAGCCAAAATCCTTGCAGATTAATTCAGTGGAGAAGAAGGCTGTGTCCAAGCGGAAGGATGCAAGTGGCTCA
>Ga0182030_10003267_pt1 | contig 34606 bp, 35 predicted proteins | sample 812S3MmetaG_FD_121299 | JGI IMG/M metagenome (GOLD analysis project Ga0182030, IMG submission 121299) | Permafrost microbial communities from Stordalen Mire, Sweden - 812S3M metaG (Illumina Assembly) | ecosystem: Environmental > Terrestrial > Soil > Wetlands > Permafrost | place: Sweden...
ATTCGAATCACCATTCACGAAAGAATTTCCTTTGGATTTGAGCGGAGCAGAGGAACTGCATATTCCTCTCGAAAAATTACGAGATATGATGCGCCTTTTGAGATATGAATTCTAAAAGACGGAGGGGTCGAATAAAACACTAGGCTAGATTCGGGACATAAACATCCCCTCCCCGTCTCTCAATCCTGGCTCTAACGTACTCCACAATTCGACCCAAACCCCACAGGAACCGAACCGCCACACGTCTAGTATTAACAGACCATCTCTCTTAAACAGGTTCTAACATCGTGGACTGAGGCACCCGGCGATTTTTAGATAGATTTTATGGGGCTTGCAGAGGAGGGACTGGAATCTGCTCGCCGATTTCGGGGAGGAATTTTTGAAAGGCGTTGGTTTTGAAAGCGAAGCGCTCGACGAGATCTTCGGCGAAGACGAAACGCCGGAAGTATTCGACCTCGAGAAGGAGCTTAAGAAATTGAATATTAAGAGCATCGTCTCAAAGAAGGGCGATACCTGGCAAATTGGACCGCACCGAATCCATGTCGGAGACTCCATGGTCGAGTCGGACATGATGGCGCTTATGGGCGACAAGAAGGCAGACCTCTGCCTGACTGATCCTCCATATCTACTAGATTATTTACACGGTAAGAAAAAGAACGGTAAGCCGACCGAAGGATTCGGCTTGAAGCGCGATCGAAAGTATCTCGGGACGGATTCCCTGCCCGAAAATTTCAGTGACCTCTGGATGGCTAACATCGCCAAAATTCAGAAGCCGGACTTCTCAATCATCATTTTTGAGAACCCAAAAAACTTGCGCATTATTTGGAACGCAATGGAGAAGCATTGGCGTTATCGCAACACGATCGTTTGGAGACTGCCGAACCGGATGCAAGGATTCTCCGCGAAGTTCAAATTCTTCAATAAGCACGATATAGCCCTCGTCGGCACCATAGGCAACGTCACGCTGAATCTCGGTAACGAAGATCAACTCTTCCGGCAAGAATACGAAAATGCGATCTTTGCGACGGCGGGTTCACCTCATTGGGAGGCCTATCGGAAGGGGAAGAAATATTGCCCGACCGACGTGGTGGACTTCAAGGCGGCCGACGAGAAAAGCTCGGGACAAGGCATCATCTTCGGAACCAAACCGACGGAGGTACTCATCCCTTATCTGAAAGTTTTGACGCAGCGAAACGATCTCGTGGTCGAACCGTTTTGCGGCAGCGGCAGCACGATCGCGGCGGCGCATAAATTGGGACGTCGGTGCTACGCAATGGAAAAAAGCGAAGTCTATGCCGAGGTCGCGAAGAAACGAATGGAAAAACTTACCGGCGTGAAGGCCGTAAAAATTCATGCCTAAAAACCGCGACAAATGGAACAAGTCGGTGAAGGCGCGGATGGCGAGTGATAAGGCCGCGCTCCTCGGACATCTGAAAAAGATGCCCATCCTTCAGATCGCGATCGAGCGCACCCAGATCAGCCGCTCCACCTACTATAACTGGCGCGATGAGGACAAGCAGTTTCGGAAAGATGCGGATGCGGCGATTGCAGAGGGTGAGGCGCTCATTACCGACATGTCGGAATCCCAACTTATCGCTCTCATCCGCGACAAGCACTTTCCGGCGGTGCAGTTTTGGCTTCGCCACCACCATCAAAAGTTTTTGGACAAACTGGACATCACCGCGCATATCGAAAAGAAAGAGGAGTTGACGCCGGAGCAGCAAGAAGTCGTCCGCCGGGCACTCCAACACGCGGCACTTATCCCGAAAGACGGCGAGTCGCGACCGTCCGAAGCATAACCAACGTTATGGCGGAGCTTCAAACCTACAGAGTCACGCAAGCAATGAGTATCGTCGAATCCTTTGAAGAAGGATCCGTCGCGACTTTTGTTAACGCCGCCGAAGTCCAGCGACAGGTCGCGAACGGCACCATTTGCAAATACGTGCCGCAACCCGGAGAGACGGATTGGCAGAACAAATGGGTTGCGCTCACGAGGATCTCCGTCACGACGGGCTATTACGAAAAGGGCGATGTCGTAACCCTCAATCCGGATTTCGCCGCCCAATACGTACGAAACGGATTGATGAAGCCGTATCCGCCGCTGGAAGATTCCCCCAAAGGAACCAAACGATATAAAGTGGTAAGGGACGCGATAATAACGACGACCGCTTTCATGGGAGATGTCGTCGATCTGGATCACTCGGCTTCATGGAGGTTGATTTGGAACGGCGATGTCAAAACGCATATACCGTTGCCGGACGAAGTGCCGGTGTATCTTGAAAACTGCAAACGATACGAGGTGACCACCACGGAAATCACGGCAGAGGTGGGATCGTTCGAGGAAGGAGATATCATCGATCTCGACCCCGCAATCGCCGATTCGTACATCATGAACGGCGCACTTGAGCCGTATGGATGGGCGTTACCAGAACCGGCGGATGGCAGCGATGACGAGAAGAACACGGTATCGCCGGAGGAAGAACCGGAACTCCCCGATCCCGGCGCGTACGCCGTGGAACCGATGCCGCCCGATCTCCTTGAGCGAATGATGAATGACCGGAGTGTACGCGCGACAGTCTGTGGAGAAAGCCATTATGACTTCTTTCATTTCTACCTCGCCCATGCCGTGGATTACGATACCGCCGCATTTCACAGAGAAATTTTTATGCTTACGCAGGACGAAACGTTGCGGAAGATATTTGTCGTCGCATTCCGAGGATCAGGGAAGTCTACGATCTTCACGACCTCCTATCCGTTGTGGGCGATCATGGGCAAGCAGCAAAAAAAATTCGTCCTCATCCTCTGCGACACGCTCGCGCAAGCGAAACTGCAAATGAACAATATCAAACAAGAGCTCGAAAGCAATGATTTATTGAAGAACGACATGGGCCCGTTCGAGGAAGACGCTACGGAATGGGGCGCGTATTCCATCGTGTTCAAAAATTTCAACGCGCGAATACTCGTGGGATCGACCGAGTCGAGCATCAGAGGCATCCGCCACGGCAAGTACCGCCCCGATCTGATCATCGGAGACGATGTGGAATCGACCTCTTCCGTGAGAACAAAAGAAGGGCGGGATAAAATATATCGCTGGCTGAAACGGGACGTCATCCCCGCAGGAGAATTCCGCAAGACGCGTCTCGTTATCGTGGGAAACCTCCTCCATGAAGATTCGCTCCTCATGCGCCTGAAGCGGGAGGTTAAAAGCGGCGAGATCGACGGAGTGTTCAAGATGTACCCGCTCGTGGATAAAAATGGCAGAGTTGCATGGATGGATAAATATAAAACTGAACAGGATATTCTCGAGCAGGAAAAAGAAGTGGGCAGCAAAAATGCGTTTCTGCGGGAGTATCTGCTAAAGATCGTGCCCGAGGAAGACCAAGTGATCACGCGTGACATGATTCACTATTACGACAAACTGCCTTATATCGAACGCGGACATATGAGTGCTTATCTCGGCATCGATCTCGCGATCGGACAGAAAGAGACGAACGACTACACGGCCATGGTAAGTATCGTGACGTACGGGACCGGAAAAAACTTCAAGGCATACGTGCTTCCGTATTCAGTGAATGAACGGCTGCGATTCCCCGACATCATCACAAAAATCAAAGAGCGTTATCGGTTTCTCAAGGCCGCGTGGCCGGACACCAAGATCCGCGTCGAGAGCAACCAATTCCAACAGGCGGCCGTCGACCAACTGAAGTCGGAGCGTATTCATGAGGTCGAGGGAGTGACGGTCACCACCGACAAACGATCACGCCTCGCGTCATGCGCCGATCTTATGAACGCGGGCGTGGTCCTCTTTCCTAAGCACGGCGCGGAAGACCTCATCACGCAGATGGTGGGCTTCGGCGTGGAAAGTCACGATGACATTATGGACGCCTTCACCCTTCTCGTACGGAGCTTTATCGACGAAGGGCTGATCGAAGACCGCTATGATAAGGTAATATGGCTGTAATAGGGTTTACTCAATTTCCTTATCGAGAATCTCTTTTAGTGTTTTACCATCTTTTGCCCTCCATTCGATCGGCCCTGCCGCTGGACGAGCCTTAATAACCGCCGCAGCCGCGCTAGGGCTATCAAAGACATAATCGCCGGTAAAGATGAGTTGGTCGCCTTGTTGTATAAGTCTGCCCATTTTAAGAAGCGCTTGCTTGAGCTTCCAATACGCATGAGTCTTAAATGATTCAACATCCACCAACTCAGCACCCGATCCCTTTAGCACCTTCATCTTCCCGTCCTTCATAAGAAGGCCATGTGCCACGATACGGTCATCGCTCTTCTTGCAGATAAACTCGGGAAGTTCTTGATCCTGCGCATTTTTTTGTCCCTCGTTACTCTGCACAAAGATATCGTATCCCAAGAGAGGCATAATCAAAGAAATATTTTCATAAAACATTTCCAGTCCGGGAATGTTTTCTCTGGGGATTGTCGGGATGCTCGGGTTATTGCCATTCCGCAAAACGCATTTCCCGATTGTTTCTAATCGTGAGACGCAGACACTTTCAAGATATTCTATTTCGGTTTTTGTTAGTGACTTATTTGTACTTACAAAAAGAACCACTTCCTGCCACCACTCCTTCTTACTTTCATGATCTTTGATTCTCTGGAGAAATCCATCTGTCTCGCCAACGTAGATGTCTTTCAGATCTCCCGTCTCCGAGTCTCCGATGAGAAAATAGACGCATACGGCCTCCCGAATCTCAGGAATGAGTGAGATAAGATCGCTTATTCTGCTTCGAGGACTGCAGATTGCCTTTCCGCTCCATTGATCAATACCAACTTCGCGAATGCCCTTCGGAAGTCCATCGTTTAGAAAAATAGTGATTTTCTTTCCGTAATTTATGATCATTTCTTTTTGGGCTTTAGTAGTAGGACCAATTCCTCGGAAGCGACCCGAGATCGTTTGAATTTTTTATTTTTATTAAACTTATTGTTCCCGCCCAACGTACTGAACTTGCCAGCTATCACATGGTGGTGGGTGCGACGCTTATCGAGATTGAAATATTTCCTGCTACATTCAATGACCTTGCCTCCTGAAAGGCCATTACTAGAATCGCCCTTTGGAAAGGTAAAGATAACGGTCACTCTCCGTTTCGCCAATGATTGCAATAAATCTTCCATGGCCTTCATGGATTGCCCGACATTACTGAATTTTGATTGTGGCCGCTTAGAAATGGCAGGATACCGCCCAACACCAGAGACCTCACCACATTTGCCGCGGGCAATCGTCTCGAGGACGTGATAAAAACGACTATACTGAACACCGGAATATGGCGGATCGACCAACACAAGATCTCCCTCTTTAAGCTTTGAGATCAGACGCTTAGCGTCAGAAACATATGCCCTCCCCTTCTTTTGGGCATACATAGGCGTTAACTCTTTTAATGCTGTTTCACATGATTTAAAGGGGTCAAGACTCCAAGAGATTTTAATAAATTTGCCCGCCCCCACTGTTGGCTGAAAAGGTTGGGCAGTATGCCCTGGAGCGGCCGCACACCGAGAAGCAGCAATAATGAGCGCCGCAAGACAAACATCCTTATAGCGAGGGTTTTTAGGAATATTCTTTAGAAGATAATCAAAAATGATTGCTTGTTTTGGGCTAAAATAGTGACCGCCATATGCGTTCCAAACGGGACCAATCTTTGAGGGGAACTCGCATAATTCTCTGGATTCCTTAACCCACTTTTTTATATTGCCAAAGTTTTCTCTTTCATGCGCCAAACTCTTAGCAAAAAATGCAGAGTTCTCGGCTGCCTTCCTGGCTGGTTCTATCCATAATTTCTTAATTCGTTCGAAATCAATTTTCTCCGTCCGCCCAATAACCGCCCTTGCCAAAACGACCGCGTATTTCTGAAGATCGCCCGCGATGATTTCGCCCTTAAATTTCTGATTTGTAGCAACATAATTAACAACCCCTGCCGAGCCGCAAAAAGGGTCAACGAACCTTTTCGCGTGCGGAAGTTGATCTCGGAGTATTTCTCCCAGACCATTCTCCAGCATTTGCCGTTTTGAACCCATATATTTCATAGGCAGATTCGCGATAGCCCTATTCGTTCACATCCCGAGAGAGCCAGTATGGCATCGGGGAAATTTGTTCTCCACTGAGCATAAGAGCTCGGCGATGGAGAACTTTTGATTTTATCCAAAGCATCTCGGATATCCGTCCACATATCAATTAAAGGATCCGTAGCGCTTGCGTCCCAAAGACCTCGGCTTTCTCCAATTGTTTTCCACCAAAAATCAATATGAGTTTTATCGACCCCTGATTTTTGCATTAAGCGATTAGACGCTCCAGTTGCAATACGCAGTAATAAGGTTGCCCGTGAAAGCAATTGGAGATGGTAGTGGCGATCCGTTATTTTTTCTTTTTTGTCGGCTTCCGTTAAAATCATTGGATCATTTCTTGCGGAGGGCACTTTTTTTAGAAATTCATAAAGTATTTTATTTTTTGCACCCACAAAGCCGAGCTGAGTAATAGTACGTTTTAAATTATTTCGAAAATCAGCATTATTTATTCCCGCATTCATTCTATAGGAATGCAAACTCCTTCTCAAAAGATATATATCTATGCCGAATGAGTGATTGCTGCCCCCGGACTCGCTCTGATTCCAGATATCCTCCAACAATTTTATTCCCGCCCGCAGATCGGGACGATTATTTTTATTATTAAAGAAAGGGCGATAGCTGGCGTCCTCCCGGGCTAATTTGTCGTTTTGTAAGACTGTAAAATCATATCCCGTCGGGGTGCTCCTGGACTCACTCAAAAAAACGTAGCATTTACGCCTCATGGTCTGTCTCACATGCCTGTGCTCTCGCGTGGAATCGAACCACGACCACCTCCTTCGGAGGGAGATATTCTATCCATTAAACTACGAGAGCGGGCGGCCACGGGGCGGCCATGAGCACAGGCCTATTTTACTATAAATAGATACAGAGAGTAAATCGCTGCGCAAACGAAGATTATAGAGAGGGTGTCGAGCAAAGCCTTTTCCCGCGAGGACAGATCGAGCGTCCGTCGCCCTACGGCGATAATAAGAAGATATTGAGCGCTCAAGAACACGCCCCCGGCGACGCTCACGACGACCAGAAAGTTATTGAATCCCGCGAGAACCGTCACAATCGGTAGGATGATGATGGTCGCGCGCGAGGCGATGGAATTCCACCGAAGGTCTTTTTCAAGTGCGCCACGGATCTCGCGGGAGAGCGGGAGCGAGACCACGGCGATCGCAAGCAATCCAAGGATTGCGAGCGTATCCTTTCGCCACACCGGCCAGCCAGCGATGCCGGAGATGGTATCCATCGCCACATGGGGTGCGGTGCCGATCACGCCGAGGGCGAACAGCCAGTACAAAAGCCCCGCAAGTGCGGTGCCTATAACGAACGCCCCGAACATTCCGGCGTTGAATCGGCCTCCGTCGCCCTCCCCCGATTGAGTAAGTTCATACACCTGCTCGACGCTCGTCCATCCGGCGAGCGCGAAAACCACGGCGCCGAAAGGCAGGAAGAAATTCTTCGCCACGGCGAACGGCATACCGACGAACGCGACGGCAGGATGCCCGGTCCCGAAGATAAAAAGTACCACGCACGTGATGAGCGCGATGCCGGCCACCTCAAGCCACGCGACCCTCCCTTCGCTCCCCCAGATTAGACACGCCAACAAGAACCAGAACACGCCGCGGGCGACCGCGGGCGACAGCCACGGGAAAAGCAACGTCATGAACTGCACGCCGAGCACGAGGTATGCGACGAAGCTCAGCATCAGTCCGATGACGATGGCAAGAAAACCGATCCAGAACCCGGTACCGCCGAAGTATTTGCGCGCGAGGCCGAGAAGGCGCTCCTTTTCACGCACGGCCACGAGCGTTCGCAAATAAAGGACGTGCGCCAGGGAGACCACGGCGATCAATGCCACAAAATATCCAAGCGTAAGGAACCATCCCGATGTCTGGATGACGTAGGGCATGGCGAACACGCCGGTGCCGATGGTCGCCGCGGCGACGATGGCCGCGATGGTGAATGATCGCTTCGTCATACGGCGCTATCCTTTATACACAAGGTCCCCTTCGCGGACGCGCTTGGCGAGCTTGATACCGATCTGCTTCTTCGGCGGCGCAACCGTGATCAGCTTGTGATCAAATTGCATCGACGTCACCGTTTGCTTGAAATCCGTCGTTGCGCCCTTAAAGTAAAGCTCCGCCCCTGACTTTATCTTTATATTGAACTTTACGATCGCGACTTTGATGTGCGCATAATAATGCGTCACCTTGCCGACCGGCTTGATGGCAGCGCGCTTTTTAACTTTGGGCTTCGCGACAGATTTTTTCTTTGCAACCTTCTTTTTTGTTTTCGCTTTTTTTACAGCCATAGTGTTATTCGATCTCTCGCTTCTCTTCTTCTTTATGAATCAATGCAACGATTTTTTTAACCAGCGATTTCGGATCCGGATCAAACACCGCCTTGCCGTTGCCGCGATGCGCGATCTTAAGAATATTCTCAAGCTCGTCGCTTGTGCCGCCGGTCCCGGTGAGCACGCCTTGCGGCTTTTTGTCCTCGAATGCGATCGTAAATTCGTTCAGCGTACCGATGCGTCCATAGATCGTGATGACGGCATCCGACGAGCGCGTAAGTAAAAGATTGCGACCCGAGTAGCCGAAGCCCGTATAGATAATAAGGTCGTGGTAGTCGAGCGGCAGGCGGTATGTTCGCACATGCGCCGCCTTCGATTCCGCGGGAGAAAGCCCGATGACGATGCCGCCCGCCAGCTTTGCGCCTTTTGCGGCATAATAAGGAATACCGGTGGTGGCACCATCCACAAGCACCATACCCGCTTCCGCGATGAGCTTACCGATGAGCTGTGCCTTCTCCACCGTTCCCGGCGGGCAATGATCTATTTCCGCCGCGCCGGAGATGCAAATCTTATATCTAAGGTGGTATGCTGTGTCTATTTTTTTAGTGGCCATAGGTAGTATATTTTTCTTTATTTATAGTGTAACACTCTCGTTCATGTGTGGGACCTCTGCCGTCACGCCGAACCCGTCTATGATCTTGTGCGCGAGCGTTTCCGCCGACGCCTGCTCCCCCTGCACGACGAACACTTTCTTGAGCGATCCCTTCATGGAGCTCAGCCACGCGAGCAAATGCGGCTGGTCAGCATGCGCGGAATATCCCGGGATGTCTATCTTCCGGCACCGCACCGGGATCGTCTCGCCGAAGATATTCACTTCCTTCGCTCCCTCGAGCAGCTGCCGCCCCATGGAATTTTCCGCCTGATACCCCACAAAGACAACCTCGCTCTTGGGATCCGGAAGATATCGCAATTCGTGATGAAGGATGCGCCCGCCGTTCGACATACCCGATCCCGCGATGATCACTTTCGGTGCGGCGACGTCGTTGATGGCTTTGGACTCCTCGGTACTGAGCGAGACGCGCAAACCGGGGAAGCTTAAAATTTCATCGCCGGCCTTCATGATGTTTTCCACCTTATCGTTGAACGCATCCTCGTGCTTTTTGAAAAGCTCCGTAAGTTTGATCGCGAGCGGGCTATCAAGGAACACCGGCTCGTCCGGCAACAATCCCTCCGCATGCAATTGATGCATATGGAAGAGCAGGTCCTGCGTGCGCTCCATCGCGAACGAAGGGATCATAAGTACGCCGCCCGCTTTGAACGTCTCGTCGATCGCGCCCTGCAGCATTTCGCGGCGACGGCTGATGTCCTCGTGCACACGGTCGCCGTAGGTTGATTCGATCAGACAGTAATCCGCCGAAGGAATGGTCTCCGTCGGTTTGATGAGCGGCGACGGCACGTTGCCGAGGTCGCCGGAGAAGACGATCGTCTTTCCCTCCGCCTCAATATGAATGATTGCGGAACCAAGAATATGCCCGGCGTCATAGAGCTCCACTTTGAACGGACCGATCGTGACCGGCTCGTGATATTTCAAACCCTTCCAGATCGCCATCACTTTTTGGATGTCGGCGTCGCGATAGAGCGGCGGCCGTGCCTCACGCTCCGCCTCCTTGGCAAGAAGATGTTCCGAATCCTCGAGCATCAACTCAGCGAAATCCCGCGTGGCGTGCGTGGAGTAGATCGTGCCTTTGAATCCGCCGAGGACAAGGCTCGGCAGGCGGCCGATGTGATCAAGGTGCGAATGCGTGACGAACACCGCCGCGACGCTCGCCGGATCGTACGCGAACGGATCGAAGTTTTCCCGGTCCGCGTAGTGGCTCCCTTGGTGAAGCCCGCAATCGATCATAATCTTCGTCCCACCCGACTCCAAAATATAGTTTGCCCCCGTCGCCTCGCCCGTCCCTCCATAGAAAGTAAGTTGCATATGAAGTAAGTATACGGCTGGTTGCAAGCCGCGACAAATCGTTATACGATGACTCCCAGCATCATGGAGAGTGTGGATGGGAACAAGAGCATTCAAACTTACGGACATCCAGAGACTAGCGCGGCAGTCAAGCCAGATGCCGACCGCCAATATCCCGCCCGAAGAAGAAAACGCCATGCAAAAAGCCCAACCAGCCGTACGCCGTTGCACCGTCGAGGTCTTCACGGTTGACCGACCAGGCAGCCCCCTCTCGTTGAGGGTCCGCTACCAGCCGGGAAGCTTTGCCGCCTTCATTCCGTCCATACCCAGCCCGCCAGTCCTTGCTCACCGGCCAAAACCGATTGCCGCGAAGCCGGAGAAAGAAGAAGACACTCCTCCGGAAAAGAGGACCCTCACCAAGGCGGAGTCCAAGCAACGGGAACGCACCCGCAGAGAACCGAAACCCCGCGTCGCCTTGCGACACCCGACCCCGGCATACTGCACGTAATACCTCCCCAGCCCCCTCCCTTACCGGAGCCGGGCTGTTTTTTTATCTTTTAACGCTGCCTCAAAGACCGCGCGCTCATTCCATGAAATTTTCTTTCCACCGCCAACATGGATCCAATCCTCGCTTCCTTTCCCGGTCCCGATCACCACATCGCCTTCAAGCGCGATCTCGATGGCTTTTTTAATAGCCTCGGTACGGTCGGCTATTTTATACACGTTTTGATCCTCTCGGAGCGGCGTCGGAATGCCGCTCTCGATCTCGTTCATAATTACCTGCGGATCTTCGTCGTACGGATCTTCGGTGGTCAGGATGATATCGTCACAATGGTCCGCGGCGATCGCGCCGAACGCAGGACGCTTCCACGTGTCGCGCCCGCCACCCGCGGCACCGAGTACGCAGATCAGGTGCGGATGCGGAATGTCGGGCGACGGCTCCGGTTTTGCCGCGAGGTATGCCGCCTCCAATGATTCCGGCGTGTGTGCATAATCCACGACGGCGGTAATGCCGTCGCTATGGATGAATTCCATCCGCCCGGGCACGCCTTCGAACTCCAAGATCGCCTCCTCTATTATTTTATTCGCAATGCCCAGCTCTTTCGCGATCGCGACGGCGACGGCGATGTTCTCCTCGTTGAACGGGCTCATGAGGAAATGCGGGACCTCGTTATCGCGGCGCATTTTCGTGGAGCGGATATGCGGCAGGGCATCGTGAAGGAACTCGTCGTCCTTCGAATACGTTACCGGCTCGCTATCCCCCAACGCCTCCACGAAGAAATCAAAATTCTTATCGTCGCGATTTAAAAATACTTTCCCGCCCTTCTTGATCACATATTTCAAAAAATCCAGCTTCGCCTCGCGATAGTTCTCGAACGAACCGTGGGACTCGATGTGTTCCGGCGAGAGATTCGTAAGCACTCCCATGTTCCATTGGATGAATCGATGCCGGTGCTGGACAACGCCCTGCGACGTCACCTCTATGATCGCGTACTTGCACTTTGCGTGCGCCGCGGCATGGAGGAATCGCTGGAGGTATTGCCGGCCCGGCATTGAATTGCCGGTCTTGTTCTTCTCGCTGTCGTCCCCGATCTTCACGCGAAGCGACGAGATGAGCGCGGTCCGCTTGCCCGCGCTCTCAAGAATGGCGTTGATCAATTCGAGCGTCGTCGTCTTTCCCTTCGTCCCCGTCACGCCGATCACGAAAAGTTTTTTGCTCGGGTTTTTATGAAGCCGCGCGCCCGTCCACGCCCATAAAAAATGGTAGACCGAAAGCGGGCCGGCAAAATCGTGGAAAAACTTTCCGATGCTCGAGCGGGAACCGTCCTGCGCCCTCGTGGACGGGCGCGCGGGCGGTTGTAGTTGTGGCTCTGCTTCCGGCTGAAGATTTTGGTGCATGATTATTTCTGTTTATTCGCAAGCACTGCAAGCGCGGCGCGTAAGCGAGCCTCCGTGCCGACCACGGCCTCGTCCACTTTGCCAAGCGCGGCGCGCGCCTGATCGCGATGATAGCCGAGGCTCATCAGCGCTTCCACAAGATCGGAATCCGTTTGCATCTTATCCACCACCGCCCCGGATTTTGCGGACTGCACTTTGGAACGCAATTCTACGATCACCCGCTCCGCAGTCTTGCGGCCGATGCCCGCCGCGCGGGTAAGCAGGTCCGGCCGGCCTTCTTTGATGGCTGCGGAAAGCTCGCCGAGCGGTGCCGTATCCAAAATAGCGAGCGCGGACTTTGGCCCCACGCCCGAAACGGAGATCAGCATCTCGAAGAATTCCAGCTCGTCCGGAGACATGAATCCAAAGAGATCGAGCGCATCTTCGCGCACGTGCAGGTGGCAGTAGAACGTGACACCGGTGCCGATAGCCGGGAGCGCTTCAATCGTCTGCTTGCTCGCAAAGAGCTTTAGCCCCAGGCCACCCGCCTCAACAACGGCAAAATTCGCTTCTTTTACGGCCAGTTTGCCCGCGACGCTGTATATCATGGCTCTATTATAGCGCGGTTGGGGATTAAAAATACATTAAATAGAGTTTGACTATGGAATACCGTTGGCGTACATTGAATTTATAAATACCCCATAGTTTTGTATCTGACGGCAGAAAGGCGTCCACTGCGGGGGCGTATCAAATGATACGTTTTCGATGAGGGAATCCGACGAAAGTCGGCGCCGCCCCTCCAGATACAAAACTATAGGGTATTTTTTCTAAGTAATTTTAAAAACTGTTTTGCCTCCTTATAAAAAATCGTTACTAGATATCTCTCGCTCCCCCCAATATAATCTACCATAGCCATTACGCCCTGATTTGTTTCGAAGTCAAACTTCCCAAGCAGATACCCTTCTGGATATTTTTTGCTATTTTTCTTAATAGTCACCTCTGGCCATAATAATGTACTTTGCGCTTTCTTAAGTAATAGCCTCACTTCGCCAGTATCGAGCCCATAAAGATTATAAAAATAAAACAGGGTTGTTCGCAATGATATGCGAACAACCCTGAGAAAAATCGAATGCAAGGGATCAAGAGGAATGAGAGAATCAAAAGATCCAAACATTCGAGGGTTCAAGTGGCGACTACTGCGAGACGAAGCCGGAGGCAGAGCCACAGTCGTCGCTCGGGCCGTTCACCCAGCCGCTGTCGAACCCCAGCCCGTCGTCGTCGAAGCTGAAGATCGGCGCGTGGACGAACTGGCCATCGCCATCAGGAGAGTATTCGTCTCCAGCGCAGTCGATGTGCAGCTGTTCCCATTGAACTTCCCGTTCAGGATGGGTCAGTAGTATGATCCCGACTGCGAATGCGCCAAGCCCGAACTCCGAAGAGTTCATAACCTCACGCGCCCGACGGACGGAACGACCACGATGCCGGATACCGAACTGCGCGGGAACAACGAGGATATCGTATCCCTTCTGCTCATCGCTGAGCTTCTGGAATGCGGCTGCCGTCTTCTCGCTCTCCCGCAGATACTGCTCACCGAGTTGGCCTTCGCGATAGTTCTGGAACTTGCCCTTGCGCTGCTTTGCGAGCAACGCGAAGACTTTTTCCACCGCCTCGCGATAGGTCGGAGCGACCGTCTGCCAGCGCGGAATCGCGAAGTATCCTCCGGCTCCGTTCGGCAGCGGAAGCTCAGCCAACTTCTCGTCGGCAAAGCCAACGCCGGGAATCAGCTCGCGCAACAGGTTGGCCTGCGCGTGAACGTCCTTCTGTTGGTATCCCTTCGGATAGCCGTAGCTGGACTTCACTTCCTCGTTGGCGTACTGGTTGGGGCGCGAGCGCTCAGTGATGAGTTTCTCGAGGCCTGCCCAGAACTCGCGATCTTCGTTGAGGCGCTGAGCAGCGTCGTCGTCGAGTTTCGCTTTGTTATACTTCGCCTGAAACAGGCTCGTGGCACGAATGCCCTTCGGGTCGTTGGACGTGATCAATGTCAGTGACATCGGGAACATCCTTTCTTTGGGTTGAATTACCTACCGGGGTAGGACTCGTGTATGAGGCGAGTGTTTAAGGGGCTGAAGTCGCCCGCTAAATACTCGCTTCATACAGCTTGAAACCTTATAAATCCCCATTGTTAAAGAGCTCATATATTATAGCAAAATAGGGTTATTTGTCAATCCCTTGTAAATTCACCGTTTCTATATATAATAAGCCTTATGCCAATCACCAAGTCAGCAAAGAAGGCACTTCGCCAGAACGTCACCCGCCACAAGCGGAACGTCGTTCGCAAAGAGGCTTATAAACTTCAGGTCGTCACGTTCCGCAAGTTGGTCAGCGCGAAAAAAATGGAAGAGGCCGCAAAAGCTCTTCCGCTCGCGTTTAAAGCGCTCGATAAAGCCGCCAAGTCCAAGGTCATCGAAAAAAACAAGGCCAGCCGCCTTAAGTCCCGCCTCTCTCAGCTGATCAACAAGTCCACCAAGGCCTCTTCGTAGTCCACCTTTCCGGACTTAACGGCCAGATCATACTCCGCCATGTGCGGGGTTTTTTCTTGCCATTGGGACGCCAGGATATTAAATATCTTTGCCGGCGGATCGTTCGCCGCGAGCATCGTCTCGAACGCGTATAATCTATTTTTAATATCAAAATTCTTCAGACCGTTGATGAGCCCCCAATAATTGGGCGCGACCTCCAGGTCGAACACGTCGAGGTCCTTCTTATCGATCGGCTTGCCCACGCCGCTTGCGCTACCGGCGCCAGAGCCTCCGCCGAACCCGGATAGTTTTTGCAACTCCGTCACGAGCCCCCACGTATCGGCCCCATATACCGATGCCAGGAATTGCGTGGCGGTCGGTGTAAGTGCCACACCATTCTTCTTTGCCTCTGCGCCGATCCACGCCGAAAATTCCGCGCCGGCGAGCGTCTCGAACTTTTGCGAGATCGTCGGTTTTTCCAAAAGGAACGCGAGCGCCTTCACGGGCTTTTCCTTCTCGGCGATCAAAATCGTCACGCTTTTCTCCTCAATGAACGGCTTCAGTAATTTTGCCAACTTGGGCGCCTCAAGTTCGAACGCGTTTGTGAGCACCGCGAGCTTCGTGGTTTCGAAGATCGATCGCGTTTTTAAAAACTCCGCGAGCGACTCACTCGCGTTCTTTTCTTCCAGGTCAAAAACGCCGAGTCCGATTTCCGATCGCTTTTTGGAAAACTCCGCGATAAGGGAGCGCTTCTTTTCGGAGCGGCGATAATCGTCCGGCCCATAGAGGAAGATGATCATGTGATAAGGATAATGCACCGCCCAGCGGATAGCAAAAAAATAGCCGACGAACATCGGCCATTCCCGCCAACTTACTTCTTATTCTCGCTTCGCGCCTTCGCCGCCTTTATGAACTCCTTGAACAACGGATGCGGGCTAAGCGGGCGGGATTTGAGCTCCGGATGGAATTGCGTGCCAAGGAAAAACGGATGTACCGTGCGCGGAAGCTCCGCTACTTCCATAAGCCGTCGCGAAGGCGACTGGCCGGAGAACACCAAGCCTGCTTTCTCTAATTGTTTCACATACGCCGGATTTACCTCAAAGCGATGGCGGTGCCGCTCGGAGATCTTCGTCTTGCCGTAAGCCTTGCCTGCGATCGTTCCTGACTTCAATACCGCGGGATACGCGCCAAGCCGCATCGAAGCGCCATACTTCTTTTCCTCCATCAACTTCTTCTGTTCCGGCAAGATATCGATAATGGGATACTTCGTTTTAGGGTCGATTTCCGTGGTATTGGCACCCTTCATCTTTAATACATTCCGCGCGAATTCCACCGTCGCCAATTGCATACCGTAACAAAGCCCGAAATACGGGATCTTGTTCTCACGGCAATACTGAATGGCCTTCAACTTGCCTTCCACGCCACGCGAACCGAAACCGCCCGGCACGATGATGCCGTCAAAACCGTCGAGTTCCTTTAACCCCTCCGGGCCCTTGCCGCCATCCTTCATGTCCTCGAACTGGCCTGAGTCGAGCCACTTGATCTCCGGCTTTACGCCCCAGAACGCGGCACTGTGCTTGATCGACTCAATGACCGAAAGATACGAGTCCGCCAAAATGAATTTCCCGCTCGAGAAATATTTTCCGACGATGCCAATGCGCACAACCTCCTTCGCCGTATGGATCCGCTCCGCAAATGCGCTCCACTCTTTCATATCCTTCCCGCGCGAACGCATAGAAAGTTTTTCCAATATTAAATTACCAAGGTTGTCTTTTTCGAAATTGACGGGAATGTCGTAGATACTCGATACGTCCGGCGCGGAGATAACATCCTCCTCGCGCAACCCGCAATTGAACGCGATCTTTTCTTTTCGTTTTTCATCGAGCGGGTATTTCGCACGCGCGAGGATAATATCCGGCTGAAGTCCGGTGCCGTTCAATGCGCGCACCGCTTGCTGGGTCGGCTTCGTCTTCAGTTCGTTATCGTCGCTCACGATCGGCAAATGGCTCACCAAGATCACCAGCACATCCTTCGGATGCTTGAACTTCATCATACGGATCGCTTCAATGAAAAGAATGTTCTCGTATTCGCCCACCGTGCCGCCGATCTCGGTGATCACCACCTCCGCTTTTGCGAGTTCCGCCGCGCGGTCGATACGATCCATCACCTCCAATGGAATATGCGGCACGACGCTTACCGATTTGCCGCCATAGCCCATGCTCCGCTCGCGGTTGATGACCGTCTGATAGATGCTTCCCGTCGTCATATAATTCACGCCGGACAGATCACGGTTCAAAAAGCGCTCGTAATTGCCCATGTCCTGATCGCATTCCGTGCCGTCATCCAAAACAAAAACCTCACCGTGCTCGGTGGGGTTCATAGTGCCCGCATCTACGTTCACATACGGATCGATCTTGATAGAAGTAACCTCGAGTCCGCGAGATTGTAAAATTTTTCCAATAGACGAAGACGAAACTCCCTTGCCGACGCCGGACATTACTCCTCCCACGATGAAAATATATTTATGATGACCCTTGGAGTTCGTCGGTGCCATATCGCATATCAGTGTACACGAAACTCGATGCAAGGGGAAGAGATTCCTGGGTATTTCAGGGCCGCGTATTTTCCTCCCCTTTCCCGTTTTTATATACACCTTTAAAAAATATCCATTCTTTCTATTTAAGCCCAGGAGGAGCGTGGCGTTTCTGAGGTATGCCGGAGCCGCGAAGGCGGCGAGGCGTAGCGCGTTTTCAGTAGAAAACGACGCGACCTCAGAAACGCCACGCTCCTCCTGGGCTTAAAAGTAATCCTCCGCGCCTACCTCGGTCTTTGGGACCAGATTCGGGTCGGTGGGTAAGGCGAATGAGATGGTGGTTCCGCGATTGAGCTCGGAACGCGCCCAGATCTGCCCCCCGTGGGCATTGATGATGCCTTTTGCGATATAGAGCCCCAACCCGGAGCCTTCCGTCTGCCGCTTCATGGCATTGTCGGCGCGATAAAACTTGTTGAACAGTTTCTCTGTGGATTCCGGCGGAATACCGATGCCCGTATCCTTTACGCTTACCTCAACGAACGGCTTGTCCTGCATCTTATCAACCTTGACCGTCACCTCCCCGTTCTCCACGTTATAGCGGATCGAATTCTCCAGAAGATTCGTGACCGCGAGCGCGAGCCGGCGGGGGTCGATCATAACGTGCGGCAGAGCCTCCGAGGGGCGGTCGAAATACATCTTGATCCCCGCCTTTTGCGCCGCCGGCGACACATCCTCCAGGACCCGCGCAAGAAATTCGGAGATGTCCACATCTTCGAATTTGTACCCGAACTGTCCGTCTTCCATCTTTGCAATATTCAAAAGATCCTCGATACGGCGCAGAAGGCTCTGGCTCGCCGCGAGCGCATTTGCGAGGATCGCTTTATTCGTGTCATCAAGCCCCGCCGCGCTATCCAGGGATTGCAATGCCCAGCTGATGTCCGTCACCGGCCCGCGTAATTGATGCGAGGCCACGGTTACGAACTCGCTCTTGGAACGAAGCGCGAGCACCTGCGACGTCCGGTCACGGATGATCTTCATGAACGCGAGTGCCTTGCCATGCTCGTCCGTCACCGGCGCGGTCGTCACCCGAAACTCAAGCGCCGGGTCGGTGAACGAGATATCGACGACCTGCGGATATTCCCCCGCCTTCGTGCGCGCGATAACGCGCGGCGCAAGCGAAGAGAAGACAAGTTGAATGAGCGTCCGCCATCCGTCGCGTTCCACGTCGCGCGGAGAAAAAACATGCCCAAGCATCGTCTTCGCGTCGAGTTTGAAGATACGCTCGGCGGCAGGGTTGAAGAAGATCACGCGAAAGTCCGCGTCGTACACAATGAGCGCGTCGTTCAACCCGGCAAGGATGCTCGTGAGTTCGCTCCGCTCAACGCTCGTATCACGATCTTTTTTCGCCGAATGATAAACACTCGCGGATACCAAGGCGAAAATGACAAAAAGCATACCTGCGTCGACATATGAAAGCTGGGCGCCGGCGGTGTTGAAATCAAAAACGAACACCACGACAAGGATCGCGAGGAGAACCCAGATGACCTGAAACTCGGGCCACCGGATGACGTCTTTAAATTTTGAGGTCTGGCTGTTCAATGTTCCTCTATTATAGCATTCCTTATATGACGGGGCTAAAAGAGCGAAGCCTGGGTTTCGGGAGGCTTCTTCTTTTCTTTTTTTATCGGTTCCGGCTTCTTTTCCGACTCGGGCATAAGGATCCTTTTAAGGAGCGTGGCGAACCCCATTTTTTCAAAATAGACCGCGGCGGCATCAAGCTCCGTAACCGGCGCGAGGTCTTCGATGACCGGCATCTCGATCGGTGCGTGCCGCTCGAGCGTCACGAGCATCTCCGAAAGCTCGGCTTCTTTTCTGAACGCGCCGAAGCGCTCGCGAATCTTGGTGAGCGCGGCGGCGTCTTTTGCACTTCCGCCATCCAGCTGCTTATACATTTCCTTTACCGTGCCGAATCGCTTGATCAACTCGAGCGCCGTCTTCGGCCCCACGCCAGGAACGCCTTTGATGTTATCCGACGAATCGCCGACAAGCGCCTTATAGTCCACCATCTGCTTCGGCGCGATGCCGTATTTTTCTATCACCGCTTGCTCGTTATAGATCGTTGTGTCGCTCACGCCTTTATTGAAAGTTTGCACCACGAGCTTATCGCCCTCCACCATCTGTAACGTATCGCGATCGCCGGTGAGGATCACTACCTGCACATCTGGTACTGTTTTGAATTCTTCCGCGAGCGTGGCGATAAGATCGTCCGCCTCATAGCCGGGCTTTTCGAACGTCTTGATGCCGAAGGCCGCAAATAAATTATGCGCCTCTATCAATTGCGAGATCAGCTCATCGGCCGTCGGCGGACGCTGGGCTTTATACTCCGCATATTTTTCGTCACGAAACGTCGGCTCCGGGCGGTCGAAAAGCGCGGCGGCATAATCCGGCCGATCGTCACGCCACAGTTTGAGCAAAATGCTCGCAAGCCCGTAGATCGCGCCCGACGGCTTCCCTTCCGGCGTCGTAAATGGCGGTAAGGCATGGAACGACCGGTGGATAATCGAGTTCGCGTCGATAAGTAATAATTTTTTCATTTTATTTTTTAGTAAGCGCGGCGGCCGGTCGCGCTATTGTGATCGTCCGCTCGTTCTCTTTTTTGCCGTGGACGAACTTGATCCAGGTTGTGTTTTTAGGAAGAAACTTTTTTGCCTGCTCCGGCCACTCTATTAATATGATATTCCCCGGCTCGTTAAGGATGACGCTCAACTCGAGCGTCGCCAAGTGCTCGGGCTTTTTTAGGCGATACGCATCGATATGAAAAACATTCTTGAATTTCTTTTTCGCCCCGCGAGCGGCGGAACCGGCCCCGAGCCTATGCCGCCGCATAAGAACGAACGTCGGGCTCGTCACCCGCTTCTTCGACCCGAGCCCTTTTAAAAATCCTTGGGTAAACGTGGTCTTCCCGGCACCAAGGTCTCCTTGGAGGGCAAACGTGGTCGCGGTTTTGGGATCGCCCCGAAGCGCCCTCGCAATATCATACCCCAACTCCTTCGTCTCTTCCGAAGAAGAAGTTCGATATGTTTCGGTTTTTGCGGATGACATAGATAAAGAATAGCAGAAAGAAGGACGCAGTGCCGAATATAAGGAGGAAAAGCCCCGCAGGTGAAAGCGAGGGGGAGAGTGACACGTTGAGCGAATAATTGTTTGTATGGACCGTCGCATCGATCGTTTTATTCGCCACGCCGGGCGTGGGATATTCGAACGCAAAGTGCGCAATCGGCGCCGTGCCATAATCCACACGCGAAAAGCTCTTCCCTTCCGGCGCCACGCCGGCAAACTGCGCATTATCCACCAGCTGTCCGCCCGGATCGTAGAGCCATAATCCCCCGTCGGTATTTTTTAAAGAAAGTTTATCCTGCGCATGCTTTAAAACTAAATAACCGCCGGACGAAATGCTGTACCCGCCAAGCGAAAATCTTTTCTTGGCGCCGTCACTTAGTGTGTAGCCGGCGAGCGCTGTCGCCGCACCATTATTATAGAGCTCGATAAATTCCCCGGCCGCATCATTGCCGATCGGGTTTGGGAACCATTCGTTGATATAAATCATTTTGATATTAGTGGGAAGTGAAAAAAATGAAGGCTATTTATTAATCTCTAAGGCACACGCCCGGGCCATATCTCCATAGACACAGCCCGAGCGCGCCGGTGGACCCGGCGGGGATCGAACCCAGCTTTTCCTGTTTGTCGAAAGCAGGATCTTACCATATAGATGACGGGCCCATGCCCACCGGCAAAATCAGATTAATGAATAACTAATTAAAACTATTTAAAAACAAAAACAGCCCCACAAGGGAGCTATTTTTGCGACAAACAGGACTGGATTCGCCATCTCGGCAAAACCCCGCTTCGTCTATTATTTTAGCGTTAGTAAAAGAAAAGTCAAAAACTTTTTAATGATTTTTTAATAAGCGGCTGGACAGTTTAGGGCGAAGTTCGAATAAAAATAAAAGGCGCATTGTAGTTGCGCCTCGAGAAGAATCCCGCCGTCAGATCACTACAGTCTTTCAAAATCAGAGAAAACCCTGGGGTACCCTGCGGTGTTAATCGCTGCCGCTAGATGCTTTCGTACCGCGTACCTGACCAGACGCTCCAGCCCCTCATTTTCACCCGAAGCGAATTGAATACATTCGGGGTTGGTAGTTTCCGTATAAGGAAAGAAAAATCCTTCCGGAAAATTCCGATAGCGCCCGCAGATCTCCCTCAGCACGTCAAGATGTTGGAGTGGGAGGGGCGTAAGAGATTCTTGCGAAATCAGATTAAAGATTCCGTCTGGGGCAGGAGGCATATGCTCCCGCACGAAGTTCATAAGCTGGTACCTGGTCATCCCAGGAACAGTGATCCGATATTTTGACATACATACCTCCCGGCTGATTGGAAATATAAAATATAATCCTTATTTCGTCAAGTTAGCGGCGAGGGAGCGATTTAAACAACTAGCGAACTACAGCAGCTCCTCATGCCCTTTTATCTTCAAGTGCCGATACGCTGCCGGCAGAACGATGCGCCCGGCGGACGAGCGCTGAAGAAAGCCAAGTGTCATCAAGTACGGCTCGTAGATATCCTCGATGGCGCCACGGTCCTGCGCGAGCGCGGCCGCGATGGTGTTGATGCCGACAGGGCCGCCGTGGAATTTTTCGATGATCGTCATAAGGAGTTCGCGATCCTGGGGCTCGAGGCCGACCTCGTCGATCTCAAGCATGGCGAGTGTCTTCCGTGCCGCATCCTCGTCGATGATGCTCTCGCCGTGCACTTCCGCAAAGTCACGCGCGCGTCGAAGTAATCGATTGGCGACCCGCGGCGTCCCGCGCGACGCGCGCGCAAGGATGTCGATCGCCTCGGGCTTCGCCTCCACGCCAAGGATCGCGGCCGAGCGCTTTAAGATTTTTTTAATATCGTCCGGCGTGTAGTAGCCTAAGCGCAGCGTTGCGCCAAACCGCGAGCGAAGCGGTTGTGATAAAAGATTCTCGCGCGTCGTCGCGGCGATGAGGGTGAACGGCGGAAGGTCGAGCGAGAGTGTTCGTGCCGACGGCCCCTTGCCAACAACGAGGTGGAGCTTGCGCGCTTCCATCGCCGGATACAAAACTTCTTCGATCATCGGATTGATGCGATGCGCTTCGTCGATGAATAAAATTTCGCCCGGCGTTAAATTGGTAAGCACCGCGGCAAGGTCGCCCGCCTTCTCGAGTGCCGGCCCTGAAGTTGTTTTGATCAATCCACCAAGCTCGCGCGCCACCAGGTACGCTAGCGTCGTTTTGCCGAGCCCGGCCGGACCCGAAAATAAAAGATGGTCGGCCGACTCGCCGCGCTTTTTTGCCGCGCTCAAGAGCGTTTTCAGATTATCTTTTATTTTTTCCTGGCCAATATACTCATCCCACTCGGTTGGCCGGAGGGTAAGGTCAATATTCAGGTCTTCTTTTCCGGCAGAGCCGGCTGGCGGGGGTGTTTTAGGCATGGGTTTTAGGCGGTAAACAGTAGCTTGACAAATAATATTCTATATGCTAACATATCCCAGTGCTCAATAAATATGGGCTATTGGCAAGTTGACTGATGTTCATTGAAAGTAGCTAATTCAGATCTGGGGGCGGGAGTTATTTCTAAAAACTACAGGACGGACCGGTTTCGGCTGGTTCTATCCTTTGAGTAATTCTAGCCTCTTTTATCATTAGATAGAAGAGATCATTATCCTTTCGCGAGGAATTGCCCCCAGGTCTGAGTTTACTACTTTACCCAACACTTTGTCTCTGAAAAAATAAGCGTCCGCGCTTATTTTTTTCTCTCTTCGCTTTCTTCTTTCAAAGAACGACTACCATGTTAATTCCCCCGTGGCGCCCGCCACCTCGTCGAATGTCGTCTGCCCTGCAAGCACCTTCAGGATACCATCTTCCTGCATAGTGACCATCTCCTGTCGCGCCGCCACTTCTCGGAGCGACACCTCGGACGCTTCTTTCAGAATCGTCTTCTCAAGATCACCCCCGCCTTCCAAAAACTCGAATACGCCGATGCGACCTTTATATCCGATGCCGTTGCATTTCTCGCATCCCACCGGAGCGTAGATCTTGTAGTTATCGTACGCGGCTTTATCTACCTTCGCCGGCAATGCGGCGAGGAATTTTTTGATCTTCTCCGCGGTCGGCGCGTCCACCTCCGTCGGCTTTTTGCATTCCTTGCACAACACCCGCACAAGACGCTGGGCGATCGCGAGTGATAATGCCGGACCGATGCTCACCGCCTTAACGCCAAGGTTGATCAACCGCGGCACCGCGCCGACAGCATCGTTCGTGTGCAATGTTGAAAGCACCAAGTGCCCGGTGAGCGCCGCTTCGAGCGCGATGTCCGCCGTCTCGAGATCGCGGACCTCGCCGACAAGGATCACATCCGGATCCTGCCGGACGATCGCGCGCAATCCGTTCCCAAAAGTGTACCCCGCCTCGTCGTTGATCTGCGTCTGCTCAACACCCTCGATGCGATATTCGATCGGATCCTCAAGGGTGATGATCTTCATCGTGGGATCGTTCATGGCGCGCAGGAATGCATACAATGTGGTGGTCTTCCCGGAGCCGGTCGGGCCGGTGTTCAAAATAAGTCCGTTCGGCTGGGATATTTTCTTTTTTACCAACTCAAGGTTGTCCGGCCGGAGACCAAGCTGGGGTAGAGTGACCATCGTCGCGGACGGGTCCAAAATTCTCATAACGATCGTCTCGCCGAACTCCGCCGGGATCACGGATACGCGCATCTCGATGTCCTTATCCCCCAGCCCGATCGTGAACCGACCGTCCTGCGCCGCATCGCGCACGTTCAACTTCATCTCCGAAAGTAATTTTATACGTGACACAAAATTATGATATGCGGGAAGCGGAATGTCGTCGAAGATGTCATGCAGAAGCCCGTCAACGCGGAAACGAATCTTGGCACTCTTCTCTCCCGCCTCGGTGTGAATATCCGACGTGCGCAATCCCATCGCCCCCGCAAGGATGATCTCGATGAGCGCGACCGGAGAAACGTTCTCGAACTGCAGGCCGCCGATCTCTTTATGCACGGCTTCGATCGTGGTAAGCCGGGACTTCATCTCGTTGAGCTTCTCTTCGGTGATGGTCACCTTGCCGGTGATCGTCCCGGACTCGGGTTTGATGAATTGATAAAAATGCCACGCCGCCTCCATGCTCGACGGCGAAACAATAACGATCCGCACCTCGTAATTTTTTGCGGTCAGTTCCTGTACGACACGTTTGGCCGCGGGGAGCTCGGGGTCGATTGCCGCGAGCGCCACTTTTGTGGACTTCAGTTCTATCGCCCCAACTTTTGCCTCTTTTGCTTCCGCCTCGGGAACGATCCTCACCGCATCAAGTGATACGGGGATCTTTGCGAGGTCCGCATACGGAAGACCGAGCTTCTGCGCGAGCCGCTCGGCCGCGCGCTCTTCCCCGTCGCGATGAAGTTTTGCAAGCTGCTTTTTAAGGCCCTCCTGGGGTGCGTCAAGCATTTGCTATGATGATACCGCGTGGATATAATGCAAGCAATATGTCAGGACATTCGCACTGGGCGGGAATAAAACATAAAAAAGAGATCACCGACAAGAAGCGGGCGAAGATCTTTTCAAAATCGCTCAAACTGATATCGGCGGCGGCGCACGGCGAGCCGAACCCCGATTTTAACCCGCGCCTCCGCACGGTCGTCGAAAAGGCGCGCGAGGCTGGCGTGCCGGCGGACACGATCGACCGCGCCATTAAGCGAGCCGCCGATCCGTCGGAGAAATTGGAGGAATTATTATACGAGGCATACGGCCCGGGCGGTGCGGCAATACTCATTACCGCGATCAGCGACAACCGCAACCGCACCGTGCAGGAGGTAAAGACCGTTTTGCGCGACAATAACGGCAAGTGGGCGGAATCCGGAAGCGTCCAGTGGGCGTTCGAGATCGCAAACGGCGAGTGGACCGCAAAATTCCCCCAGGATATCCCGGACGAGGAAAAACAAAAGCTTGTGGACCTCCTGGAAGCGCTGGAGGAGAACGACGACGTGCAGAGTGTTCACACGAACATCACTTTCACATGATCACACTTGGTATTGATCCGGGGAGCCGGAGGATAGGTTATGGGGTGGTCACCGGCGATGGCCCGACGGTCACGTTTGTGACCGCGGGAATCCTTACGATAACCTCTACCGACGATATCTCGGCGCTTGAGGAAACAAAAAAAGGCATTGATGCGCTCATTAAAAAATACCGGCCGGACCGCATGGCGATAGAAAAGCTTTTTTTTGCGAAGAACACCAAGACTGCGCTTGCGGTAGCACAGGCCCGCGGGGTCATCCTCCTTGCAACAAAAGAGCGCGGGGTTCGTATAAAGGAGTACACCCCGAACGAAGTGAAGCTTGGGGTGACGGGCTACGGCTTCGCGGATAAAAAAGCGGTGCTTAAGATGGTCCGCCTTATCCTTAACAAGCAGGACCTCACCGTGATCGATGACGCGAGCGACGCGCTGGCGCTCGCGATTTTATCCACAGGAGACCATAGCCTTGACAGCGCGCGATGATACAATATACTGGTTGAAAAATAAAAAGGTCGTGAAACTTTGTAACTATGTTGACTGAATTATTTCCATTAGAACTCGCTTTCCGCGGATTGAGCGATGAGGATCCGGACGAGATCACCATCGACAGCCCGGATGTTGACGAAGACGAGGACGATGACGATGATCTCGACGGCGGCGATACCGATGCTGATGCGGTAGTCACCGATGAGCCATTGGAGCAATAACGCAAACAGGCACTCTCTTTTTTGATCGGGTCGTACGGACGCTAAAAGTCAAAAAAGAGAGTGCCTGTTTTTTGTTCACAAAAAATACGTAAAAGAGGTAAAATAAAGAGGCTATTCCTTTATGGATATTATTGAAAAACATCTTCGCCGCGATAAAAAAGCCCGCTATATCAAATACGCCCAGATAGCGGGCGTTGTTATTGCCGCGTTCGCCGTCATGCTTTGCTTCGCCGTGCTTTATTTCGCGAAGACCGTCCCTTCTATCCAGGAAATTGGCAGTCAGCAGATCAGCCAATCAACGAAAATATATGACCGGACGGGCACGATCCTGCTTTACGATATTGATAATGGCCAGCACCGGACCCTGGTCCCGTTCGATCAGATCCCTCAAACCGTCAAAGACGCGACGATCGCCATCGAGGACCAGAAATTTTATAATGAGCCCGCGTTCGATATAAAGGGCATCCTTCGGGCGCTTTTCGTGGATATCACAACCCATTCGTTTGCGGAAGGGGGATCGACATTGACCCAGCAACTCGCGCGCACGGCCTTCCTTACCCTCGATCAGACGGTCTCCCGTAAGGTCCGGGAGTTCATCCTTGCAGTTAAATTGAACGAGTACTATTCCAAAGATCAGATCCTCGCGCTTTACCTGAACGAGGTGCCGTATGGTCCGAATATTTCGGGCGTGGGAGAGGCCGCACAGGATTATTTCGGCGTGCCGGTAAGCCAACTGAACCTTGCCCAAAGCGCCGTACTCGCCGCGCTTCCGCAAGCGCCCACATATTATTCCCCGTGGGGCACGCACGTAAGCGAATTACTCCAACGCCAACAGTTGGTGCTTCAGCAAATGTATAACACCGGCAAGATCACGAAAGACCAACTGACCCAGGCGCAAAGCTTTAAGATCGTCTTCCAGCCGGAGGCGGAAAACGGGATAGGGATAAAGGCCCCGCACTTCGTAATGGCGGTGGAAAATTATCTCGTTCAGAAATACGGCGAAAACGCGGTTGATAACGGAGGCCTTAAAGTGATCACGACGCTCAACTGGACACTCCAACAGCAAGCCGAAGCGGCGGTCACTGCGGGCGTCGCCCGTGACACCGCGCTCTACAAAGCGACCAACGCATCCCTCGTGGCGCAAGACCCCACTACGGGGCAAATCTTGGCATTGGTAGGATCCGCCGATTATTTTGATGTATCGAATGATGGAAACTTTGACGTTGCCACGCAGGGCCTGCGCCAACCCGGATCTTCCCTTAAGCCATTTATTTATTTGACGGGTTTTCAAGAAGGATATACTCCCGATACGATATTATTCGACGTTCCCACGGAATTCAGCACCCGTGCCGGGTGTCCCGCGGTCCCGGACTTCACCTCCACGGACAAAAACTGCTTCCATCCGCAAGATTTTGAAGGCACATTTGCCGGCCCCCTTTCCATCCGGGATTCCCTCGCTCAATCCGTAAACGTTCCGGCGGTTAAAATGCTTTATCTCGTGGGCGAACAAAATGCGGTTAAGAACGCTTACAGCTTCGGCCTCACCACATTGACCGACCCGGCAAGCTACGGCCTCTCATTGGTCCTTGGGGGCGGCGCAGTGCATCTTATAGATCTCACGGAGGCATATTCGGTGCTCGCGGAACAAGGGGTAAAACACGCGCAGACAATGATCCTTTCCGTTCAGGACGCGAATGGCGCCACCCTTGAGTCATACCAAGACCAGGCAACACAGGTTGCGGATGCGCAGTCGGTGAATCTCATAAACGACATCCTTTCCGATGCAGCTGCCCGGGCGCCCCTTATGGGAGGAAGTCAGAATCTTACCGTCTTCCCCGGATATGATGTCGCGTTGAAGACCGGAACCTCCAATGATTATCGCGATGCCTGGGCAATGGGATACACCCCGTCGCTTGTGGTGGGTGTTTGGGCGGGGAACAACAACGACACGCCGATGCAACGCGCTGGATCGAGCATCTTAGCCGCAGTCCCGATGTGGAGCGCTTTCATGACTCAGGCGTTGCCGGAGGTGTTAAATACCACATTCACCCAACCCAACCCCACGAACGCGACGAAGCCGGTTCTTACGGGGCAATCCGTGATAGATGGGCAGGTGCACGACATCCTCTACTACGTCGACAAGAGCGATCCGACCGGTCCCGATCCGACGAACCCCGCAATAGATCCCGAATATACCAACTGGGAAACGGGCGTGGATAATTGGGCGGCCGCAAACGGATACGGCAGCTAAAGGGCTGGCTTCCTCCCTTTCTCCGGTCGGGTCGTTTTCTCCTGAAAACGCCCTACCTCTCGCCGCCTTCGCGGCTCCGAGATACCGGAGAAAGGGAGGAAGCCAGCCCTTTAGCCTTATATTAAAAATATTATTTTTATTCTTACCCTACCCGAGAGTCCTACCGCCCCCAGCATTCTTTTGGGGTATGCCAGAGGCGCGAAAGCGCCGAGGCGTAACGATTTTCCAGTAGGAAAATACGCGCCCTTTAAATATGGATATCACCCTTAGGACTTTAATATTGGCTTAAGAACATAAAAATACGAATTATCCGTGGTGGCGCGGATAAGCGCCGGTCCGGCTTCTTCTTGCAGGCCTAAAAACAACTCTTCGCTTTTAATGCTCTTCAGTGGATCGGATAGATAGCGCCAATTGAAGAAAACCTCCGGGATGTCGCCTGTGATCTTTGCGGGGAGGATATGATTATTCTCGCCAAGCGCTTGGTCGGCGGAATTAATCTCTATCGCTTTTTTATTCTGGTGGATCTTTATCTTTACTTCGCTGTTTTTCTGTCCAAAAACGCCGGCAAGTTTTATAGCACTTAAGAACTCTTCGCGCTCAACGATGATCTCGGCGGCAAACTCGTGCGGTACGATCGCGGAATAATCGGGAAAACTTCCCTCGACGAGGCGTGAGATCATCTCGGTTTGGTCTGTTTTAAACAATACTTGGTTCTCATCCTGGTAAATCCTTATAACCTCTTCGTCGCGCATGATCCTTGCAACCTCAAGAGCCGTGCGTAGGGGGATAAGTATTTTAAAAGACTCTTTCTTTTTTGTGGCGAACAAACTTGATGAGATTGCCTTTTCGGCTAAACGAAAACCGTCCGTGGACGCGAGAATTAAACTTTCAAGGGAGAAATTAAATAAAACACTGTTCATCTCGGGTCGTAGGTCGGAGTATTGAGAAGCTACCGTCACCTGTTGGATCGCCTCTTTAAGAAAAGCACTTTTTATCTCGATATAATTCTCAGTACTCTTAATTTTCGGGGTGATGGGGAAATCCTCGGCTGACATTCCGTTTATTACCGCGCTGTAATTATCCGTCGCGATCTCGAGATTATTCTCCTTTTTCTCAAAATTAAGCCGATCGCTTTGAATATTCCCAATAAGGCTCGAGAAAAGCGCCAAAGGAACCGTTATCTTCCCATCCTCAATAACCTTTCCCGCAACCCGGTGAGTTATTGCGATCTCAAGGTTGGTTGCGGTGAAGGTAATATTATTATTCTCCGCCTCGATGAGAATATTTTTTAATATTGGAAGATTGGTATTTTCCCCGACCGCCTTCTCAATAATCGAAACCGCATCTTTTATATTCGCCCTGATCGCAATAAATTTCATCTCTTAATTATAATTTATATTAAATACTTTTTATAAGAGTTGTTATTAGTGAATGGTGTTTTTGGGGATAATTATAACTTCATTCAATATTCATCAACCTTATTAGTCGTTCGCCGTGGGGATAGCGACAGGACTAACTCTTATAAATCATATCCTTTATTGTTAATATCTTTTGATTAAGTGCGGGGTTCCTGTTTATTTCCTGGTTGATCTTTTCGTATGAGTGGATGGCGGTGGTGTGATCTCTCCCCAACTTCTCACCAATATACGGATAGGAAAGCTCCGAGATATCCCGAAGAAGATAGATGGCGATCTGGCGCGGTTCCACGACCTCCTTGCGGCGATTGTGGCTTACGAGGTCCTCTACCGCGATATTAAAGAACTCCGCCACAGACTTCAAAATCTGGGCATCGCTGACACGCTTGGAAAGGTTCTGGGTTGCCTTTTCTATGATCTCCTCTGCCGCTTTTATTGTGATCTCGGTTTGTTTCCGCTCCTCGAAGAAAATGATCTTCTTAAGGACTCCCTCGAGTTCGCGAATATTCTTCCGGAGACGCTTTGCGATCAGATCGATCACGGCGTCACTCAACTGATGGTGCATGTCTTGCAGTTTGCTGCGGATGATGGCCACGCGCATCTCGTATTCGGGGTACGAGACATCCGCAATGAGACCTCCTTCGAAACGCGACCGAAGGCGCTCCTCAAGCGTCGGCAATGACTGTGGCGGCCGGTCGGACGAGATGATGATCTGTTTGTCATTCTCGTAAAGGGCGTTGAATGTGTGGAAGAATTCCTCTTCGGTCTTCTCTTTCCCGCCGATGAACTGAATATCGTCGATGATCAGCACGTCTACGTCGCGATATTTCTTCTTTACGCTCTCAATCCGGTCGTTGCGAAGCCCCCAAACGATGTCTCGGGTGAATTGTTCGGAAGAAACGTACTTAGGCTTTATCTTCCCCTTGAATTTCGCCACAAGCTCGTTCCCGATCGCCTGGATGAGATGCGTTTTCCCGAGGCCCACGCCGCCGTAGATAAAGAAAGGATTATATTTTTTGCCGGGAGCCTCCGTAATAGCCGCTGCAGCCGCGAAGGCGAGTTCATTTGAAGGCCCGACAACGAACGAGGCGAGGGTATATTTAGGATTCAACCCTGTTTCCGGATCGGTTTTATTGAAATCAAGTTCCGCGCTCGCGGTTTGGACCTCTTTTGTATCGGTTGGAGCTTTATTAAATGAAACATTCTTACTCCCAACCACAAACTCAATCTTTTTTACCGAGGTATCCATATTGCGGACGATACCAATGATGTTCTTTTGATATTTTTCTTCCACCCACGTCTTCGCGAAGTTGCTCGGGAGAGCAATAAAGAGCGTATCGTCCTTCTTATCGATCGGGCGGCTGTTTTTTAACCATGTTGCGAAATGAGCCTTTGTTAATTGAACCTCCATCTCTCCCAACGTCGACTGCCACATTTGTTCAAGGTCCATGATTAAAAAATAATTAAGTTCGTTGATTCATTATTATCTCTTCCACTTAACAAGTCAAAGAGCAGTAAAAAGAAAGAAAGTTCTCTTCCTGTGGATTACGTGGGGAGAACGCTAAAAACCCGGCGGCCGAGATTTTGCTTTTTAAAAAATATGTGGTACTATCGAGGGAATGTCATTCACGTATAACCCGAAGAAAAAAAAGCGCAAAACAACCCACGGGTTTTTGGTGCGCCAAGCCACCCCTACGGGCCGGCGCGTGCTTTCTCGGCGTCGCGCCAAAGGAAGGCGAAAATTGGCCGTTTAAACACCCTTTAGCGCCTTTATGGCTATAAAAAAAGTAAGCCTTCCCCCGGATCAGTTTCGCTCTCGGGGGTATAAGACGGTTGCGACCCCTTTTTTCCTCCTGAAAAGCCGGAAAAATCTCGAGCACAAAACAAGGATTGGGATCATTGTCGGCAAGTCTGCGCAAAAAACGGCGGCGAAAAGGAATTTTTGGAAGCGGCAGGTGTTGGCGGGGCTCGGCGCACGGGAGGTGGGTGAAAATGATATCCTTATGATAGCTCTGCCCGCCATCGACCGCCTCACAAAGAAGGAATTTAAAAAAGAATTATTGAAAGCGCTCTCTAAAACACAATTATAAAAATGGTCTATCTCTATCAGCAGATATTTTATCGGCCGATCCTCAATCTTCTTATTTATTTTTATCAAACCATCGCGTATCACGACCTTGGCATCGCGATCATTCTAGTAACACTATTTATCCGCCTCATCCTCTATCCATTTTTCCATACCGGCGCAAAGCAGCAGATGCTCATGCAGAGGATCCAGCCGAAGATAAAAGAGATCCAGACGGTTCATAAAGACGACAAGGACAAACAAGGGAAGGCGTTGATGGAGTTGTATAAAGAACACGGCATCAACCCGTTCTCCGGGATACTTCTTCTCATCATCCAGATCCCCATCCTCCTTACATTCTATTGGGTGATCCGCTCCGGGATCGGCACCGCGCAGATCACGGGGCTCTACTCGTTTATTGCCGTGCCGCAAACCATCAACCCGCTTTTCCTCGGGGTTATAAATTTGACGAAGCCAAACTTCATCCTTATCCTCGCCGCCGCCGCCGCGCAATATTTTCAAGCGAAGCTCACCATCTATCGTTCACCCAGCAATAAGGCGCCGCTGTCTCAGGCGGAGAAGATCGCCCGCCAGATGGTGTTTATGGGTCCGATCATCACCATCCTCGTTTTCTACAACTTCCCAGCGGCCCTCGGCCTTTACTGGTTGATGAGCTCGCTTTTTTCGGCCATCCAGCAGTATTTCGTTAACAAGCATTTACAGAAGAAATACGGGGTATAAGATAAAGCTTCCATAGCGGGAAGCTTGATTTTGTTTATAAAATGTGGAATAGTTACGGGACGTATGGACAACTGGGAATCATTCATTAAACAAACATTAAACCTTGTAGGGTTCACTGATTATCATTTGGAGATAAAAGTGGATGAGCGCCGGGGATCGGTTTTTATCTATGAGGACCAGGAGATGGTGAAGGAAAACCTTCCCGCGATCGTTGACGCGATCAATCACATTCTCCAGATGGTGGCCAAAAAAAATCAGATTGAAGCGATTTTTCTTGATATCAATAATTACCGGCACGATCGCGAGCGCCTGATCGGAGAGCTTGCCCGCGCGGCGGCAAAGAAAGCGAGCTCCACCAAAACGGAGGTCGCCCTCCCCGCTATGAACTCGTATGAGCGAAGATTGGTGCATGTGGAGCTCGCCGTGCACCCCGAGGTCAAGACCGAAAGCGCCGGCGAAGGAAAGGAAAGATACGTCATCATCAAGCCGATATAAAAACAGCCCCTCTCTTTTTTGACCTTTGCGCCCGCGCGACCCGGTCAAAAAAGAGAGGGGCTGTTTTTATATTAGCGATAAATGAAATTAAAGAGCTAATTTACGAACGTAAGTCCATACAATTTTCGATCGTACCGGTTGACGAAGAAGAGCGCATCATTAAAGAACTTTACATTCGAAGCATCCACGTTTTGGGTTTGATCATTCCATAACGTCTGTTCGGCGCCCGTCGCGGTATTTATCTTATAAACATCGTCGGAAGTGAATAACGAGTTCATCTCGTAATCATCAGGGAGATGTGCCGAAGAGAACCCACTTGAACTGCGAGGGATGCCGCAATAAAGCGCGAGGTACGGCGTCGATGTGGCGACAGGCGCGGCTGCAACTTTTTTATTGGATTTGGAAGCGGTGGTAGTTGCCGCGATGACGGTCGAAGAAGGTGTTATCGGCATCTGTTCGGGGTTGAATGCGCATTTGGAAGGAAGCGTAAGGAGGCTGAGCGGCTGGGTCGGCAGGTTCCCCGAGACGGCCTGCAATTGAAGCGTGTTCCCTTGCGTGAAGAACACTAAGCCGTACGGGATCGCCGCGTCATGGCTCCAAATACCCTCCGCGCCGGGGTTCTCGTACGCGATCGAGGCAAGCGCCCCCGTCGCGGAATTATACGCCCATATCGATCCGGCATTCTGGAGCGTCGGCTTGTCGGAAAAAATGAACTCCGTCTTTGTGGGCCACGCGAGGGTGAGATCGTCCGCGTTTATAGTAGTGATGGTTGACGGGCTCGCTTTCAAATTAGAAGCATCAATGGTGGCAAGAGCGAGTTTGCCGTTGTTTGCCGTCACGAAATACGCGATCTGATAATTTGCCGATGGCGACCATTGCGGAGAGAGCATCCCTTGGGGGAGTGTTGTCCACCGGTTCGTCGCGACGTCAAACAGCCCGGACTGAGGGCTTACGGGATTGCCATAACTCACTAATATTTTTTTTCCGTCATAAGAAAAACTTGCGGAGATGATGTTGTCGATCGTGGAAGAATTAATCGTGGCGGTCTGCCCGTTCGAGATCGTGATGACCGCGCCGGTCGGCTCGACCGCGGTGATGTTATTCTGCGGGTCAATGAAGTAATCAAGCACCGGGTCGCTCGAGAGCACTCCAAAACTCTGCACGGTCATTGTTCCGCTCGTGGGCGACGCGGTACTGCTCCCATTAACCGTGGGCAGGCCGAGTGTCCCAACGCCGGCCGCCGTGCCGCCACTCGGCGTTCCCGAGCTATTACCTCCTTGCGAGCCGACCGTCGGAAGCGACCCGGTGGTCGATGCGGTGGTGCCTGCCGGCGCGGCGGTTGAATCATTCTTTATAACGAACAAAACCAATATTGCTATCGCCGCCACGACGACGATCCCGATGATAATGTAAATATAACGCCTCATGTTTTTAGTATATCCTCAATTAGTCACCTGGTTTAATGTCGGCAAATTGAGATTCACCAGTTGGGGGTTCACCACTTTTAGGATGAAGTAAGCTCCTCCAAGCAGCAGAAGTCCCAAGAGGGCTCCCCAGATCCATTCTTTCGCATCGCTTTGA
>Ga0182030_10003268_pt1 | contig 34604 bp, 44 predicted proteins | sample 812S3MmetaG_FD_121299 | JGI IMG/M metagenome (GOLD analysis project Ga0182030, IMG submission 121299) | Permafrost microbial communities from Stordalen Mire, Sweden - 812S3M metaG (Illumina Assembly) | ecosystem: Environmental > Terrestrial > Soil > Wetlands > Permafrost | place: Sweden...
ATGAGGGGCTTCTTGATAGACGGTGTTGGGGGAGAACAATAGGAAGGGCGTCAATAGGATTCATGGCTGGTGAATGGATGTTGAATCGGAAATTGATGCATGTGGTGGGGGTATTCACTTAGGGAAGTGTTTTAGGCGAGGATTTTGAAAGTGAATGAAGAACAGAAGAAGTGAAGATCCGAGTTATAGGCAATACTCTGGGGAGAAGAATAGTAGGCATTAAATGCCAGTCCTGTTCTAAAGTTAACAATAGTAATCCTTGACTAGAGGTCATGGCTAGTCAATGTATGTTGAATATGGTATTTTGGCAGCTTCAGATAGAGGCAGGCCTGCATTGATTCGCGCTCTTGAACGAGGACTTTACAGATAGGTGAAGAACTAATGATGCAGAACTTTGAATTTATGAGCCATGTTCCCAACAGAACAATAATAGTAAGCTTCAAAAATAAGGGATGGCAGGCAACATCATGGCGGTGTGATGTCAAGTGATAGTTCTCGCGAATTCTAGTGGAGTACAGAACATGCTCAGGATGTTCTCATTATGTCATGGCAGCTCTTGAGCATGTTCTCCATTCAGCTGAGCAATCCTACACCCTGATAGCTATCATAAGAGATGGATGGATCTTCAGTGGAGCAAGACATGCCGGTGCCCCCTTTTCCTGGAAGAAACTGAAAGCCGAGGTCTCTCCTAATATTTTCAGGTCGTTCAGCGCACTCGCTATCATAAAAACCCCTGTTAACTATGTGTGAAGTGTAAACTGTGATGTTAGAACATGAAAAGCAGTTGAAATCTGCAACTATCATATCTTCTACTCTCACAGCCTGGTCCCATGACTCAGGGGTAACGGTCCAGGTGAATCCACCACAACTTGTAACGCTTAACGACGATAAATCCGCCACCTACCGCTTATCTGAGATCAGAGAGTTACAGCCGTCGGGTCAACCGCAAACGTCTATTCGACCACGACTGTCAGTTTGACCACAGCCGTCGACTCGGCCATAATTGTCTGCTCATTATCGATGGCTTGAGAATATAATCTTGTGCTTCGAAGAAGGGCCATATTTAGAGGTCACACATTCTTTGAGCACATGAGAGCTAAATAACAAAAGCTGTGGCTTCGAAGTACTTACATTTAAACACCGTACCCTAGGGAATGGGAATACAAGGTACCGCTGGGGGGAAAAAAGCCGCGTTAGAATCTCGAAGGAAAGAACCCCCCATTTTCTCAAACAGGTATCTTATCATAGACTTGGCTTTTAGAAGAGAAATTTGCGAAACCAACATTAGGGGTTACTCAGCATTTGACGAGGTTACGCAATACTCTCCGAAATGGGGAGACCCCAGACTATTAGAAACCCGAATACCTGGGCTAAAATACAAGAGCAGATGTCAGTTCCCCTGCTTATGGCTTATGTCTTCGGGTATTTCATGTAGCCTAAGCAATCCTGCATGGTCCTGCAAGCTACAACGAGTTATATAATTGAATGCGTGATAGGCATGCTTAAGGTAAGCATACTTTTCCCCCTATAAGCTTCTTTCCATCAATTTAAAAGGCCGAAATGACAAATATTCTTACGTGCATGGTACTTTGCAGTTTTGAGAAGGACTCGGGTCTTGATTACTATACCAAGTGGTTTCCAATTCCCAAGCCCACATCGGGAGGTATAGTAATCATGGCCCTTGCTTTCTCTTCTACTATTCTTCAGCCCTCTAGGAAGGCGACAAATCATCGAGAAACAAATAGGTGGAGAAGTACACGTTTCCATATCTGGGAATGAACGAAATGTGCTCGAATGCTAGGTTTATACGTACGTATGCAGTGATCTGCCTAGGAAAGTTGCATCATTATGGCAATGAATGGTAAGAAACCAGGACTTTCTAGACTTCCCTTGGGCGTACTGGGAGGTACAAAAGGTGACCTGAGCCCACTCATTAGCACTCCCCAACTCTAGCAAGATCGACTCACCTGCATTCTGCTTCATACCCCAGCTCCACTATCTTCTTTTAAACCCTTAATTCACCATTCATAACACCTACTAATATCTAAAGCAATCATGACGACCGTCCAAACCGCTCCCACCAAATTCGTGACCAACAGCGAAGGCAAAAAATTCGCTTACCGCCGTCTCGGCCCTGACACCGGAATACCTATCCTTTTCCTCCACCACTTCCGCGGCACAATCGATCACTGGGACCCCCTCCTCGTCCACTCCTTCACACCCCATCGGCCTGTCATACTTTTCGACAATGCGGGCGTCGGGCACTCCACCGGACCCGTTGACAACAATGTTTCTGCCATGGCCGACCACGTCATTGGATTCCTCTCTCTAATCAACGTTCCCCAAGTCGATATCCTAGGTTTCAGTCTTGGTGGATATGTGGCGCAGATGGTAGTGTTGAATGCGAAGGGGGGGTTGGTGAGGAAGTTGATTTTGGCTGGCACGGGACCCACGGCAGGGGAGGGCGTGGTTGGGAGTAGGGATCAGGATTTTGTGAAGGCGAATGCGGGGCGTGCGGTGCCGGATGTGGAAAACTTATTGAATTTGTTTTTTAAAGAGAGTGAGGAGAGTAGAAAGAAGGGAAGGGAATGGTGGGGTAGGATTCATGAAAGGACGAAGGAGACAAGTGGAGAAGAAAGGGCAGGATATGTCAGTGAAGGGTTTGCGGATGGTGGAGCGGGAAGTGAGTATTTCTTGCAACTCCCATTTTCCAGATATTTTTGATGCGCGAGTACTCACTAAGTACACTCCTTAGTAACCGCCTTGGTCGAAGCCCTAACTCGAACCTTAGACCCCGCATACGCTAACGAAGGGAGTTATAATCGCCTGGGAGACATCAAGGTTCCGACACTTGTTGCAAATGGCTATGATGATATCATGATCCCAACTATCAACAGCTTCGTATTATCGCAGAAGATCCCGAATGCTTTCTTGATTACCTACCCAGATGCTGGACATGGATTCTTGTTTCAGTATGCTGAACTTTTTGCTCAGCAGGCAAATTCTTTCCTTGATGGGTGGTAGGGGGCTCTGCTCTGTCAAGTTGCGTTAGTCTGCCAATTTTTAGAACAATATAATGATGCCACAGTAAGAGGAAGCGATTGGAAGATGCAGGTGTAGAAATTGCAAGAGCTAGTTTTGACCGAATGTAGTTATTTTTGATTGACTGTTTATGGTTTTCTTTCGTAATGCTGTCATTTAGTGAGCTGACATCGCTGCTTGCTTATCCTTCAAAACCTTCGCTACAGCCGGACGTTCTGTGAGACGCTTGTTCCATGCGAAGTAGTTAGGATAGTTGTTCTCAACTTCAAGTCCCGCGTATTTGTCGTCCATGATCCATGGAACCATCGCGTCCCAAGTTACGAAAGACAAATCGGCAATGGTGCTACAGCGAATGTCAGTCAGATCCTTGACTCCGATCCCCTCTCGAAAGTTCTTACCATTTGTTGCCTACTAAGTATTGTTTGCCCTCTAGGTGCCTGTTCAAAACGTCGAGAACTCGCTTGATTTGGTCATTGTATCTGTCTTTTGCGCTCGCAACCTGCTCTTGGTGGAACTTAGAAAACCACTGAGAAACTATCAGTCTCTAGCCTGCCTCATCAGAGGAAGAGGTACTCACAGCAGCTTGACCAAAGTATGGGCCTTGCCCAGACATTTGAAAGTGTAGCCATTGCTTCACCAAGAATTTATCCGGTGAAGTCGTGATGGTCAAGTTATGCTTGGTGTCGTAGGTCTCAGCAAGGTATTCAATGATAGCACCAGACTCCCAAAGTGTGATTCCGGTATTGGGATCTTCAATGGCTGGGACTCGGCCATTGACGTTGATCTTCTCGAACGGTGGCTTCTTGAGGTCTCCCATGTCCATCAGCTTCTGATTGTATGGAATCCCAAGCTCTTCAAGAACGATTGCCACCTTCCAAGGGTTGGGGCCAGAAGCTGTAGAGTATCAGTAGCGAATTGACAACGGGAATAATTGGGGAAAGAAAACTGACCGTGGCCGTAGAGGGTAATTGGCTTGCTCATGACTGCGATGATAAAGTGTCTTTGTGGTATTGATTAAGATGCAATTATTTAATTTTCTAATCAATGTCGGTCCCAGTGCTTTATACTTTATATATATCAGGGACCCTCCATGATCTCATATGGGACAATCCCACTATTAGCCTCGCAGATCGTGCAGTGGCTGCGTTTCGGTGCACCGATGGGACGTCTGAAGTCTCCTGAAGAAAAAGCTACCTATCTGTGGAGCCAATTGGAATCGACCATCTCATGCTTGAGAGGAGGGGCATTGCGCCGTCTCGAAGCTATCATTAGCGTATTGCCGCCGGCTGGGTCTACTGCCGGTTGATAAAATCTTATTCACGCTTTGTCAGCAGATTTATCATTTATCATTGAGGAATATGCTGGTTGAAGGTAATGGAGACATCGAAGCTTCGAGAAATTCTTATATGAGCGTCAAGGAAGCAGAAAGTCGAGTCTGAGTTCCAAAAGAGGTTGTTTTGCTCGAATCTTAAGCCACGGATCCAATCCCGTCCTAGTCAACGGATATGATAATTCTTAAACCGGAGAGCGCTGCACATGAGCTCGTATATTGTGTTTATGCAAATTGAAACCAACCGGTCGTAAGCAAAGGGGCCGAAAGTGGATGCGAAGTAAGAGAATTGGAAAAGGAAACTATAGGTACTCTGGAGTACTACTCTTCAATTTCAATTCAATCGTATTGTTCCTTTTGAATTGTATCAAAACATCATTTAAGGGTGGTGATACTCGCCCAAAGGCAATAACTTAAGACCTATCACTAGATGGCCTCCAAACGGCGTCAATGGCCAAGACAAAACAAGAGTTGGTAAATATGAACCACAATTCATGGTCAAAGAAGATGAAGATGCTGGTGAAATGAGTACCTCGAAACCGAGCCCCTGAATCTTATCGTACACAGATCTCTATGTACAATCTCTGAATTAAACAACGAAAGCACTGATAAGTGAACATGAGCATAGTCAGACATCCTCCTCCAGCTCGAAATATAACTATGAATTTCTCCCCTTGTCCTGCTTCGCCGTCGCGTCAGAAGGAGCGTAGGGGCCACCCCAGCTCTGAAATTCCGTGGGATGAGGTCGTGTCGGAGCAGGGAAGTCGTAAACAAGATTCCGAGGAAGAGCATTTGATGGGTCTTAGAAATTAGTTTGAAATGATAAGACAGCGCTTGACATGGGTCAAGCCATCAAGACCAATACCCCTCATCCTCAGCCTCCGATTTCTCTGATTTGGATTTACGTGCATTCTCAGCTCGTTGACATGACTATAACTGGTCAGTAAGTGTTTCAAGGAGAGAAAGTCGCGGTCGAATACCTCGCACAGCCCTTTGGTCTCTTCAAGCTCCTGCCTGAGAAAGATCCCTCCACATTTGCTCGTTGGCTTCTCGCACTTGATAATGTCGGAGCCGTTATTGTGGCCGCACTCAAAGATCTGGAGGAGCTGATAGCACATTGCAAGATGTTTCGGAGGTAGCTGATATTGCGAACTGGGCGGTTATTGGTGGGGAGAGATTCCTGATATTCTGTAGCTTGTGAGAAAGAACTCTGGTTGAAGTCCTTTGCATGACGCAGGAAGTATTGCGTATAGGTACCAGGCCGTGATTTCTCTGATTTGAGACAGACGTTGCCGAATGCTGCCAGCCGTCGAAGTGCGTTGCAGCTTATCCGATGAACCGCAGCTGCGATTGCCCATCCGGGACGATGATAGCAAACGACGAATAGCCAGTCTGAAACTCTCGAGTCCAGGAAATTATCCAAAAAAGGTCAATCATAGAAAGCATCCCCCTTCCAAGTCAAAACCACCTCTTTCTCGTTCACATCACCACCAGCATATCTCAAACTAACATCTATTCCTTCCAAGCCCTCTTGATTGGCTCTGCGGTTCCAGAGCATCTGTAAAATCTTGCCATCGGGCCTGCACATTACAAATCCCATCGGCCATTTGCTCTTGCTAATTGTTTCTCTGATGCCCTTCGTTGCCGGGTTCTGCGAGACAAGCAGACCTAGAGCTCCTGGTCCTCTCCATCCATGAGGTGCTCCAACAAAGGTGCCTTCAAGCTCCCGTGCGTGCTTAGGCTCAAGCTTCACAGCAAAAGCCTTGCATTGGACGAACACCTTAAGAGGCTGCATGACGGAAGGTAAGGACCATGTCCCAAGAAGGTCGATCCCATAATCTGATTTACCTCCTATCCGTTTGAGAGACATTCCCAACCGCTCGAGGGATGTCCGAACAGTATACTCAAAATGAGTTCCCACATAAGTCGGACTCCCGGGATTCATGTTAGTTCGGGACGCATACTCTAGGAAGCTAGGGATATCATGATGCTGGGAACGTGGTGAGTCAGGATATTGGAAATCTTCCGGCCCCGAGTTTGCAGAGTACGTGCGTTTTGGAGCTTGAAATGCACGGCAAATCCGTAGAGGGAAGCCCGCTGAGAGCATGTAGAGCTTCAAAGGCGTTTGTACGGCGGAGATCATGTGATTGATCTGTGAGCGCGGCTGCTTTAATGAGAAGCAAGCAATCAAGCTGCATCCGTATGGCAGGATCCGTCTCTTGGAGATGGGTTTCGATGTTCAAACAGAAGCCGGACATTATTCCAAGGCTGACGTTCATTTTGATTGGGTGCCTGACCTAGCGTCAGTATTAATAATCACCTCTAGATTGAACCTCAGCCTCGCTGGTTTTGTGTTCTCAGCATCTACAATGGCAGATAAATTAACACAGCTTCAGGATGCTGTAGACCAGGTAATGAGGGCTCTGAATACGCAACGTTTCATACTAACAGCCTATCATAGCTTGCAAACCAATTTGTAGCATCTCTGTACTACATCAACAAGCACCATGACTTCCAGACCTTGAGCGCAAAGGATGTCGTAAGACCACAGAAAAACGAAAATGATGGAGAGCCACGAGAGCGAGAAGGTATTTGAGGTCGTATTTTTTATGTTGTGCTCGACAATTAATAGTCAATTAGTTGAGCCATACCCTGCGGATGTCTTCAAAGCCGGTCAAAAGGAACTAGCTCAGGATCTTATTATCAAGGAGCAACAAATCGAATACTTGATATCGGTACTACCAGGGCTGGAGAATAGCGAGAAAGATCAGGAACAAACAATCCGAGAATTGGAAGAAGAGCTCAAAGTGGCAGAGGCTCGGCGAAAAGAGGCAGTGAAGGAGAAAGATGCTGCGCTGATCAAAATCGAAAGCGTCATTAGGAGTGTGAAGAGACCATGATTGTGCACCGTCGACAGTCACGATACGCTGGGCGACTTTCTTGGGTGTATGTATTGGTCGGCGTTCTGGTATACCCGCTGGTCTGATGGCGTTCGCGAGTCTATAATACAGGAGTCAGGAAGCAACATAGCATGCCAAGATTTCTCTACTATAATCCTCCACCAACATGAATCTTCTATTTTCTATTTATCTATCATGGGTCCGTGAGCTATCTAATATCTAGTTGGTCTTGAAAAATTGCGGGAAAAGCGACCTCAACTCTTTTAGATGCCGAATTTGGTACTTGCAGACCTGCTTGGCAGGAAGACCTTGTCCTTCCTCCACGAGATGAGTTGTAGTCCATCCAATCTCGTCTGCTTTCTTGCAATTCAAGGCGGAATCGTCTAAAATCTGTCAGATATGAATTCGGGACCCAACAGCTGACACATACCGACGAAATAGCAGTCTTTTGATTCCTGAACCCCAGCCTCTTTCATGGCCTTTGCAAACATCTCTGGATGAGGTTTACAAATTAGAGGGGGATTCGCATAGTCACAGAAGGTTATGCCTTCGAACAGGTCGTCAATACCTAGCAGACGCACCACTCGTTTCCCGTGACTTAAATAGGCGTTGGTAAACAGCCACAGTTTGACCTTCGTTTTGTCTATGTCTTGAAGGAGTTTTTGTAACTCTGGATCCGGGGAGAGGATATCATCCAGAGGTAGAGCATCATCCACCTGACGATTATATTCCATGGGATCAATTTTGTGGTGCCGGACTAGTCCTTCGATGGCTAAACCATACGTCCTGTAATACTCATGGTGAAGCTTATAGGAATCCTCAGGGCTCAGTTCTAAATGTTTGACAAAGTATTGGTCTATCAATTTGGCCATGTGATCATGTACCCGGTTGTCTGTACGAATGTTAGTAATATATTTAGAGCTTCTTCGGGGAGCTATTCCCACTCTTTGAATAGAGCTAGAAAGAATGATGTCAGTTGGATCAGAATTTGAGTGTGAGAAAACGTACACAATTGTCGATATCGAAGAAGAAGACCGGTCTTGTATCAGTTGTTTCGGCCATTGTCCTGGAAGGCGTCAATGGGGGCGGAACTCTTCAGATTTTGTGTGGTTTAAGCTCTAAGGTTTGACTTGAAATATTGGAATATGGCCTTTAATGAGCTTGATATTTATCAGATTCATGGTATGAACATCTATGACTTACTGTTCGAAACTCGGGGAAAGAGTCAGAGGGGACAAGAAGTGACGAATGGGCCATTGCAATCAAGCGCTAGGTTTAGCGCGATGCGATCTCAGCTGCATCCCGAATTTCAAACCTCGACCGACGTGTTACTTTCTTTCTCCCATTCTCCTTGCCAACCCACTTCACATCTGGCACTTTCGCGCTACATCTGCCATTGAATTAATATTGCCTCGCTATCTTGGGAATCGTATTTTGTTTTGGATTCTATCAACATAAAGGACTAATCTGGATTTTGTATGGTTCGTTCTACTATGGCCCAAGGGGCTATGGCTCCTTTACCTATAAATGGAACGAGTGGAACGAATGGCACTCTCTTAACGCCAGAAGAATTGCGTGAGATTCTGGAGTACGATAGGATTGTACAATTTCGCGATGCTGTACTTGCTGGGACTCATCCCCGTATCAAAATCCCTTCCCACTTAGTTGGCAAGCAGGTAAATGCGACTCGAAATGTATCCTCCCCGAGCCTTTCTACACCTCCCACAAATACGCCTGCAGCGCGCTCCACGTCTAGCGCACACCGCGACCATTCCTCACCGTTCTACAACACCAGATCTCCAAGTAATTATCGTGCAGCCACAAGCGGGCATGTTCCTATGAATTCCAAATCTGAGATCAATCCCATTTTGCTTGAGAAGTCGGACGATCTCATCAAAGCTGAAATACAACTGCAGAGACAGCGTCTAGAGAGGGCTTTAAGAGAACAAATTGAGCAACAGCGCTTGGCCGCGAAGGCTTTGCTTCAGACATCTGAATCTCTACCAAATTTTGATATTGGGGAAGTGTTGCAAAAAGCTCTTACAATTGTTCACCCTTCTACTTCTGCAGAAGTTGAACCTTCTGTAGATGCTTCTGCCAGTGATTCTTTTGATGAGAACACTTTCTATTCAAGTCAACATGATACACCAGAGCCATCTGTGCAATCTAGCTCCTCACAAAGTCACAAGGATTCTCACATTGAGTCAGTGAATGCGCAATCACACGGTTTAGTATCGGTTGATAAGCGTCCTGTTGAGATTTACTCTACCAAAAGTCAAACTGGACACCAAGACGTGGTCATGACTGGTGCTTCACTATCCAATGATAATCATTTAGCAGCGCAAGCTCATTCACAAACTCAGCATTCTTCTCTGCAACAGGCAAGGCAGGTGGTCATCGAAGAGCAGCCTTCCCAGATGGCTAAGCCAGATGCGACTGGAGTCCCGTCAAGAGCGAATGATCAACATCTGGAACAATTTCGTGTTAGTACCAGCATTCCTCTCTGGACTACCCAAAATATAGCCGCTTACCAAAAGGTTGATCAATTACAGGCTTCAACAGGTCGACAAATCCAGGAAGCGTTCGAAAATGATACTGCATCTCCCCTCGTTCGAGCACATAATCTATCTCCATTGGCTCCGCAGCCAGCTCGTGTTTCCCCGCTTGCTACACGAGACCCTCCCATTCTTCGAGAACCCATTCAAACAGAGGAAGCTCAGCCTGCACAAGTTGCTGCTCTCCGTCAGAAACCATCTGGTCTGTCGAGTACAGACAGCTCACCGAAAGATTTGAAAGCAATAGAGAGGAAGAGGGCCAAGAAGGAGAAGAAAAAGAAGTGGAAAGCGTCTAACAATGGTAACACTGCAACCCCAGATTCTCCTTACATTAAACCGGAGCCGCGATCGCCTTCACCCTTTGCCGTGGCACCGTTGCCTCGACCACAGAAAAGGCAACGACAAATGGGACAGTACGCTGCTGAACTCAACTACGATGAACCTAGATACGAGCCTTCGGAGGCCCAGGAACGTATTCCAGAGCAATATAAGGAAGTACCCGTAGCTCGAGTCTATGATCGATATGAGGATCGGTATGAATGCGCCCCTGAGCCTCGACGACCAGAACCCGTTTATCAACGCGTGGAACGGGAAGAAGGTGATTATCGTCGGATCAGCGGTGGGCAGTATGTAAGAAGACCGGACTCCCCTGGCGTGTACGCCCTTCCTCCGCCACCAAGCGAAGCTCGTATTGTTCGAGCACCACCTCATGCCATTGTCGATCGAAGATACCATGAAGAGCCTGTTTATTATCGTGATCCTGTACCAAGAGCTAGTGTACGACCAGATGCAGATCATGAAAGATCCCGATCACCCGTACTCCGTGAGAGAAGATCACCAATCCCAATGGGTCCTCCTCGACGCCCTGTGCGAATAATCATCGATGAGTATGGTCGTGAGTACATTGATCCTACTCCTGTGCCTCCTGTTCGACAATCTATGGCACCCCAAAATAGATATCGCGAAGGTGACGTTGTTTACGAGCGAGCTCCCTTGAGAACTGTATCAGCACGAGCTCCAGTTGGAGCATATGAAGAAGATGGCGTTGTCTACCGGACTTCGTCACCAACAGCAGCTGCACCACAACGTGTCATTACGCAGCCAGAGTATGTTATCCCCCCCGAGTATCGGCAATACCGTGAACGAGAATATTCGGTCCGTCCTTCTGCAACGGCCCCTCCCAGGGAGGAGTATATTCAGATCAGGGGAGCTCCTGAACGACGCCAGATGAGCCATTTTGAAGAGGCGCCCCGAGAGTATATTCCTCGAGCACCAAGCGTCCGACCTGAACCTGTGAGATATGAAATTCCTCGAGAGTACGTTGGGAGAATGCAGAGTGCTCGCCCGGAGGGGCCTCCGCGAGAATATGCAGCTAGTGCTCGTCCAGAACCCCATCGTGAGATGATGCCTCCCATTTCGCAGCCGGAATATAGCGTTCGGCCTGTGGACTCAATTCCTCGCCGAGAACACATCATTGTGTCAGATTCAGACAGATACTATGAAGAAGCCCCGAGCCGAAGACCTGCGGCAGAAGTTGCGTTCATCGAAAGACCAAGAGCTAGAGAGGCTTCCGTAATGGTCTATGCAGATGATGTTAGGAGAGAAGTCTATAGATAGGTGAAGATTGAGACATTTATTGCATGGACCGTTGGGTCATTGGGAGGAGTTCAGCATTTTCTCGTGAGTGTGTGGAGGCAAATAACACAATTACATTAATTGTCATTGGAAGGAGTTCAGCACTTTCTTGCGAGGGTGCAGATAAATGACACAATTACATTCATGTCATTGGTTTGCATGCTACAGACTGGTAGGACGTTATTCAGGAATTCGATTAATAGGATCCAGTGTTGAATGCAGGTGATCAAACGGGAGGAGACATTTATTAGGGAGGTGTGGAGAGGATCTGATATTTGTAGGAATAAAATGCCAGCTGTACTATGCAAATCTCGTGATCCGATAAGAAATGTACAATGAAGCGTGATTGTATAAATACCTTAATAATAAAAGTAGAGATGTTGATTTGAGTAAAGTCATCTTGTTATACAGTATTGTGAAGGTAGGTAGAAAGTCTTGGGACCAAAAGCAACGCCAGCGCAAGCCCACTGATACCTAAAATCCTCATGGTTTGTAAGCTGGCGAAGTGTCAAGAGTGATGAAGTCATCAACCAATGAACGCATTCAAGGAGACTTTATTTTTAGATGTAGATCACTTGCTTGTAGAACGTGTCTCACGTCGACAGGTCCTGACGATCGAAATCGAATCGCACAGATCAACATAAAGCTAGACACCCGCTCACGGACTGAAGGACTTTAAAATGATCTCTCCTCTTCAGACTCGCACACAGTTTGTGTTTCTGCACCTTGAATGTTTCTTGTCCGTGACAGCCTACCCGAATCGGAGCTTCAAGAAATACTTGGACTTCTCAATTGCTAAACTGTCTAAGAAAACTTGGTCCCCGGGGTAGGAATTCAAGCTACACCTGGTACGGTAAAATCCCATAACGATTGTTGGGGAGGGCCATTTTCAAGGCCAATGGGAATTGATGATGAACATATTTACTTAGGATGGAGGAGTTCTAGAGCACAATGGGTCTGGGTCCAAGCAAACCAATTAACACACACGCGGGTGAAAAGGACATATGGGTGTACTGCTCCCCATTAGAAATAGGTTCTGAGAAAGGTATGAGGCTAGATTCTTGCTCAAGATTAAACTTTTCAGAGTATGGTTCTACGGAAGAAGTATTGCGTATACTGACTGTGTATATGATGCTTCAGAGATATGCGGTGGGACCCAGCGTCATCGCTTCAGGGTATAGGTGCTTTTTCGCATAACTCTTACATATTACTACCTACTAGCATACTAGCATACTAGTATACTAGTTAGTATATAGTACTAGTATTACTTTCTGTGCATGTCTAGTAAACGCAACGCAACGCAGAGCAACATTCCCCGTCCAATCAGGCAACTCGGGACCGTCGGTCAACTCATGGATTGCCATTACATTTGTTAGATACGTTCTTGCACCTGTGAACAACAGCCCACCTCCAGCCCTCCCCTCCCCTCAAGTCACCCTTCTTTCGCATTCTTTTTGATACCCTTTTGATACATGTGCGACATTCGCCTCGGAGTACGCGATACATACCCTATTCGATTCTTGGGCTGGAAGCTTTGGGGACTGATTGGTGTTTAACTTCTGCGCCTCGAAATACTCGAAAACAAATCGTCTGCTATTGCAACCTCCTTGTTTCGTGTGTATCTGCCAACCTGTTCTCTGCGACACGAGCCCTTCCCTGCACAATCTCACACTCGGGAGTGGAATTTAGAAAGCAGACCCCAAAAGCGTGGCTCTGTCGTCTCGCTTCCCACTTGCTTACATTATCGGCATCAGCTCAGGTCCCTAAGTCCGCCCATTCACTCCCTTCCTGGGCACGAGACTTTTCCTCCAAACAACCTCAACATTCTTTAGGAGGGTGTCTTCAGTATGAACAAACTAGCAAACATGAGGCACTGGTCAGAGAGGATGGGCCCTGGCTTCGGAATGTCGAGGCCAAATATGAACATGACCTCGATTACGCCTCAGCACAAGACGACGCATTCCCCGGTTCTATCGCCTTCCTCAATGGAAGCACCAATACACTACTCTTTCAATGTCCCATTCGCTTCGGAACTTGCAGGTCCCAACACTGAGGATATCCTCTACGCGACTGCTGGTGCAGTCCTTCGATGGACGCACCCCGAAGATGCGCCAGACGATGTGCCCATATACGAGCTTCCGGTTCACGCTCAGAATGTTGTCAATCTTCGAAAGCTCTGCAAAGATCTTACAGCTGGCCCACTACCGATAGAAGCATACGTTAAATCATCCGAACCGAAACGTGTGAGAGGCCAGGTCACAAATGTCTGCCTTTCCGGAAGCCCGGAATTGGTCCACAAGAGCAGGGAGACAATCTTAAACGATACTCCACTGGCATTGGTAAGACAAGGAGTAATGTTGATTGTTTATTTGGAGGGCTAACAATTATCTAGCGCTGTGCAGTTGTAGACGTGGACGGAGAGCTTGTCATAGACACTGCTGCCACTGCTCTCAAGTCCCACGTTGTTGATCACCTAGACGAAATTGCGACCTTCTGCGGAGTCGATATCTTCTTACTCGGTCCAAAGTTCACATTAACGACAGATGGCGTAAACGGCAATGGTGATGCAGGACGGGATCAGCGATGGAGAGTGGCTATATATGGAGATATGGAGAGTGCGGAGCATGCAAAGACAAGAGTGTTGATCTTCATTGATAGGCTGGTCAGCAGCATCCAAAGAATCCAGCTATGGGATATCACTGACAATTTTAATAGCTCGGACGTGTAGTCGACGGAACAATGCTCGAACTCTCCCTCCACACCGTAGTCTGCGGTCGGTCACGGAAGAATATCAAGCTCATCGAGTCTGCCACCAACACGGCTATATATTTCCCACCACCCTTTTCACAGGTGTACCGATACTGCCCGCAGGGAGCCCAACGACGCAACCCCGAAGAAATCTTTGTCACGGGTGAAAATGCACAAAGCATAGCGATGGCCAAGCAGAAGATACATGAATTGGCAAGCCGTTTGAGACTCTTCATGAAAGATGCAGTGGTATCTGCTGCCAAAATCGACAGTATTCTATTAAGCAGACTGGACAAGGTCCGCAAGATCATGGAAACGAATGGCACTTTCATCCAATTCCCACGATTAGCATCCCAACGCAACATGATCCGGATCCAAGGTGTAGAAGGACTTCATGTGGAACGAACTGTTAGAGATATTATGTCTTTGGTGAGTCTTCCCCGTCTTGGTCTTCATGGCCTTCACTGATGCATAATAGACTGGACAATTCTACAGTGCCTCCTGGTGGATTCAGCAAGCTGATGCAACGCGTCTACCCTCCCCCAATGACATCCGAACCATGTTGTCTGATATCTGTGCAAATTCTGATGCAGATGTATCATTTGATAAATTGACATTCACGATCACTGGATCTGATGATGCTGTCAAAGCCGCATTAATGGTCATCTCTGAAATTAGATTCGTTACTAGATCGCAGTATCAAATCAGGGTGAAGATTGAGCTTGCCAATGAACACAAGGAATTTGTCAGTGGCAAGAAGAATGGCAAGATCAACAAAATTATGGGGCAGAGCAGTGTCCAAATCATCTTCGACGGTTTTAACGAGTATAATTTCAATATCGATGTCTGCGGTGGAAATTATGATGCTATGAAGTCCGGACTCATGCTCGTTGAGCAAGAAATGCCGGCTTCCATTTCATTCCATGTTCCGGATCAGTATCACAAGCGTATCATCGGCATTGGAGGGCAACATATACAACGGATTATGAAGAAGCACTCTGTCTTCGTCAAATTCTCCAATGCGATGGATCGTGGTGGCGTCGGACGAGAGGAGAATGAAGACCCGGTGGACAATGTCATTTGCCGTACGCCTGCCAGAAACGCACAGAACCTGGAGCTCGTGAAGTCTGAGATCTTGGATATGGTTGATCAAGGGGATGCCGAGTTTACAAGTCAAACTGTCACGGTCGATCGATTATACCACAGACAGCTTATTGCTCGTCTTGGTCAGCTTCAAGAGTTGGAAAAGAAATGGAATTGCAAGATTCTGTTTCCCAGTACAGAGCAGGCCAGTGATGAAATCACTATCAATGGTCCTGAATGGCAGGTACCTCACTGCGTCGATGAATTCCTTGGCTTGGTTCCAGATAACCACGAATTGGTTCTTGCTAGCACTCCGGAGCTTCTCGAGTACTTTGACTCTGAGAAGTTCACAACACATCTCGTTTCAAAGCTCAAGTCGCAGTACGTGGTAGAGGTACAAGTTAAGCAGGACGAGAACGAGCGCACTGAAGAAGGTGGGCCAACGGTCACCTTGCTTTGGACTTTCACCCGCAATAATGCTGGTGGAGTCCGAGATGCTATCGACTACTTGAATGCCAATCTCGCATCTGCTGGAATCGAGACCACTACTGTGAAAGGCGCCATCCCTCGACCCAAGTCAGACTCTTTCGAGGAATCTCTTCAATTCTTTGACTCGAAACTACTACAACACGCTCCAGCTCCTGTTTCGACTGACTCACCAACCAGGTCAACATTTGGCGAAGACGTTGCCCGCGAAAGAAGTACAATTTTTGACAAGCTCCGCAAACCAGGAAGCATGTCTTCGATTTCATCCTTTTTGGATCGTCGCAAGAACAGCTCTCATTCTCCTGGTGGGGCTACTTCTTCCTTCTTCAAGAATGGTTCGAGCAATGTGTCTAAGTCCTCTTTGATCTCTATCGAATCCACCCGTAGCTTCAACGCAGACAGAAACCCCTGGAACGACAGCGGTGTTAATTTGCCCGACGATGACAACACACCATGGCCAAATCGTCATTTCGGGAATGGCAGCGGTAGCAGTAACGAGCACATGCCCTCTCAACTTCCACACCCAGGCGATGTGACCCCGAGGCATTCCATGCGGGCCTCGACCGATAGTGGTCGGCCCTCAACATCTCATTCTACAAACTCAGGATACCCAGGCCCTATCGGGCCCCCGCGTTCTTAAATGATTCCTTTATTTCCTAGCTTTGTTGTGCAGTACACCGGCTGGATATACCCTGGCGCGCAATACCCAAATACCAACTCTTGCTTTTTGTTTTGCTTTGCTTTTCCTACCTTTCGTTTATTACTGCGTGTTTTGAGAGAAAAGCATGCGGCGTAAGACTTTGAGGAACAAACTATAGAGAGAACCGCGTGCACGGAGCGTAAGGAAAGAGGAAATACCAATTTGCTTTGGATTTTTATGGGTGCGGGCGTGAAATAATTGTTGCGTATTTTCTCTCCTCTTTCCATTTTATTCGTCATTCAAGGGTGTGGAGGAGGTAGTTGGAGGAGGAGACCGGGAGTTTACATGGAATGGATGGGTGAACGACGGATCTATGGGGTGTATGTTATGATACCCATGAATCAGAGAATAAAAAAGTTTCCTTGAAAAGTGTTTATTCGAGTGACTGTGTCTGGTACAGGTTACTTTAAGATATGCACGCCCACACTCTGTGATATAATGGAAATATCGCCAAGGCTGAGACTGGATCGTCACAGGAAAGTTGCCGCAAACTTGTTAAGAATGTACAATCGAAACGTGATCCGCCGTTATGGGGGAAAAACTCAACACCTGCCCAAAAGAGGGGGCTACCTCGGAGTTCGCTTAAAGCACAGAGCAAAACGAACCTTTCTCCTTAATGAACACAAACCTCATGCTTTCCATTCACAACCGAAGCTCAATGCATCTTCATGCCACTCTGATGGTCGAGAGAGGAAGATCAGCATAGATTCTGCATCCATCCCTGGGACTGAACCAGCTCTCGACTGGATGGACAGATAGATCCCTACGAAGAAGATTTTTCCTTCGGCTTACGAAGAAAACGCCTATTCCGATGCCGAACGCCGTGCTCTTAAACTTGTCCCTTCTCTTCCTCTATTTCCCCAACTCCTTCTTCAAGCTTAGATATTCCTTCTATTTCTTTTCACCTTATTCGATTTCTTATCTTTATCAATGTTCATGCAATGTCATCCCGTAACGGAACAGCCACTCTTCCCAGGCGACGGAATGGAAAGCAGCAAGCCTGTGAGCCATGCCGGAAAGCGAAAATTGCTTGTGACCATACCTTTCCTGTCTGTGACAGATGCAAGCGCAGAAAAGTTTCTGAGAAATGTGTTTTCCTCGATGCACCGATGACACGTTCCCCTGCTGAGCGCAAAAGGGATTCAACTTTTAACCTCCCCACGCCTAAGACCGCCTCAAGTGCCTCTCCCGCTCCATGCCTTTCACCCCGCTTACAGCCAAAGTCAATTGCTTCCGAGTCTGGTCCCTTCATCAAATCCGGTGGCTTCTTTGGCCCAACCAATTTCGGAGCAGTCTTTGTCGAGAATCGAGAGAATCTGGGCCATGATGATATACAGATATCGAACGACTCTGAACCCTACGTCCGTACCAACGATAGTCTTCAATCTCAGACCTTCCTGATGATTGCCGGGCACGAGTGTTGTGACTCTCCCAGAGTTTATCTGGGTATGAAACTTTTGACGGCACTCCCCGATCATAATACCTGCAAATTCCTTCTTGAATGGTATTTCAAAAATTCCCATGAATGCACTTTCCCAAAACCAAGTGTCATGGCCTGCTCCAGTTCGTTCTGGTCAACCTTCGACCAGCATCTCAAGGAGCCAAGACGCTTGGAAGACCTTAAGATTGTTTCCGAATTAATCTGCACGAATGCAGAAAGTCCTGCTCCTGATGACTTCGAGGATTACGAGGGTTGGCTTTCGTCGTTTTGCGGAACAAATTTCAGATGGGAGTCTGTGGGCTATATATTCGGTGCTCTCACAAGTGCACTACTTTGCCTCCCAGAACGCGATGCTTTCTTCTGTACTCAGAGTGGTCAAAGGCAGAATAGGAAGCATTTTGCTATGGAGATGAAGGATTGTGTACAAGCTTGTGTTACTCTATCCAACTACATGGATCTTATCAATATGCAGATGGTTTCCCTCTTAGTATGTACCCCTTTCTGCGCGTGATAACCGCTTGTTGAGATGCTTTTATTCAAGCAATGCTGACACTTAAACTTCCTAGGCCAAAAATCTTATTCTACAGACTGTTTTAAGTGGCGATACCAGTATGTGTCCACTTCTGCTCATTTTGGACGTGACTGAACTTTATATAGGCTTGCTCGTTTGGAGGCAGTTGGGTGATTTGGTCAGTGCCAGTACAGCTCTCGGACTCCACCGGGAGGTAGAAATAGATCGGCCTGTAACGTTTGTCTCCGAGCTCAGAAGAAGGATCTTTACAGTCATTTTCAATATCGATAAAGGATCCTCTTTACTTACTGGTCGCCCTCCAGCCTTGAGTTACCGATACTGTCGATTCAAACTCCCATTGGATATCAGTGAAGATATTATGGTGAGAGGCGGAGAGGATCTCGCAAGAGCTGTTGAAAAATTGGACGTAAATGGCTGGAATACAGAGCAGCAAATATACCCTTCTACGTTCACTCGCGCTCATGGCCAACTCGCACTTGTTTTGAACGACATTTTGGAACTATCTCTCGGGTATTGTGAGAATTGTACCGGTGCCAGCATCAAGTCAGTTTCTCCCTTCCCAATTCGTATTGTTTGAGAAAGAGGGACACACCCAACTCCAGAAAACTAACAATTTCAGCAAACTCCTGAACCGCGTCCACCAAACCTACGAATCTTTTCCCGACTTCATCCGCTGGAATCCCCAGTCCTACCCTACTAACGTCTCGGACGACGTGTTCTACCAACGCCTCGCTCTCCGCCTCATCGTGCTCGAGCACCGCCTCCTCCTCGAACGTCTCGCTCATAAGCAAGAGCTTCGCGATGGCCAATCTATGGTGGACTGCGCGCGAGAAATGCTAGAATTGATCGTGCTCCTCTGGGTCCAACGAGATCGTTTCGTTGAACATCACCATGATTACGATTGGATGCTTATGTGCTGGGGTGTTCCTTCCAGCGGGGTTCTTTGTGTGGAATTATTGAAGCAGATGAAGGCCCCTCCAGGCACTCCTTACGTCCCCATTCTTCCACGTTCCGAAATTGTACAAAACCTCTCCCTCTTGATAGGGTTCCTGGAATGGGTTCGACCAGCAGCTGGGAATTACAAACTCTGTGGTCGGATGCGTCAGATCATCAAACGCATTCTCGACCAAATCCTCAACCCTACCCCACAAGCGTCGCAAGATTCTTTACAAGATATCAATTTACAGGGTCAGCAACAGATATTAGAGACTACGAATATGGTAGAAGGGTTTGATAGCACAGTTTTCGAAACAGGCAGTTTTGATGAAGGGTTAGATAATTTGGATTGGTTGAATAGTGTGGATTGGAGTCGTGGGCCCTGGATTGACTTAGGGGGGCAGGATTATTCGGCTGCGAAGTGGGCTTGAGCGCTATCACCAATATCATGCTGCTTTATCGGCCAGATGTCTTTCTATAAGGCAACTAAGGCTATGGGTCAAGAGGACATTTTCACATGTTCTCGAGCCAGATCTCAATAAGTGGTGTTTTGAGGGCTTAGTGCGTCGGAGAAGAGTAGCGTACCACTTCTCGAAAGAAGAGGTTGCCAAGCAGCGAGAGAAACCACATACGACACGAATACTCAAGAGCAACGGAACTTACCAATACAAAAAATATACGCGAAGCTCGGGGCGGTCGTCCTATAGAATGAGCAGACAAGAGTCGTTAGACTACCTTAGAGAACACTGCCATTTGTATGACAGGTACAAGAGCATGCATTAGTGAGGGCACTAGACGGGTACTAGTTAAAGGAAAAGCATACTCATGGTCCTGCGAACTTGAAGGGGAGAAAAGGAGGGGTAGATATGCATCTATCTATCTTATTTTATCTATATTGAGGGAGTTTTGGCGTCGTCAAGACTATTCTCCATGACACAAGTAATCCTGAAGATGGTTAAAAGGAGGGGCACATCCCTCATCCTGCGAAAATGGGAATATGGGGTAGGTGGATCTCTCTGTTCTCAAGAAGTGTGAGAGAGCAGGATGGAGTGGGAGCCATCCTCCAGAACGTATGATAGGACACGAAAAAGGGACGCGATCAAAGTACGGGCAATCCACTACTCCATTCTCTCCCTTTAGTAGAGCGCGCATTAGGGACCAGCAATCAGAAATCAGGAAAGAGCCGACGATATAGTTCCGAAAGCAGAATAGGACGGAATGAGACAGATGGACGGGGCTCTCGCACCAACCCAACCAGAGACTAAAACGATACTTCCTAATGGACTTGGAAGACGTGCATGTGAAGACAAGCTAGGTAAGAAGTCCAGCCCTCCGCCATACCTTACCCATCCAAGGAATCTAGAGCACGGGTTTGATGGCTCTCGAGGATACTTGAATGACTGATTGGGGCTGTACGCAACGGAGGGGAAGTGTCTTCGACGAGCATTCGCATCGTTTCCGTGCTTAAATCACTAAATGTACAAAATGCATTTCAGAAATATCCCTTACCTAAAAACATTCCCTCTCATGCGCAGCCCCAAGCTCGGGTGTCTCATGCAGTATGATGTCCAATGTGGAATGTCTTGCAATTTGCTAGACAACGAAACCACGGCCGTAAAATTTTGGTGGCTAGATATTTCAATCGTATTTACCGGGATGAAAAATCTCATGAATGGTCGATGATCTTCAAGTTCATACCAAATCTCAGGATCATCTAGTACCCGCTCGAATTTCTCAAACGTGAAGATCTCATAATATATCATGTAATTCATTATCCCACCCAAAAACACCCGCGCCATTGCCCATGCTATATGCTTGCTACCTGATGCACCAAAACCAAAACCAAAACCTCCTCCCCTGTATCCCCCCATTTTGCCTTCCATCTCCCAAACCGATCGCCTCGCCTTGCCTCTCTCTCTCTCACCCAACCCCGGAAACATATCCTCAACTACCGATCAGACACCCGCGCCATCCACCCTCGCAACCGCCTCTGCAACAGCAGCAACCCTATTCCGCTCCTCCGCCCCAACATCCGGACTGACCGGACTCCGTTCCTCCCACCTCTTGCTACTCTCCTTCGCATCCATGACCGCTACATTCGTCATGCTTGGCGATTGCTCTGGCGTCTCATTAATCTCCTCATGGAATCTTGAGGGAAGGGCTGGGTGTGGATCTATTATAGATGCTGCGGATACCCGAGAGGTTTTGGGAGGGGGGTTGCCAGGGTTATCAGCGTCGAAGAGGTTTTCGTTGTAGGATTTTGGGCGCGTGGGTTCTATCTCTGGGACGACGTCTGGTATCATTTTCTCATCCCTGACCTGCTGGCGGCTCGGAAGAGAATTTTCCTTCTCCTTCTCCTTTTGATTCTTAGGAGTCGTCGTCTGGTTCCCACTACTCGACCTCCCCCACCCAACCTTCCTCTTCTCACCCATCCACGTCCCCCAACTCCCGATATAGGCCCCCGCTTTACTACTTACCGTCTGCACCGTCTTATTAACCCCATTTTTATCCCCATGTCCATCCGCCGCATACCCCGGACTGCCTTGTCCCCCATTTCTCTCCGCTTCCCGTTTCTGCTCTTCATGCTTCCTACGTTGCGATTCACGTAATGCTTCCATATCCGCATACAACCTATTGAAAACTGTACTTGCTTTCTCCCTGCCCGCTTGGAGATTTCGACCAAGTACTTCTTTACCAACGGCGAATCGTTCATCGAGATGGAATTCCTTGACCTGTTCAGCGATCCGCCGTTGGACGTCATCAATTGTGAGGCCGCCTGCGCATGGATGTTTAGGTTCAACGATATCGAAGAGATGGCTATCGGTGTAGCGATCCCAGATACGGTAGTTTTCAGAGCGAGTCCAGGCTTCGATCCAATCGACTCCGAAGTCGTGGGCGGGGTCGCCTTCCACTTGCGGGAGTTGGAGTTTATTTGGGTTGTGGGCGTGGTGGGTTAGGTAGGAGTGGCATTTTACGGAGGAGATGAGGGAGAGAAGATATTCTTCGAATTGGAGACGGATGAATTCTTCAGAGCCGACGTAGCCCATTGTTTTGGGGCGTTGGGGGTTGTGTTCGTCCCAGGTGTCGTTGACGGATTGGGTGATGAAGTCGATCCAGCGGCGGTCGGCGACTGAGAGGGCCAGGGCAGAGCGCAGGGAAGGTGAGGAGATGTTGATGGTGTCTTCGTCAAGGTTGATGAGGATGTCGCTGTAGCGATCTTTTTGCTGTAATAAAAGGGAGTTGGTGGATCCTACAATGTAGGATTTTGTTCCATAGTCCGCTAATATATCAAGTTGTTGTAAAGGAGTATATGGGCCAAAGAGACTGCCCTATATATTGTCAGAGGAGTTTGTAATTCCGAAGTTCGCTTTTCATACCTTGCCAAAAATTTGTAGCGGCAATCCCATATAATTCAACAACGAACTCCGATCACTCGTTTTCAAGCTCGTAGGTTTCACCAACCCCCTTTCATAACTATCCAAATCTGGATCCGCACAATCTTGTAAATTCCGTATCAGGCCGGGTATCAAAGATATAAGTGAGAACTGCATCATGCATAGCCTTTCACATCTCGAGCCGAAGAACAACATCTGTTCCAATCAGCCTCCCACCATCTCACAAAAAGGAGGAAAACTCACCTTAGGTTGCAACAAACAACACTTGAACAACACCAGCGTCTGCCACCTAAACTCCCTCACCAACTCCCTCAAACTCATCCCCAAATACTCCTCCCTATCCTCCTCCTTATCCCCAACACCCCGCCTCTTCTCCTCCGCCAAACTCTCCTGAAACCTGCGTAGAATCTCCACATCTGAAAATTCCCTTTGTGCAAACCAGGCTTTTGTGACGACGCTTAAACGCTCGCGAAGCATACCGAAGAATTGAGGCGAGTCGGCGATGACTACGACAGCTTTTTGGACGGTGGAGCGGGTAACGTCCGAGGGGCGGGAGAGCAGTTGCGAGGCGTCCATTTGCCGGGTGCAGGAGATGCCGAAGAGGGAGGTGGGGGGGATGTTATTGCGGGCGGGGCGGAGGAGGGTGAAGTAGGAGAAGTCTTCTGTTGATCTGCCATTGCAAAGAGTATGTCAGCTTGGGTCATATTCCGACTTTCTTGTTTTCTAGCAGAGAAATTGGAGATTGGGATATGAAGGAGAACTCACGCATGCGCCCCATCACTCAAAGCCATGAATGGTAATAAAGGCCATTCATTATCAGCCGCAGGATCAGTTCCCTCTTCTGCTCCAAACCAACTCTCTACTTCAGGACCTCTGTTCATTATCAGCCTCTATCCCTTCCCAAAACCTATCCTTCATTCCCCCTTACCCTCTCCCCGCTATTCTGCAAAGATAGTAAAACATACCTAGCATGATGAAATCCCACCACTGTAACAAGCGGCACAAAGCCATTATTTGTAGCTGTTGCGCCCTCCATGTTTTCCTCCATCTTCAATGCCTTCCCTTGAAGTTATTTTTTGTGCAATTGCCCAACAATATATATCTTCCCTTCTCCAAGTCAATCCTTGTTTCTTTCTCAATATCTCGTTCAGCGCAGCCTCCTAACGCATCATTGCTTCTCTCTTATAATCCTCTCTTTTCAATATCCTGGCTCCTGTGGGTGAAGTCCGAATCGAATCGAATTGTAGGTAGGCGCGTATTGGAAGGTTTGCTTGACTTCTCACCAATTTCCAGTCTGTAGGCTGACTCCAACAATTCTAAGGGGAATCGCAGATCTCAATTTATTGACACGTCTTCCACGTTCCGTTCCGCAACCAGATCTAGATCCGTCTTCACAAATTATCCTTCTGAAACCTGATTCGAGTATCTGAAATTCTGACCGCCGGCCGTACGTCTAAAATTGTACTGTCGGTCGATGCGCAGTTGCGCTGGCCTTGCAGCGTAGCTCGGGCATGGCAGGGATTAGCGTTGCGATACCATGGGCTCCATGATCCGCCATTGGAATGGTTTTAGTCACGTGAGTGAGGGGTGGGGGAATTTCTTGGATGTCTGGCTGCATGAGGTGGGATCGGGGCATGCAAGTCATGTATAAGGGTTGGTGATGGAAAATCTGCCCGTGGACCGGGTACTATTCTGAGTGCTGCTCCTTCCCAAAAGGGATTGGATCTTTGATTGGAAGAAGAAATATGGCTGGCTACCTTTGAGGCAGGCCATTCCTTCAGTCAGCCCCTACGTCGTATAAGGTCCGGTAACCGGTCTACATTCCTCCTGAGGTTTCCAAGACACGGCCTATACTATATAGTAAACCATCGTTCAATTTGCAATATCTACTACATTCGCGTGTCATTGAAAAAAAAAGGAGGTCGTCTCTGTTTCTCGATGCCCAAACTTCCCATGCATTTATGTAATACGCCACAAAGAAAAACAGACCCCATAACCAAAGCTTTCCCTCCCTCCCTCACCCAGACCAAATAATCAAGGGAAACGAGAAAGTGTGTAGGACAAGTCTACTTCTGAGGGCAGGTTGATCCATCCAAATGGTTTCCTTGATTGTTCAGTTTGAACAAAGGTAAGAGGGAAGGGTATATTCAATGTGCAAGAAAGCCCCCAGGTATCCTCCCCAGAAGCCGAAGCTGGTTTTTCTTTTCTCTTAAAAAAGGAAGAAAAGACAACGAGGAAAATCAATGACCGTTCGTAAGGTCCTCCATCGGTTGGGGCTCATGACCAGCTTCGACATTGTGATAGTCAAGAATTTCGGAATACCTGCATAACAATACATGAGTCAGTCACACTCTTGGTCCGTTGTCCCAAAACAACCTTAAAAGAAGACAACGAAACGTATTCATTTCTTTCTTCTAAGAACATTCCTCGGTGTTGTATTCGTGAAGTTGCTCGTACATCATGATTTTCCAGGTGTCTACTGGAAGGTCCTCATCATTGAAAGACCAATCAAATTTCTCTTCTGCCACTGGCTCATCGGTTGGATCGTGGTATGGAGAGAGGTATTCGTGTGCGAGGGCATCGGTTGCCTTGACTCGCTTACGGGGATCAAACACAAGCATGTCTTCAAGAAGAGCAATCGCTGGTCTGTATTAGCATAATACAAACCGACCCAGAGAATTGGACCATACCTTGAGGATCGGCGTTTCTGAATTTATCCTTCAAAGGTTGTCTCTCACGTTTAGGGAGTGATTGAACGAATCTCAAGGTCTAGAAACTGATCAGCGCGGCTACATATTACCATACCATTATTCTTACGTTCTCACTGGCGATGGTGTGGATAACATCATCTGGCGGGGTACCCAGAAGCTCGGTGATGATGGAGAACTGATTGACATGATCCTTTCCAGGGAACAATGGCTTGCCCTCCAACATCTCGGCGAAGATACAACCCGCACTCCAGATATCAACCTCGACATCATACTTCTGCCATGTGAGCATAATCTCCGGCGCTCTGTAGTATCTCGTGGAAACGTATCCGGTCATCTGAGGATCTTGGATTCGTGCAAGACCGAAGTCGCAGATCTTCAAGTCACAATTCTCATTTACGAGAATGTTGCTGGGTTTGAGATCACGATGAACAACACCTGCCGAGTGGACATATTTTAACCCACGCTGTATAATGAATCAGCTCTGACCCCTCGATATTCCCGCTTATGCTTACCAGGATCTGGTATAGGAAGTATTGTATGAACTGCTTCTCGAGAGGTCTGGAGGTGAGCAGACGATGCAAATCTGTGCCTAGGAGTTCGGTAACGAAGTATCTACATCAAATATTAGCTCGAAGCGGGGGAATCAAGAACCATTATAGCATACATATCCTCGAGTGGAGAAATGAAGATATCACTGAGCGAGATAACCTGCCAAACATCAGCACTCAATCCCTCACCCGGGAGCCGGCAATGCTCACATTCTCATGCTTCAAATGCTTCAACAACTTCAGCTCTCGGTATGTTCGCTTCGACAAAACCGGCGTACTGAACGGCTTCATAATCTTCTTAACCGCAACATTCTGGTTGGTAAGGTTGTCTTTCGCGGAGCTGCACATTCAACAAACGCCATCAATCAGTATTCTTGCATCAATTCTGGTCGCACGGAACCGCCCCCTTACCAGACAAGACCAAAAGCGCCCATCCCAACCGGTTGAAGATCAGAATATCTAGAGATTTCGGTCAGTTCCTCGGTCGCAGAAAGTGGCGTTTCTTCGGGGTGTACCCCGCGTAACGTACCTGGACGTGATCTCAAAGGTCGTCCCGAAGATTTGTGCGCGTACGAATTCCGCCATGATTAATTGTTGGGAGGAAGAATGATACAAAGAAGGTGAGGAAGGAAAAGCAGGGTCCTGCTGCTCGATCAGAGTGTGCGATTGATTTCTTAGGAAGCGTTGGAAAAGGACTGGGGGGGTCGTTTGGTCGTTGGTGGAAAGGCTCGTTAGAGATAGTCGCCTAAGGTGGGTAGAGTGGTAGCAAACAGGCCAGGCTTTAAGAACCTTGAGCCTTTTTCCTCTTAGTGGTGAATCCCAAAAGTCCCAGATGGAAGTACAGTGGGAAATCGAAAAAGCGCAGTGTCCTCGTACTAATGCAAAGAGAGAAAGGCTGGACCTGCTGGAGATTTCAAAGAGTGGCAAACCAATCCAGGATGGATCTTCAACCGTATTATTTGAAGATTTGGGAATGGGTGGTCGTGGAGGGGACTTTTATTGTGAGGGGCCGTTGATGGAAAAGGCGATTTGGGAGGGATGGGATAGAGGGGCGCCGTAGCAATTAAATAGATGGGGATTCTGTAAATTCCTGTGGTCTCCGAAGATGGCAAAGCTGGGATTGGTGTTCCTTTTCCTGTCTCAGGTGGGAGAGGCAATAGATATGGCAATTCCAGATTTTACGGGTATTTGCAAAGTAGGGGTTGTTTATGTTCCAAATTCAAGATCCCAGTTCTTCTTTCTTTTCCCTCGCTGTTCTGAGCCTCCGGGGGGAGTAGGACGGAGGATGCTAGGGTGGATGCTGGGTTAGATGCTACCTTAGGTTGCTTGCTGCGACCGGATGGAGGGGCGAAGAGGGGCAATCTTTAATAAAGATTGAGGGTCTCTGGTGTCTCTGGGTGTCTCTGGCGTCTCTGATGTCCCTGATTGCTGTGCAATGCGAACATGGGTATTCAATTATCATATGCGGCGATTCGGCCTCCAGAAACAATCCCCCTAGATCAAGCTTTCCTACACAGGATAAGGCGGCACTGCACAGCACAGCACTGCAACTGCAACTGCAACTGCAACTGCACTGCACATTTACCACCGACGTCATGCCACTTTCCACGCAAACTTCTCACGATCATGCACGATCCAAGCTGTTCCTCCATTCAGTGCCCTCTCAACAGCCAGTCAGAAGAGAATGTCTATACAACGCGCCATGTCACAAACCAGCCACGCACCAACGAAAATGAAAATGCACTATGCCACCGGGTACCATGTTTTGGAGCTCGGAAGAACCCCCGAGTCTTACAAGAAAAACTCGACCTTTTGCGTGCCCACAGTTCTTTCTTTCTTCCCATGGGCCCTTGGGGGGTGCTAGGAGAAAAGGAGCAAAAGGTTCCAATTTACAAGCTATGGGCTCTTGCGGTCTTAGGTACTAGTAAAAGGGCTTTAGACTCGAATACCTTCTTGCCCTCCCTTCTTGCCCTGCTCCGAAGCCATCAAAGCCCGTAATTGGTCAATTGACTAGAAGCCTCACTCCTACCTATGTCGTACTGGGCTTTTGCAACAGCCGAAGGTACCGTCACCTTGTTTTTTTCTTCTTTCAATGAACGAGGGACTAGGGATGAGGCTAGACTTGCCCCATGCGGAGCGGTGTGTATTTTTAGGTACCTGAGGAATAGAGAATAATAACTAGCTTATGTAACACCCACCAACCATAATTCTTCGCAGGGTCGTGAATCATATATTCATAAATCTAGGCTGGAAACACGAGGACGTCTGTCAAAAGGCCAATCTACAACTCTCCTTGCTGCAAACCTGAAGTACTCGTCTTGTCGGGACTGAGTGGTTCTACATTCCAGATACTCTCCGCATACTCGTTGATGCACCTATCACTGCTAAAGAATCCCATACGTGCAACGCTGGTAATCGTCTTTGTCGTCCACTCATCCTGATTCTTGTACGCTTCATCAACCAACGCCTGCGTTTGGATGTAGCTGTGGAAGTCATCCGATACCAAGTAATAATCACCATGGTCTTCGATGGCTCCCATGAGAGCGCTGAATGCACCAGCATCGCCGAACGTTCCCTTCTTGATCTCTTCAAATACCCTGGCAAGATCTGGGTCCAACGCATGTGAACCATAGTTGTGCGCATGGCGAAGATCCTCAACATCTTCGGCAAGATTTCCGAAAAGGAATATATTATTCTCTCCAATTTCGCGGGTAATTTCGATCTATTCTGGTCAGCTTGATAGATAAAGGTGGAGAGAGAACTTTACGTTTGCTCCATCACAAGTACCGATGATCAATCCTCCGTTCAGCACAAACTTCATGTTTGAAGTGCCACTGGCCTCAGTTCCAGCAGTTGAGATATGCTCACTAACATCGCTGGCGGGAACAATGATCTCGGCTTTGGAGACGTTGTAGTCCTCCAAAAAGATGACCTTTAGGAGATCCCCAACATCCTTGTCCTTGTTCACAACAGCACCAACATTGTTGATAAGGTGAATAATGGTCTTGGCCATCCAGTACCCAGGAGCTGCCTTTCCACCGAAGATTGATACTCGAGGTGCGAGCTTCTTTCGTTCTTCGGGAGTCATTGCCTTGATCGTCAGATATCTGTGAATGACCCCAAAGATATTCATTTGTTGACGTTTATACTCGTGTATACGCTTGACTTGTATGTCAAAGAGCGCAGCTGGATTAACGGTAACGCCCGTGGTTGCCTTGATGTGCTTGGCAAGTCGGACCTTGTTGGCATACTTGATCTCTTGCCACTCCTTCTTGAATTCCTTGTCATCTGCAAAATCTTCCAGTTTATTGAGGAGGGTAAGATCCTTGAGGAATCCAAGCCCGCCAGTCTTGGTGGCAATGAGCTCAGAAAGTTTAGGATTGGCCTGGTGTAGCCAACGTCTTGGGGTAATCCCATTGGTGACGTTCGTGAACTTGTCAGGTCCGAAAATCTTGACAAAGTCCTTGAAAATTGTGGTTTTGATCAAGTCTGAATGAAGTTCCGCAACTCCGTTGACTTTGTGAGAACCAACAATAGCCAGGTAAGCCATTCGAATCATCTTGGGTTGTGACTCTTCAATAATGGATACCCGTCCAAGCAACTCCCTCTCATTGGGGAATTTACGCTCTACGGACTGCAAGAAATAGAGATTGATCTCATATATAATAGCCAGATGTCTGGGCAATAAATTCTGGAAGAGCGGTACAGACCATTTCTCTAGAGCTTCTGGAAGAACAGTGTGATTTGTGTAGCCGAACTGAACTCGTTAGTACGGTATCTACCTTTATTCTCAAAGAAACTTACAGTCTTCGAGACAATTATCCATGCCTCGTCCCATTCAAGGCCTTCCAAATCAATCAGAATGCGTTGCAGTTCAACAATGGCAAGAGTTGGATGTGTGTCGTTCAATTGAATGGCCACTTGCTCAGGAAACTCGCCCCAGGCACGCTTCGATTTCTTAAAACGACGAACGATATCGTACAATGAGGCAGCAACCCAAAAGTATTGCTGCTTCAAGCGCAGTTCTTTACCACGGTCGAGGTTGTCGTTAGGATACAAGACAGCACTAATGGTCTCGGCACGTTGCTGATCTCCAACAGAGCTCTCATAGTCGCCACTGTTGAATTTCTGGAAGTCAAACTCTCCACTTGCGGCCTTGCTGGACCAAAGACGCAAGTTATTGGTGGCGGGAGTGTCAAACCCAGGAATTGGCACATCGTAAGCAACTGCTTTGACAACTTCACCACCTTCCCAGACGGCAATCTGCTTCCCTTGCTCATCCTGGTATTTTCTAGTGGTGCCGTAAAATTGGATCTGAGATACATTAATTGCTGGGTCACGAAAGTTTCAGATCTCGACTCACATCAACGACTATATCATGTCTCGGGAATTCCCAAGGATTGAAGTCAAGCCAGTAGTCAGGGACCTCAACTTGGTACCCATCGACAATTTCTTGCTTGAAGATACCATAACGGTATCTCAGACCGTATCCCCAAGCTGGCATATTGAGAGAGGCCAATGAATCGAGGAAACATGCAGCTAGTCGACCGAGACCGCCATTACCAAGGGCAGCGTCGTGTTCCTGCTCGATAATGTCTTCGATACGGAAGCCTAGATCCGAGAGACCCTCTATAGTACAAGTTAATGAGTGCTAGCAAAATTGACGAGAAATATAACCTTTAGCAACATTCTTGAGTCCGACATTTAACATAGCATTATCCAATGCTCTCCCCATCAAGAATTCCAGACTGAGATAGTAGACACGCTTCGAATCAGCGAAAGTCTGTCTCTGCTGAGTACGATTCCACTCGGTAATCAATCGATCTCTGAAAGCAAGACTGGCAGCTGCGTATGCGGCAGTCTCATCACAATTGAACATGCTGCGAGCAAGTGTAGTTTCGACATGTCGAACGACTTCCTTCTCGAACTCTTCTTTTGTCGTGAAGCCATGTGCTTGGAATTTCTTCCATGCTGCGCGTTGAGGTTCGGGGATGGAAGCTATATAAAGATGGTATTAGTACTTATTTGTGAAGTGTTACAATTGAAAACAATGAAGAGAATAAAATTAAATAAAATTAAAGCTTTGCTTACCCTCAACACTCTTAATCTCGCCAGCGCCAAAACCCGTAAAGGTACGCTTATGCTTTGGACGGGAGATACCAGCAGGACCGACAGGACCCTGAAGATCAGAGATGGGAGCACTGGTCGAAGGACGACGCTCTCGTGGTACCGCTGAGTTCGACATAGCTTTCGAGGAGGTTTCGGATTCTTGTGTATGAGGAAGCTGGAATTGATCCAGAGACTCGAAAGTTGGATTCATGGGCTAGGTGAGCAAGCTTGTGATGCTGGGATTAAGTGGGGTGGGCTGGGGAGCTGCAGTGGAGCGGGGTTGCTAGCACGTTCAAGAATAGCTATAGTTGATGCTAATCTATTGCTCGAAGGATCCTGATACAATGAGTGAGTAACAGACGGTGAGTGGTAAGAATAATTCGTAGGTTGTTGATGGGGTATATAGAATGTTTGTTGATGCAAAGCTGAAGGGGGAGGCGTTTTTGAGAAAATTCTGAAGCTCCGATAGCTCTTTCTTTTGTGTCCCACGCCTCTCTACCTTTCCTCGTATGACTTCCACCAAAAAATGTCGATGCTTCTTTAAGCTTCAGGGATGGTTCACGCTTGCCGATGGTTCGTTGGAGGGGTTGCGTCCAGCCAGCGAGCCGAACCTTTCCTTCACCGAAACTCAACCAAAAGATGCCTGGTTCCTCACCAAAAATTGGTCTCTGACTTCTCTTTTGAGGCTATTGATGACTTATTTCTACCAATTATTGGAATTCATCGGGGACTCAGAGTAGGCAGAGTAGTCCATCACCGAGGAGCGATTCCCGCTCCTTTTGAAGTGCGTGTGGGGTTGTTACACCGTTCTTCAGCACCCAATTTATTATTATTAGGGGAGGCTAGGTGATAAGGCCGTCCCCACGCACCATTTCATTGACATTGACCCACCAACTTGCCACACATCCTGCGGTTCGAGAACCAATCAATGCGTGATGACTTGTCTGCTATTCCCAGCCTCGAAGCTGATTAAGGGTATGGCATTCTGTGCCACCCGTATGTAGGATGCAATGCCTGGTTATTCAGTCACCCGCAGTCATTGCATCAAGAGCCCTGACCGTTGAGCCATGATATGACGATATGTTGCATCCAACTAACATGGCTGTTATGTTTTCTACAGTATCTGACGTTTCAATACCTCCTGTCATCCTTACACAGTCGGCACCTGATAAATCTCCATACTTAAGTAATGTATTTGGTGCTTTTTGAACTACCTCCCCCGTGTCCAATAGCCCACTTATCCAATTACTCCCCTATTTTCTCCAATATAAACGTGAATCTCGGGAGAAGCATACCAGAGACGACCCGCCAATCCATATATTTGGGTAAGTTCGTGCGTCCCGATAACCATTGAATTCCAGATATGCACGCAAGCAGCCCCCATTTCTTTAGACAGCCGCTCCAGAACTCCTACACGAAACCAACCAACGCCTACTCCGCTAAAGTGGGAATATATCAAAGACTGAAACAAAGACGGACATCATGATTCATGAATTAGAGCTCAGAGGATCCCCGAATCCTTGAGAGCGTTTTGCAATATCGTTTCTTTCACTGCTGCAAAAACGAGTCGAATGTTAGAGGTATCAGTCGCTTGTGTGAGACTACGCATATTAGATAAAGTGCACCAAAGAGTGGAGGGCTAAGCTTACTGGGGGTATAAGTTAAGATGCGCCCGATTGACTTGGTTGAACCGCCAGAGTAGGTATTTCGATGCTCTGTTGATATCGTTCCCACCCGAGTAGTCTGGGAAATAGTTGCTCAAAGGTGACCGTCCCAATTTTTGCCGGAAGAGATCGACCTTGTTCAAGAACAGGATGATACTCGTTCGCATGAACCACCGAGAATTGACAACGGAATCGAATAGTACAAGACTCTCCATCATTCGATTCTATATATAATTAGCCATACGCTCGATTATCACGTCAAATATTTCACCTGATTGCTCTCTTCTAAAAGTACTTGATCGTACTCACTCAAAGCCACACAGAATATGATCGATGTCACATTCTCAAAGCAATGAATCCACTTCTTTCTCTCACTCCGTTGACCGCCCACATCAAACATGCTAGAGAACGATAATTAGCCCTGGCACAGATCCTTTTCCATGATACTTACTGTATGCTCAATGAACCCATTGTAAACCTTGTCTCATATATACCAGTCGTTTTTGTTCTAGCTCTTAAAACATCCGCCTCCACAGGTATATACTCAGGATTTGAAATCCTGTTTGCCTCCTCGAAGAAACTATATCCTATTAGCCCCATGATATTCGAAATTTTTGTCCGACGTACTATGGGGCCGAGTCCATAAGGTAGAACTCGCTCTGCCGCTCCATCAGCGCCTCTATACTGCCATCCTTCCATAATGACTGGACCGCAACTCCAACTTTCGTGCTAAGCGGTGTATGAGGATCCGGATCAACTTGATAATCAAATAAATAATCGCTATATTCGACATTCACCGGATCCGTAGGCTCGATATTAAATTGTCGCATTGCGGCAATTAAAGCCTTCGCGCAGTCGATAAGATTCTTATATATCGTCAACCGGTAAAGCGCCAGCTCATCTACTGTATAGCCATTCTGATGAATGATCTTCATCTGCTTCACGATAGTCGATTTTCCGCTCTCTCCCGAACCTGTTCGCACATTATTAGCCTCTACTTTCCAAAGTCTAGGCAGACATTCAGCGTACCCAGAAGTAAAATCTTGCATTCTCGTCGTAGTCTCCTCGAGTCTTCTTCCAGCTTCTTATCGATCATCTGACTCCTCTTCTTCTGCTCCGTCTCATCCGTATTTGAACTCATACAGGCCCCCATTTTCCGTCCTGTGTGGCTGCAAGCGCAGCCCCTCCTCCGGCGTCCTTATTATCGTCGGATTGACGGACCGTCCAAGTTTCAGTTGCGTCGACCGTCGCTATCTCAATCCAGCCGTCGGGATTGCGATAATCCCAAGACCCAATTCAATCTCGAGTATTCGTTAAACTCAGGCCGAGGCCATGCAGAAAGAAAATTGGCCGGGACAATGTGCCTCTAATTCGGGGACAATGAGACTCGTTCAATCGCGCGCAATCGATCGATGCGGAAAATTATTCAATTTCCTGGCGTCCGACAGTGTATTTCGGGATTCGCACAGTTCTGTCTTGAGGGTCCAAGTCTGCTACCACCGGATGATGTATTTTCGAGGCGAGTACCCGAGGGGTCACTGCAGAAAGTGGTCGAGTCGACAGTGAGGCAGAAACGACAGCCTCGTCTCCTTCGATGGGAGATATCGATGTTGATGGAATAGGGATGAAAATGGAAGGTGATCCAAGCTTTCGAGGTCGTGACGGGTATGTGGAGAGCTTAGCTTTGAAGTGAGGTGTGGTTTCTGGAGACGCTTCGCCTGATTGATGGCTCTAAAGAAAAGGCGGCTGAGCAGTAGATTTGGGCGGAAACGATGCGCAGCGAATATCA
>Ga0182030_10003270_pt1 | contig 34588 bp, 31 predicted proteins | sample 812S3MmetaG_FD_121299 | JGI IMG/M metagenome (GOLD analysis project Ga0182030, IMG submission 121299) | Permafrost microbial communities from Stordalen Mire, Sweden - 812S3M metaG (Illumina Assembly) | ecosystem: Environmental > Terrestrial > Soil > Wetlands > Permafrost | place: Sweden...
GGCCCGTCTATTCGTATCGCAGCGCTACCACCGGGTCCAGCCGCGCCGCTTTGTTCGCAGGCCAAATACCGAAGAACAGGCCCACGGCCACCGACATCACGATGCCGGTCACCGCGGCCCATAGTGGAACGCTGGCCGGAATCGAGGGGAAGATCAGGCGGCTGATCAACGAGAGAATCCACCCGAATGCGATGCCCGCGATGCCGCCCATGCCGGTGAGCGCGGCGGCTTCAATCAGGAACTGAATCAGCACGTCGGAACGCTTCGCGCCGATTGCCTTGCGGATGCCGATTTCGAAAGTCCGCTCCGTCACCGAAACCAGCATGATGTTCATCACGCCGATGCCGCCCACCAGCAGTCCGATGGAACTGAGCACCACCATCACGAGAAACGTCATGGCGGTGATCTGCCGGAAATCGTTGACCATCTGTTCCGCGGTGGAGATGGCGAAGTTGTCGGGCTTGCTATAGGGCACGTGCCGGTCGATGCGCAGCACGCTGCGAATCTCATCCACCGCTTCCGGCAGTTTCCCCGGCTGCGCCGTCACCACAATGGCGTTGTCGCTCGCGTTGGGGTACATTTTTCGCAGCATGCCGTAAGGCACCAGGACGCGCGTGTCGGTGTCGCCGAAGAACGATGCCGCGGGCCGCAGCATGGTGCCGATGACCGTCAGTTCGTGCCCGTCCACCAGAATGGTTTTGCCCACCGGATCCACATTCGCATACAGGCCCTTCTCGATATCCTGGCCCACCACCGCCACCGGCATGCGCCGCCGGCTTTCTTCGTCGGTAAAGAACCGGCCGCGATGAATGTCCACTTGTCCGCCGCGCGCGTAAGCTTCCTCCACGCCCATCATGGTGACGTCGTAGACATCGTTGCCTTTGTACCGGGCGTTGTTGATGCCGGGCGCGAACATCATGGCGGAAACGTCTTCAATCGATTTGCAGCGCTCGCGGATGTCCACGGCGTTCTGGTAGGTGAGGTCTTTGCGGACGCGCTCTTCGGCCGTGAGTCCTGTGGTCCGCGGCCCTACCGGAAACTTGAAAATGATGATGGAGTTCGGGCCGAAACTGCGCAGCACGGCGGTAATGGAGGCATCGAAGCCCGCCAGAATCGCCGCCACGCCGATGATGGTGCCGGTCCCGATGATGACGCCCAGCACGGTCAAGAACGCCCGCAGTTTATGCGTCCGGATGGTCTGGAACGCCAGCGTCAGTCCGTTCGAAAAGGCCATCGCGGTCATGGGCTTATCTCTCCACCCGCAGAGCTTCAATGGGATCCAGTTTGGAAGCGCGCCGCGCCGGGTAGATGCCGAAGAACAATCCCACCGTGGCGGAGAGGCCCACGCCGATCAGCACCGAGGTCCACGGCAGAGCCATCGGCACAGACGTCAGGTTGCGCACGGCAAAGGCCAGCACCCACGCGATTGCCACGCCCGCCAGGCCGCCCGTGGCCGATAGCACGGAAGATTCCACCAGGTATTGGTTGAGGATGTCGCGGCGCCGCGCGCCCAGCGACTTACGAATGCCGATCTCATGCGTGCGTTCGGTCACCACTGCCAGCATGATGTTCATGATCACCACTCCGCCCACCACCATGAATACGGAGACAATCCCCACGGCCATTCCGGCGATGGCCGAGGTCAACTGTTCCCACAGCGTGACGATGGTATCGGAAGCGAAAATGGTGAAGTTGTCGTCGAGGCCAGGCGTCAGGTGACGGTATGAGCGCAGCAGCACCCGCACTTCATCCTGCGATTCCGCCAGGTGTTGCTGGTCCATGGCCTTCGCCACCAGGCGAATCCCGGTATGGGCGCCGTAGGTCTTGAAGTAGCTTTCAATGGGGATCATCACGAAATTGTCCTGCGAATTGCCGAAGACGCTCCCCAGAGTTTTGGCGACACCCACTACGTCGTAAGGGTTGCCTTCAATCGCGATGGTCTTGCCGATCGGATCTTCACCCTCAAAGAACGCCTTGCGAATGTCGCTGCCGATGAAGGCCACTGCGCGGTGCCGCCGTACTTCTTCGTCGGTGATGGTGCGGCCGATATCCACCTGCACATTGTTAATCGCCGGAATGGTGTCGGTGATTCCCTGGATGTTGACCTGCTCCTGCGATACTCCCTTATAAGCAACGCGCGCCTGCCGCGAAACCATCATGCCGATGTCTTTGAGCATGTGCGCCTCGGACTTGACGAACTCATACTCCGCCGGTTTGATTTCGGGATTGCGCTTCTGCATTTCGAGGAATTTCTTGGGATCGTAGTTGCCGAAAAAGGCCATGCGAACCACGCGGAAGCCGTCCGACCCCATATTGGAAACTTTCTCGGCAATATAGACGTTCATGCCGTGAATCAGCGCGGTGACGGCAATTAAGGTGGTGGTGGCCAAAATGATGCCCAGCAAGGTCAGGAAACTGCGCAACTTGTTCTTTCGCAGGGAATCCACTGCGATGCGCGCGGCTTCCCAGAAAGACGCGCTCAGACGAAATGACGCTGCTTTACCCACCTGTGTGATCTACGAATAAGAGACGCGATTCGTTCCGCGGAATTAACAAGCGTCACAACCGGCCCCCCGGTTGAGATATCATTCGAATTCACCCTCAATGATCCTCAAAGACCAGAACTCCCCCGGCGCGTCGCGCCGTTACTTGCCGCTCCTGCTGGCGCTCTTCGCCCTCTCGGGTTGCTCCGCCTTGATCTACGAAATTGTCTGGTACCAGTTGCTGCAACTGGTGATTGGCTCGACGGCTGTATCACTGTGCGTATTGCTGGCCACCTTCATGGGCGGCCTGTGCCTGGGCAGCCTGTTCCTGCCGCGCCTGGCGCGCGCCCGCACGATGCACCCCTTGCGGGTCTACGGCCTGGTGGAGTTGGGGATCGGCGCCTGCGGAGTTCTGGTGCTGATCCTGACGCCGCTGGTAGACGGCATTTACGTGGCCGCCGTGGGCCACGGGCTTCCGGCCGTCCTGTTCCGCGCCCTGATCGCCGGGATTTGCCTGCTGCCGCCCACCTTCCTGATGGGCGCATCGCTGCCCGCCGCTGCCCGCTATCTGGAATCTTCGCCGCGCGGGGTTTCCTGGTTGGGTTTTCTCTATGGCGGCAACACTGCGGGCGCGGTCTTCGGATGCCTGCTGGCCGGCTTCTACCTGCTGCGCGTCTTCGACCTCACCACCGCAACACTGGTGGCGGCGGCGATTAACGTTGTGGTCGGCCTGGTCAGCCTGGGGTTGGCCACGCGGACCCCGGAAGCGGTGCCGCCGGCAGCGGACCCCGCCAAACCAGCCCTGGCCGCCTTCGGGCCGTGGCCCATCTATGTGACCATCGCGATCTCCGGCGCGACGGCCCTGGGCGCCGAAGTGGTCTGGACGCGTCTGCTCGGCTTGCTGCTGGGCGCCACCGTCTACACGTTCTCCATCATTCTGGCGGTTTTCCTGTTTGGCATCGGAATTGGCAGCGCCGCCGCAGCCGCCGCTCTGCGCAGCGGGACCGTGCAAGGGCGGGGCGCCATCGGCTGGTGCCAGATGCTGCTGGCCGGCGCCATCGCATGGACCGCATTGATGCTTTCCAGTTCCCTGCCCTTCTGGCCCATCAATCCGCTGCTCTCCACCAGCCCCGGCTACACGTTTCAAATCGATCTGGTGCGCGTTCTCTGGACCGTGTTGCCCGCCGCGCTGTTGTGGGGCGCCAGTTTTCCGCTGGCGCTCGCCGCCGTCGCTTCTAAAGTGGATGACCAGGGCAGCATGGTGGGGGGCGTCTATGCCGCCAACACCGGCGGCGCGATTGTCGGCGCGCTGGCCTTCAGCCTTGTTCTCATTCCCGCCATCGGCACTTTGGGCTGCGAACGCGTCCTCATTGTCCTCTCCGCCATCGCCGCCGTCTTCGCACTGGGGCCGCTGGTCAAGGCGTCCAAAGGGCTGGGCTCCACCATGGCGCTGGCGGCCACGCTGGCGGCGGCCGGCTGGCTGGCCGCGAATGTCTCGGACGTCCCCGGCATGCTGATTGCATACGGCCGCCGCATCATGATTTCCTCGGGTTCTTCCAAGTTGCTCTATACCGGGGAAGGCATGAATTCCTCCATTGCGATTACGCAGTGGAACGATGGCGCCGTCCAGTTCCACGTCAGCGGCAAGGTGGAAGCCTCCACGGAGCCTTACGACATGCGCCTGCAGCGAATGCTGGGCCACATGCCGGCCCTGTTTGCGAAGAAACCGAAATCGGTGCTGATTGTGGGCTTCGGAGCGGGCGTCACGGCCGGATCGTTCGTGCTCTATCCAGAGATCCAGCGCATCGTCATCTGCGAAATGGAGCCGCTCATTCCCCCCACCGCTACGCAGTATTTCGCAAAAGAGAATTACAGCGTGATGCACGATCCGCGGGTCCAGATTGTCTATGACGACGCTCGCCACTTCGTGCTCACGACCAACGAAAAATTCGACATCATCACGTCAGACCCCATCCATCCCTGGGTGAAGGGCAGCGCCACGCTCTACTCCAAGGAATATTTCGACCTGGTCAAGCAGCACCTCAACCCCGGCGGCATCGTGACACAGTGGGTTCCACTTTACGAAAGCGACGACCCTGTTGTGAAGAGTGAGATCGCCACGTTCTTCGACGTCTTCCCCAACGGCTCCGTATGGGGCAACGACAACAACGGCACCGGGTACGACACGGTCCTGCTGGGAACGGTTGAGCCGCTGAAAATTGACGCCGATGCCATTGAGCGGCGCCTGGAGAACCCGGCCGATGCGCCCATCGCGAAATCCCTGCGTGACGTGGGTTTCAGTTCGGTGGTGGATCTGCTGGCAACCTATGCCAGCCAGCGTGCCGATTTACAGCCGTGGCTGGAAGGCGCGCAGATCAATCGGGACGGCAATCTGCGGTTGCAATACATGGCCGGCCTGGCGCTCAACACCAGCATGGAAGGCGCCATCTATAGCGAGATTCTGAGTTACCGGCGGTATCCGCGGAACATGATTGTGGCCTCTATGCCCATTGAGGAGGCGCTGAGGGGCGCGCTCGAAGGCGCGTCCCACTAAGGGTAAACCGCGGAATTGGCAGTGGCAGCCCGATCCGCCGCTCGAGCCCCGCCGCGCTACCATAAGGCATTCCAGTGCAGAATTCCGACCGCGCCGAGGACCGCTCGAATGCCTGGTGCCTGCTGGCCCTGGCGCTGGAAGTGGCGGCGTTTTACCGGCACGTTCTGTTCGAGCGGGGCGTCATTTTCCCTTGGGATTTCCGCGCCGTCCACCTGCCGCTGGCCACGTTCGCCGCCGGCTCCATCGGCCGCGGGCAATTGCCGCTTTGGGATCCGTACACGTACTGCGGCAACCCCATCTTCGCCAATATTCAGGCGGCTCTGTTCTACCCTCCCGTGCTGGCCGCAACCGTAATTTCCCAATGGAGCGGCGCAGGTTCGCTGGCTGGACTTCTGGTCTGGGCGGTGGTGGCGCAGGTGCTGTTCGCCGGCTGCTGCACTTTTGCGTTGCTCCGCCGCATGGGCGCACCCGCCGCCGCCGCACTGGTGGCGGCCACGGCCTATCAACTGGGCTGCTTCTTTGCTTCGCAAGCCGAACACATGGGCGCCATGCAGGGCGCGGCGTGGCTGCCGCTGGTCTGGTTGTGCTGTTGGGAATTGCGCGATGGAATGCGCCGCCGATGGCTGGCCATGCTTTCCCTGGCGCTCGCGATGACGGTGCTGGCCGGACTGCCGCAGGTAGCCGTGGCCGCCTTCGGTTCGGCCCTGGTCCTGGCCGTCTTCTTATCCCTGTTCCGCCTGGCGCGGCGGAACCTGCCGCTGCAAGTGGGGGCAGCCTGGGTGTGGGCCCTGCTGCTGGCCGCCGTGCAGGTGATTCCCACGGCCCAGCTCACGCGCCACAGCGTGGCCCGGTTTCGCGCCGAATGGCTCAAGACCGGCGGCGGCATCAAACTCCAGGCGCTCTATTCCCTGGTGATGCCGGATTACTGGAATGTTTTCGATCTTTCCAAATTTCACGGCCCGGCCGACCCCACGTTCCTCTACCTCTATGGCAGCATTTTCGGCTTGGCGCTGGCCCTGGCCGCGGCCGTGTGGAAGCCCGACCGGCGGGCGCGCGCGCTGGCTCTCTTGACGCTGACGGCCGGCGTCTGGATGCTGGGTGATTCCACGCCGCTCGGCCGCGCCCTGTTCACCACACTGCCGGTGTCGATTCGCATCGGCATCCATCCCGAATTCACGCTGCCGGTTTTCTCGCTGGGTTTCGCGGTGCTGGCCGGCCTGGGCGCCGCCCGCTTGCTGCGCCCGCGCCTGCAACTGGCGGCCGCCCTGGCGATTGCAGTCGACCTGATCGCGGTCGGTTCCGGGCGGCCATTCAATATGGTCAACGCCGCCGCCGAGCCCAGCATTGAACATGGTTCCATCGATGGCAGCGCAGCGCTCGCCGCCCGTTTGCGCGCCCTCACCACGGCCACCAGTCCCGCTACCCGTTTCGATATGGCGGATGCACCGTATTCCTGGTCGAGCAGCGCACCCATTCTGGAAATCCCCACCGCGAATGGTTGTGACCCGCTGGCGCCGGAACGCACCATCGAGTGGCGGATTTCCTTCGCGCCGGGAGAACGTTGGGGCACTTGCTACCAGGTGGTGAATGCCGATTCGCCGGCCATCGGCCTGGGCAACGTAGGCTACCTGGTATCGCGATCGCCGGTTCACGCCGGGCAGTTCCGGGCCGTGGAGACCGTCGCCGGATATACGCTCTACCGGAACAGCCGGGTGCTGCCGCGCTATTTTCTGGCCGCGCATTTGCAAGCCGCATCCGGCCTGGCGGAAGCCGTGCGGCTGCTGCATGCACCGGACTTCGATCCTGCTCAAAGCACGATCGTGGAGCGGTCCGCCGACGGGATTCCGGCCGGTGTGCCGGCGGCGGGCGATGTGGCATTGGTTTCCGATGAACCGCGGCGCGTTCAATTGCGCACGCGCTCCGCCGGAGCTTCGTTTCTGGTGGTGGCGGATTCCTGGTATCCCGGATGGGAAGCGACGGTGGATGGCGCCCCTGTGCCGGTTTACGCCGCCGACGTGGCCTTCCGCGGCGTGGCGCTGCCGCCGGGCGATCACACGGTGGAGATGCGCTTCGTGCCGCGCATCCTGTATTGGTCTGGCGCGGTCTCGCTCCTAGCCCTGCTTGCCGCTGCCGCTGCCCTGCGGGCTAAGACATGAACAGGGGCCGGCGCGCCGCTTCCACTCTGCTGCCTGGACCGAACCACAAGCCCCAGCTCCATCGCCCGCGCCACCAGTGCTCCGACCGCATGATTTAGTGCTTCAGCTAGTCGCGAACGCTCCCTTGCGGTCGCGTCTCTGCCAGGATTCGCGCCTTTGCCGGCGGTTCCCGATGGCAACAAATCAAGCGGCCAGCTAGGGTGCAGGCTAAGACCGCGTCGCTTGCAGCACGCTTGCTGACGCGGTGAACTGAGTCAACTCCGCGATGGTCTGGCGCAACTTGCCGCCGTCAATGGGCTTTGAGATATAGGCATCCATCCCGGCCGCCAGGCAGCGTTCGGCGTCTCCCTTCATCGCCAGAGCGGTCATCGCGACGATCGGCAGATGTCTACCGCTGGTCCGTTCGTGCTGCCGAATGGCCGCGGTAGCTTCGAACCCGTCCATTTCGGGCATCTGGATATCCATCAGCGCGACGTCGAAGGCCTCGGCGCGGAAAAGGGTCACGGCTTCGCGGCCATCGCGGGCCGCCGTAATCTGGTGGCCTTCGCGCTCCAGGAGGCGAATCGCCAGCGTGCGGTTCACCAGATTGTCCTCGGCCAGCAGAATCCGCAGCCGCCGCTTACCCGACCCGGGCGGCGCCGCAACTTCCGCGGCGCCATCGCCGGGCGACTGGGTTTTCATCGCGGCGCAAATCGCCCGCAGCAGTTCTTCCGGCCGGACCGGCTTATTCAGATAGGAGCCAATGCCCGTGCTGCGCCGGCGCGCCGTATCCCCTGGGTTGCCGACCGACCGCAACATGATGATGGGAGCTTTGATGCCGGGCTGCTGGTTGATCCGGCTGGCGGTTTCGAAGCCATCCATCCCCGGCATCTGCGCATCAAGCAGAATCAACCGGAACGGATCTCCCCGATCCATCCGGCTGCGCAACGCCTCCAGCGCCGCCGGGCCGCTGTTCACGGCGACCGGCTCCACGCCCCATTTATGCAGCGTCCTTAAGAGGATGTGGCGATTGGTCGTGTTGTCGTCCACCACCAGCAGACGCAGCCCGCGCAGGCTCTCCAGAGCCGCCGGCACGCTGCCCAGAATGTGTTCGGGATGGACTTGCTGCCGCACCGTGAAATGGAAACTGCTGCCCACGCCGCCAGGACCTTCTTCCACCCAGATCTTTCCGGCCATCATTTGCACCAGACGCGTGGAGATGGCGAGCCCCAGCCCGGTACCGCCATATTTACGCGTAGTGGAACCATCGGCCTGGGTGAACGGCTCGAAAATCGTCCGCCGCTTCGCTTCCGGTACCCCCGCGCCGGTGTCGGTGACGGTGAAATGCAGCATCACGTCATCGGCTTGTTCGCCCTCATTCGCAACCGTCACGCACACTTCGCCGCGCTCGGTGAACTTAATGGCGTTTCCAATCAGGTTGACCAGCACCTGGCGCAGCCGGCCCGGATCTCCCCGTAAACCCGGGGGGACATTGCCGTGCATATCGTGCAGCAGTTCGAGCTGCTTCTGGTGCGCCTGGTAGCTCATGCTGCGCATCACGTCGTTCAACAAATCGGTCAGGTCGAAAGCGACGTGTTCAAATTCCAGCTTGCCGGCCTCAATCTTGGAGAAATCCAGGATGTCGTTGATCACGCGCAGCAGCAGCTCCTCGGAGTTCTTCATCATGTCGAGGTCTTCACGCTGCTCCTCGGTGATCTGGCTATCCAGCAAAAGGTCCGTCATGCCGATGATGCCGTTCATGGGAGTGCGGATTTCGTGGCTCATCGACGCCAGGAACATGCTCTTGGCCTGGTTAGCCACGTTGGCTTTCCACTCGGCCCGCTTGCGTTCGCGCACTTCGGCTTGCAGCACCGTGGTCTGGTCCTCAAACAGAGTCAGGATCATGCCGAAGGCGACGAAGTATTTGGGAAGATCCCAAATGACGCCGCCCGGAACGTTGGCGTGGATCAGCGCCAGAAACTCCGCTACCGGCCACACCATTCCCCAGGCCAGGAAGGAGAAGGTGGTGAGAAAAACTCCTGGCGTAAATCGCCGGTAATGCCGCGCATAGGCCCAGCCGGTAAAGGCGTAGCCTTCAAACAGCATCACTTCCATGCCGTACATGGGATGGGCGGCTTGCCACACGGCCCACAGTCCCGGCAACGCGGCCGCCGCCGACCAGGCCAATACGGATGGCCGCGGCCCGACCTTGGTAACCGCCAACCACACGCCGCTGCCGATTACCACCAGCAGCAGACCGCGCAACAGCCATAACTGGCCCAGGTCCATCACTTCCACGGTCCAGTAGAGCACCGCCGGCGCCAGCATCAGGCACCACAGCACCTGTTGCCGCCGCCTGGTCCCGAAGGCATCCGAAACGGACCTGAAGAAACTGGCCGCCGCCGCCAGCAGAACGCAGTAGGCCCAGCTATCCAGAATGTCCGGGATAAGGTGAAATTTGCCGAGGAGGGCCGACAGAAAGTGAATCTGGATGGCGATCCAGCCAATCACCCAGTACTGCGCCTCCGCATGCCGGTCTCGCGCGTAAATCCATGCAAACATGGACACTAGCGTGGTCATCACGAAGAGGACCACGACGCTGCTGAACTGGTCTGACACTACGGGCCTTACTCCTCCAGATACCTTATCGGCCAACTGCCAGGATTCGTGCACCTTATTTATCCAGAAAAGTGCCGAATTCACATCGTTGCTTGACACTTGCGCCACCTGCCCCTACGCTGATGACGTATGGACGTGCAACTCACTCCAGACCAGCAAGCGTTTGTCCGTCAGGCCATTGAGAGCGGACGCCTGCGCTGGGAGGAGGACGCGCTCAAAGAGGCGCTTTCGCTCTGGGAGGAACGCGAGCGCACCCGCGTCGAAATCCTTGCCGCGGTCGATGAAGCGGAAGCCTCGCTCGCGCGAGGCCAAGGGCGCATCGTCACCCAGGATTCCATGCGTAAGCTCGCCGAGGAAGTGAAGCAGCGCGGTCGCGCCCGCCTTGCCGCCGGGCAGCAACCGGCGGGATAATGGCACACCGCCGCACTCCGCAGGCGGATTCCGGCCTCGACGAGATTTGGTATCTCGTCGCCTCGCACAGCGGCAGTCTCTATACTGCCGACGGCTTCATTGATTCCATTGCCAACCGGCTCTTTCTTCTTGGCCGCCAGGCTGAAGGGTTTTCCTATCGATACACGATTCGGGTGCGGTGCCAAAGGTTCGCTTAGGCTACACCACCGCCCTCAACGATCTCATAAAGCCAGCCTCACTTAGCCTCAATTGTGAACTTGGATGTCGCCTCAAGTGCTTTTGCCTCGTCGGCGGTTATCGTCCAGCCAGGCGGTCGTCTCGGGCTGGTCGCGGGCCTGCCGATGCGAATATAGGCGGTGTCGCCGGGCTTGAGTTTCATAGACGAATCGGCCAGTCCACAGTAGTCACCACTCGCGACGCAAACATGCATCAATCCGCCGCCGATGGGCAATATGCTGGAAACCCGTCCCCTTACGATCCGGTGGCTGTCCACATATTCGAAAACCGGCAGTCGCTTCAACTCTCCGCTTGTGGCGTCAAACTGGCGGAGCGTTTCACCGCCGCCCGTACCGGATCCACCGGTGATGTAAACCGCAAACCGTCTCTCGCCAAAACCTACAAATATCAGTGCATAAAACACTGCGGCAAGAAACACCAAACACGCCAAAGCCGATGCCAGGCCCGACAACCCCTTGATGACATCGAGCTTCTTGCTATTCGTCGCCCAAGAACTGAAGCGACCGTGCCAACTATCCGTGCCTGCCGTTTCCCAAATCGACGCGAAGTGGTCGATGGCGAAAGTGGCCGCAAATATCGCGGCGAACAAAGCAAAACAAGCCAACGAGATGAACAGGAACAGCATGATTCCTCCTCTCGGCCGGGACTTCCATTTTGGATTACGGGGTCCTGTTTAATCATAACGCCTCTGTGGGCTAGAGACCACGTTTCAACCTCAGCTCGTGTTGGTTCACCAAGACTCATAGAAGCCAGCCGCAATAATGGGTAAGACCTTCAATTGCAGGATATCGGCAAATATCGGTAGCCCCGCTGCTGGCCACCGCAGATCCATGGTTTGGGCGTCTGGCGGCCAGTTGACGTGACGGGGACTTCACAGGAGTGATCCTGAACGCGGCCAGCCGAAGCCGGATTCCGGCGGACTGGCGGCGACCAGCCCTAGCGGGCTTCGGGATCGGTCGCATCGACATCAGACTCGACGCTTCGCTTCTCGATGAATTTACATCGAGCTTACATCGTTGCGCCCCCGTTACCGCCGCGATAGACTGGGCTGCCATGCCCTCCCTCACACGCCGCACCGCCGCCTCGGCGGTTCTTCTGATCCCCGGTTGGCTGGCCGGCCAGCAGCGCGGCGCCACCAATGCCGCGCCGGCAGCCGAACCGGCACTTTTGCCGGCTCAGCCCGTGACCCGCTTCTTCACCCAGGACCCTTACACCGAATACTCCATCCTGGAACCCGGCTCCGAACAGTTCCGCATCCGCTACCTGCCGGAGCAGCCGCGCGCCGGGTCGACCGAACTGGTGAATGCCACACGCGGCGGCAGTGAAGGGTCGGACATCCAGGTTTTCGATCCACGCACCGGCAAGCCGCTCGAATTCAAGTATGAGCAGCAAGGCGCCAATCCGGATAACCACGCCATTCGCGCCACCCTGGCGGCGCCGGTTCCGGAAGGCGGCATCGGCCGCGTGCTGATTTACAAGACTTACAAGGATCCGCTGACGTACATGATGCGCGGCGAGGAGATTTTGTGGGTCCGCAGCCTGGCCGGTTACCGCCTCGGCGTGATTCTCCCCAAGGGCTACGCTTTCGCATCCTGCAACGTAGCCGCTCAACTCAGCACGCTGGCCGACGGCCGCCTGAAAATCGCCTTCGCCAATCCCAGCGGGCAAAGCAACCCGGTGACCCTCCACGCCCACAAGACCAGCGCTACATTCACACCGCTTCCCTACGAAGACATGTTCTTCGACGACATCAAGACTCTCTATACGCTGGGCGACCCGGAGACCCACTCGATCGAAGTGGAACAGATATACAGCGATTACCACAAAGGGGCGCAGGCGCGGCTCGACACCCTGCAGTACCTGGCGTTACAGAGCCTCCAAGTGACGGATCTCGATACCGCCCAGGTGCTCGATCCCACGGGCCAGCCAAGCGGCATCACCGTGCCGCTGGCCGTTCCGATTGCGGACGACAAGCAGAGCGCGCACCTCAAAATCACCGGCACGTTGAAAGACCCTGGCTACCGCGCCGACAAGAGCGACCTGTACTTCGACCGCACGCTCCACGGTTTACGGAACACGGTGGTGCTGCCGGCCGGTTGGGAAGTGTCGGCCGTTTCGCAATCCGGCACCATCGGACTGAACCAGGGCCGTGCTTTTGTGTCGCTGATTAATTTGAATGGGGAAAACCAATACCGCGTGGCGATTCACGCACGGAAGAAAGCCTGAAGGCCGGACGGCACGTCTCTCCAATGAGAAGAGAAGAAAGAGGTCGGGAGGCAGAAGTCAGAAGCGGCCGTGACTTCGGGCACGGCCACGGCCGACTGCCTACTGGACGCTAGTGCTTTGACGGCCTGATTTAGTGCTTCGGCCAGTCGCGAACGCTTCCTGACGGTCGCGGCCCGGCCAGGGAATTTCCTCTTTCGACGGAGGTTCCCGATGGCGACAAATCATGCGGTCAAGGTACTGGTGCTCTGACCGCGTGGTTTATTACTTTGTTCCAGTGCGGGCAAGCGCTTCCTTATGGTCGCGGCTCGGAACGGGAGTCGTCTTGCGCCGATTCTAATTGCCTTTAGGCGAGCATCCGGGATCGGCGATTTCGACCCGGCGGTTCTTGGCGCGGCCCTCGTCGCTGCCATTGTCGGCGACGGGTTTGGTCTTGCCGTAGCCCTTGGCCGTGAGCCGGTCCACTGCGACGCCGTGTTGCGTGAGCCACGTCACCACCGCCTTCGCCCGCGCTTCAGAGAGCGTCTGGTTATACGCGTCGTTCCCGACGTTGTCAGTGTGGCCCTGCACTTCCACGTGCAGCGTTTTGTCCGCCGTCATCAGATTCGCCACCGGTTGCAGCGTCGCATCGGAAGACGGCTGCAAGGTGGACTTGTTGAAGTCAAACAACACGCCATAGAGCGCCACATGGCAGGCCTTCGCCAAGCTTGCTCCCAGGTCCACCAACCCGGCGTCCGCCACGTTGAGGTCATACCCGATACCGTTCGGCGATATCATGGCCCAGATGTCCCGGCCCCTTTGCGCGTAATGGGCTCTGATGACGGACGACCCTTCCTGCACGATCGTCCAGCCGCCCCTGGTGAGCGCATCGCGGTACGCCGTGGTCAGTAGCGCGTTCGAAATATTGGGAAAATCATAGTTGCGGTAGAGCGTGCCGTTCGCTACGAATTCGGCCTGATCGGCGCCCTTCGGCTGCACCCGAAACGGTGTGTTGTCCCAGCCCCCGCGGTGAAATTTCGATCCGGGGAGCGGCGCCAGATACGGAAAGTCTCCTGTATCGGTCGCGATTTTCTCGGGAGTCGCGGCAGGCGCGGTGAGCGTCAGAGTAAAGGGCGGCGGACCGACTTCGATCACGTCCAGACGAAAGATAAGCGGATAGCCGTCGGTGTCCACGTTCACCCAGGCCTGCACGCCATTCTTCGCGTATTGCAGCGTTTCCACCATTCCGCCCCCCCGAGAGTCTTTGAAGAGGGTCCAGCCGTTCTGCAAGAACGCCGGCTTGATCTTGTTCCATTCCGTCACTGGATCGGTGCCATTCCCGGTTTCGGCCAAAATGAACCAATGCTTGCCCTGTTTGGATGGACCGTCCCCTTTTGGGAACTTCACTTCCCCCCAACTCTCATAGGGAATGTTCTTTCTAACTTTGAGAATGGTCGAAAGAAATGAAACTTCGGGCGGTGGATCCTGCACGATTTGACCCGCTGCAGGTATTGCAACCAGCCCGCCCAACAGCGCGGCGAGACTGGTGAACTTCCCAACGGAGTAAGTGGAGAACATTTGTTTGAGGCGCGCGACCCGAAGCTATTCTACCCCGAGGCGCGCAGAGGGCCGTAGGGTTGCCCAGAACTCGCGTTCCGCATCTTCGGATTGAACCAGGGCCGTGCCTTTGTGTCGCTGATCAATTTGAACTGGGGAAAACCAATGCCGCGTGGTGATTCACGCCTGGAAGAAAGCGTGAAGTGTTCTTCACTTCGGCAACACGCAACCCGCTCCCAGCTGGCCACTGAGGAAATTGCACGCTGCCTCTGTCAGAGAAGGGCTTCCGAGCAGTGTAATCGCTCTGATTCGATCTGCGCATTCCGGCTTCCCTAGCAACTCGCAAGCGATATCCCCGACGTCCCAGAGATATTTCGCAAAGTCTTCCGGCGTGTCCCCGTTTGCGTCGGGCCGTAGCAGGAGAAGACCCAGGCGCTCGCGGGCCGGCAGGTCCGGACCATCATCCCACTTAGCAAGAAGTCCGACGTAGCGGTACGTACCGTTATCAAAGGTCGGCCTCAGAAGGCCGCCCTCTTCTCGAAGGAACCAGGCCCGCGTCTGTTCTCGGCTGGACCGCAGCCTGGGATCATTCGACCAAAGCTCGCACCCAGGAATTGTCGATGCCCAAAGGTACTTTTTCGGCGGTGACCTCAGCTGCCCTTTCACCACCGCCGTCAGTCTAAAGTCGCCCTGGCACCAGTACAGCTTGTGTACCGAAGCGGTCACGGGCCATGGGAGATGATCTACGTACTGTTCGCCATAGCTGCTGATGTGATCGATTGTCCCAATGGCTACGATCGGGGACTCGATCCAGCCGCCGCGCAACAGCGTGCTACTCCATCGCCATTCAGGAAAGTGCGATTGGGCGTGACGGCAGCCCGTCAAGGACACCAAGACCAGCCATAACAAGCCACGCGAAATGACCCCCGCTCTCACCCCTCTACGCCCGCCGGCGCTCCTTCTCCAGTCTTTCGGCGAGGAATACTTTGAGCAGAGACTGGTACGGCACGTCGCGCTTGTTGGCCAGAATCTTGAGATCCTCGATCATATAGACCGGCAGCCGTAGAGAAATGGTCCGCAAGGTGGGCTTCAGGTTGGGGAACTTGCGAGATTTGGCGGTCCGCCAATCGATGAACGCCGTCGAATCCTGGGTTGCCCAGAACTCGCGTTCCGCATCTTCGGATCGAAACTCAGGCACCGGCTTCATTTTCGTATTTGGCATAAGCATCCATTTCTCGTCGATTCATATCCCTAACGGAGATTACACGTACCAGGGAGCGCCGGATCGTGAACGCAACGAACAGGCACCGCCCACCGCTGGTCTGCCCCAGCGCGTAGTACCTTTTCTCCCGCCGGGAGTGGCGGATGTCGCTGCGCACGACCAGGGGTTCGTGAAAAAAGACATCCTCAGCCTCTTCGGGGGTGACGCGATGCCGCTCCCAGTTCTTGTGCACATTTGCATCGTCCCATTCGAAACCGGAACAGCTATCCAGGGGATCGTCTCGCTCCACCACATCACTCAGTATATATCTGCCATATACACGAAGCAAGACGGCAGTGGGGGGACAGGCATCGAGCCCCGCCCGCTGAACATATTCCAGGCTTCTCCCGGTGGCGACATCAGACCAGTCACATCCAGCGAAGGGCCCGAAGACTCCGACTCAATTCTCACCCGGCTTTTCCGCGTGCTCCACTACCAGAAACTCAACCGGGCCTTTCGCCGATACCAGCTTCAATCCAAGCTGCCGCGGCAAGGCGGCCGGCAGATCCATGCAATCGGGGCTGGTGGGAGGCGCGCCGGCTTCCGGCGCGGCCATCTTCGCGGCGTCGGGCAGAAATTGCAAATTCACATCGTAGCGGGCCGGCAGGCCGGTTCTATCAATCACTTTGCGATCTGTGTTGCGCGATAACGTGAAGGCCAGGTATTCCATGGTCACGTTGTGGCCCACCAGACTGCCGCACATACTGCCGTCCGCTGCCCTGGCCGCCTGCAAGCCCATCGGCGGATGATCCAGATCCGCCGCATCGTGCACCGGCATCTTCGAACCATCCTTATCCTGCACCAGCGCCCACACCGGTTCTTCGCGGTTTTCGCGCCGGATCTTCAACTGGAAGCGTTCTTCCAGCAGATGCTGCAGCATCACGTGCAGTTCGTCCGGCGTGCGCGGACGCGCGGCCTTCGCTTCCAGATCGAAGCGGTCCATGTTCATCCACGCCGGGCCGCCGGAGATTTGCCGGTCGGTAACCGTGTAAGCCACCGTCATGACGACGCGCAGCGTGACGCCCTCCGCGTGATACGTCATGCCACCCGGCATTTGACGGATGATGCCGGCGCAGGCCGGCGGACAACCCGGGCTCGTCTTCACGGACGCCACTTCGAACGTGAGCGGATCCTTGTCTTCACTCTGCGACTGACCGCGCACACTCACGGTAACGGCCGCGCACAAGGCGACGGCCAGCAGAACACCTCCTGCAAACGACTGGCGGCGGATCATTCCAAGCCCTCCGTGGTCCCAGTTTACCGGAACCGGCGGCCTGCGAATCCGTCCGCCAAGCTTGTTACAGCTGTTGCCGCGGGCTGGCTCGACCTTTCACTGAATCTGCGCCGGGCTCGCCCCCACGGCACACGGCTGCTTCTGCGCCTTGGGCACGGCCCGAACGAAGCAACCGAATTTCATCTGCTCTTCCAGACGGCAGGACCAGACCAGTTGATCGTTCCACACGGTCATGTCGGGGCAGCCGTCGCACATGCTCATGGAGCCGTCGCACAGAATGTCGGCCGGTTGAATGATGGTCACCGATTGCAGATGCAGGCGCCGGAACAGATTCAGCGGGTTCCGCAAGAGGGAACGGAAAAACTTGCCGGCTATCTGGCGCAGTCCCGTGTCAATGGGCGCCAGAAGGAGCATGGCCTTGCCATTCTTCTGAACACTCGGCGTGGTGTAGGCTAGGTAGGTGCCTTTGCGGATATGGTTCAGCATCTGCGCCAGTTCCATGAACTTGGGGCCGACGTAACCGAAGATTCGCTTCCTGGTTCCGATGCGCCCGGTGAGCAGCCATTTGAAGGCGTCGATTTTCTCGGTGCCATTCAGGTAGGCGCTCGGCTCAAAATCCGGATACCTGGTTCGGATGACTTCGACCACGTCGTTCGAAAGGATATCCCGCTCTTCGGCTTTGGGAACGGAATATACAATCGGGCTCATATCCACCTTGGCGGCGCCCGCGTAATAGTCGAACTGCGATTCCAGAACGGCCGCCCGGATGGCGATGAAGACGATCACGTGCACGATATCGATGTGCTCCTCTCCCCACGCCAGAATGTCCGGGACGTACTGCAGCGTATCCGGATACACAGTTGAGTTGAAGGCGCAGGAAAGCCCGCCCACTTCGGCCAGCATCTCGGCAAAAGTGAGACGCAGCGCGTTGAGTTCGATTTCGGTCTTGTTCTTCCAATGGGGGCGCTGCTGTTTGCTGTCCACGTGGAAGGTGAATCCGGCCACGCCGGCACGCTTCAAATCGCGCAGCAGCTCTTTCGTGAGGGCCAGACCATTCGTATTAAGGATGGGCTTGAGACCGCCTTCGGCCACCAGGCGCACAATGTCGACAATCTGGGGATGGACCAGCGGATCCCCTCCGGCGATCGAGACGCCATCGGTCTTGCGGTATTTCTTGAAGACCGCCAAGTCCCGTTTGACCTGCTCGAGGGACTTGTGTCCCTGAGGATCGTTTTCGCGATAGCAACCCTCGCAGTGCAGGTTACAGGCCTTGGTGACTTCCAGCCAGGAGATGGCATTATCGGGCAGGTTCCAGGGGAGCCGGTAGTAACTGTTATGGTCGAGCGCAAGGGTCACAAAAGCTCCTCAGGTGAAATCACTGGATTACAGAACCTCCATTCGGGATATTCGGATTCCATTTAGTATAAAACAATTCAGCGGATATACGCCGCTGCGTTGGTGCGCGCTTGACCATCGCTACTCTTCCGGACGCGGTGAAAGGCCGTTTCTACTGGATTTTCCTCCATACTTGCAGGAGTAGGTTCAACTCTGGAATGCTCTGCTGAACTGTAGAACCGGCGGGGCATTACGATAACAGGCGGTGCTCTTTCAGCTTGCGGTACAGATTGCGCTCGCTGATGCCCAAAATGCGGGCGGCGTTGCCGCGGTGTCCGTTGCTGGCCTGTAAGGCGCGGCGGATGTGGGCCAACTCCAACTCTTCCAGAGTGGGCAGATCAGCCTCCACCGGGGCCGTTCCCGGGCCGGGCGCAAACTGGGAACCGCGGACCGCCGCCGGCAGATGTTCGGGCAGAATCTCGGAGCCTTCGCACAGCACCATGGCGGCTTCCACCGCATGCTTCAATTCCCGCACGTTGCCCGGCCAGGAGTGGCGGCGCAGCGTTTCCATGGCCTGCTTGCCGATGCTCCGGGAGGAGGCAAACCGGTCATTCAGAACCGCCACGAAGTGCTTCGCCAGAAGTTCCACATCGCCGCCCCGTCCACGCAGCGGCGGAATCTCAAGGCTGATTGTGCTCATGCGATAGTAGAGATCCTCGCGGAACAGACCTTTCCGGACCATGGACGGCAGATCGCGGTTGGTAGCCGCCAGCACGCGCACATCGACGCGAATTTCACTGGTGCCGCCCACGTGACGGAATACGGACGTATCCAATACGCGCAGCAGGTTGGTCTGGGTAGTCTGGCTGATTTCTCCAATTTCGTCGAGGAAAATGGTGCCGCCATGGGCCACTTCGAAAAGACCTGGTTTCGCCCGGTCCGCGCCCGTGAATGCCCCGCGTTCGTGACCGAACAACTCACTCTGCAGCAGGTTTTCCTGCAACGCGGCGCAATCTACAATCACGAAAGGCTTGGTTTTGCGGTTGCTGCGGGCGTGAATCAATTTGGCCAGGCGCTCCTTGCCGGAGCCGGTTTCGCCGGTGATGAAGACCGTGGAATCGCTGGGCCCCACGCGCTCAATCAACTGGAGCAGGCGCTGGAATTCGGGGCTCTCGCCGATGAACGACCCGGCCAGATCCGGCGGGGTGAGGCCCCGCTCCAGCAGGCTGGCGCGCTGGCGCAGCGAGCGCCGTTCAATGGCCCGCTGAATCCGGATCTGCAGTTCGTCGAGCGGGCATGGCTTGATCACGTAGTCGAACGCGCCCACGCGGATGGATTCAATGGCGGTGTCGATGGTGCCGTGCCCGGTCAGCATGATCACTTCGATGGCGGCGTTGCGGGCGCGCAGGACTTTCAAAGTTTCGAGACCATCCATGCCGGGCAAGCGAAGGTCCAGCAGAACCACTTCCGGCTCAAGCCGCTCAGTTTTGGCGACGGCTTCTTCGCCTGAAGCGGCGGTTTCCACCTGGTGCCCCAGGCGGCGGAGTTCGCCGGCCAGCACGTGCCGAAAGGCGGAGTCGTCGTCCACCAGAAGAACGGAAGCGGTGGTTTTCATGACACGGCCTCCTGGAATGCGGCTGGGGCGAGCGCCGGGAGCACGATTTCGAAGGTCGACCCCTGGCCTTGCACGCTCTCCACCAGAATGTCGCCGCCCCACCGGCGCACGAAATTCAGCGACAGGAACAGGCCCAGTCCGGTGCCTTCGTGGCGTCCGCTGAAGAAAGGCTCAAAGATCCGCTTGCGGTTTTCCAGCGAGATGCCGCAGCCATCGTCGGCTACGCGGATGTGGGCGGTTTGGGCGTCCGCGCTTGCCTCGGCGTGGATGGTGACGCGGCCGCCGGGTTTCGAAGCCTGCACGGCATTGAGCAGCAGATTGACCACGGCGTGTTCCAATTCGGCCTCGTCGGCGCGGGCCCGCACGGGTTCCGAGGCAGGGACCACCTCAATCTTTACGGCGTGCGCGCGGGCGGTCGGTTCGATCAGGCGCGCCACGGCATTGACGGCTTTCCCGAGATCGACAATCTCTCCCAGATTCTTCTGGCCGCGGGCCAGGCGGAGAAAGTGCTGCGTGATGCCGCGGCAGCGCATAATCTGCTCGCGGGCGATGGCGGCGCTCTCGCGGATCTGCTCCCGATCGCCATCGCCGCCCACTTCCCGCAGAATTCCTTCCACGCACATCAGCACGGTTCCCAGAGGCGTATTGAGCTCGTGAGAAAAGCCGGATGCCATGGTGCCGAGCGACGCCAGACGGTGCGATTCCGCCAGATGAGCCTCAGCCGCGCGGCGCTGAGAGATGTCGCGCCACACCTCCACCACCTGCCGCAGTTGGCCGGCGCCATCCAGAATGGGCGAAGCGTGAACCTCTTCCCAGATCACCGCGCCGCCGGGGGCCCGGCGCTCGCAGATGCGCACCTGGTGCGCGCCGGACCGGAGGCAGGCCAGCGTCGGGCAATCGACAATCGTGCAGCCGCCGGGAGGCATATCGCGGCACTGGCAGCCCAACACCTCCGCGCGGGAATGTTCGGCGCGGCGCAGGAAGGCATCGTTGGCGGCGATAATGTTGCGCTGCGCGTCCAACACCACGATGCCGTCATCGATGCTGTTGATGACGGTCTCCAGCCGTTCGCGCTGGCTGCGCACTTCTCCCACCAGGCCGGTTACGGAATCGGCCATGGTATTGAATTCGCGCGCCAGCCAGGAGAGCGTGTCCGAGCCTCCAGCGGGAACGCGCCGCTCCAGATCTCCACCGGCGATCTGCCGCGCGGCCACTTCAAACCGCTGCAACCGGCGCAGCACGGCCACGCGAATCACCAGGCCGATGGCGCCCACCAGCAGCAGAGTGATGGCGGCGGTGCCGCCCACCAGCCAGCGCAGGTCGCGCGCCATCTCGGCGCGAATTTGCTCGGTCTTGTAGTCCAGAATCAGAATGCCGTTGATTTTGTGGCTGGCGTCATGGCAGCCGTAGCACGCCTGGCGATTGCGGATGGGCACCACGGTGCGCAGCACTGTGCCACCGCGTGTCTCGATCACCTGGCTCGATCCGCGCTGTTCCGGCGGATACCGGTGACAGGCCTGGCAGGTGGGGGACTTGATCTGCAACTCGGCGTCGGGCTGACCGGAGCCGGCGGGATAACGTTCAACGCCCAGGCGATCCAGCAGCACCAGTCGTTCCACGGGCGCCTGCTGGCGAAAACTCTGGATCATCTTAGCAATCAGGGTGCGGTCGTTCTCGATCATCTGGTGTTCGAGCGCGACTCGGATCAGATCGCCCTCGGCCAGCGCCGTGGAGCGCGCCGTTTCGAGGAGCGATTGCATGTGATGCGTCGAATAAAGATAAGCGCCGCCCGCACACGCCAGCACAACGGCAGCGGTGACTCCCACCGCCAGGCCGATCGGCATGCTGGCGAATGGCGGTCCGGGACTCTTGCGTACCAGGATGGTGGAATGATGTCACAGTCTGACACCGTGGTCAATCACTGACGAATCGTCATGAGGCCGCCTGACATTCTGACAGGGCCTGACACGTGCGTCCGCACAGAGTTTCAGAAAATCAGGGGTTTTTGTCGATTTCCGAACTGGCCATCACCGTGCAATGCACCAGCACCAGGATAGGAGGAGCACACGGATGGAAATGTTATTGATGGGCGTTTGCTTGAGCATGTTCGGATTGGCGGTGGTTTGCCTGGCCTTCGGTGCCGCCACCAGAGAGAGGCAGTATGAGCCGGTTGCGCCGGCCACGGCCATGGAAGCTGCGAAGGCAGCAGCGCCGGAGCGGTTCTTTGTAGACGCGCCGGTGGTCCCGATGATGGTTCACGCCAAAGTCCCGATCGAGGCTCTCTTGGCGCAACTGGAAAACCACGTCCGCCTGGAGCACGCTGCAGCGGAGTCCTACATGCGAGCCCCGAACGCTGTGCTGCTGCACAGCCGGACGATCTCCACACTGGTGAACTGAAATGTCAGCTACCACAGTACGGACGGACCTGTTGACCGGGCTGACGGAGGAAGACGGAGATCGCGTTCTGGCGCTGGGCAGACGCATCACGCTGGCGAGCGGAGAGGAACTGTTCCACCTAGGAGACCAGGCCGAGTGCATCTATGTAATCGCGCAAGGCCGCTTGCGGCTCACGCTCCCGATGCAGGTGCGTGGCCAGAACCAGGATGTGCTGGTAGAGGAGCGCGTCCCCGGCCAGACCGTGGGGTGGTCGGCTTTGATTCCGCCGTACCGCTTCACGTTGACGGCGGCGGCGCCGCTCGAAACGGAAGTCATCGCCCTTCCTCGCGAGGCGCTGCACACGCACTTTGCCGCGCATCCCGAAGTGGGATACCCCGTTTCCTTGAACCTGGCGTCGGTAATTGGGGAGCGGCTGCAGTTGTTCCAGGCGATGTGGGTGCGCGAGGTGCAGCGCATGGTGGAGTTGCGAAATGCGTAGCCTGAGTGGAGTCCCATGCGGCCGCTTGCAATAGGTGTCCTGGGACTCGGGGTGGCGCTGGCCTTCGGCGCGGCGCTGGCAGGGGACGGAGCGAAGCCTTCGTCCCAGCCGGCGGCAACTCCGGCGAACCCCCCGCAGGAGAAGCTGGACGTGCCTCCGCCGCCGTTCTCCGACGGCATCTTTCCCTGCTCCAACTGCCACGCCGGCATGCCGGTGGACCGGACGCGCCGCACGCTGGAAGCGATGCACACCGACATCGTGTTGAAGCACGACGAGACCCACCGCTGGTGCCTGGATTGCCACGATGCCACCAACCGCGACTTTCTGCATCTGGCGAGCGGCGAGCGGGTACCGTTCGACGAATCCTACCGCCTGTGCGGCCAATGCCATGGCGAGAAGCTGCGCGACTGGCGCGCGGGCGTGCACGGACGCCGCACCGGAAACTGGAACGGGGCCAAGGGATACCTATTGTGCGCCAACTGTCATAACCCGCACCAGCCGCGGTTCCACTCGCTGACGCCCAAGCCGGCGCCCAAACCGCCGAGCCGCACCATGAAGTAGGAAGGCAGAACTCCCCATGGAAACCGACAGCAAACCTCCTCAACCTTCGCGCCGGATGTTCAACATCGCCGCGACCGCTACGGCTGCCAGCTGGATTATGACTTCATGCGGCCCGAAGCGGCTTTACGAGCCGCCCAAAGAACAACTGCGCGCCGCCATCAAGGAGATGGAAGCGAAGTACAGCGCCGCCCACGGCAAGAAAGTGACGGTTTCGGACGCAGGTCCCATGCCTGGGGTGGAGTTTGCGTATGCCCTGGATATCTCCCGCTGCATCGGCTGCCGGCGCTGCGTGTATGCCTGCGTTGGGGAGAACAATCAATCGCGCGATCCGCAGATCCAATGGATTCGCGTGATGTCGATGGAGAAGGACAAGGGGGTGGACTTCTCGCATGCCAACGCTTACTACAACCCAGCCCAGGTTCCCGAAGAGGGACACTTCTACGTGCCGGTGGGGTGTCAGCACTGCGAGAACCCGCCATGCACCAAGGTCTGTCCCACCGGGGCCACGTGGACCGAGCGCGACGGCATCGTGGTGATCGATTACGACTGGTGCATCGGCTGCCGCTATTGCATGGCGGCCTGCCCCTATGGGGCGAGGCACTTCAACTGGGAAGAGCCCACCATTCCGAACGAGGAATTCAACCCCAACACGCACTACCTGGGCAACCGGCCGCGCACCAAGGGCGTAGTGGAAAAATGCACCTTCTGCATTCAGCGCGCCCGCGCCGGGCGCTATCCGGCGTGCGTGGAAATTTGTCCGGTGGGCGCTCGGAAGTTCGGCAACCTTCTCGATAAAGAAAGCGAGATCCGCTACATCATTGAGCACAAGCGCGTGCTGGTCCTGAAAGAGGAATTGAATACCGTACCGAGGTTCTTCTACTTCTATGCAACATGAGAGTTCCGAGAACAGCATCCGGCTCTTCGGCGGCTTCGCCCGCGGAAGCTTGCGGCTGATCCTACGCGGAAACCGGGCGTACGTGTTATGGCTGGCTTTTCTGGCTACTCTGATCGCTTCGGGAATTCTGGCTTACTCCAACCAGGTGCGGCACGGCCTTGGCTTGACGGCCATGCGCGACCAGGTGAGTTGGGGTTTCTATATCGGCAACTTCACGTTCCTGGTGGGCGTGGCGGCGGCGGCGGTGGTGCTGGTGATCCCGGCCTACGTTTACAACTGGAAGCCCATCCGGGAAATCGTGATCTACGGCGAGTTGCTGGCGATCAGCGCGATCCTGATGTGCCTGATGTTCGTCACGGTGGATATCGGACGTCCGGACCGCTTCTGGCATCTGATTCCGCCCTTCGGGCATCTCAATTTTCCGAGTTCCATTCTGGCGTGGGACGTGGTGGTGCTCAACCTGTATTTCATAGTGAACTTCCTGGTGGCCACGCACATCCTGTATCGGGCCTTTCACGGCCGCGCTTACATCAAGCGACTGGTGGTGCCTCTGGTGTTGCTGTCGATTCCCATGGCGGTGGGCATCCACACCGTGACGGCGTTTCTGTACAACGGCCTGGCCGCCCGCCCGTATTGGAACTCGTCGATTCTGGCGCCGCAGTTTCTGGCGTCGGCCTTCTGCTCCGGGCCGGCGATTCTGCTGATCCTCATCCAGGTGCTGCGGCGGTTTACGCGGTTTGAAATTCAGAACGAGGCCATCTGGAAGATCGCCGAACTGATGGCCTACGCCATGTTCCTGAACCTCTTCCTGCACGGCGCCGAGGCCTTCAAGGAATTCTATTCGAACACCCAGCACACGCTGTACACGCGTTACTGGTACTGGGGTTTGGGCTCGCACCATACCCTGGTTCCTTACGCCTGGACGGCGGTATTCTGCAACCTGTTGGCGTTCGGTCTGTTTATCATCCCCAAGGCAAGGCGCAATTTCATCACTTTGAATATCGGCTGCCTGGCGATCTACGCCGGTGTGTATATTGAGAAGGGCATGGGGTTGATCATCCCCGGGCTGACACCCGACGCTCTTGGGGAAATCTATGAGTACTATCCCACGCTGACGGAATTGCGGGTGGCCGCGGGGATCTTCGCGACGGGATTCCTGATCTTCACGTTAATGCTGAAGGTGGCTGTGCCGATTTCCCTGGGTGAGTTCCGCGAGAAGGAGGAATCGCTGGAGGCCGGCGAATTGGTGGAAGCACACTAGGCCCCTGACCGCGCAATTGGTTGCCATCCAATATTTCTCAGGCGCCGCCAACACCCACTGGTAACGCCGTCTTGCCGCCGGTGTCTTTGTAGGCGCCCGACATCGCCCTCTTCGGGACATGCTGAAAGGCGGCTTCTCACTCGGCGACGATTGTCGCAACCCGCGCCGTGAATTATTTCACAGCTGGCCCCAAATCGACGCAACGAACCGCATTATTTAGGAGTACAATATCTTAATATGCGCTTGCAGACCCATTCCGACAGCGGCCCGAACCCTATGGGCTCCGCCCCACTGGGCGCGGCTTGCCCGCCGGACGAAGCGGAGCGGAGTATCCAGTTGTATGGGTGGGATTTGCGCAGCCGCACCTGGCACGGTCCATGCGAATTGGAACTGGACAGCGCCCGGACTCATCGCCTGACCGAATCCCTGGCGAAGGTCTCAGGGCCGTCATGGTTCGGCCCGGTGACTTGTTCCGTGCCCGGAGAACCCGCTTGCCGCTTCTTCGTGGTGATTCACGATCTGAAAGATTGCGCGGTAGCCACCATCTATTGCGAGGAGTCGAAAGCCGGTCCGGTGGAGATTGTGGCGATTCTCCCAGCCGAACGGCGCTCTCAGCTTCGTCCGGAATTCGCCTTCGAGTTTCTGGCATTCGCCGGGTTCCTGGGCTCTCTGGGAGGCGGCGCTGAGCTTGAGGTCAGCGAAGGGATGGCGGCCGCGCTCGATGAGAGTTCGGTTTCCGATTCGCTGGTCTTCTCCATCAGTACAGGCCTCTGGGCCAGCGACCTGGATCCTGTGCTCTCGCTCTGCGTGGAGCAGACCACCGTGTCCATTCTGCGCTGGCTGCGAAAACGGTAAGGCAGCGTAAGGTCCGGCTGTTATGTTCTTACATTTGACAGCCCCCCGGTGAGCGGATCCAACAAATATCACGCGCTCGATATCAAGATCGAGAAGCCGGGATTGACGACGCACAACGCGGGCGGCGTACTACACACAAGCGGCGGGTCACGAATAGCAAAGGACTTCCGGGGAGGGCGGCGGGTTCGGCGCAGCGGCGCTCGATTCGGAGGATGGAGGCCGGTCAGTGTGCAGCCGGGTCGCGCTCAATCACCATCAGGCTGAACGAGTCGGGCAGCACCGGGGCTCTGCCTCTACCGCCGGCCGGCGGCGGGCCGAACTTGGCGGATACCAGAAAGATGCGGTGATTGGTGGGATCGAGGCCCATATTGCGCGAGGCCAGCGGCGTCTGCACGGTCTCAAGGACGTGATACTGGTCGGGCGTGTCCTGGTGGATCACGGTGAGCGTGCCGTCGGCGTTCGATGCGAACGCGTTGGCGGAGAGCGCGTCGTAGCCGGCGCCATCGACGCCGGTGCCGATGGGAAGGGTGGCTATCACCTTACCGGCAGTGTAATCGGAAACGGCCATCAGGCCGCTGCGGCATCCGCTAAAGAGGCGGTGGTGGGCGGTATCGATGGCCATCGATACCGGCTGTTTGCAGGGCGCCGTAGACCAACGCCGGGATACAGCGGCGGCTTTGGCGTCGATTTCCACTACTTCACTGATATCGGTAAGGTTGGCATAGACTTTGCCCTCACCGGCGGAAGCGCCGTATTCGGGTTTGCCTCCGAGGGGGATGTTGGTGACGAGTTTTCCCTCCTTGGCGTCGATGACGGTAGAAGAGTGCGCGTCACCATTCAGGGTGAAGACGCGGTTGGATAGGCCGTCGTAGACGATGGCGTCGGCATCCTCGGCGGCGGGGATGCGCGCCAACTCTTTGTATGTTTTCAAATCGAACATGACGACGGATTGATCGTTGCCGGAGGTGGCGAAGCCATGGCCGGAGGATTCAGCCACGGCGGTTCCGTGTGCGCCATTGATGCCGGTGACTTCGCCGAGCAGCTTGCCGGTGTCCTCATCCACCACCATGACGCGAGTCTGGCGCGCGATGAACACGCGATGATGCGGCGGATCCGGCACAACGTAATCCCAACTGCCGTCGCCACCCAGGAGGTAGGTGTGAGTGACACGGTAGGACGAGGGAGACTGCGCGAGCAGTAAGGCCGCTGTCGCGAGCGTAAGGAAGAGCGAAAGATTGCGCATTTTAGCACCTTCTTCTCCGAGTATATCGAAGCGGCCGATCACAGCGCTTCCCACTTCACCCCTCGATGACACCGCGAGGACCTTGTTGTCGTCGTAACTGGAGATCATCGGCCGCTTCACGGCGGCTACCAGTCAGGATACCTTGGGCGCAAGTCCGGCCCTTCCGCGTGCAGCTTGTGCACTTTCCGCGGCTATACTCCCGGGGTGCGTCTTCAGACCGCCGATTGCCTGTCTCACGCCGGGAATCGGTCATCTGTAAGCGCAAGTGGCCTTTGAGGTCCCTTTCGCGTCGAGTCGCTCCATCGGTCAGATGATCGGCGCAAAAAGTGCTTATTCACCTGAGAGGAGAACTATAATGTCCCGTTTCTGGAGTGCAGCCCTGCTGAGCGCGGCCCTGATGACCCCGATTGCCATGGCCCCGACTGTATTGCGAGCCCAGGATCACGCTCGCAGTTATCACGACAAACAGCACAATGACGACCATGCATGGAACGGCCAGGAAGATAAGGCCTACCGTATCTATGTGAAACAAAACCATCGCAAATACAGCGATTTTTCCAGGCTCAAAGATGAAGACCAACAGAGTTACTGGAACTGGCGCCACGAACATTCCGATACTCTGCTCAAGATTCAAATCAAATAGACCGGCTGTTGGGTCGCTTGGGGCGCCGGCCGGCTGTGGTTAGTGCTGGCGCTTCCCTGGAAACGGGCAGGAGGCCGGTCCCACTGGGCGGCGCGGGTTCTTCAGGGAGAAGTTGTGACTCAGGCCCTACGGGATATCGCGGTGGCCGACCTTTACTTCGTAACTGGCGGCGGCCAGGATCTTCTGCATCTCTTCGGCTACCATTACCGAACGGTGCTGGCCGCCCGTGCAACCGAAGGCGATGGTCAGATAGCTCTTGCCTTCGCGAATGTAATGCGGCAGCAGGTAAATCAATAAGTCCGAGACTTTGCGCAGGAACTCGGCGGTCTGCGGGAAAGAACGGATATAGCGCGCTACGGCCGGGTTACGGCCAGTGAGTTTCTTCAGGCGCGGAATGTAGTTGGGATTCGGCAGGAAGCGGACGTCGAAAACCAGGTCGCTCTCAGGCGGGATGCCGTTGCGAAAGCCGAAGCTGGTGACATAAACGCGCAGTTTGGCTTCACCGCTCCTGGCTCTGAAACGCTCGCGGATGACGTCCCGCAACTCATGCACGGTGAACTGCGAAGTGTTGATGATGAAATCCGCCATGGCGCGGATGGGCGCCAGCTGGCGGCGCTCCCGGCGGATGCTGGCGGTGATGGGGCTGTCTCCCCCTAATGGGTGCGGGCGCCGGGTTTCACTGAATCGCCGGACGATGGCGGCATCATCAGCCTCGAGGAAAATCAGACTGGTCTTGATGCTGGCCGGGATGGCGGCATAGACCTGCGGAAAGCGCTTCAGGCCAGCGCCTTCCCGCACATCCACCACCAGGGCGGCGGCGGCGATGCCGGCATTGTCGCGGGCCAGTTCCGCGAACTTGGGGATGAGGTCTACCGGCAGGTTGTCCACCGAGTAGAAGCCGAGATCTTCCAGGGCTTTCAGGACCGAGCCTTTACCGGAGCCGCTGAGCCCCGTGATGACCACCACTTCCCTCGCCTTGCGGGCACGGGGCTTGGGTTTCGGCTGGCCTTTCATCGCAACGGGCGCTATGCCTCCACCAGATCAAAATGGCCGTCGGCGCGCCGCACCAGCATCACCACGCGGTCGGTCTCGGCATCGCGGTAGACCAGATAGCCGCGCTTGTCATCCATTTGCATCACGGCTTCATCGAGCGTCATTGGCTTGCGCTTCTTGTGATTGTCCACGTGGTAAATCAGGCGCTCCGGTTCCGGTTCGGGCGGGGGTTCGGGTTTGGCCGCGCGGCGCGGGGGCGGCGCTTCGGCGCCGGCCTTGCGGGGAGCACGCTTGATGTCGCGAAATTTGGCCCGCGATTTCAGGGCCTGCTTTTCCAATTTCTCCGCGGCTTCGTGAATGGCCTCAAAGAGATTGGCGCTGGAACCGAGGCCCACGAACTGGTGCTGAAAGTAACGAACGGTGGCCTCGGCATGGTGCAGGTGCCGCTCCAGGGAAAGAACCACGTGGGCTTCGCATTCCCGCTTGCCGTCGAGGATTTTGCCGATTTTGGCAAACCGGGCTTCCAGCTTCTTCAACTCGGCTGGAGCCAATTCCACCTGCCTGCCGGTGTATGTAATTTTCATAGAACCGTCCTATCCCAGATGCACAATCAACCGCGGACCCGTCGCTGATGGGTTGACGGAATCTTCATGTCTTCACGGTATTTGGCTACGGTCCGGCGCGTCACGTTGATGCCCTGGCCCTGCAGCATGGTGGTGATCTGATCGTCGGTTAAAGGCTTGGAGCGGTCTTCGTCGTCGATCATCTTCTTCACCATGCGCTTGAGCAGCAGCAGGGGCGTAGAGCCGCCCAAGGGGCCCTGTACGGCTTCAGAGAAGAAGTAGCGCAATTCGAAAACGCCTTGCGGAGTGTGGACGTACTTGCTGGCCACGGCGCGGCTGACGGTGGACGGATGCACACCTACCTCTTCGGCCACTTCCTTGATCATCATCGGCTTGAGGTGATCGAGACCATGGCTCAAGAACTCGGTCTGGCGGCGCACGATGGCCTGGCAGACCTTGAGGATGGTCTGCTTGCGCTGCTCGATGTTCTTCATCAACTGAATGGCGGAGGTATAGCGCTCGCGGACGTAATCGCGCACTTCCTTGGTAGCGCCGTTTTCGCGGTCGAGCATTTTCCGGTACTGCGCGTTGAGGCGCAACTGCGGAACGTCTTCGTCATTCATCTGGATGATGTAATCGTCGCCATCCTTGATGAAAGAGACGTCCGGTTCCACCACCCGCGCGCCGGCGCCCGAGTACCGCAGGCCAGGGCGCGGATTCAGGTGCTGGATCATCCGGACGGCAATCTCCACGTGCTCCATGGGCCGGCCCAACAGGCGCGCAATCTCTTTATACTGCCGGGTCTCCACCAGGCGTAGATGGTCCGACACAATCTGCCAGGCCACGCCGTCCTTGCCGTTGACGGACTCGATTTCGAGCAGCAGGCATTCCTTGACGCTGCGCGCGCCGACACCGGCCGGGTCGAGCGACTGCACCACGCGAAGGGCTTCTTCCACTTCTTCGGCGGTGTGCTCACCGGCCGTGGCGATTTCATCGAGAGAGGCGGTCAGGTAGCCGTCCTCGTCCAGGTTTCCGATGATGGATTCCGCCGCGTCGCGCACGCGTTCGGAGACGATGCAGACGCTGAGCTGGGACCGCAGGTGGTCGCCCAGGGTCATGGGCGCCGAGAGAAACGTTTCGAAAGAGGGCTTTTCGACAGGTTCCGACGACGGACTCTTATAACCGGGGTCCAGGTAGTCGTCAAAGAACGAACCAAAATCGATTTCGTCGAACGGGTCGGTGACGGCCGGCGGCTCGAGCAGGGCATCGGAGGTGGGCAGGGCGTCAGGTTCCGGCACGGCGGCGGCCCGCTCTTCCGCATCGGGCATCAGATTCCCGTTGATGGCCAGGTCGCCGGCGGTGCCATCGGGGGTATTGGCGTCGCTCAGGACGGCCATTTCCAGAATCTGGCGGTCGGCTGAATCGGTGCTGTGTTCCTGCTCAGCCTCCAGCAGCGGCGTAAGCTCCTCGGGCGTGATCTCTTCGCCGGCTTCTTCGGTGGCTTCTTCCAGAACCGGATTCTTGACGATCTCCTGAGTGATCATCTCCTTCAGTTCCAGCCGGTTAAGATGCAGAACCGTGACCATTTGCACCAGGCCCGGAGTAAGAATCTGCTTCTGCGAAACCTTCAGTTGCAGACGTGGAGAGAGCAAACTCATCTGATCCCTATAATATCACCGGAAGAACTCGGCACGGGCGGCTTTGGCCCTTGGCGTGCTGCCAGCGTGAACAAACTAACGGGAACGGGCCTGTACAGGCGCTCTGCCAGGCAAGGGAGAAGATCTTCAAGAGTCGCGGAGGAGAACGGAGAACGCAGGAATGATGAGAGCGGCGAAACGGAGTGGCCGTCGTTAGAGCCCTGCGCCGGCTGGAAAGCCGGCGGCAGCCAGGATTGGCTGCCCCACTGGGAGGAATGACCAGCTAGACGTAGACGCGCTTCACTCGCGCGCTGATGCTGCAGAGAATGTTGTAGGAGATGGTCCCGGCCACGCGCGCGATTTCCGGCGCGTACAGGCTGGCCTGGCCTTCCGTCCCAAGCAGCGTTACATCGTCACCTTCGTGCAGCGCGGTGGTGTGGCTGAGGTCGAGGGTGGTGAGGTCCATCGAAATAGTGCCCAGAATCGGGGTGAACTGGCCGGCGGCAATCACTTTGCCCCGGTTCGACAGGCGGTGGAAGATGCCGTCCGCGTAGCCCGCGCCGAGGACGCCGATGCGCATGGCGCGCGGCGCACGGAAGGTTCCGCCGTAACCGATCAGCGCACCTTCGGGCACCTCTTTCACGGCCAGCAGCTTGGCCTTCCAGGTGAGAGCCGGCTTGACGTCAAGAATCTGCGGCGGCCCATCGCCACGGGCGGGCGAAACGTAGCCGTAGAGGGCATGGCCCACCCGCACCATCTGGTGCCAGGCCTGGCGGCGTCCATAACCCACGGCAATGGTGCTCGAAGTGTGCCGGTAGCGGGGCGTGACGCCACCCTGCTCCAGTCGCGCGCAGATGGCGTCGAAGTAGGCGAGTTGTTCGTCAGTCTGCTGGCGGGTATAGTCGGCGGCGGAGGCGAAGTGCGTCATCAGGCCTTCCAGTTGAGCCTCCGGCGACTGGCGGAGCGCCGCCAGAATTTCTTCCGCCGAAGCCCGCGTGCCCAGCCGTCCCATGCCGGAATCAACCTTCAGGTGATATCGCACCATGCGCCCGGCGGCGCGCGCCAGGCGCCCGACCAGCGCGATCTCCTCCAGGGAATGCACGGCGGGCGTCAAATCGTACTCCGCCACGGCTTCCTTTTCGTAGGGCAGAAAGCCACCCATCACCAGAATGCGGACGCCTTCGATGCCGCCGCGGCGGAGCGTGACGCCTTCTTCCACGGAACTGACGGCCAGCCAGCGCGCGCCTTCCGCGGCCAGCACGCGCGAGACTTCGAGTGCGCCGTGGCCATAGGCATCCGCCTTGACCACGCCGGCGACTTCCACTCCGCTTCCCACAACGGCCCGCACACTGCGGAAATTGCGCGCGATCTGCTCCCGCGAGACCAGCACGTAGGAACGATAGGGACTACTCACGGCGGCTACCCCTTGCCCGGCATGAAGCGCTTAATGAAATTGGTATCGAAGCGTCCGGCGCGGAAATCCGGGTCGGCAATAATCTTCTGCTGGAGCGGAATGGAAGTGTGAATGCCCTCGACGATGAACATGCCGAGCGCGCGCCGCATGCGGTCAATGGCCTCGGCGCGGTCGGATCCGTAGACAATCAGCTTGGCCACCAGGGAATCGTAGAACGGCGGAATGACGCAATCGGTATAGGCCCAGGTATCGACGCGCACGCCGATGCCGCCGGGCAGGTGGAAGCCGGTGATGCGGCCGGGCGAGGGCACGAACGTCTCCGGGTTTTCCGCATTGATGCGGCACTCGATGGAATGGCCGCGCAGTTCGACGGGCCCGGGGAGAATGTCCTCCAGGGGCTCGCCTTGGGCGATGCGGATCTGGCTCTTCACAATATCGATGCCGGTGACGAACTCAGTGACGGGGTGTTCCACCTGAACGCGCGCGTTGACTTCGATGAAGTAGAGCTTGCCGGTTTCGTCCATGAGGAATTCCACCGTGCCGGCGTTGGTATAGCCGGCGGCGCCGAGGGCTTTACGCAAGGCCGTGGAGATTTCCGCGCGCTGCGCGTCGGTGACGGCGGGCGAAGGCGATTCCTCCAGCAGTTTCTGGTGGCGGCGCTGGATGCTGCACTCACGCTCACCGAGAATTTCCACTTTGCCGTATTGGTCGGCCAGCACCTGGAACTCGATGTGGCGCGGCGCCCCGATGTATTTTTCCAGGTAGACGTCGGCGGAGGAGAATGCCGCGCCGGCTTCGGTCTGTGCCTGCATGTAGAGGCCGGGCAGATCCTCTGCCCGCGTGACGATGCGCATGCCGCGGCCGCCGCCGCCGGCGGAAGCTTTGAGAATAACCGGGTAGCCGATCTCTTCGGCCAGTTGCAAAGCCTCTTCCGAGGTGGAAATCACGCCCGGCGAACCGGGCAGCACAGGCACACCCATTTCGCGCATGTAGGCGCGCGCCCGCTCCTTCACGCCCATCAGGCGGATGACATCCGGCCTGGGTCCGATGAAGGTCAAGTGCGAAGTTTCGCAGACTTCCGCGAAGCCGGCGTTCTCACTGAGGAAGCCATAGCCGGGGTGAATGGCGTCCACGTTGGTGATTTCGGCGGCGCTGATGATGGACGCGATGTCCAGATAACTCCGGGCGCTCTTGGCGGGCCCGATGCAGATGGCCTGGTCGGCGAAGCGGACGTGGGAACTGTAGCGGTCGGCTTCCGAATAGACTGCGACGGTTTGGATCCCCAACTCGCGGCAGGCGCAGATGATTCGAACCGCAATTTCGCCGCGGTTGGCGATCAGAATCTTCTTAAACCGTACGGACGGCAAACAGGGCCTCCCCGTACTCCACTGGCTGCCCGTTCATCACCAGGCGGCTCTCAATGATGCCGGACGTTTCCGCCTCGATTTCATTCATGAGCTTCATGGATTCGATGATGCAGAGCACCTTTCCCGGCTGGACTCGTTCACCCACACGGACGAACGCCGCCGAGCCGGGTGAAGGCGACTCGTAGAAGGTCCCCACAATGGGAGATTTCACGAGCACCAGATTGGGGTCCGCGGGCTTGTCCTTGGGACCTTCGTGCGGAGTTGGGGCCGGGATGGAGGTGGGCGCCGCGGAGGGCGCCGCGCCATAGCTGGGCGGAAGGACAATCTCCGGAGCGCTGGGGAACGCGCCGCGCCGGATCCGCACGCGGTTTTCCCCGCGCTGGACTTCCAGTTCGGCGATTCCCGTCTCCGCCGCCAAATTGATTAGCTCTCTGATTTCGTCAACTGTCACAATCTCTTAGCTTAACAGAGTCTTTCGGGGATGCGGCCGCGGATTGTGTTGCGGATTGTGTTACGGGCGCGCGACACAAGAGTTGAACCCGAGGGCGAGCGCATCAGCCCGCCAGGGCGAAAGATGTTAGCCCATGGCGTGAGCCATGGGAACAGGGGAAAGGAATCAGCCCCGGAACGGGGCGAAA
>Ga0182030_10003271_pt1 | contig 34587 bp, 37 predicted proteins | sample 812S3MmetaG_FD_121299 | JGI IMG/M metagenome (GOLD analysis project Ga0182030, IMG submission 121299) | Permafrost microbial communities from Stordalen Mire, Sweden - 812S3M metaG (Illumina Assembly) | ecosystem: Environmental > Terrestrial > Soil > Wetlands > Permafrost | place: Sweden...
ACCGGCAATCGTTGGCACAGAAACATTGGCAATCGTGATATCCAATATTTCCATAAAAGTTGACATTGAAGCGGCGATGGTCAGCAACCCCAACGCTAACCCGTGCAATGGCGCGGGCACGGCAGGGACTGGGGAAGTTTGGGTAGAGTTGGTTGCCGCGCTCACTTCAGATTGGCTTCGATAATAGCGTCAATGCGGGCACGGGCCAATTTGTCCGCAGGCGATTCAAAACTATAAATAGTGGCCTCTTTCAGCGTACCCAGCGGATTGCCATTTTGATCATGCAAATCAACTTCGGCTTGAATCGATAAACCTATCCGCAACGGATGCGCAGCCAGTTGCGCGGCATCCAAAGCGATCCGCACAGGAACGCGCTGCACCACCTTGATCCAATTTCCGGTCGCATTCTGCGCGGGTAACAATGCAAAAGCTCCGCCTGTACCGGCCCCCATTCCAACTACCTTACCGGTATATTTCACCGCGCTTCCGTAAAGATCTGAAGTCAGTGTGACCGGTTGCCCGACACGCATATTTCTAAGTTGACCTTCTTTAAAATTTGCATCCACCCAGAGTTGATCCAGCGGAATCACTGCCATCAACGGCGCCCCCGGACTCACGCGCTGACCCACTTGAACGCTGCGCTTGGCAATCTGACCGCTTACCGGCGCCAATAGCGATGTGCGTTGCATCGCCAGCAACAGTTCACGCAGATGTGCGGATGCACGCTGCACCGTCGGATGCTTGCGCACACTGGTGCCATCGGTCAAAGCACGACCCGAAGACAACTGCTCGCGCGCGGCTTCAACTGCTGCACGTGCGGCATCAACTGTCGCCTCGGCATGGCGCAATTCTTCTTTTGAGATCGTGCCGGTTGATGCCAGCTTCCTGCGTTGTACGACATCGTCTTCGGCACGTGTCAGTTCAACCTGGCGTTGCAGCAAATTAGCATCGGATTGTTTATGCGAGGTGTAAAGTGTACGAACTTCCCGCACTGTTTGCGCAAGTTCTGCCTCTGCCTGTTCAACGGCAACTTTAGTATCGGAAGGATCAAGACTCACCAAGGTCTGGCCAGCTTGAACCAGATCGGTATCATCGGCATAAATTTTGGCTACAGTACCGACAATCTGCGGCGTTATTTGAACAACATTTCCCTGTACATAAGCGTTATCCGTCTCTTCGTAATAACGTGAAACCAGCAGCCAGTTCAATCCGAGGCCGCCTCCCAACAAGATAAAAATAGCGGCAATAATAAGCATGACACGGCGGCGTTTGCCGTTTGAAGCAGGCACAGCAGTTGTTTGTAGTTCACTCACAATAGATACTCGTTTTCTCAACGTGGGTTGTAAATATACAGTGGAATCAGAATTGCTGCATGACAACGCAGCAATACTAATATCCCCGGTAAATATACTTCAAATCTTTGCAAGATTTTACAGGTATAATTCTCCGCACAAGTGACGTAAAAACACACCGAACAGTTCTCCAGAATAGCCCCATGACCAATAATGACATTTCAGACGAGAAGACATTGCTCGATCAGGTTCTGGGTAGCCGGATAATCATTCCACCCCAGCCAACCATCCTTTTGGAAATTGAAAAACTAATCAACAAGCCAAACAATCAAATCACGGCCATCGGCAATTTGATCACTAAAGATGTCAGCCTCAGCGCTGCCATTTATAAACTTGTTAATTCGTCTTTTTACAACCTGTCGACCCCGATCACCAGCATACAAAAAGCGATCACCGTACTCGGAATAAATCAGGTCGCAAACCTGATCAAAGGGTTAATGTTACGCAAAGCCATCGGAGAAAATGAAGTTGCCTACGATAAATTTTGGGAACGCTCCAATGAGATTGCCATGCTATGTGCAATCATAGCGAAAAAGCAAATGTCCGCCTGCAATATCGCAGTAGATCAAGCCTATATGGCAGGATTATTTCATGAATGCGGCGTGCCTATCCTGATGCAGCGATTCCCGGAATATTGCGAAGCGTTTCGTCTGAATCATGGCAGCCATTGGCCGGATTTTCTTGAGGAAGATAAACGTTTCCATACCGATCACACTGTAGTGGGTTTTCTCGTAACAAGACATTGGAACTTGCCCGAATTTATATGCCAAGCCGTGCGTTTTCATCATGATCGACTCAATATAGATCATGCGGCGCTAACGATGGTATCGATTCTGCAAATGGCAAGACATCTGCAGAATAAACTTCACCGCATCAACGACCCGGAATGGCTCAAGACAGGCGGGTCTATCATGGATGAAATTGGCGTGGACAAAGAAGGTTTTGTTGAATTTATGGAAGACGTTCTGGAAACGTTCAACCAGGAACACGCGTAGCGTTATCCGGAGATTGGCGGCTCAGTGTCACCGCTTCCGACTGATGCGGCAAACTTAAATAATTTTTGGACTGCATCTCGATCAGGCGGCTGGCCGTGCGGGCAAACTCGGCATCATGCCCCTTATTGATATAAAGCTCATGCGGCAACACCGCCGCCGAAATGACCAGCTTGACCCGCTTATCGTAAAACACATCAACCAACCAGGTAAAGCGTTGAGCGGCTGCCGCATCGGCGGCTGTCATTCTGGGTATGCTCGAAACAAACACGGTATGAAACTGATTGGCGATCTCCAGATAGTCAGTCTGCGCACGCGGCCCGCCGCAGATATCCATAAAATCGAACCAGACAATTCCGTGCGATAATTTTTTCACCGGAATCATTCTTTCCATAATCTTGATTTGCCGCTCCTCCAGTTGCTCCACCGGACATAAACGATCAAACATGAGTTCCATGCGCGCATCTGTTGCAAAATCAGCGGGTACCATGAATAAAGATTCGCGCGTCATTTCACGCATACGATAGTCATTTCCTCCATCCACATTCAGCACTCTCAATTCACGCTTGAGCAATGCAATCGTGGGCAAAAATTTTTGCCGTTGCAAACCGTTGGGATACAAACCATCGGGCGGATAATTGGAAGTGGTTATCAGCACGACACCGCGTTCAAACATCGCTTCCAGCAAGCGCTGAAGAATCATTGCATCGGCAATGTCGCTCACATGAAACTCATCAAAACACAGCAGCCGGGTGGACTTTGCAATTTTGTCAGCCAATGCCAGCAGCGGGTCTTTTTCGCCGGCCAGCAATTTCATCTCCTGATGCACTTCCGCCATAAAATTATGGAAGTGAATACGGCGTTTGCGACGATACGGCACACAGTCGTAAAACACATCCATCAAAAAGCTCTTACCGCGCCCTACCCCGCCCCAGAAATACAAACCTTTCGGTACATTCGGGCTCAGCAAACTTCGCCCGAGAAAGTTATTGCGCTTAGTCTTGAAGACGATCAGTTGGTGCCACAATCCATCCAGCACATCAATCGCCGCCTCCTGAGCCGGATCATAAATAAATCCCGGTTTTTTTCGTGCGGCCTGATACCAGGCCTTGGGGCTCATGCTGCCATCGGAAGGGGGGGAAAAAGTGTGTTGGGACATGGGAAATAAAAATATTCAAAAGCCATCTAAGATAAAGCCATGGGTAAACACATTTAGGGCTCACACGGCTGCCGTTGTTTATGATGCTGTAAAGCTCTTTACCGCCTGAGCAGCCGTAACTATGTGTATACCCTAAAAGTGTTTAAGCACAAGCAAATCAGCATCTCCCGACACAACAAACTCAGCCTGCGCGGCCAGCGCACACGCCAGCACGTCATCATCATCGACATCGCGCGAAACCTGCTGCCCTAGCCGACGTGCCGTAACCGTGGTCGCCAGCTTTTGGAAGTTAACCAACATCTGTGCGGCAGTTAGCCCCGTATGCTGCACGTGCTTCGCCAGTTTTTTGCGCTGCAACACCTCGGCCAATTCATCTATCAGCACGCGACTGGTAAAGAGCTGGATTTCACGCCCCCCTGCCAGTTCGATCAGCCGACCCGGTGTGCCTTGCCACAGAAAGGCCGATACCAACACATTGGTATCAACCACCAGCCTCATGCTTGGGTATTATTCTTGCGAGCCCGGCGCACCGTGTTCACTTCCGATTGAAGTTCACTCATTGACAACGGCTTCCTGCCGCGCGCAGCTCCAGCCAGCAAACCTTGTGCGGCACGACGACGAATCGCGTCCTTGTGCAAGTCAGACAAAGCCGCAGGTGTCAATAATCCTGCTGCCTGCGCTTCACGCGCAAGCCGATCCGGCAGATTCAGTTTTAATTCCAATGTCGTCATAATCAATCACCTTTAGTGCTTTGAATTTGAAGTGTACTCATTTTACAATTTTTCTTAGCGATTCATTAAGCATTCGGTAGTTAAGCTGAAAATTGAGTTATGTCAATCAATTTCAGTTTCGTAGGGTGGGCACGTATTTGTGCCCACAGTTGATCCGAAACAGGTGGACATGAAAGTGTGGCTGGGAGCCATTGTTCAGCAGTGGCAACATGTAATGGAACCTGTAGACAATCAACTAATTGATCAAATTAAGAATACACGACACTACTACACACACCGCACGCACAAGCGAAGCCAAGACGCTGCAAGAGGGTTTCTTCTCATACAACATACTTACTTCCTGCAAGCTCTGTATTCGTTAGAGTTATTGCGTCTTCTTAGAATGCCAAGCGAACAAATTACTGCGCTTGTTGCCAACAACTACAACCTACGAGGAAAGTTAAACCGGCGGTGCTTTCCGGGCGCGTGACTTCCTTGAGAGTTTCTTTTCCGTCGGCAACAAGCTGGTGAGTTGCTGGTAGCGTTCAAACAGGAACTCCACCCGTTGAGCGTCGCTGGTGAAGGCTGCTTTGCGGTTGCAGGCATCCACGGCGCGGTCGAGGGCTTGGTGGGCTTTGACCAGTGCGGGCGGCATGGTGAGCGGATCGTAGAGATCGGCGAGCGAACTTTGCGGGAATTGTGCGCGGGCATCCAGCACGGCTTGAGCGGCGGCTTCTACGGTTGCGCGCTGTTTGTCCGTCGGTTCGTCAGGCCACGGGAAATTGTTGTACACGATGCCTGCCGAATAGCGGTAACGGCTTTCCAGTCGCCCGCAGGTGTAGCGCGCCCACGCCATGTGCATGATGGAAGTGAGGATACCGAAGTGGTAAAGGGTGGCGTTGGGAATGGCAAGGCAACTATCGGCGGCAATGTAATATTCATCGAAAAAGCCGCAAGGAATATAGGAGCGATTCTCGGATGAATGCCTTGGCACAAGAACGTAATGCGATGTTGGCTGGCGATTCTCTCCAAACAAAGTTGGGAATGCCGCTAGCTCGCGCGTAGTCGGACGATCACTGGCTTCGCGCAGTTGCTTTACCGCTTGCACGCGCCGCGCAATTTCCGTTAGTTGCCTCAGTTCATGCGGAGCGATGTCAACCAACCATAAACACCAGCGAGGTACGCTGTTGAGAAACTCTTTCGCACTCATGAATGGGCGGATATATATTTCTGCGTTTGGTTCTTTTGTGAGCAACTCTTGTCTTTCTGCATCGGTCAGCATAAAGTTGCCCACCATCATTTGGCATACTGCCAAACACGATTTCAGGAACTGGCGAAATAGGCTGGCGTCAATTAGCCAAGCTCACGTCGGGAGCGTCCACCAGATAGGGATTGATATTGCGTACGGCAACAGCATGTGGTTCGCCACGAATATCTTCATATTCGTAAATGTTTTTTTTCTCCACGTTGAATGCGCCAAAGCCGATGATGACGCAATGCACCGCCGCCATGCCGCTCGCTTCGTTACTCCACTGGAAAGTTCGGTGGGCGAAATGAATATGTATGCCTTGATTTAGCAACCAACCCCACAATATGACGACCTCTCGGTCGAGTTAACAATCCAAATTAATTTTAACTCGCCCCGCGCTTGGCAAAATCTTTAAGCCTGAAACCGAGCGCGAACAAAACCGCAAAATACACCGCCACCCCCACTAGCACCAGCCAGGTCAAATGAATGATGCGCGTCCAGCCGTGGCTGGTAAGCCATTGCTGTTCGTTGCCCATGCCCAACCATAACGTCAATCCCAATGCCAGCAATGCGATGCAGAGTTTAATTATGAATTTGCTCCAGCCCGGTTCGGGTTGGTAGATGTTGCGCTTGCGCAGAAAGTAAAACAGGACAGCGGAGTTGAAACAGGCACCAAGCCCGATGGCAAGGGCGAGTCCGGCATGGTGCAGGTGCATCCCAAAAACAAACAGCAGATTCATCAATTGCGTGGCAAACAAAGTAGCGAGGCCGATCTTGACCGGGGTTCTGATGTCTTGGCGCGCATAGAAGCCGGGCGCAAGCACTTTCACCGCGATCAATCCGATAAGGCCGACGCTGTAGCCGATCAGCGCGTAACTCGTGTTTAACACATCGGCGGCGACAAACGCGCCGCGCTCAAAAAAGGTCGCCAGCAACGGCACGGCAAGCAGCCCCAGTGCCAGCGCAGCAGGCAGAGTGAGCATGAAGACAAGGCGCAACCCCCAATCCAGCAATTTTGAATATTCCTCGGTGCTGTTGTCAGCATGGTGCTTTGAAAGCGAAGGCAACAGAATAGTGCCGAGTGCAGCCCCCAGCAGACCCGATGGGAATTCCATCAGCCTATCCGCGTAATACAGCCAGGAAACACTGCCCGCCACCAGAAACGAAGCGATGATAGTGTTGATGATAAGGCTGATCTGCGCGATGGAGACGCCAAACATGGCCGGCCCCATTTGTTTGATGACACGCCAGACACCGGCATCCCTCAGGTTCAGGCGCCATTTCGGCAGCATGTCTATCTTCTTCAGAAACGGAATTTGAAACGCGAGCTGCACAATTCCGGCGATAAAAACAGCCCAACCCATCGCCAGGATGGGGGGATTGCAATACGGGGCCAACCATAGCGCCGCTGCAATAAAACAAAGATTGAGCAGAATGGGCGCGAAGGCCGGCACCCAAAATTTGTTGTAGGTATTGAGTATGCTCGCCGCCACCGCGACCAGCGAGATAAAGAAAATATAAGGGGAAGTAATGCGCAGTAGTTGCACCGTGAGCGCGAATTTTTCCGGTTCTTTCACAAAGCCGGGCGCGTTGATATAAACAAGAATAGGCGCGGCAACAATGCCTATAAGTGTGACGACAAAGAGAATAATCGCCAGCAGCGTTACCACATGATCCACCAGCAATTTAGTTTCTTCGTGCCCTTTGCGATTTTTGTATTCGCCAAAGATTGGTACAAATGCCTGTGAGAATGCACCTTCCGCAAACATGCGACGAAGCAAATTAGGGAGTTTAAATGCGACAAAAAAAGCATCCGATGCCATACCTGCACCAAAGATGCGCGCGATCAAAACATCGCGCGCAAAAGCCAGAATGCGTGAAATCAAAGTCAGGCTGCTGACTGCGGCAAGTGCTTTAAGTAAGTTCATAAAGATTTAACAATTAATACGTTCCATAGCCATGCACATGGAAGCTTCATTTCATTTGCTAATCATAAAAAGGGGAGCCACAACTTGCTAATAGTATCATCACTTATGAAACCAAAAACATTGAAGTCACACCCGGTGATTCCTCCGCCCCAAAATCTGGTAAACGGTTTTCTTGGTATTTTTATGGGTAGACGCGTGGAAAGCTGTCAATAATTGACAGGACAAATTATACTTCGGCTTCAGTGATCTTGAATCGGGATGCCTGCGAAGAATTTGTATTTCTAACTGCTTTGATACCCAGTTTAGTCGCATTCGTTTTTTTTAATTAATTTAATAAACGTGAAGGATAAGGATAACGAACATGACTGTCTCAGAAATATTACCCGCATCGACATTACCTTCAGATGTTGCCCAAGATATTTCGCTAATTCAAGAGCAGTACCCAAGAATAAGCGAAAGAATTACCCATTTGTGGGGTTCCTCCGAACTTGAAGTTTTTCTCGATTCGATTTTGTTCGACGAACGGGGTGACCGTCATGGATTTCCAGCGTCAGTTGCTTCCGCATTGTTGAGAATTCACAAAAACAACATCAACTAAATTTTGCCAAACCGGCTGGCGTTGGGCGCCAATTCTGGGTTTTCTACCCGCTTTTACGCTCAAACTTACATTGAGGTTGCAAAATCCCGCCACTCTTTCTATAATGCGCGACTTTTAACGCAAGACGAATTCTCAAGGAGCCAGCATGGCAAATAGCGCACAAGCCAGAAAGCGTGCAAGACAATCAGTTAAACAACGTGAGCATAATACCAGCTTGCGCTCAGAATTGCGTACTGCAATCAAGAAGGTAGCAAAGGCAATCGAGGCTGGAGACAAAGCTGCAGCACAAGCCGTATTTAACGAGTCAACCAGCGTAGTTGACTCCATTGCCGACAAAAAAATCGTGCACAAAAATAAAGCTGCCCGCCATAAGAGTCGCTTGTCCGCCGCTATCAAGGCGATGGCCTGATTTATTGCAGACGATAATACTGCGACAAAAAGGCCGACGAAGCAGTCGGCCTTTTTCGTTTGTGCTTTAAACATTTCAGAGCTGTAACAAAGGGAAAGCTTGCTATGTCACATTTGATGAACACCTATAATCGTCAACCCGTCACCTTTACCCACGGGGAAGGCGCTTGGCTTTGGGACACCGATGGCAAGCGTTATTTGGATGCTCTCTCCGGTATTGCGGTGAACACACTGGGGCATGCCCACCCGAAATTTACCGCCGCACTTACCGCGCAGATCGGCAAGTTAATTCACACCTCCAACGTTTACCAAGTGCGCGAGCAAGAGTTGCTTGCCGATAAATTGTGCGAACTCTCAAAATTGCAGGAAGTATTCCTGTGCAACTCCGGCTGCGAGGCCAATGAAGCGGCTATCAAATTGGCGCGTATGTACGGCAATCAGCGCGGCATCGACACTCCCACCATTATCGTGATGGAAAAAGCTTTCCACGGCCGCACTCTGGCAACACTTTCAGCTACCGGTAATCGCAAAGTGCAAGCTGGCTTTGAACCGCTGGTAAAAGGCTTTGTGCGTGTACCTTACAACGATCTGGAAGCAATCCGCACCGTTGCCTCGCACACACCCAATATCGTCGCCGTACTGGTTGAGCCGATTCAGGGTGAAGGTGGCATTCGCACGCTGGATATCGACTATCTGCATGGCTTGCGCAAGATTTGCGACGAGCACGAGTGGTTGCTGATGTTGGACGAAGTTCAATGCGGCATGGGCAGAACTGGCAAGTGGTTCGCGTTTCAATACACCGACATCCTGCCTGACGTAATGACTCTGGCCAAAGGTCTGGGTTCCGGCGTGCCAATTGGCGCATGTCTGGCGGCTGGCAAAGCGGCTGGCACCTTCAAACCGGGCAATCACGGTTCGACTTTCGGCGGCAATCCGCTGGCAAGTACAGCCGCGTTGACCACGCTGAACATCATGGAACAGGATAAACTGCTCGATCATGCCGCCACGCTGGGAGCATGGATCAAGCAACAACTCCAAGCGCGTCTAAGCGGAGTCAAAGGCATAGTCGCTATTCGGGGCCAGGGCTTGATATTAGGCATCGAGCTCGACAAACCCTGCGCGGAGATCGTCGCCAAGGCTTTGGCGATTGGTCTGTTGATAAACGTGACCGCAGATAACGTGATCCGCTTGTTACCGCCGCTCATTTTTTCGCAAGAAGAAGCGCAACAGTTGCTGGATACGCTGTGCCCGCTGATCACGGAATTTCTTGCCCAGGAGTAAATATGGGCAGCCATCCTCTCAAACATTTTCTGCAATTTAAAGACCTGAGCCGGGATGAGCTCGAATACCTGTTCGAGCGCACTCGCGTTATCAAGAAAAAATTTAAATCATACGAAAAATACTGGCCGCTGGAAGACCGCACACTGGTGATGATCTTCGAAAAAGCCAGTACGCGCACGCGCTTGTCGTTTGAAGCGGGCATGCATCAACTCGGCGGTTCGGCCATCTACCTGAACACGCGCGATTCGCAATTGGGACGTGGCGAACCCGTTGAAGATGCGGGGCAAGTCATTTCGCGCATGAGCGACATTGTGATGATTAGAACTTTTGAACAAGACATCATCGAGCGTTTTGCCCGCAACTCACGCGTGCCGGTAATCAATGGTCTCACCAATGAATATCACCCTTGCCAGGTATTAGCCGACATCTACACCTACGTTGAACATCGCGGCTCGATCACGGGCAAAACCGTGGCTTGGATCGGTGATTCCAACAATATGTGCAACACCTGGCTGCAGGCTGCCGAAATATTGGACTTCAACGTGCATGTCTCCACGCCTCCCGGTTATGAAGTTGAACCGGAGCGTGCCGGATTGTTTGGCGAGGACAATTACGAAGAATTCACCGACCCCATGCAAGCCGCACTCGGGGCTGATCTGGTATCCACCGATGTATGGACATCAATGGGTTTTGAAGCAGAAAATGACGAGCGTATAAAGGACTTCGCCGATTGGCAAGTTGATGGCGACATGATGCGCGTGGCTGCAAAAGATGCGATCTTCCTGCATTGCCTTCCCGCACATCGGGGAGAAGAAGTCTCTGCAGAAGTCATCGACGGCCCTCAATCTGTAGTTTGGGATGAGGCCGAAAATCGTTTGCATGTCCAGAAAGCACTGATGGAATATTTGCTCTTGGGCAAACTGGATTGATAAAGCACGTTTTGCCAAATAGATTAGCAGCAAACGCGGCTTGAAATAATTATTTACAATCGGTGGCATATCGCCACCCCACGATGGAGAAATACAAAAGAATGAGCGAAATCAAAAAAGTCGTCCTGGCCTATTCCGGCGGTCTGGATACCTCAGTCATCCTCAAGTGGCTGCAAGACACTTATCAATGTGAAGTAGTCACTTTTACCGCCGATTTGGGTCAGGGTGAAGAACTGGAACCGGCACGTCAAAAAGCGCTGAAATTCGGCATCAAACCCGAGAATATTTTTATTGACGACCTGCGCGAAGAATTCGTGCGTGACTTTGTATTTCCGATGTTTCGTGCCAACACTGTTTACGAAGGCGAATACCTTCTCGGCACCTCCATTGCTCGTCCGCTCATTGCCAAGCGTTTGATCGACATCGTCAACAAAACCGGCGCACAGGCTATCGCTCACGGCGCAACCGGCAAGGGCAACGACCAGGTACGTTTCGAGCTCGGCGCCTATGCGCTGAAACCCGGCATCAAAGTGATCGCACCGTGGCGCGAATGGGATTTGTTGTCGCGCGAGAAATTGCTGGATTATGCTGAAAAGCACGGCATCCCGATCGATATGAAACACAAAAATGGCGGCTCGCCCTATTCCATGGACGCGAACCTGCTGCACATCAGCTTTGAAGGTCGCCATCTGGAAAATCCCGCTGCCGAAGCGGAAGAAAGCATGTGGCGCTGGACAGTGTCACCGGAAAAAGCACCGGATGCTGCCGAGTATCTCGACATCGAATTCAAGAACGGCGATATTGTTGCCCTCAATGGCACAGCATTGTCGCCCGCATCTGTGCTAACCAAACTGAACGAATTGGGCGGCAAACACGGCATCGGTCGCCTCGACCTGGTGGAAAATCGCTATGTCGGCATGAAGTCTCGCGGTTGTTATGAAACCCCCGGCGGCACCATTATTCTCAAGGCGCACCGTGCTATCGAGTCCATCACTCTGGATCGCGAAGTCGCGCATCTGAAAGATGATCTGATGCCGCGTTATGCCAGCATCATTTACAACGGCTACTGGTGGAGCCCTGAACGCAAAGCGCTGCAAACTCTGATTGACCAAACCCAAAGCACGGTGAACGGCTGGGTGCGCGTCAAACTCTATAAAGGGAATGTCATTGTAGTCGGGCGCGATTCCAAGACTGACTCACTTTTTGATCCGACGATTGCCACGTTTGAAGATGACAAAGGCGCGTACGACCAAAAAGATGCCGGCGGCTTTATTAAGCTGAATGCGCTGCGCTTGCGCATTGCTGCGAATTTGCGCAACAAAAAATGATTGATCCTTCCCCTTTTCAGGGGGAAGGCTACACCCGCAAGGGGTAGGCCGTGGTTTTAAGGGGCATACGCCCCAACAACACACGCTCGGATGGGGGTTAAAGCAGTAATATGTTCACGTTTCTACCCCCCTCCCTACCCCTCCCCCTGCAAGGGGGAGGGAATTTAAATTAGGAGTCATCATGCTTCACGAACTAAGCGGTGACATTTTATTAAGCAAGGCAAAGGCAATCGTGCAGGGCGTTGCGCCAAATGATGATTTTCATCAAGGCCTCGCGTTGCAACTGCGCGAGCGCATGCCTGCCATGTACAAAGATTTTCGCCACTATTGCCAAACCAAGCACCCGAAATCCGGCGAGTTGTGGACGTGGATGAGTGCCGATGGCCGCTTTCTCGTCAGCCTCTTCACGCAAGATGCGGCGTATGCTCATGGCAGTAAACCCGGCCATGCCACCGTCAGCCATGTGAATCACTCATTGCACGCTCTGCGCAATTTTGCACTTAAAGAAAAAGTCGGTAGTCTTGCACTGCCTCGTTTGGCTTGCGGCGTGGGTGGCCTAGATTGGAATGAGATAAAACCGCTAATCGAAAAGCATCTTGGCGACCTCAACATACCGGTTTACGTCTATACCAACTATCAAAAAGGCGTCAAAGCCAATGAACCAACAAAGTAAGAATTAATTAATCGCGCAAAAGAAAGGTCAGCATGTCAGATAGAATCGATAACGTCAGCGTCGGAAAAAAAGCCAATGTATTTTTCGACGGAAAATGTGTCTCGCACTCTGTATTTTTTCCGGATGGCTCACGCAAAACCGTGGGGGTAATATTGCCCAACAGTCAGCTCACCTTCAATGTTGATGCGCCTGAACTCATGGAAATCAGTGGCGGGACAAGCCAAGTCAAGATCGCCGGAGAATCCGCTTTCAAAACATACGCCGAAGGCAGCAGTTTTAAAGTTGCCGCAAAGAGCAGCTTTGAAATCCATACCGGTGCAGAGGCAGCACATTACGTTTGCAGTTTTGGCTAAGTCAGTACAAGGGAGGGCAACATGCCATCATTCGACATCGTTTCTGAAGTAGATAAAACCGAAGTTAAAAACGCACTGGAACAAACCAACAAAGAAGTCAGCACACGCTTCGACTTCAAAGGCTCGGATGCACGCGTTGAACAAACGGAACTAAAGCTTACGGTATGGGCTGACAATGAATTTCAGCTTGATCAGGTACAAGACATTCTGAATACCAAGCTGGGCAAGCGCGGTGTGGACATCAAATGCATGGAGATCAGCGATAAAATCGAAAAAGTCAGCGGCAACAAGGTTAAGCGCGGTTGCGAAGTAAAGACCGGCGTGGAAATCGAACTGGCAAAAAAGATCGTCAAGCACCTCAAAGATAGCAAGTTAAAAGTTCAGGCCAGCATCCAAGGTGACACTGTGCGCGTTACCGGAAAAAACCGCGATGATTTGCAAGACGCTATCGCGTTCGTTAAAAAAACGATCACCGACTTCCCCTTGCAATATCAAAATTTCCGCGACTAAGGTACCCACATAAACAATGAACACCAAATCGAGAATAAATATTTTTTCTATCTATTGCATAGCACTGTGTATGCTGGTTGCAATACGTCCATCCTATGCAAATGATACGGTCGGCTTTGGGACGATCATCGTCGATGATATAAAGTACGAGGCAACCGCACCTTCGCGCTGGGATAATCAGGATTGGAAAGAATTAGCTTGGGCGGGTGTAGCCGTCGCAGGTACCGCAGTCTTGGTGGATAGGCCAATGCGCGATTTTATGCGCAAACAAACTCCCGGCAACACCTTCCTGAATGATGTACAGAACTTTGGACAGAGCTATGCCTTCGGCATCATGGGCGGATTTTATGTAGTCGGACTCGTTGCGGGTAATGAAAAAACAACTCAAGTTGGCGAAGATCTTATCTCGGCAAGTTTGATTTCGGCGACGATTAATCAGACACTTAAAGTTTCAGTAAATCGCTATCGTCCGCGCGACAACAAATATACAGATGACTACCAAGGTTACACAGGGCTTAACAACAATAGTTCATTCCCTTCCGGCCACACAACAGAAGCGTTCACACTGGCGTCGGTGTTCGCGTCCAGCTATGATGAGCCTTGGGTGGCGTACACAGCCTACTCCGTTGCCGGAATGGTGGGCGTTGCGCGTATGTATCTCGATGCGCACTGGGCCTCTGACGTGGTTGCCTCCGCCTTCATTGGCACATGGGTCGGGAAAGGCATCGTCAGCCACAATAAAGAATTGCGCGGTAACAAAAAAAATACTTTGTCTATCGTTCCTGATGTGGCACCCGGCTACACCGGTGTGCGTGTTGACGCCAAATTCTAATTCGGACAATATAAACTTATTCATGCCCAAAGTTCTAGTTCCACTCGCGCAAGGTTGTGAAGAGATCGAAGCCGTCACAGTGATAGACATACTGCGCCGAGCCGATATCGAAGTTATCTCGGCAGGGCTGGATGCTCAACCAGTACGCGCAAGCCGTGGGGTGGTGCTGCTGCCGGACACAACGCTGGAAGAGGCATTGCTACAAGAATTTGACATGATCGTGCTCCCCGGAGGACAACCGGGCACCAACAATCTCAACGCAGACGCACGCGTCATCAATTTGCTCAAACGTATGTCCGCGCAAGGAAAGTATGTCACCGCCATCTGCGCAGCTCCGTCTGTACTTGCGCACGCAGGCTTGCTGGATGGCAAAAAGGCAACCAGTTTCCCGGGATCTCTTAATTCATTTGCCAGCGTAAACCAACAACCCGCAGCCGTTGTTTGCGATGGCAAACTCATCACCTCGCGCGGCCCCGGCACTGCAATAGACTTTGCACTAACATTGGTTGAACTTCTGGCCGGAAAAGCAAAGCGTAACGAAGTCGAAGCAGGCTTGGTGCGTGCGTGACCGCAATTTTAAAAAGACTTCCACCTTCAATCATCGCGCTCTTGCTGCAATTGGCAGCGTTTTCTCTCGTAGTAATATCGGCGCAACTTTTCGCTTTACATCTTCCACCCATTGTCTTCGCACTGCTTTGCGGAGCAACTGCCGCCGCAATCAGCAAAATCGCCGGTTTGGCGCGCTGGTGGCTGATCATTCAATTCATCTTTGCCCCCGCCTTGGTGCTAGGGTTGACACTCGACATTCCGCCCGTTGTTTTCCTCATTGCTTTTATACTCATGCTAGTGGTTTATTGGAGCACTTTTCGCACGCAAGTGCCGCTCTACCTTTCCAGCAATAAAGTTTGGCAAGCACTGGAAACCAAATTACCTGATGCACAACCTTTTACCTTTATCGATCTGGGTTCCGGCATCGGCGGCGTATTAACACATCTCGCGCAGACTCATCCGCTTGGGCGCTACCATGGCGTTGAAGCCGCGCCCCTGCCCTTCCTGTGGAGCTGGTTGCGTATCAAGTTTGGAAAACATAAACAATGCTCCGTAAATTGGGGCAGCTTGTGGAATAGTGATCTGTCAAAATACGATGTCGTCTTCGCCTATCTTTCGCCGGTTCCCATGGATGCGCTCTGGCGCAAAGCAAAGCAGGAAATGCGGCCGGGCAGCGTGTTCATCAGCAACACCTTTGCGGTACAAGATCATCCACCGAATGAAACTGTCTGCGTGGATGATTTGCATCATTCGACACTTTATCTTTGGCGAATGTAAAATCAGGCATCCGTAGTTTGTAGTTGATGATAAACTTTTGAAAAAATTCACCCGGCAGACAAATCGTATTTCGTGGTTGATTGAGATTTTGGTTAACGTTTCAAAACGACCTAATCCAGTTCCTCAAGGTGGAATATCTGAGCGGCAGCTTTACTTAAACTAATCTGCCCACTGGCAATTACTGGAAAGAAGCTTTGTTTTTATCCCACCAGTTTTGGATTTCGACTTCTTGATAAAATTTGAATGGGTGTTTTTGATTAGTTAAAGTGTTGAACCATTTTACTGCCGCATAAAGAACAGTAAGACTTGAATCGCCCTTTATCATCTCAACCAACATTGGTAAAACACTGTTGATATTTTTTGGATGTTCGTTCAAAAACTTATCCAACGACATTTGGCGAATTACGGGATTCTTAATAGCCATAATATCCGCGATTGAACCATGCTCGACTACATTCAAATCTGGGTTAGCAAATTCCATTTTGTCAGCTTCGCTATCTTCGATAATTTTATCTGTTACAAATTCAGCGATTTTGCGAAGATCAGGATTTTTAGATTCTGGCGCGTTTCCAAGTTTAATTTGTTGTAAGTAGTCAAAAGCTTGGCGGTCGTCTGCAAGAGCCCGATTTGTTAGTGTTTCGATGTTAATTATTGGTTCTATGTCCTTAATAACAATGTCTTTTACTTTTTCAGTTGAGGCACTTCTCATTAGTTGCTTTAAATTTTCACTACTGAACTCGGTATTTAATCTGCCTTCTACTTCTTTGTGTACATTATTCAGGGAATCCTTCACTTTGGTCTGTGCTGCGAGAGCTTCATCTTTAGCAAATGACACATCAACTCGAAGTTCTTCCATTGCTTTTTTATCACGTGCAAGTTCAGCTCCGACTTCGAGTCTCATTTCTTGGCGATGTTCTATCATATCGGCACGCATTTCAGTACGCATATCACTTACCGATTTATAACCAAAAACGGCTGCAAATACGGCAATAATTGATAGAAGACTACCGGTAACAGCAAACAGTGTCTTGTAAAGTTCGTGGGTTTTCTTGTTTTGTTCTTGAGCAAACTCTAAGTATTTATCGCGTCGATCAATCTCATCACGCACTATGTTTCCAATAGCCGCAGCATCAATGGGTATGGGTGTTAGAGTTTTATCTGTATCTAATGCCATGAGCCGCTCCAAGTTTCAGTAGATCGAATGCATAATAGTACGGGCGGGCGCAAATGTCTCCATCTGGCACAAATGCGACACCCATAATCTTGCCAAATCAGCACGAATGCAAATTTTCACTCAAAACAATTTTAACCAAAATCAACCACAGATTACGAACACCCAACTAAAGTTAACGCTTTAATTTTTTGTATTCACCGTTCATCTCGACTTTAAATACGCAGTTTTTTCAACTCATTTTAATTATGGAATTCGTTGCAAGTGGAACTATGAGCATAATACATAAACAAAATCAATTAATTACAATATGCGCATCAGCCCCCTTCCCAACAGCGAATTTTTTAGTTACGATGCGCACTAAATCTGAAACACTTCCATGCGGCTGGGCCGTATCTACCCCGAATAATTAAAACCAAGCGAGAAACAAATATGAGCGAACACATCCGTTATGTAACCGATGACACTTTTACCGCAGAGGTGCTGCAATCCCCGTTGCCTACTCTGGTCGATTATTGGGCTGAATGGTGCGGCCCCTGTCGCATGATCGCCCCGATCCTCGAAGAAGTTGCCAAGGAATATGATGGGCGTATCAACGTCACTAAACTCAATGTGGACGAGAACCAGCAAACACCGCAAAAATACGGTGTACGCGGCATTCCGACATTGATGCTGTTCAAAAACGGCAACATCGAAGCGACCAAAGTTGGCGCGTTGTCCAAATCCCAACTCACTGCATTTATTGACAGCCACATCTGAACCCATTAACCTCGCGCCTGCAACTGTCCGAATACGTCCTCGGCTCCATAAAAAAATCATAACAGACATCCAAGACAAGTTAGTCGCGCGGGGCGTTCCCGCATAACTTTTCACTTTCCCGGCAAAATCCTCTTAACCTCCGCTCACCCCATCTATATGCATTTATCAGACCTGAAGACCAAACACATTACCGAACTGGTGGAAATGGCCACCGCCAATCAAATCGACAACGCCAACCGAATGCGCAAGCAAGACTTGATCTTTGCCCTGCTCAAGAATCAAGCAAAAAAAGGCGAGAGCATTTTCGGTGAAGGAACATTGGAAGTGCTGCCGGATGGTTTTGGCTTTCTGCGATCGCCAGACACTTCGTACCTCGCGGGCCCGGACGACATCTACGTCAGCCCAAGCCAGGTAAGACGCTTTAATCTGCACACGGGTGATTCGATTGAAGGTGAGATCCGCACCCCTAAAGAGGGCGAGCGTTATGTGGCTTTGGTCAAAGTTGACAAAGTAAACGGTGATGCCCCCGAAAACGCCAAGAACAAAATCCTGTTTGAAAACCTGACTCCGCTTTTCCCCACCCAGCAAATTACGCTGGAACGCGACATCCGTGCCGAGGAAAATATCACGGGACGCATCATCGATATTGTTGCGCCTATCGGTAAGGGACAACGCGGATTGCTAGTCGCCTCGCCCAAATCGGGCAAGACCGTGATGCTGCAACACATTGCCCACTCTATTGCTTCAAATAATCCCGATGCGACTTTGATTGTGTTGCTGATCGACGAACGCCCGGAAGAAGTAACCGAAATGAGCCGTTCCGTGCGCGGTGAGGTCGTTGCCTCTACCTTCGACGAACCGGCCACCCGCCATGTGCAAGTTGCCGAAATGGTGCTGGAAAAAGCCAAGCGTCTGGTCGAGCACAAAAAAGATGTGATCATCCTGCTGGATTCCATCACCCGTTTGGCGCGCGCATACAACACCGTTATCCCGTCTTCCGGCAAAGTGTTGACCGGTGGTGTCGATGCGAATGCCCTGCAACGCCCAAAACGCTTCTTCGGCGCGGCACGTAACATCGAAGAAGGCGGCTCGCTCACCATCATCGCCACCGCACTGGTCGATACCGGTTCGCGTATGGATGACGTGATCTACGAAGAATTTAAAGGCACCGGCAACATGGAAATCCATCTGGATCGCCGTATGGCCGAAAAGCGCATTTATCCGGCCATCAACGTCAATCGTTCCGGCACGCGCAAAGAAGAGTTGCTGATCAAGCAAGACCTGCTGCAACGCATCTGGGTGTTGCGTAAACTGCTTTACCCAATGGACGAACTGGAAGCGATGGAATTCTTGCTGGACAAAGTAAAGGCGACCAAGAACAACGCCGAATTCTTTGAATCCATGCGCCGTTAATCTAAAACATTTCGCCGGGATGGATTAATCAATTGGCTGCTGATCGGATAACCGTAAAACTGTTCAGCACTGAGTTTTGCCATTTATGCGAGAAGGCAGAAGAGATCGTTCTTAATACAGGAATCGAGCCTGTAATCATAGAGATAGTTGATGATGACAACTTGTATTCGGCCTACGGCATGCGCATCCCGGTGCTGAAGCGTATGGACAATGGTGCAGAGCTTGATTGGCCATTTGATGTGGCTTCTGTTTCCAGTTTTATTGCCTAAACAGAGATTCGCTGCCGCGCTCCTCTTGGCGCCAAGTTATTGAAAAAACAGTTTTGACGATTAGCCATGTTTATGTATAATGCGCGGCTCTGTAAAACCGCATTCAAGCGAGGACGTTATGTACGCAGTAATTAAAACCGGTGGTAAGCAATATCGCGTTATCCAAGGTGAAACATTAAAGATTGAAACCGTTGCCGGCGATGTCGGCGGCGCAATTGTGCTGGATCAAGTGCTGTTGGTTGGCAATGGCGACAAGTTGTCCGTCGGCAAACCACTGCTGAGCGGTGCTTCCGTTAAAGCAACTATTGTTGCCCATGGTCGTCACGACAAGGTAAGCATCTTCAAGATGCGCCGTCGTAAGCACTATCAAAAGCATCAGGGGCATCGTCAAAACTACACCGAAATCCGCATCGACGGTATCTCGGCTTAATTCTGAAGGAGTAACACCATGGCATCAAAAAAAGGCGGCGGTAGTACCAGTAACGGACGCGACTCACACTCAAAACGGCTTGGCGTAAAAAGCTACGGCGGTGAATTGATCAGTGCAGGAAGCATCATTATTCGTCAACGTGGTACACAAGTTCACGCGGGGGATAACGTTGGCATGGGCAAAGATCACACTCTGTTTGCCAAGATCACCGGCAAGGTTGAGTTTGCGATCAAAGGCGCTTTGAAGCGCAAGACTGTAAGCATCGTTCCAGCCTAAGCACAGAAATCTACGACAAGCCCTATCAGTCGATAGGGCTTTTTGTTTTAACAGGCTCTTGAAAAAACTGCTACGCCCGACATAACGGCGCTGCCCGGAAATCCACCCATGAAATTCATCGACGAATCTAAAATCGAAGTTATAGCAGGCGACGGCGGCAACGGCGCAGCCAGCTTTCGTCGTGAAAAATACATCGCCAAAGGTGGCCCTGACGGCGGTGACGGCGGCTGGGGGGGCAGCGTGTATGCCGTTGCCGACCGCAATATCAACACGCTGGTTGACTATCGGTTTGCCAAACACCATCGCGCCAAGAACGGTGAATCCGGTCGCGGTGCGGATTGTTACGGCAAAGGTGCTGACGATGTCATTCTGCGTATGCCCGTCGGCACGGTCGTTACCGACATCAATACCGGTGAGCAGATCGCCGACCTGGCGCACGATGCGCAAAAGGTATTACTTGCCCAAGGCGGCAAAGGCGGTTTGGGAAATCTTCATTTTAAATCCAGCACCAACCGCACCCCCAGACAATGCACGCCCGGCGAAGAAGGCGAACGCCGCGAATTGCAACTCGAATTAAAAGTGCTGGCCGATGTTGGCCTGCTTGGCATGCCCAATGCGGGCAAGTCGACATTTATCCGCGCGGTTTCTGCTGCGCGTCCCAAGGTTGCCGATTATCCGTTTACTACCTTACACCCGAACTTGGGCGTGGTGCGTGTTGATACGGAAAAAAGTTTTGTCATTGCCGACATTCCCGGCCTGATCGAAGGCGCAGCCGAAGGTGCAGGCTTGGGACACCAATTTCTGCGCCATCTGGCACGCACCCGCTTGTTATTACACCTGGTCGATATTGCACCGATGCACGAAGGCGTCGACCCTGTGCATGAAGCACATGCCATCCTGAACGAATTAAAAAAATACGACGAAGCACTTTACCAAAAGCCGCGCTGGCTGGTATTGAACAAACTCGATTTACTACAAGATCGTGATGAGAAGATTGCTGCCTTCCTCAAGGAATTTGGCGAAGATACCCGCCACTTTGCCATCTCGGCCATCAACGGCGAAGGATGCAAAGAATTAACTTACGCGATCATGGAATATTTGACGCAAATCGCCGAGCAAGAACGCGAAGCGATAGCCAATAGCGCACAAGAAACCGAGATTGTTATTCACGGGCAATGATTCCCCCAATGAAAACCGTTCTTCTCCAATCCAAACGCATCGTTGTCAAAGTCGGTAGCAGCCTGGTGACCAACCAAGGCGAAGGTTTGGATATCGCCGCCATCAGTAACTGGGCACAACAGATTGCCACCTTGCGCAGCCGTGGCTGCGAGGTCGTGCTGGTTTCATCCGGGGCGATTGCCGAAGGCATGCAGCGCCTGGGGTGGAAGCAACGCCCCAGCGCAGTACACGAGCTTCAGGCCGCTGCCGCAGTGGGTCAGATGGGCTTAGTTCAGGTCTATGAAAGCAGTTTCAGCAAACACGGTCTGCGTGCCGCGCAAGTGCTGCTCACCCATGCCGATCTGACAGATCGTGAACGCTATTTAAATGCGCGCTCGACCCTGCGCACCCTGCTCACTCTCGGCGTCATTCCCATCATCAACGAGAATGACACAGTCGTCACCGACGAAATCAAGTTCGGAGATAACGACACACTCGGCGCATTGGTCACCAACCTGATCGAAGCCGATGCACTAATCATCCTCACCGACCAAATCGGCCTGTTCAATGCCGACCCGCGCAAAGACAGCAACGCCAAACTCATCAGTGCAGCGCAAGCAGGCGACGACAAACTAGAGGCAATGGCAGGTGGTGCGGGTAGTCATATTGGTCGCGGCGGCATGATCACCAAAGTACTCGCCGCCAAACGTGCGGCGCGCAGCGGCGCACACACCGTCATTGCTTCCGGTCACGAACGCGACGTGCTGCCGCGCCTGTTGCAAGGCGAATCTATCGGCACCCTGCTCACCGCCAGCGCAATGTCACTGGATGCCCGTAAACAATGGCTCGCGGATCATTTACAAGTCAGCGGAAAAATCAAACTGGATGCAGGCGCTGTACGTGCGTTGCGCAGCGAGGGGAAAAGCCTGCTACCTATCGGCGCAACCGACATCAGCGGCGAATTCCAACGCGGCGCCGTGGTCGCCATTCTGGACGAAAATGGTGCAGATATCGCACGCGGTCTAGTCAACTACAATGCCGACGAAGCCAGACGCATCGCACGCCACGCCAGCAGCGAGATAGAAACAATTTTGGGTTATGTGGATGAACCGGAGTTGATTCACAGAGACAACCTGGTAATGCTGTAACTACAGCATTACCAGGTTGCGGTGGAGACTAACCTTCAGGTTACGTCGTAACCGCAATCTCGTTCTGTTGTGAAGCAACAAAACGAGATTGCGACGAAGTGGCTGTCTGTTGCAGGAGGGGCCAACAGTTTCATCGTTAGTCCACGCGGCTCATTTAACATCGAATTTCTATGAACGAATTAAGTTATTGGCTGCTTAGAAGTGGAAATCAATTGTTCACTACAATTGATCAGCACGGAGATAATATATTTCCATGCGGACGTGCTTCGGATTTTGAAAGTCCGAAGGGCGCGTTGTTTGTCGGCACATGGCGGGGACTTCCTTGCTATGCAGCAGAATTCGACAAACTCCCCGGCAACATTTCCGGGGTACTGATGCCGGCACGCAGCTTGTTCAGTTTGGCTGATGCGAAAGCTATATCAATAATCGGGCGCGCCATTCAACTTTTGGACTGGCAGAAAAACCACCGCTACTGCGGCAGATGCGGCGAGCCAACTACTATTAAAGCTGGCGAATTCGCAATGTTGTGCTCAGCCTGCAACCTTCTTGTCTACCCCAGGATATCACCCGCTGTCATGGTGCTAATTAGTCGTGGTGATGAACTATTGTTAGCCCGTAGCCCTCACTTCAAGCCCGGTGTTTTCAGCGCTTTGGCTGGATTTGTGGAAGCGGGCGAAACATTGGAGCAATGTGCAGTACGTGAAGTTCGCGAAGAAGTGGGAATAGAAATAACCAACCTGCGCTATTTTGGAAGCCAGTCGTGGCCGTTCCCTGATTCCTTGATGGTGGCGTTCTTCGCTGATTACGCCGACGGAACTATTGAACCCGATCCATCTGAAATCGAAGCTGCGGGATGGTTTTTACGTAGCGCATTGCCAGACTTACCAGAGCCGGTAAGTTTAGCTCGTCAAATGATCGAAGCTGCCAACGAGAAATAAAATTAACATCTGCCGAAAAAAATTGTAGCAGTCTGTCAGCCAATTTCGGATCAAGTCTGAATTACTGCACTGTAGCACGACCCGCTACAAAAGCTTGGTCTTAATCGCAAGCACGGCCTGATTGCGCAAAGTCCTTAGCAACGATAACTGGCGTTCAGATATTTTTAAACTGTTCGCCTCTTTCATGTCCGCATAGATCAAACCGACTGCCTTTTTATTGACCATGATAGGCAATAACACAAAACACTGGGCATCTATCGAGTCGCGGTACCATGCCGGAATCTTGTTGGAGATCGTTGGTGATTGAACATCCTGAATTACAAGATCCAGACCTTTTTCAACAGCCAGATGAAATACATCCGGCACAAAATTTAATGTAAATTTTAGCCGGGGTAGTATTGCTTCAATATGCTCACCAAAACCGAATTTGGCGAGCATCGCGTTCTGCTTGTTGTCACGAATAAAAATAAGCGTGTGCCGGAAGACGAGACTTCGATAGATGGTTTCGAGCACCATCTGCAATACGTCATTCAGTCTGTAATCTTCAACCAGCGTATTGGTCACATCCTGAATTCCCGAGCTTAATATCGCCTCGGGATCATGCTGCACCAGTGCTGGTACGGCCAGCTCCGGCGTCAATGTGTCGAGTATCGTAATGCCATCCAAATCGTCCGGCTGGGCATCTGCCGGTTCGGGATTCCCGCTCCACTTTCTAATCCTGTTCAAAAGAGGGCTCTTGAGCACAACGATCCCGAGAATGGATGCCCGGTTTGAGAGATTATCCAGGCTATTTTCCAGTGCCCACGAAAGCGTCTTCTCCGAAACCTGCATTGCCCATTCGTAGCGCAAACAAAGCTTTGTTAACTCATTAATTTTTTCTGTGACATCGGTAATCGCAGAAACCTTGCACAGATCGTTGGCGAGATTCACCTTCACACTGAGTTGTTCGATATCATTGCGGGGCTTGTTGATTTTCTGGGGCGGAAGCTTTTTCATCCCACTCACCAGGCGTTGAGGGAAGTTCCAGGAATTCGCCACCCCTTCGCCAAGTTGATTATATGTAATGCCCAAAACCTTGATCGCAGCCTGTTCTTCGCTTATTTTTTGATCTTCCATCAAACAGGTAATTTGCCGGCTTTCTTCATAAAAATAGAAGGTGGCCAGCAAGCGCCCCAAGTTGTAGAACATCGCGCAGATCATTGCTTCTTCCGCTTCTCCCGGTAGCCCGTCGCTGGAAAGCTCGGCTGCCAGAATACCGGAGAAGAATGCGGAAATAACCTCGTCCTTCAATTCCACCGCCTGGGATTTATTCTGCAAAAACTCCAGCAGGATAAGCGTCATTGCGACATTGCGGATGGTATCGAAGCCAAGAATCACCACGGCTTTTGAGATGGTGTTGATATTTCCGCCAAACTGCCTGAACGAAACCGTGTTCACCAGTTTAATAATTTTGTTGGTCAACGCAAAGTCCTGCAAAATGACTTGCGCCAACTTGCTATGACTTGCCGAATCTGAAGAAACGATTTTGTTGATTTCGCTGATGATGCCGGAGATTGCGGGAAAATCGGTTTTGCTACGCATGCGCCGCAACAGAAAATCCAGCGTGCTATGCGAATTTCCCGCGCCGGCCTTCGCGCCGCCATCCTGGGTAACATCCAAATAATTCAGCAATGCCTGACGCATAGCGGCTGCGTCCTGATAACGGTCTTCCGGTTTTTTCGACACAGCCTTAAGGATGATTACTTCAAGCCGCTCATCAATTGCAGAATTGAGTAAGGATGGACTGATCACCTTTTCATGCACCGCACGATGCAATATTTGAAACACGCTGCTGCCGTCTATCGCCTTCTTCCCGGTGACCATTTCATACAACATGATGCCCACAGAAAATATATCCGAGCTAAATTCGGCACCCTGAGAACTGATACGCTCCGGTGCCATATATTGGGGAGTCCCATTAATGGCATTGCTTGCATTTACCTGATTTTCCACATGCCGTGCGATCCCAAAATCCAGCAGCATAGGCTGATCATTCGCCGCCACGATGATATTGGCCGGTTTTACGTCGAGATGCATCACACCATGCTGGTGCGCATACGACAGCCCATCCAACACACCGGCCATTAATCGTGCCGCATATACCTGAGATAACATGCCGGAACGCTTTAACATTTGCGCCAGCGTCTCGCCCTCGATGAAGGCATAAACCAAATAAGGGACGCCCTCATGCTCGCCGGCATCGTAAAGCGTCACGATATTGGGATGTTGAAATTTGCTGGTAATACGAGCTTCGTGCAGAAGACTTTCTTTTTGCTTGAGCGACGTCGCGTGCAATACTTTGATGGCGACTTGACGCTCAAGCTGAGTATCCTCGGCCAGATAGACAGTCCCCTGCCCGCCTTTGGAAATTTCGCGAACAATTTTGAAACGGCCGATTTCTGATATTGCTAGCATATATAAAGCCGTTTTGAGGGCTATTCCGCTCTAGCCTGTCCTTCTTGAGCAAGGATTAGAGGTAATGTGCATATGCCCTCGTCACTTTGCCATCTTGGTTAAAATGAAACACCTCCGCGGATGGACCACGAACTCCATTGTAGTAGAGAGTGATGCTATTGATGCCAACAAGCGTGGAAACCAACTCAAAATGAAGATTCGGAACTGATTGAAGAGCTTTAGCCCAATAGGAACCCACAGCCTCCTTACCCTTTAGTATTCCTGACGCTTCGCCTGCCATCTTGATGATTACAGGCGATGACATTTCAAAATCGTCGGTGTAATGCGACAGAATACGAACAAGGTTGTGCTGATTCCAGGAATCTATCCAGTCAGATGCGAAATGGTCGGCGAACAGCTTGTCGATCATGAATACCTCTAACGTTATATTGCCGACTCGTCCGTCTCGCCTGTGCGGATACGAATAACTTTCTCAACTGAAGTGACAAATATTTTCCCGTCACCAATTTTACCGGTGCGCGCCGCTTTAATGATGGCATCAATTGCTGTTTCCAGCAAAGCTGTGGTTACCACAATCTCAACTTTGATCTTGGGTAAAAAGTCCACCACATACTCGGCACCGCGATAGAGTTCAGTGTGTCCCTTTTGACGCCCGAACCCCTTAACTTCAGTTACGGTCAAACCACTGACACCGAGCTCAGACAGGGCTTCGCGAACCTCATCCAGTTTGAAAGGCTTAATAACAGCTTCAATTTTTTTCATATCTCCCCCTGCAAAATAAAGTGTGACAAGTATAACTAAAAATCATCCTGATAACGTACCGTGATTGGGTAGCGCCAATCTTTACCAAATCCCCGATCCGTAATGCGAACACCGACCGGCGCCTGGCGGCGCTTGTATTCGGCGATGCGAATGAGTTTAACCACTCTGTATACATCGGCCTCGGCATAGCCTTCAGCCACGATTTCACTGATATTCAGGTTTTTTTCAACATAGCCGGCCATGATGGCATCAAGCACATCATACGGCGGCAAATTATCCTGATCGGTTTGGTCCGGTTTCAATTCGGCACTGGGCGGACGCGTGATAATTCGCTCTGGTATAACCCGGTCTATGCGATTCCGATAATTGGCCAAACGGTACACCCAGGTTTTGCTCACATCTTTAAGTACAGCAAAACCGCCTGCCATATCGCCATACAGCGTAGCATAGCCAACCGTCATTTCAGACTTATTACCGGTGGTCAGCACCAGTGAGCCGGTCTTGTTCGACAAGGCCATCAGCAATGTCCCTCGAATCCTCGCTTGCAGATTTTCTTCGGTAGTATCGCTGGGCAGACCTTTGAACAAAGGAGACAGTGTTGCTTGCAGTGAGGCAAAGGAGGGTTGAATGTCCAGTTCTTCGTAGCTCACACCGAGTAGTTTTACCATCTCGCGGGAATCGTCTATGCTCATTTGCGCGGTATAGGGCGAAGGCATCATCACCGCGCGCACTTTGTCTGCGCCCAGCGCATCGACTGCCACTGTGAGTGTCAACGCGGAATCTATACCGCCCGACAGCCCCAATAAAACGCCGGGAAATTTGTTTTTCAGGATGTAATCGCGCACGCCAAGGCACAGAGCACGATAGATACTGCTCTCATCTTTGTCCACATTCGCGCAGGAACCCCGAAGCAGTTTTCCATCTTGCAACTCGATCATGCCCAGCACTTCTTCGAAAGCAGGGAGCTGATGCGTCAACTTGCCCTGGTGATCCATCACGAATGAAGCACCGTCGAATACCAGTTCATCCTGCCCTCCTACCATGTTGGCATACACCACGGCCAAACCGGTATCACCGATACGCTCGCGTATCGTCTCATAGCGCGTTGCCTGCTTATTGAAGTGATACGGAGAGGCATTCAGCACAAGCAATATTTCAGCACCGGCCTCTTTGGCCAAGTCGGCCGCATGTTCATGCCAAATATCCGCGCAAATAATAATGCCAAATGTCACACCGCCCATCTTAAGCAAACAGGGTTCGTTACCGTGGGCAAAATATCGCTCCTCATCGAACACACTGTGATTTGGAAGTGAGTGCTTGTGGTAGGTAGCAATTATCTTTCCATTGCGCAGTGTCGAAGCCGCGTTGTAACAACGATCTCCGATCTTGTCCGGATGCCCCACAATTACAGTAATGCCATGAACCTGCTCTGCCAGTTCGCGCAGTGCCGTATCACAGGCAAAATAAAACCCGTCGCGCAACAATAAATCTTCCGGGGGATAACCGCACAGACTTAATTCCGGGGTCAGTAATATATCTGCGCCCTGCTCTTTGGCGCGTTGAACGTATTCGGCAATTTTTGCTGTGTTCCCTTGCAAGTCACCGACGGTACAGTTGATCTGTGCAATTGCGATCTTCATCTCAATTATTCCTCAATGCAACAATCCCCTCCCCTATCAGGGGGAAGGAATGATTCTGAATTAATAGGTTACCGAAGTTCATACTTTGTCTTCCAATGCTTGAGGTATATCCAATTCTACCCGTTCTATCTTGGCAAATTGTTCGGAAATTTTACGGCTGCTGATTTGCACATCATCCACATCTTTATTGGCTTGGCGAATGTGCTCTGCCAGCTTTTTCATACGCTCATCGAAACGCCCGAAATCTTTGCCCAGCTTACCCAATTCATCTTTGATAATGTGTACCTGTTTGCGTGTTTCCACATCTTTCATCACGGCGCGTGCGGTATTCAACACCGCCATTAACGTTGTCGGCGAAACGATCCAGACGCGGCGTTGCATGGCGTAATCAACAATATCCGAATGGTGGGCGTGAATCTCGGCAAAGACTGCTTCGGCAGGAATGAACATCACCGCGCCGTCTGAAGTCTCATCGGGAATGATGTACTTGCTGCCGATGTCATCAACATGTTTTTTGATGTCAGCCTTGAATTGCTTTTCAGCCACCAATCTTTCTGCCGGACTCGCTGCATCAAACATGCGGTGATAGTTTTCCAGTGGAAATTTTGAATCCACCGCCACCATACCCGTCGGCTCCGGCAGCTTCAACACGCAATCAGCGCGCGTTCCGTTGGACAAAGTATATTGCATCTCATAAGCCTGCGGCGACAAGATATTGCGCACCAGTCCTTCCAATTGCACTTCGCCAAATGCACCGCGTGAACGCTTATCCCCGAGGAGTTCCTGCAAACTCACCACATTGGTGGTTAGCCCATCAATCTTCTTCTGCGCTTCGTCGATGGTTGCCAGCCTTGCCATCACACTGACAAAGGTTTCATTGGTCTTTTTGAAACCTTCATCCAAACGTTCATTTACTTTCCCGCCGATGAGTTCCAAGCGGGAATCCACTTTCTTTTCCAACTCTTCAATCTTGTTTGCCAAATGCAGCATGGCATTGCGAAACGAATTCTGAATCAGCTCCTGATCCGCACGCCCCTGCTCGGACAGTTTCTCCAGAGTTGTCGACAATATCTCTGTGCGTAGCGCTTCCTGCTTGGCTTGCAGCACGTTCACCGCATCACGCGTGGCGCGCAACTCTTCGCCCACCGCCGTGCGCAAACGCTCCGACAAGTCAGTTTGCGCGGCGATCAATCGATCGCCCTGCTTATTCAAACCGTCATGCAAATCGGTGAGCATGGCGCGATGCTGCAACTCCAACACCTTGGCAGATTGCTCCGGCAACTTGCGCAACATAATTAGCAAAGTCACCAGCAAAGCCAAGGTCAGAACAGATGCAACAATTAGAACGATTTCAAGCATAGAAGGTCAGGATAAGCCCAAACAAGCAAGGTTGTATTTTAACGCACTGCGCGCCGTTCAATAAGCCAGATGAAATAGCAAAGATTATTCGGGTAACTTATCCAACTTTCTCTGGATAACATCAATCTCATTTTGCCAGTCGCGTGATTGAGTCCTGAGTACAGTAAATTTCTTTATCGCATCTTTGAAATATGTCACCGCTGAAGCGTTGTCGCCTAATTTTATGCATGCGTTTCCCATGTCTTTAAGGAAGATAGGGGTCGCAATTTTCAAAAACTTTGCTGACTTATCTAGCTCAAGGATTTGCTGACCAATAGACAGCACTTGCTGATAGTCTTTATCCCTCTTTGCTGCGCGAAGTTCATCTCGTAAGCTGATAAATTCGTCAAAGATCTTGTTATTCCACCGATTGATCATGGCCTGTGAGGTTATTTGTGCAAGGTAAAATCACCATTGCTTCCTTTACTCAAATTCGCTAGGAAAAAACAAACTTCTTTGTGTTCTTGCCTTTGCGAAATCAAGTAGGGTGGCATAAAGACCGGAATATCTTAATGCTACCCGTTCAAGGTGTTCGGGGTCTAGTTTACCGCGCCCTCGCTCTAAAATTAGCTCCCTCAAATTCTTCTCACTGGGTCTCTTTCTTGAGTATCTGAAAACATTCCAAACAAACTCGTAAAACCGATTTTCATCAGAAGGATGTCCCGTGTGCCATGTATTGCATTTAATCCACGAATCGAAGGATTTTTGGACTAAAGGTGAAAGTAGCATGATGGTTTGACCTGGCAACGTTAGGCTCAAGAAATTGATAATGAAATCGAGACGAAAACGTCATAAAATTCATAAAAGTTCAAAAAGGCCAAGGCTCTAATGCACGCACTCATACAAGAGCACGTTCGTGTCGGGGCTCGCGTTAACGCCGCCGCCGGAGTCCAGTGAGACTATGTAGTAGTAGCCAGCGCTTTCCGGCGTGGATGACCAAGTGTACCACCCCTGACCCTTCATCTCACCTGACTTATACAAGGCACCCAATTCATCCCTCGTCGGCAAGCGCCAGCCGCTTTGACCATTGATAGCGGTGTTGCTGCAATAGGCATTGGCCTTCGACCAAGTCTTTCTTGAATAATCTATCGGCGTCCAGATCAGCCCGCCTTGGAAAACATAACCTTCTTCAAGCATTTTCAGTTTAACGCTTGCCTCGGCTAGATATCTACCTTTTGGATACTGACTTAGATAACTTTCTAATGCTGCTTTGCTGTTGCTTCCGTCAGCCGTGATCCACAGTTTGAGTTCGGTAGCCGCAGCAACTGCAGCGACTACCTCGCTGTTCTTAAATATACCTTCGTAGGAAAGTAAACGGCTGTTGTCAGCATCATTGAGCAACGCCACTTCAACCAAATCTCCATTGAACTTGGCTTTTGCTTCCGCTCGCACCAGTCCGGTTTGCCACTGTTGTTTGAATGCTTTGGCTTCAGCTCCTTGTAAGGGAACAGTGCCGTTCAGTTTCAATTTAAGAGTGGAATTCTTGCTGCGTAGCTTTATAGTGAATTGATGTTCATCGGTATCATACGAACCCAGTGCTGCTTCGATTCCGTCTGCTCCAACGATGTACTCGTGTTCGGTTAAGGCTTTGATTCTGGCTTTAAAGGGGACTGTTTCGGTTTCTGCTACTGTCGACACATTGAGTCTTGCCAGTTCGGCATCGCGCTGGCTGTTGAGGTCATTGCGCTTCTTTTCCTGTTTGGTTTTGAACTCATCTTTGGATTCAAACTCGTCGCGTTGTTCCTTGTCGAGTGCATCCAGTTTGTCAGAGTAACGTTGCTTTACTTGTTTGCGTGTATCGGCAAGTTCTTTTTCATACCCCGATTCGATTACCGCAATCTTCTCAGTTAGCTTGGTGATTTCCGTTTGTGCCTGCTCCAGTGGCGGGAAGGTGGTTGGCTGCGCCTGATTGTTCTTGCGGCGTGCTTCGGCAGCAGTTTTCATCTCAGCAAGTCGTTTATCATCAGCGGCTTTGGCATCCAGCAGTCTTTTGCGTTCTACGGCATCTGCATTGCGTAGTTTCTCTTCAAATGCCTGTTGTTCCTTTTTGAGCTGTTCGGCTCTTTGCTTTCTGACGGCTTCTTTCTGTAACTCGTCTTCCGCGGTATCAGGGGCACCACTAGCGACAACACCGCTCAATTCTTTCAGCTTATCCACAACTTGGAAGGAAGTGCATTTTGCACAGGCAATCGACTTTGAGTACGCCACTTTATTGTCGAAGATATTTTGAATTGTCAGGGATAGGAAATAGCCGCCATCCTGCTTTGCCACATTGGCAACACCAATCAGTTCGGCTTGAAATGCCCCGGCAATGTTTTGCATACAGCGAACTTCATCACAGTGTGAGTTTACGGCAGTCGCTTGGTTTATCTTGAGGTAAGCTTCACGAGCTTTCTTGGCTACTATTTCTCCGGAGAATACCTCATATTTCAGTTGCAACCCCTCAACCAATGCTGATTCCATAGCCCCAGCCAGATTCTTATCTTCCACTGGCGCAATTAGCAATTAGAGGCATAAGTACGAGACGGTCTTTGTCTGATGTATCTGTTTGATCTTTGGCTTTGGAAGCTGCGGCAGATTGGATAGGAGCTGCGAAGATCAGAAAAGCAATTAAGGTAATGCCGAACAGGTTTAACAATTTAGATGCACGCATATCTCTAGCTCGCAGTATCTTGGGATTGCCCCAACACAACAGGGCTGAGAGCATTCTAACTGAAACCGCCTAGATTGGAAGTCAGGTATGAGTATCGCATTCAGCGCATTGTTCATATTGTAATGCTAAATTGCTTACCAGAAAGCCCCGCTCGCCAAAAGCAGTTCCTAGTCGGTCAGATATCTTTATGAAGACATAATTACACAGCATTTGACCGACTGATAACTGAAATACATGAGACCAAGTCAACACAAATCCATTTTTTATGCAAAAAGGTTCTTGACCTAAATCGACAACAAATTTCGGATATCCGATTACTCAAACAACCTGCGCAGCTTTTCTGCATCCGGCTGCAAAATAACACCCCGTTCGGTAATCAATCCAGTCACTAATTCTGCAGGGGTCACGTCAAAAGCAGGATTGCGTATCTTTACACCTTCTGCCGCCCAATGCGTATCGCGGAAACCTTTTACCTCATCGACAGAGCGCTCTTCAATGGGAATGTCTTCTCCGCTGGCAATATTCATATCAATAGTAGACAGCGGGCATGCCACATAGAACGGAATATCGTGTCGCCGCGCGAGCACAGCCACCATGTAAGTTCCTATCTTGTTTGCCACATCTCCATTGGCCGCCACGCGATCAGTACCGACTACTACAGCATCCACTTCGCCGTGTGCCATCATGTAACCCGCCATGCTGTCTGTAATGAGCGTGACCGGTATTTTTTCCTGCACCATTTCCCAAGCGGTCAGCCGGGCACCCTGCAAAAATGGACGCGTCTCATCGGCAATAACCGAAATCTTTTTGCCAGCTTCTACTGCCGAGCGGAATACACCCAACGCAGTCCCCCACCCCGCCGTCGCCAGCGCCCCGGCGTTGCAATGCGTCAATACCCGCGCGCCGTCTTTCAGTAATTCTGCACCGTACGCCCCCATTGCGCGGTTAATACGAATGTCTTCAGCCAAAATTTCGTGCGCCTCATCCAGCAAACGCACGGCTATTTGTGACGGCGATTGCGTAGCGATGCTCTCCCAAACTTTGCGCATACGCTGCAATGCCCAAAACAAATTTACCGCTGTCGGACGGCTCTGAGAAAGCACGGCAAAACCCGCTTCCATACCCGATTTAAATTCCGCTAAGCTATTCCCTCCCCCATGCAGGGGGAGGGCTAGGGAGGGGGGAGACACGTTATTGACAAGAACCTTTACCCCCATCCCAGCCTTCCCCCTGGCTGGAGGAAGGAGCATACTTAAACGCAACGCCTCCAATGCCACACCATAAGCCGCCGCCACGCCAATGGCCGGTGCACCGCGCACCACCATGCTGCGAATTCCCTCTGCTACCGAGGCAGCAGAGTCATAGCTTGCATACTCAAAAGCAGCCGGCAAAATACGCTGGTCTATCATCTCCAGTTTGTTGTGCGCCCAGCGTAATGTCTCAATATTCAAAAACTAATCTCCTTCGAACTCACACAATGCAAATACCGTCTGCCCAAGCTTCTCTAACTTTGCACGTCCGCCAATGTCGGGCAGATCAATGATGAAACAACATTCGACGATCTTGCCACCCATTTTTTCAATCAGGGTACAGGCAGCTTCCGCTGTGCCCCCGGTGGCAATCAGATCGTCCACTAGCAATACTGCTTCGCCTTTTTCGATAGCATCAGTATGTATCTCAATACGATCAGTTCCGTATTCGAGTTCGTAGTCATGGCCGATGGTTGCAGCAGGTAATTTGCCTTTTTTGCGAATGGGTACAAAACCTTTACCCAATGCATAAGCCAGCGGTGCCCCGAGAATAAAGCCGCGCGATTCGATACCCGCAATCTTGTCGATCTTCACATCTTTGTATCTGCGCACCAGCTCATCCACGGTGATACGAAAACCCACCGGGTCTTTGAGTAAGGTGGTGATGTCGCGGAATTGAATTCCTTGTTTCGGATAATGGGGTACGGTACGGATTCTTGATTTGATGGGCATAATATTCCTAGCTACGTTTTTTGTATTCAACAAATTTCTGTTGCGCCTCGTGCATCTGCTGTGCTGTCAAAATGTGCGGCTCTCCCACCTGCAAAGTGCGCCAGTAGATTTCGCACAGATACTCGACTTCGAGGGCGACCGAGAGTGCATCATTCAAATCTTTGCCCAGCGCGATCATGCCGTGGTTGCCGAGCAAACAGGCTTTGCGGTCATGCAACGCTTCAAGTGCGAGATCGGAAAGATTCTGTTCGCCGAACACACTGTAAGGCGTGCAGCGTATCGTGTCGCCACCCGCAATGGCGATGTGATAGTGAACGGCGGGCACACCAAGGAGCAGGCAGGCAATGGTTGTGGCAAAGGTGGAATGCATATGCAGCACCGCGCCGATCTCGGCACGCGCTTTAAGAATATCGCGATGGAAGCGCCATTCGCTTGAAGGTTTGCCGCCTTGCAGCACTTTGCCATCGGTATCCAGCAACACCATATCCTGTTCGGACATTTCGGCAAC
>Ga0182030_10003272_pt1 | contig 34586 bp, 23 predicted proteins | sample 812S3MmetaG_FD_121299 | JGI IMG/M metagenome (GOLD analysis project Ga0182030, IMG submission 121299) | Permafrost microbial communities from Stordalen Mire, Sweden - 812S3M metaG (Illumina Assembly) | ecosystem: Environmental > Terrestrial > Soil > Wetlands > Permafrost | place: Sweden...
ATATTAAAGAACTTAAAGACTATCTAAAAAGAAATAAAAGCCTTCTATATATACTAATTATAATATATCTAGAAGTTTCTATAGTAGTAGCAAAGTCATGTGACTTTGCCGCTTGGAAATGTCTAGAAGGTTCTAGCATTTACTAATACTATAGCTATAGTAGCATATAGATATTTCTAGAATGTACTAATTATAAATCAAGCAACATCAACCCATCCGGAAACGCATGGCGGCAATTAGGTCGACGAGAGAACAAAAGTAGAATAGGGGCGGGGTGACTCTCTCAAGATTGCAGATCATGTTGCCAAGGTTAATTTCGCCTGCATGTAAGACCACATAGAACAATCCCGAATACAACACTGACATGAAGGAAGAGTGTGAGTACGAGACCTGCACGATACTCTGGGCATGGAAGCAGGTGTTGCTTTTCTAGAGCAAACTGCTAGCATTGATGATATTGGTTTGCTAGAAATTCGATTCGACGAATCCTGCCTCGGTCAAGGCCGGAGGCCAACGACGCCACTTTACGCTTGTAATGGTAGGGGGAGCTGGGGAGACAGTATTATGAAGGATTTGAAGTGGTATGAGGCAATTGATGCGATGTTTAATGAAGGAAACTCCTGTATACTGGATTGAACATGTCTTCTCTTGACGTAACCACGGCCAAGGGGTTCGAGAGGGAGGCGATTCGGGATCAACTCGAGCTGTGCCACGAAGTAATGGAAGAAGTTATCGTCGAAGCCACAACTCCTAGTTCGGTTATAGTTCTAGGCGCTTGAGTGACAGCAAATAGACAGGAAGAGGTCGCGAGGGTGTTTGGAGCTGAAGCATGTACGATGTTTTGAGCATTGAAAGCCGCGGTTGCTGCTTCAAGGCAAGCCGCTATAGTAGACTAGACACTAGTTTGCCAGAAGTTCGATTTGGAAATTCGGTTCCGACTCCGAGGACTCAGCATCCACCGATTTGATTGTTCAATTTGATAACCAAAATCAAATTCCACATATCTCACGCCCGTATCGATTGGTCCCAGCCTCAGTTCCTCACCCGCCTTCAAAGGACAACTTGTTAAAGTCGGCTGGTCGAACGCAATGCCAGATGCAATTGGCGTCGATTTCAAAATCCGGGAGTATCCACCTGACGTATCACCCGAATATCTCTGCTACTCCGTTCCATTGACTTTAGATCTCACCCCGCTCGTCAACCAGGATGAGCTTTACTTCACCGGCGCTGCTTCTCCCGAGCAAGCCGCAACTATTGCTGATAAGAACAACTTCGGAGCTCATACCTAATTTTCTGTGGGTAGCATTAAACAAGATAAAGTCTTGGCTAAAGAATTGTTCAAGACACAAATCAGCTCCATCAGAGGCGAGCAGATTCAGTGCTCTCACCCCAGGAATCCAAGGAAGACAAAGATCGACGAAGCTCGCCGGATTCAAGATTCCGACTTCTATCTTTATGGATGCAAGGAGCTGAGGCATGTTACGATATTTTGGGCGGGCTCGCTTTCGACAACGCATGCTCTCCTTGATCCCACGCCGCAAGCGTTCCGGCTTCGTCGCACGATGCAGCGATGACTGGACTTTACGAGGCAAGTGACAAGATGGCTTTCTAGCGTAATGATCGTGATTGTAAGGAAGCAGAAGCTTTCATAAATTCTTCAAGACGAGAGCATTCGAACTGGCAAGACAAGATCATAATCCTGCAAGGCAAGGGTCGAGGGATGAGCGGATGGAAATCGGGAGTGGGGCACGGAGATCAACAACCCGGATTGTCTGTCGAGTTAGTTAAATAAATTTGAACAACTGCGAGAACGAGACTTGACAGTATTGATAATGAAAAGCGTCGAAACTCGAGGGGAATTTGATCTCGTGGACTCGTTCGGTTGCCCAGCGGTAATGGCGATGGAGATTTCTCCGCCTTCTATCCATCTTGCGCTTCTCTTTTCTTTTTTTCTCCTGATTATCCATCTATAACCCGCGAAGAGGATCGATTAACGAAATAACCTTTCCAAAATGAAACGGACTCGCTTGACTCTTAACTAAGTAAGTCTTCGAGAATGAGGAATGAGTGCCGAATGCAAGCCGAGAGAGCTCTCAGCAATTAATAGGTCGACTATAGCAACTCGCAAAGCTTCGCTAAATCGATGCAGAGGAAGAGAAAAAGTGATGTAAAATTTGGGTTCGCCATTAATACAAGGCACTGGGCAGCATTTTACCATTTTATAACCAGTGATACAAAGTATGATCTCATATAGGAATGTTTCCATGACATTTTCCATTTCTGTTTTTGTACCTGAGCAGTCACTGCTCTACCCTGAGCTGTGTCCTGAGTGGTTCCTGAGCACGCCGCTGAGTGAGCCGGAGCTTGCGCAGGGGACGACCCCTGAGTATCAGGTATTGTTTCCAATACTGTTTAGAAATCAGGCAAATGCAGGCTATTTGGAACACAGCCACCTCTTCGAACCTTCCAGTATCCATTTTCGCTCACCACTCATCAAGGGCCCCAGTCGAGCTGAATTTGTATCCCTTCGATCATATCGCATTACATCACTTTGCATGGTCTCCCTTCACATTATCCGTTCAGCGGAGTTCAACTCACGCAGTATAGTTGACGATAAGACTAAACGATAAATCGCAGATATCCTCGCCAAAGCTAAGACCATGCCTAGCCAAAAGGCACAAGGATTGATCCTACTATATACATATAAGTATATAATATAAGAAGAGGCGACTAGACCCGCCCACCGAGTCTCACGTGCTGTTCCGCCACACAATTGGTGCTGTAGCCTCAATACTAGTAAGTTTCAGCCACCAATGTACCTGGTTGCACCGCCCCACAGCCTCATTGAATTGCTGCGTATACGCTATTGCCTCCTCCCAATTTCTATAAAGTACGCCTGGTCCTCTTCTCTCTTTCATTACAAGATTGCTACTTGGGATGACCTTTTTCTTCGATTGTTAGCGACTTCGCACTTTTCAAGCATTAGATCCAAGTCCTCACAACCCCGCAGCGACAATCCCTCACCTCAATTCTTCCATTCTCTGAGAGACATCATGTCGGAGCATGTTGATGAATTGTCTCTGGGATGCAAGAGAAAGCTCAAACGTTCTAATTTAGCATACTCCATCGATACGCGCCCGGGAAAGCTTCGAAAAACAACTGGCGCAGATGGTACAACCCGCGAAGATACACAAAGAGCCAGAGGCGTTCACAACCTTGTGATTGACACCGAGGATACGACGAAATTGGGAAGTTCTCTCAGCTATGCGAGAAAGAAGGACTCAGTTAGACCCATCGACGATCAAAAAGGCATATTTCCGACCGTACTTCCCAATTTTCGCCAAAGCTCGTTAGCACAACAAAAGCGAGGGTTACGAGCGAGCAGCAGCCTTTGCAAACGATGCCAGAAGATAGACCTCGATAAGTTGCTATCAAAAAAGTACAAAACATTTAGTGGTTTGTCTGCTGGCGGTCTAACTAATGTTTCAATGTGGGAGGTCGACACTTGCGCACTCTGCAATTTATTACGCTCAACACTCCCTCCATATGTGCCGGATGATCACATGAAAATTTCACTTCAGGCATATTCCTCTAAGAGAATACATTACATGGGTTGGAGTTCTGTAGACACGAATATGTTACAGATTTTGGCAGGATATTCTCAGTTCTCGGGCAAGTATATTGTTTCGCAGCCTAGCGGTATCAAAGGACCTGTCCGAATGATTCGAGAGAAGATTGAACGATATGATACTGTCAAAAATTGGATCAACCTTTGTCAAGTTATGCATACCACAGTGTGCATGATCAAAGATCCTTCGACTGTTCGATATCAGAAATTGATCGACTGTCAGACTCGAACTTTGGTGCCGGCGGAAGATCTTCCCTATGTAGCTCTCAGCTACCGATGGGGTTCCATTCCCGAGATTTTCAAGTTTACTGATGGCTGTGGACAATTACCCACGAAGATCCCGAGAACCATCGAAGATGCAATAACTATTACGCAGAAACTAGATTTTCGATATCTTTGGGTAGACCGATATTGCATCAATCAACAGCCAGACGATGAACAGGGAAACAAAGAAAAGGCATATCAAGTTGGAAAAATGGACTTGATCTACATGAATGCAGAACTCACGATTATTGCGGCAGCTGGTAGCGACCCGAATTATGGTCTCCCAGGTGTTGGCCATCAAAAAAGAAAGTCCCGGAATTTGACGGCATGCACACGAATCGGCAAACACTTCTTGATAACTACCGCTGATACCCCAACAACGTCAATTCACAGAACAGAATGGAATACTAGAGCTTGGACGTTTCAGGAGGCTTTACTATCTCGAAGACGATTGGTGTTCACCGAAGAGCAAATGTACTTTGAATGCTACGGCATGTACTGCTGCGAGTCACTCAAGTTTCCACTCGAATACATGCATCGAAAAGACAAACAAGGATTCAAAAAGAGCTTCTGCGAAGATGGCCTGGTCGGAGCTTTTCCGAAGGGAATTGGAACCACGAATCTTGAAATTGTGCGCCGGATCGAAGAGTACACGAAGCGGATGCTTACAAATTCAGATGACATTTTGAATGGTATGTTAGGAATCTTTAACGCTTTTGAAAGGAGCGACATGGGAGTGCAACACTACGTGGGTATTCCAATCTTGCCTCCGATGACCAAAGCACCAAACCGAGGCGATATATCCAAGCAAGTCCAAGGATGGACCCCGGCAATGGGATTCCTTGTTGGTCTATGCTGGGACTTGAAAAAATCTGCAGAAAGGCAATCCGGATTTCCTAGCTGGTCTTGGACTGGCTGAAATCCACCGTCAGTTGGAGGGTCGGCTTTCTTTCTCATTGGCCGGCGATAACAATCGATCCCAACGTCAAGCTCTCTATTGAGTGCATCGATGGACAATTACTAAGTTGGGAGGACTTTCAAGAATCGAAGAAAGAAGTTACTATGCAGCAGCAAATGTCTGGCATCATTCGCATCACAGCTTGGACCATCCAATTCCCCATTTTTTCACGAACTCGACGGAGAAACAAGCACGAATATATTGCTTGGTTAGAACTTGAAGATGGTGGTATTTTGGACTGGCAATTCGAATCCATTTCGAATGTTTTGTTTAAGCCTGGTCAATTATGCACAGGAATAATTCTCGACCACCCTTCTAGGGAAAATGACGGTAATGCTATCATAATGGTTCTTACCCAAAAAGGAGAGATTTATGAACGAATTGGGCTTGGCGAAATCTCTCGTTATAAGAGGTTCGACAAGAATGGAAACGAAGTTCCTACGGAAAAGTATGATAAATCCGGCTATGTTATATACGACGGAGTTGGGCTCAATCCTCCAACGCTATCAAAGTCATGGAAGGAGGTTAGGTTAGGTTAGCTCCTACCTCTCTCAATGTGCTGAAAATAGAGAATAAAACGTCGTAATAAATCAAGCTTACTGAATCCGCATGTCCGCTATAATCAGCTATTTTCCTGTCCCGAGCCCTGGTTCAATTCCCTCCGAGATAAGACCAAAAATGTACGGCATTCAATCGAATACGTGCCTTCGAAAATTGTAACGGTATTACACGAATACGTACATGCCTAGAGGAAGCGAGTGTGCTCTATTAGAGTCGCTCGTTTTCATTGCAATGTACATAGTCACGGCTGTCTCTCTCTCTCTCTCTCTCTCTCTCTCTAGCTTAGATTCTAAGGACCAGAGTTACAAATACAGTATTCGTCGATCGACCTGCTCTCCCTAGAATCTCTTTGTCTTCGTGTGGTCACATTAACAGTTAATATTCCGTCTTTTGTGCTTTGTTTACCGGGGGTTGCAAGTCGAACAGCTTCGGCGATGTGGATTGCATTAGCACTAATGTACGCTAGCCAAAGCTTCTACCTCTTATTCTACTATAGCTCACATTTTCCCCCCTTTCGTATTCTTTAAACGGGATTATTATTAATCTCGGATCTGTCCTTTAAGTGTCCTTTCCCTGGAGTTGCAGTCATCTGCTCATTAGGATTTAACCCTTTCTAACATATTTACGACCGCTTTACACCTATAGTATGCAGAGCTTTTGCATGGACGGATTTTGGTATATGGAGTAGACGCGAGAAGATGCGTGATAAGATAGGAGAAAAAGAGAAGAGGAAAGAAAAAAAAAAGAGATAGGAGAGGAGGGGAATGTTGCGAAGGCAGGAGGAGACGGCCATTTTTAGAATAGGGACACAAAGCCCTCCTCCTGTGCTTATCGTGTCTGGACTTGTTTGGATCCCTGGCTAGGAGAGAGACCTTTTCGGGCTCCTCGTTGAAAGATGATGACTTCTAGTGATGCCGCGTAACGAGGGTGAGTAGGGTGAGCAAACCCGAGCAGACCTAAGCAGGCCTGAGCCGGGCCTGAGCAAAGGCGGCATTGGTTACGTGAGGTTAGCGATTAGAAAGGGACCGTAGTATAACACGTGATGTGGGGAGCCGCAAGGGTCAAATATTTTGATTGCAAGTTGAAAACCCAGTTTTGAAATATTTTTGATTTGATCCAGAAGAAACCGCAGAGTCTGTTACCAATTCCATCTCCTTATATACCTTTAACTATAAAACTTGTTTTTTATTGAAGAATTGTACAACAAGAAAAGTTATTATCGATTGAGTTTAATATTAATTGTCAAGAGTATTACAGTAGAATTCGAAGTCGACTTCAGTTCCCGCTAGACGTGGCCTGGGCGTCAATGACGCCGCTGACTGGTGCAGTAAACGAACTGTAGCTGACATCCGTCTCAACCAACTTACCATCAGAGCATCAATTTGACCAACGTGTCCTATCTTTTCTTTAAGATTTCGCGATAGAAGATCTCACGAAGAAAGTTGGAGAGATTGAGCGACTTAATAAGTTAGTCTCCGACATTGAAAACTCTTTCATCAGCGATTGTGGCAAGCAGCGCTCTTCAAAGCGCCTGACCGGACGGCAAAGGTTGGGTGGAGCAAATTTTCCAGTGCCTCAGTGAAATTTTGCAGCTTGAAATTGCACGTTGTATTGTTTTTCTAGTTTATGGAAGATACAAAATGTCATCACACCTCAGAGCCCATGAGAGGATCTATCTCAAGCAAAGGAAAACTGGTTGCTGACGAAAGACTCTCGATATACTCAGCGCAACCTCGATGGCCCTTGCTAACAGCAAGGTTTTTGGCCTTCTCAATTTGCTTAGGCGTGAAGCCTATTCCAGCTGCCGCATCCCACAAAACTCTGATCATTTCCACACAACCATGCTCTGCTGCCCCCTCGAATGCTGTTCGTCCTCTAACTTTGGCGGGGGCTGCATGGACCCAGGCCTCGTGACTTAGAAGCAATTCGGCAATTTTGATGCTCCCGCTGATTGCGGCCAGTTGCAGTGCAGTTGCTCCACCCCTATCCGCTGGCTCTTCATTGACATTTGCTTTGTGTTCCAGCAGAAGCTTGACTATCTTGAAGCTTCCAATCTCGCAGGCTCGTTGTAGAGGAGTGCGTTTCAGGCCCCGTCGCGCCGGTCGGTGTATATCTGCGCCCTTCTCCAAAAGTAGCTTCACCATGTGCTCGCTCCTGGTCTCAACGGCGATAAGTAGTGCCGTCTTTTGAGGCATGCTCTCAGCCCCGCTCTTGAGATACGGTCTCAGAACGATGCTGTTTGGATCGCCATGATTTATCAATTCCCGAACTATAGGTAGGCTCTCGTCCGCACGCTTTCCATACATGATGGCGAAGCCTAATGCAGTCAACAGGCAGCTCTTTCTCCTGGAGAAACTGTTCACGTCAAATTTTGCGGTGAGCATTCTGTTGAGAAGCACAGCATCGCCTCTCTTGACAGCCGTGATCAGCAGAGTTCCGCCAAACGCCAACTTTCCGCCGGGATATCTCGAGGAAAAAGCTCCAAGAAGCGTGTCAAAAACCTCTCGGTTCTTCTCGATGGCTGAAAGAAAAGCAACTTCGTCGGCCGGGCCGGCCCCACACGAGATTAGGAGCTGGATCATATCGTCGTCCTCATTTTCTATTGCCGCGGTCAGAGGGGTGACCCCGAATTCAGCACATACACTGGGTGAAGCGCCGCCTTCGAGAATCAGCTTTACCAAATCTTTTTTTCTTGAATTCACTGCTGCTGTCAGTGCTGTAGTGTAATACCCAGCATCAACATCAGCTCCCATAAGGATCAGATCTTCGACGACGGACATATCACCCCAAAATCCAGCAGAGCCCATGACTAGTGTACCCAAGCCATGGAACTTTCTATGGGCATCGACGTTGACGTCGACGTCGGCCTCCAAGATTGCATCCACGACTGCTTTGTTCTGTTTTCGCAACGCCTCGAGCAACACTGGACTCCCTCCTTTTCCGTTGACATCAGCTTCATTATCAAGAAGCACTAAAGCAGCTTCAGTTCTGTCGTTGCGAATGGCCACGAACAAGGCAGGCGTCAAGTCATTTCCGCGCTTCTTCGGAACCTGTTGCAACAGCATCTTCATATAGTGGCAATCCCCAATTTCAGCTGCTGCGAATATCGCGGCCTCGAAATGGTTCTTCTGGTCGATGTGAGATAACGCTCCCAGATTCTCAAATTCATCAACGAGGCCCTTGTTTTGCGAGCGAATAGCCTCTGCCAAAGGCGTGGTAGGAGGACAATAATTTGGATCGTATTTGGAAGAACCAAATTTATCTAGATAACATGGTGGTCCGCCAACGCTAGCACCTTTACGGAGAAAAATATCAATCAACTCACGACTGCCGTTTCTCACAGCAGCCGCCAGTCCTCCGTTCTTCATGGTAGTGTGGGGTAGTAGGAGCTCAACAAGCTTGAAATTTGCCCTCTTTGCCGCACTGCAGAGAGTCCCCTCCATCAGCTGTTGGTGGTCTTCCCAGCAGCGCATGCAATTGTCTGACTGGCAATACTCAAAGAGTCGGTTGATTATATACGTGGCGAGATCGTTTCCCAAGTACTCAGCGATTTCTACCAGCATTATGCTGCTCTGAAAGCACTTCCTGTGGCTGGCTGGTGGAAGTCGTGAAATTAATTCATGAAGAAGGTCCGCCTGTCCCCACCGAATGATGGCCTCAATGAGGTCTACTCGCACTTCTGCGCCACAATGAAGAATAGTCCGCACAAGAGTCATGTCAACTGCTTCGAACTTACCCCATTTACGGATTGCGAGCTCCAGCGCTCCATGCTCTTGGCGAGCCTCTTCGTCGTACGTCTTGTTAACGTCTGCCTCGGCTGCGAGAAGAGTCTTCACAATGCCAAGGTGGCGAAACTTGGCCGCAAGTTCGATTGGAGTATACAATCTGCCCTTGCAGTCAAGCTTACAGACAATCTCATTCGGTTTGATCGCGTTAGGCGAGCCGCGAGTGGCTTGGAGGATAAATATGACAGCCTCTTCATCGCAAGCTTCAACAGCTGCTCGGAACAAGTTGTCTGCCAGGCATTTCGCCAGGGCAGGTGGGCATGACCTGAGAGATTCGATGATCCGGGAGCTCATGTGATGCTGTTTCTTCAGCATTCTAAGTATAGCCCCAGATGGGATATTTCTGAGACCCGCAAAACCGTTTTCGATTGAGTATAGGAGCGCGTAATAGAATGGGGAGTCGAAAATGGCATTCTTGGTTGCAATCTCACCTGCCCCCCCGGAGCCGTCTCGTTGCATGCTCTTAGGTAGTAGTGAAAGCAGACTGTCCAGCACATCATCAGGGTCAGGTAACCTCTGTACATCGTCAGGCATGGAATTGCTGATCAAAACCTTGGTGGCATCTTGGAGAAGCGATTGCACAAGACTCGTTAGAGAGGGTTGCGAGAGCCTATCTAGCACTGTCTCTCGCCCATCGGTATATTGGAGAGACTGAGTTTCGGAATGAGTACTCCGCGTTGGCGTGGCTAAGACAGCTGCCTGGAGTTGGGAGAATGGTGACTCCTGACCCCAATACTGCGGTGTAAAGGAATCTTCAAAGGTCGAGAGTTCAAGCCAATTATCAAGAAACTCCTCTGGCAGCTGCGAATGGTCGAGATCAGGACCGCCAAACTTGCCGATCTTGACTTGTAGATCTAAGTCGGGGAAAGGACACGGATCATACCCCACCAATAAAGGGGAACCAAATCGCTGCGATTGGTGATTAATGAGAAAACGGTTCTGATGCTCCTCTATGTACTCCAATGATGGCGGGCCTTCCAGTCCTAGAATGGGATACTCATTTGTAGCTGGGTCACAAGATTGCGACAAGAATTCGAGACCTGGTTGACGGGCAGCATTATCCTCTGGACTTGCTACTAGGACTAACTCCCCCGCCTCCAAAATAGCAAGATCGTTGGCCGATGGAGATGAATTGGTACGTACGACCGTATTCTCGCCTGTATATATTGTCCATTTACCGTCTGCTCCCTGAGCCTCGATGACAAGACGATTGGGAAGAGGCAAGGCATGCCCTTACAAGCCGTCAGCACATACCCAAGACATATATCAAGGACGTACCATAAGAAGAACTTAGGTGTGAATGCTCCCTAGAAAACGCGTACCGCTTAGATCTCTGAAGTTGGTCCTTGCTATAAATCTTGCCGGAAAGATTAACACGAGTTTCGATTCTCATGGAAGCAAGATCGTCAAGCTTCATATGGACTGCCCTCCATTCTTCTTTCTTGAGTTTTTTGCGCTGGTCAAGTGATCTGACATATGCGTCAAACTGGTTACGGCTACGTGGGTTCCAATTGGTCAGATTCTGCGGACTAGATCCTCAGGGTTCTCAATCTCACCTGGCAGTGAAGTTATGTTCTGCGTGCATAATACTCTGCACGCTTTCGCCCTCGCCCTTCTTGTACAGAGGTAATCCGCGAATATGGTAGAGATCGTGGATGATATTTTTGTTCCGGTCCCATTCCTGCTTCGAAATCCTTCTGGCCGGTGGCGCCATTTTGATGATTGCAGGAATGTCAAATAGTGAGTGATTAGGATGCGACAGGACTTCAGGCTAACCTTTAGCCAGATGCGGGTTTCCAATTGAGATTATGAAGCCCGGATCGCTCTGGGGATGGCGACAACATTTCAGCTTTTGCCAAACTCAGGTTTTGTTAGCTGGTCAGGTTATGCCAATCAAGGTTTTGGTCAACTCAGGTTTTGTCGGGATAGACTGTCGAGCAAGGCCGCCAAGCTAGGTTTTGTCAGAACACGTAATTCCATATGCATGCAGTGTAGCCAGGGTGCTACAACAGACTGGGCGCAGCCTCGACGGATACCTTGCGCAACGCCCACAGCACAACCTGCTCGCCGCTGATGAAAGTAGATCCTTAGCACACCCCAGTCTACAGAAAGAAGTGTTCATTCGTGGTTGCTGGCTTTTTCTAGTAGTGCAGACTGCATACACCGTAGTTCGGAGCAAGCCACCCACAGCCTTAAAACCAGGGTTTTCTTGAGGCAGTGTAGTACCAAGTACATGAAGTTCACTTTGACTCTGATAAGTGCCTGCGAGCCCGTGGAATGGTCCCATCCTAGTTGGAGTGCAAAACCTGCGCATTGATTGACGCCCACGTAATGAACCTACAGGATATGCAATTCCATTTCCTCAATTCACGCAATGGTTCGACCTTGGTTCAGGAAGGCCGGAACCATAAGGATTCAAGGTCTCAGACTGGGCAGACGTACCTTTTGCTACTTCGACACAACTGTCTTCAATTGTGCTGGCCTGGCATGACGAGGGTTTGGATTGTGAAAGTCACGTGGTCCTACGATCACGCCTCAGATCTGTCCAAATGTGTGCCAAACAAAGCTTGAGCAAATGGCCGCACACGTAATTGAATATTTTGCTACAGCTCTAAGGATTTGATTCCATGTAAATATCAGGAGCCTATTTTGCCCCTCTGAGAATGACCTTCGGTAGTCAGGTTTTGACACTACGGAAGTAGTATAGTAGGACGACAAAACATGAGTTGACTCGCTATAAAAGATGGCACTGCAGCAGATATCGGGAACATTAGATGAAGATCACAGAGATTCGAGCAGTCATACTTGAATTCATCAAACACCTTACATCACTACTACCAACGCACATATCAGCCGCCGTCCACTCAAACCAGGTTTGCAGGACCATCAAATCGCAGTTTCACCATGGCCGATGCGGACACTTCAGAGAATGGAGGAAGTAATATGTATAACAAACTCTTTATCTTATGTTAGGTGGACGATAGTATACTGATCTCGGTACCACATAGGACTTCCAGCCAACCATCGGTCATGATGCAAGACTACTTGCACTCCAAAGCAACGATCTCCGAGCGAATTGCAATGGGTGGTAGAGTTGGTGCTTCCCAAGCAACGGGTAGGGAAATCATGGAGACTTCGAAAAGGGAGACCGGCAAGGCCGTGAAAGACTTCGACACCAAATGGGAGAGTGCGGCAAGTGACTAAGGGTTTATATAGTTCCTTTCCCTTTTATTGCACCTTGAAGGAGGTCTCTATTCATTTCAAGGCCTGGGCCGTGGAGATGTACTGAAAATGTGGTGATGGTGCTGAGATCTGGTCAGTGTTGGTGTAGGGGTAGGAAAGGCGTGAGCTTTGATTTCAAATGACACGATTTGAAAAGCGAATAATGTCGATGTGCAACAAAGATTCATAATGTTGGATGTGAAGAGTGGCAATGTGTAAATGAGCAGCTGCAAGATGTGCATGAGTTTCAAGGCTATTTGGTGGTGCGTATAGAAAATTTGAGTAGCTAGTCTAGAGCTTTATCAGCATCATAGTTTTTAAAATGATACTTCACTGTTCACGGACATGAGTTCATCATAAGTTCAAGGATATGAATACTGAAACTAGGGTTTCATGTAGCTAATGGATACGATATGATATGTTGTTTCTATAGAAAATGTTATAAAGGGACAGGACTCAGTGATCGGCCCGTGTCGACGCAGATGAGAACCAGGTTCTGTAAATAGGAGCCTATAAGCTAAAATTTGCCATCGGTTAGTCAAATACTTCGTACGTGGTGTTCCGCATCTACTGTAGCAGTTATTGGACCTTATAACCTCAATCTTTAGGCATATTCTCATTTTGAGGTCAGCTTGCCTGAATAAGTCAGCAAACGAGGGGAAATGCGGCCAGCTAGCTATAATAGTACTAGCTCGTTCATAAATTTAGATCGGCTCAAAAATTATGCCCTTGATATAAGATACAAATAAAAAGGGTTCTAACTAGCAACAAAAATTTTTTAGAGGTTTTTATTAGAGTAATCTAATTAATCGAATTGAGTTAATTAAAATACAAACTAGTCAAAATAAAAAGATCTGATTAGTTGAATTTGGTCAATCAAATATAGATCCAACAAAAATAGAGAGATTTGATTGATCTTAAGTTATATAATGCTGTCGTTTATGATTGTCTTTTTGTTTGGGTAGATATAGATCTAGGTATATCTAGATACTAGAGCGAGTTGAAGACTGCGTAGCAGCCGAGAATCGCGCTAGATATAGATAATAGCTATAGGCATGCCCATCGAAGGCCAGGCGGAATGGTCCATTCCCCTGTTTATTGATTGTTCAGAACTGAAGCCGATTTCGAATTCTACTGTATATAATATATTGTCTTCTATTTTGAATAGATTTTGCCTTTGACTGGGCGGGCAGGGTTAAGACCAGAGGCCTCTATTAAAATCGAGACTTCAGAAGTAACTAGAAAGTTGAAGGCTAGGTTGTGCTTGCAGAGCACCCTGTATTCATCGTCTTAAAAGCTCAGAAGCTGGGCAAGTATCACGTGGTGCTAGTGCAGAACAAGTGAATTTGGACTGGTGGTACATTTTATATTCAACCCATCGAAATTCAACTTAAAGCTTTGTATATCAGAGAATATTATAAGATTGTGATGTGCATGTGAGGTTTCCCGGTCAGTGGTGGTTCGAAAGCCGGGAGGACCAAGCATTTAGACAAAGATTAATAATTGCGATCAAATTTTTTATAATATAGGTGGCTTTTGGGAACGGTTGTTTCTACAAGCAGTAAGAAATTAGATTACCCAACAGAATATTATTTGATACGGTCAGCTTAAGGATTAGCTGCGCCACGCTGACGCGTTTCTACCGCAGAGATCTTGCGCCACAATAATCTGCAAAGTATTTTCCCCATTGGGTATGTCTTTCGGCTGGCTAAATCCTTATCAACTCAAAATACCTTAAGGAAATACCAAAATAGCATCATCCTTCTTGCAAACCCCAAAAAGGGAAAAATATCAATCCCTTAGTCAATCCTCGATCGATCCTCATGTGCGGCTGATCTGCGCAGGCTTGAAGTACTTAGCCTTACGATCGCCTCTTCGGTCAAGTCCCTAAATTTTTGTCGTCGATCCTCGAAAATCACGTTCAATACGACCAATTTCCTACTCGATTTCACGGACAAATTCATATATTCTTATTTCGAGCCTGTCCACATCAGTCATGAGGATTATACTTCTGGGTTTCTTTGCCATCGTATGCATTTTGTCATGGGTGGCAGCACATCCGCTACCATTTCCCTGTTCCGACATCGCAGGCTGTGTTAAACGCTCTATCAGCTCCCAAATAACTGACAATACCAAGGCTGACAGCGATGCAGCATCATCTTCTCTTGCAGAATTGGAGACCCAACGAGAACAACTGATTAAAGACTCGAAACCTGTCGAGGAGGAGCTCGAGGCATGGCTTAAGAAGCATCAACAAGCTGGTCCCAATAAAGCACTGTATCAACAGAAATTAGGAAAGCTTCTAAAAATTCATACCGAAATTTCGAATTTAGATGACCAGATTGCGAAATTGAAAAAGACGCCAGGGGAACTTTCACCCATTGATTCTCCCCAGCCAGCGGGTCCGCCCTGGTGGCAAACCTCAGACTCACTCAGGAGTACTCAGACGGCCAAGCATAAAAGGCACGCTTCTCAAGCGAGATAACGCGATGTATGTTGGTAGAGGTCAATTGCTTGAGGTCTGCGATGACTCAACAGTAAGGATTTGAAGATATCAACCCCAGAGTTTTTTTTTTCAGCTTTCAATATGTGTACTGTACTTGTTCTTCAAAATTTTATGAATCCGTTCTTAGAAAAACAAGATTTCAAGAAAACACAATGCAATGGAAGCATTAGAGTGGATGAATTTCTATCAGCTGAGACCAGACTGTGATACGAAAAATGGGAAAGGGGAGTAAAAGGAGAAAGGGCGCAAGGGACAGGACAAGGCAACTTCAATAAACTATAAGGCCGTTCACGAAGGGGTGTTATTTTCAGGCCTCCAAACATCCATCAAGACCAACATGGATCAATTGGCAAAAAAGGATGTAAAACTACTTAAAAAATTCACTATTGCACTCGAAGAGGTGTGGAGCTTATGGCTAAAATGGGAAGCTCACTAGAAACTATTAAGAACGAACGCAATATTTGGGTAAGGGGTAATTTGAGGAGAGAATCTTGGTGAATGTACGAGAATTTCACAGGATCAGGAGAGAAGCTTCAAAAGATAGTAGATAGGTTGAAGGCTCCCAGCTAGGCCAAGACTGAGGCCTTACAGAAATCTAAAAAGAGTATCGCGGCAATACAGAAGATATTTGGCGAATAGAGGAAGAAGCCGGGATCACCTCTTGAATATTTATTAAGCTTGAGCTTCGTTTATAACGTTATGGGACAGTAGAACGGCATCTGGAATCTAGTCCTCCGAAAGCCTGAACTTATGGGGAACGACTTACTGATACCTGTGAATCTAGAGTATCGACACTGGGAGGAATTAGGGGAAACAGTAAGAAAGTGGTATTCTGGAAATGAAGGGCACCTTCATAAAAACGCTTGAGAAGGGGTTGAAACGGAGTTGAAGACGCACGGAAGTTTATATGATTTATGACGTAGGAGAGAGGTTTCTTAGAATCCGCAAATTAAAGACGCCTGGTCTTCAATTATTCTAGAAGTATCATATGTTGAGATTTTGAGTACTGCAATGCCAACTCACGAGGCCCGAGCCGCCTCGATTTCTAGCGATCGCGACCAAGAGATCCCTGGTCAACCGATAGTGGTCCTCAGTCGATAATTTGCCCTATAAGCCTGCTGAAAATTACAGGGAGTTATAGGGTATCGACCACTAAAAATTTAGTAATATCGGTTGACCAGGGAACTCTAATAGAGACCCTTCCACTAAATCATCTGACCCGCAACCCGCGACCCCAAAATCAACCGCTCTCAGAGCCTCACAACCACCCGTCCTAAACAATTAAACTATTCTCAAGCCCTCCTCTCCCCCCTCATCAGCATCTCAACCCAGGAAAAGTTTCTGCTCAATTTCGGCGCAGCCTAACCTGCCAAGCTGATAAAAGCCTCACAGTCCACCTGCCAAGCCCGCTAGTTCCCTGGTTGACAACTGTAATTTGCTGCCTCGCATTGCTAGAGCATCGCGACTCAGCCGCAGACACGACAATTTGCTTCTTAGATGTTCGGAATGCTGGCGATTGGACGCCTCGGAACCACCAAACCATTACAGCTACCTGCAACGGGCAGGTCTAGAATGTTTGAAGGTACGGTTGGTTAGGCTGGTACCGCTGTCATGTGGGAGGCGGCAGGTAGGCAATGTATTCTCGTACCTGTTGGATGAGAGACGGGAATGCGGTGTAGCATCGCGCCGTGTTGGGATTGCTTATTATTATCGTCTGTCGCTCTTGTTAAGTCTTTCGCTTTCTTTACTTGCGCGTTCTTATTTCGTCGTTTGAGTCGAGTTGGGTTTCCTTGGTTGGATAGAGGACTATATACATATTCCCAAAGCCTCTCCCTCGCACTACCCCGCGTCAATCGCGAACCGTCGCCATGAAGTCCACTCTCCTCCCACTCACCGTCTTTGCCTCCCTCCTCTCCCTCTCCTCAGCAGCCGGAACCCTCAAACTCGACATCCAAGGGAAACGCGAAGTCGGCAGGCCCCAACTCCGCAAACGCGCTGGCACAAGCGGGACGGTGTCGACGGCTATGGCGGAGGACCCATTATTCGTCGGTTATTATGTGAATATTACAATTGGAACACCGCCTCAACCTGTAACTTTGGTTGTGGACACGGGGAGTAGTGACGTTTGGGCTGTTTCTACTGGAGCGGAGATTTGTGGACTACCGGCTGGGTGTCCGAAGGGGACGTGTAGGTTTCTTATCCCCCCCTCCGGGAATGCTTGAATAATCTACAGCAATGCTAACTCAGCATTACACAGTTGATTATCTGAAATCCTCCACCTTCAACGACAATGGCCCAGGCCAATTCCAAGCTTCATATGTGGACGGATCTGCAACGACGGGAGATTACTTCCAAGATACATTTGCGATTGGGGGTGTATCGGTTGATCAATTTCAGATGGGATTGGCTGCCAACTCAAGCATACCGAATGGGATTATGGGGATAGCGTTTGATACGGCGGAAGGGGGTGGGACTGTGCAGTACCCGAATTTGGTGGATACGATGGTTAACCAGAGTATTATTGCTACGCAGGCTTATTCTTTGTGGCTTGACGATCGCGGTTGGTCTATACCCCTTCTTAAATAAAGAAGAGTGCTGATATTTTTGGAATAGCTGCCCGCACAGGCTCCCTTCTATTTGGCGGCGTCGATACCGATAAATTTGAAGGCACAATGTCCAACATAGCCATGTACCCTTCCTCATCTGGCATCGTCGACCGCTTCACTGTAGCCTTCACCTCCCTCTCCATCACTTCACCCTCCGGCACCGACACCCTAACCTCTCCCGGCTACGCCTTGCCCGTCGTCCTCGACTCCGGCACAACCATAACCTACGTCCCCGACGACCTAGCCCTCAGTATCTACAACGAAGTCGGCGCCACCTACTACTCTGAACTTCAAGAAGCGCTCTGCGACTGCGTCACTGGTACCGTGCAAGGAACACTGAACTTCGGATTCGCTGGCGCCAATGGCGTTACTATCAAAGTCCCAATCTCCGAAATGGTCTCCCCTCTATTCAGAAAAGATGGCACGCAAGAAACCTTCACCAATGGCCAACCTGCTTGTTTGTTCGGTATAGGACCTTCCTCATCCCTAGGTCAAGACGCGCCGATTTTATTTGGAGACACATTGCTACGTTCCGCATACGTAGTATATGACCTCGCCAACTTTCGCATCGGGCTCGCGCAGACAAACTTCAACTCTTCTTCAAGCAACGTAGTAGCATTTGCTAGTCTTAGCGCCAATATCCCGAGTGCGACGACGGTGACTGATGAGAGCGCGGTTACGCAGACGGCGAGCAAGGGCGTGGGTGTTGCGCCGCCGGATGCGACTGGGGGAGTGGCTACTGGGGCCGTGACGGCAGCAGCGAGTACAGGATTGTTTACGGGGAACGCAGGGCCGGGGTTTAAGACTGCGGCGACGGCGACAACGAAGGTTGCGGGGGCTACAGGGACGGGGAGCTCGAAGAAGGGGAGTGCGGGGAGGGTGGAGGTTAGGTGGGGTGGGATGGGATTAATGGGTATGCTGGGGATGTTGGTACTAGGTGGGGCGGTTTGGCTGTAGATTGGATATAGAGGTTGGGGCGCCTGGAGGCGATTTGAATGGATGTATATTATATTTTACTATCTTACGACCACGACGAATGAAAAGCATAATATTTTATGGCATGCGGCCATTGAGTTCCGGATTAGATGCATGAGATCAACGACAACTGTCGAGTAATTGTGGCCAAAGTGTTGCTGGATCCTGGGATGAGGACCAATTCGGGGAAGCGGTGTTGGGAGTGGTTGGGAACCGTCTGACACTCCACATGTGATTACTGAGGACTCCGAGAAACCCAGTCAGCTGCCGTGAGATTATTTTGCAAGGCCCATGGGAATTATACCAATCATTCCTTGGGCTCCGGGAGAACATACTTTGGATTAGTGATAATCTGACAAAAGGGAGCTTCAATTAAATCACGTGTCAGCGCTCGAACCTCGCTTCATTAGAAATGAAGCTAACAATTTCTGGCAAGTTATTATAACCTCAAAGACTCCCTACTCCCATTCCTTGTCTCACGTTCAGACATTTGTGACCTCGAAGGAAGCTGCTTACATCTCAAGTCGAGTAAGCATGGCGTCTACGCTTAAAGTCTCCAATCGCTGTAAGCACTACCCTTCCTTCTTTCACCCCCCACCTAATTCTCAACAGCAGCCAAAAAACCAATCAAGAAACTCCCCACCAGTATCGAAATCACACCCAAAACCACCGTCGAAGATGTCAAAGATAAATTGGCCTTCCAAGCAGGAGGCATGGATCCCAATCGTCTGGGCGTTTTCGATTCCAAGAACAAGATATTGAAAGACCGCCGAGCTCTCATAGCTTCACACAAAGAGATCTCGGATGCTGGGGAGATATTCGTTAAGGATCTGGGTACCTCCCCCCCTCCATACCCTCCATACAAAGCTAATGAATGGTATTATTCAGGCCCTCAAATACAATGGCGCACCGTCTTCCTAATCGAATACTTCGGCCCCATCCTAATCCACTTCCTCGTCCCCACCTTGCGTAGCACCATCTACAATAACTCCCCCTCGCCCCTCTCCACCTCTCAAAAACTATCCATCGCAATGATAACCCTCCACTTCCTCAAACGCGAATACGAGACGCTGTTCATACATAAGTTTTCTGCGGCCAGTATGCCCGCGCGCAATATCTTCAAAAACTCCTTCCATTATTGGATCTTAAGCGGTGCTAATCTTGCCTACTGGATTTACGCCCCTACTTCATATACCGCGCAATCCTCTCCCACGATACAATACCTGGACATCGCTGGTGTCATCCTTTATATATTCGGCGAGGCCTCCAACCTCCTCACACACATTACGCTCAGTAATCTGCGCTCTCCAGGTGGTACAGAAAGGGGTATACCACAAGGATATGGTTTCAATTTGGTAACGTGCCCGAATTACATGTTTGAAATGATAGCGTGGATAGGGATTTTACTGGTTACGAAGAGTTTGAGCACGGTGCTGTTTTTGGTGGTTGCATTTGTGCAGATGTATATTTGGGCTGTGAAGAAGGAGAGGGGGCTAAGGAAGGAGTTTCCAGATAGGTATCGGAAGAAGAGGAGTGTGATTATTCCAGGGTTGTTGTAGGAGTTAGGGTGAGGTGAGGTGGATGGTGTAGGATATTAGAGGGAGAGGGAACGGTAGAAAAGGTGTCGAAAATGTGAGTATGCTACAGTAATTTTGATAATGTTAATATGTCGAAGAAAAAGAAATTGCTCAGCACATAAATCAATGCGTTCTAATATCTCTACATCCTGCTTCAATTCCGCATCCAACCTTTTCGTCCTCGTCTCAACGCTTCGAATACTACACCCCCACTGGGTATCACACACCCAGCCCATCCTCGATGCATAGAGGTGACACCGGTGGCCCGTCACAATCCATTCGGAATTACAGGGAAGAATCCCCTTCACTACCAAGATAGAATTCATCTGTACGTTTCGAACTTGAATCCTCGTCCCGACACCTCCTGTGTACCCTCAGCCGTCACGCCCGAAGCCCATTCTTCCACCAAGTACTCCGACCTCGCTACGCAACCCCATTCCTCTTCAACAAGGTCAGACCTGGGACTGGGTTTCTTCTTGCAAGCGAAGATGGGAATTGCATTCATGTATCGCGAGGTTGGATCTAATCTCTCCCCTTTCGACGCATACTTGAGCTGAAATTCTAACGAGAAACACGAAGCAAATCTATTTCAATTTGTCTGGATTGAAAGCTTGTACTATTTCACGGATAAGAACATATATGAAAACGAATTGTGTTAGGACTCTGGTCCTCAAGCGCCAAGTCACGTTCACGAATCATCTGGGCCCCTGAGCCTTGGCGGAAATGGAGAAGATGTGCTTCACTGTTCGTTCCGTGCCAATTTAGGGCCAACTATGAATCGCAAATAAACGAGCGGTTGACAATGGGGAGGGTAATAAAAGGGGGCAAAGTCATATAATAGGAAGGAAATTAATATAGAAGTATATTGAACTCAAAATATATACTTGAAGCTGATAGCTTTACAGGATTATTAAGTAGAGACAGCGCATTCGGACGGCCCAAGAACTCCGCGCCGTTGGTGAAAGGAAAGGAAACCCCCATCGGGCCAAACGATAGCTGCAGTTACTCCATAGAAGCAAGGATCTCCTTCATATGAAAACCGCTCAGCTCGTTTAAAGTCTCGTCCCAGATCTGTTTTGTTGCCGTCCTTCCGTCGTCGGTGTAGTAGGATCCAGCAAGTCTGCGATTCGTTGCCATTGTCAGCCATATTTCAAAAGCTATTCAACGCCTTGGGCTCATATAGCAGGGGTAATCGATTAGGTATACATACGGCGAGATCTCGCAATTCATAAGAAAGCATCCATGTGTCTCTTTACCGTGACCCAGCAAGGCATCAACATATGTTGCAGCGCCTCTATCCACAGGCCTGCCAGCAATTGTAAAGAATAGTTTCGCAGCAATCCCAATTGCGCCCTTCGCATCGCGACTTAGAGCTGTGCCCTTAGTCAGGCCCGGATCAACCATATTGATGATGACATCGTTCGGCTTAACATGCTCTGTCAACTCGACCAAGAAAAGCTGACACAGAAGCTTCGACACCTTGTACCGCTCCCCGGCATCCCATGGCGTAATCTTGATATCGTCAAAAGAAGACAGAAGAGGTCGCTGGTTGCGATTCGCGAACGCGCACGTATGCGCTGTGATGGAATTGACAACCGTAAGTCGTGCGGGATTGTCTCGGGTGGACTTAGCCTTCAGAACGGGTAGCAGGAGAATAGTCAGTAAAGCCGTGCTGATGTGGTTGACTTGTATGGCTTTCTCATGTCCAGTGGAAGGCGTGGTGTCGAAAGTCATCGGGCCAATTCCAGCATTCAGAATTGTGTAGTCGATGCGTGAGAGCTCGGTATCGCATCTGCGGACAAAGGCTTGGATAGAGTCGTAGGACTCCATATCCAGGGCCCAAACATCGATAGTTGCTGCAGGGTTGGCCGTTTTGAGTTTTGAAGCTGCGTCTTTGCCCTTCTCGATGGAACGTACTGCTACTACAAGATGAGATAGGCCAAGGCTCAGGAGTTGTCTTGCTGCCTCGAGACCGAGGCCAGAGTTGGCGCCTGTGACTATTGCGATCTTTCCTTTCAGGCTGGAGAATTTGCTTAGAGTTGGGAGTTCTATTTTCACCTTGAACTGATTGTTCCAGAAGACCTTGCCGAAGTTCTTGGGCAGAGGGGGTAGATCCTTTGACGCAACCATATTGAAATCGGAGGGATAAAGTAGAAGCGTGTCGATATCTATGGATGAACCTTAAGTGGATTGATGAGACGTGGTTCTAATTTGGAATATGCGATATGTGCCAGGTTTTGAGAATCTGTGAAAGTTAAAGCCTGTGACAAAACCCAAGAAGTAAAGGCTACTTATATTTCAAAGCTACCTTCTCCGCCAGAGCCTGTATGTGCTCCCCCTTAAGGGGAGTTGTAGAATCCATCCTACCTTTCGTGTTGGGATTATGTATTGTCCCACAGGGGAAACCCCACAAGTCTTGGCATCTAGAACACTAGACTGAAATAGGATACCCCACAGTCTTGGCACAGCTATCTCCCTGTCTGATGGTCTATGGTCAATGCCACAACACTGCTACGACCACAATTATGACTACGACTTACATTTCCTTGTGTTCTCTATCGTCACTATTATTCCAGTTCAACCTTATTGCCAAGTTTCCTGGATATTTCAGATTTGGTCAACCGTCGGATGATTTAATTTCTTTTGTAGTATACGATATACAAGTACCGGTAATGCTAGTGCCAGTGTCATGGCAAAGCCTCAGTGTGAGTCAATTTGTGGTTTACTTTCCCTGTCTCTAAAAAGGCCCCATACCACTTGCCCCCATAGCAATGGTAGCCCCATTATTCCCGCATACTTCTCGCTCTCTATCCTATCTTATTCGAGGTTAAGCTCACACGTGCATGATATATAGATAATGCGGGATTTCACTTCGTTGACCAAAGCACCCCTGTTCAGGCCCTTGATAAGCACACCCGCAAAGCCATACAGAGTCATGCGACAAAAGCAAGTTCCGGACGCCGACCAGCCATCCACCTCCAGTCATGGATATCTCCCAGCTGTGAGCTTGGGTCTCTCAAACAGACTATATTTGAGGGAGCAGCACCAACCTCTGAATCTACATCATCAGTATCGAGTCTCAGACGGGTCGGCTCGGACTTTTCTGGACTACAACTGCCGTCAGGATTCGAGCCTTACATGATCCAGGACCTAGTAAAATGTATGCACAGTCTTTCTCTTATCCCATCCACTAAGCTCTCGCATAAAACAATGGATGAATGGCACGGAGCCTGACTAAGAGGAATCTCAGTAATTGCTCTTGATAAGAATGGAGTATATCCCTACGAAATTTGCCTTAATGTTAATCCAGTGGAGAGGGGTTGGTTTTCATATATGCTCAGCGACGTGTGCTGTCTACATTCGATGATGTTTTCGGTTCGAGCATTTACTGAAGGATCTTTGGATAACCAGTTAAGCCGCTCTGCTTGCCTCCATTACGCCAAAACCCTACAACTTCTTCAGGCTCGGCTCAATGAATTTGACCATGACCAGACATTTGCGACATCTGATTCTACGATTATGGTTGTGTTCTTTCTAGCCTCGGCTGCAGAGCTCATGGAAGATTTTGCCGCTGTAGCAAACCATATGAGAGGCCTGGAGAAGATTGTCGGCCTGAGAGGTGGAGTGCGGGCGCTGCTCAATGCAGACAGTAATATACATGTCAAAGTCTGCAGGTTAGTCTTGGCTCTCTGTTCATTAGTTCAAGCTTATACTCCGGTTTCACTAAAATTATAATGCTGACACGAGAAATAGGGTTGATCTGTCATATGCGTTGATATCTGGACACCGACCACGTCTCTTCAGAGAAGGAATCTCATGGGACTGCTTCATCGCGGATCGTGGCCTGATCCAATGTAGCCACCAGCCTCACGAAACCAATATCTCTACCTTCCTAGTGACTGCCGTGGATCGAAGACTACATAATGTCTTAAGAGACCTCCATACTTTCTCCTGCATCAGCAATCTTGCCTACCAAACAACACGCAAGCTCCCCCCAAACCTCTATAACGAGATTATGATTTCTATTCTTTACCGACTCACCCATCTGTCCTTTGAAATCGACCCCATGCAGGAAGCGCTTCGAATCGGCTTGCTAGCTGTCTCATCAACCATGTTCATGCAACGACATTTCATGGAACATCCCTACGATCATCTATTGAATCTCTCTCGCAACGCTTTGTTCAAACTGCACGAATCTACTAGCATTGACGTTCCAGTGCCTATTGTGCTTTGGTTGACGATGGTTTTATATGTAGTCGGAGCACACAAGGAACCTTCTCCAGCGGAGTGGCTGAGCGCCTGGCTTGACGAGACTATTGTTCATGCCGGCATCGAGTCATGGTCTAAAGCGCGTGAGATACCGAGATCGATTGTCTGGGTTGACTTTATCCATGACCGAGTTGGGGAGCCGGTTTTCGAGGCTGCCATGCTCCGGCTAAAGAACTTAGCGGAATTGAACCTAGTGAGGGTTAATTTGTAGCGATACTGACCTCTGGTCAAATGACTTAGTAGGACTTTAGCAGAGTTGGGTTGATTTCAGTCATGATATGTGATCCCGTCACATGAGAATGCATAAATTTTCTTGTTCTGCATGTTGAACCCGGGATACTTCGCAACTGCATCCAAAACTGTGGTTATTAGGCGGAAAATGGGTAGGAATTGCAGGTGTTTTTAGAGAATGCCCATTTTTTTCAAGGGCGAAGGGAGTAAGAATGATGCGTTCCAGTACTGGGCAATACAATTCTACACATTTATCATATCTTTTTTGAACATCTCAAGATTCTTTGGAGTTGGAGTCGGCGAGATAAAGATTCATGGAAAATTTTTGTAGAATCTTGCGTCAAATTATATAGCGGTTAAGAATTGAAACAGATTTCTGGTTATTAGGGACTCAAAAACCGGCGACCAACAGTACATGATTTCATTAGCACCCAATAAAACTTCTTTGGAATTATATGAAGATTATCTTCGCCACAATACAGAACCGCCGTAAGAAAATTTAGGTAGTGTTGTCTCATAGCTGAGTCAGCACTTCTAGGCAGAAACGCACCATAGACCTCGTATCGGTTTATGAATAAATCAATGAATCGAAACTTGAACTACCTGCTCAATCACCCGAATAATCTGCTACGACGTATGAGCATTAGACCAGGCCGTTTGTTCCTTTAACTGTCATCTTTTAAATCCGAAAATGTCCAAAAGAGCTGCTTCGCAAGAGTTAGAGCATGACCCAATGATAGCGAAGAAATTCTCCCATCTGAAGATCACCTCCCATAATGATCTCGCATCAGCGCAGGATTTCGCTCTGTCCATCCTAGAAGATCGGAAACTTGCACAGTATGTCCGACATGTGAGCTTGAATTACCGTCATTGGGGAAGATTCCCTGCTCATGCCCTTCCATACACAGTCACAACGGAAGCAGAGCTAGAAAAGGAGGCGAGGTTTAAAGCAGCCATCGCGGAGCAGAAATGGGAGGAGGCAGAAGCGACTGAACTATTGAGACGTCTTATGACGACCTCGTCCCCGGGCTTCAATAAGCCCAGCTCTTTTCAGTTATTTCCTGATGCTGTGGTGGCACTTCTTCTGCCGATCTTACCAAATGTTCAGAAATGGACAGCCGGTGACATTGAGTGGCCTGTATATGTTGGAAAAGCTATACAAAGAGCCAAAGACGGCATCTTTGGCTCCATCTCAGTCACCCATCTTGAGCTTCTTGGGAATACTACGTACAGCAATACAGCCTGGGCAGACTACAGCTTCCCAGCATTTAAGATCTTCCAGAATTTGCTATCCTTGAGAAGCATCAGTGGAGAGGGAATTGGAGGAATTGGGATTGAGGATGGAGGAACGTATCATGACATACCCAGCAAGGCATCTGTTGTGAGCGAAATTCATTTAAAAGATTGCGAACTCTCCGGGGAATGCCTGTCGAAAATTATCGACTTTTCCACTGGTTTGGGGGCATTCACGTATCGGTTCGGTGGACGGACAGGCGATGGAGGTACTGCAGTTCTGTACTCTCCAGAACTAGCAAAGGCACTCACGCCACACAGGTCGACGATACGGTCCTTAGACATTGACATTGATAACCTACTTCCTTCGAGTCTAGGGGAAGAAGTCCAGAACTGGGAACGCCAGCTTAAGGATGAAAAAGATGGCGAGACGGAGGACGAGGACGAGAGAGATTCTGACACTCATACTTTGGGTTCTGCGGATAGTAAAGCAAGTACTAAGAAATGGGAAGAGGCAACAAAAAGCGACCCCTATTTTCCCAATCTAACGTATTTGCGCATTGGGATCAAACTTGCGTCCAGGTTTGCAGAGCTCTCGGGCAAGAAGTCATTGGGTGAGTGGCTGCCAGCTAGCTTGGAAGAGCTTGAAATCGTTGGTTACAGACCGCAGGAATCAGAGCTCATAATGAAACAAGTGACAGAGGTGGTACAACAACGAGAAAAGCTTCTGCCAAATTTGAAGGTGCTGAAGGGAGTTGAGGAATATATTGAGAGTGGGAAAGAGTTGGATGAGGAGGAGGAATAGGTTGAGAACGCTGCAGAAGAGATAAGCTAAAATTTACTCTACAATTATAGGCTTAAAATCTCGATGCAATGCGAAGAAATAGGTATTATCTCAGACTTAAAGCAATAGGAAAGTATTATCCAATTTATTACAGTGACCACATTCTGGTTATCGGACAACGCTTTGCTTGCGTCACGTTCTACAGAAACTCGTTCATTCAATTTTAGTACGAAGGACTCTAAATTACAAACCTTAATTTTTGCTAGCCGTCGTGAGGCTAATATGTACTCAAATAGGGAAGATAGCTTAGTTCTCCTCAGTCAATAGCGTTCAAAGTAGGTAATTGGAAGCAGTTAGAATTTTAGAAATCGAATTTTTATTTCGTCTCTGGGAATCGGAGAAATAACATTTGAGATTGATGTAGAGAGGTTCCGGTCATGAATTTCTGTACCACAGTGAGCAAGCTCTGTAAGCACGCGGGGCGGAACGGATTCCCCGCTTCACGTTATCACTATTTTGATAGATTGTAGAAGTTTGACGATGGTCTTATGCTCGTTCGTAATGGCATAGTCCAGCGGCGTCCGGCCGTTATTATCCTTCACCTCAGTTGCAGCTCCCTTCTCAAGCAGCCGCTGTACAATAGCTAGGTGCCCGTTTTCGGCGGCATATGATAGCGGCGTCCGGCAATAGAAATCTTTCAGGTTAATTTCAGCTCCCTTCTCAAGCAGCCACTGCACAATAGCTATGTGCCCGTTTTCGGCGGCATATGATAGCGGCGTCCGGCAGTAGACATCTTTCAGGCCTATGTTAGCTCCCTTCTCGAGCAGCCGCTGTACAACCGTCTCGCAGTTGTATTTAACGGCATACCATATCGGCGTTCGGCTATTCGTATCCTTCGCTTCAATGATGGCGTCGTTCTCGAGCAGCCGCTGCACAACGGCCTCGTTCCCGTTTTCAGCGGCATATGATAGTGGCGTCAGGTCAGCGTTATCCTTCGCCTCGATATCGGCGCCGTTCTCGAGCAGCCGCTGCACGACGGCCGCGTGCCCCTTGCCGGCGCGATTCTCGAGTAGCGGCTGTACGACGGCCGGGTTCGCGGCCCACGACAGCGGCGTCCGGCCAAAGTCATCCTTTGCCTCGATTTCGGCGCCGTTCTCGAGCAGCCGCTGCACGACGACCGCGTGCCCGTTTGCGGCGGCCCATGACAGCGGCGTCCGGCCAAACCTATTCGCCTCAATTTGGGCGTGGTTCTCGAGCAGCCGCTGCACAACGTCCGCGTGCCCGTTGCCGGCGGCCCACGACAGCGGCGTCCGGCCATAGAAGTTATCCTTTGCCTCGATATCGGCGCGGTTCTCGAGCAGCCGCTGCACGACGGCCGCGTGCCCCTTGCCGGCGGCCCACGACAGCGGCGTCCGGCCATACTCGGTATCCTCTGCCTCGATATAAGCGCTGTTCTTGAGCAGCCGCTGAACGACGGCCACGTGCCCGTTGTCGGCGGCCCACAATAGCGGCGTCCGGCCATAGAAGTTATCCTTTGCCTCGATTTTGGCGCCGTTCTCGAGCAGCCGCTGCACGACGGCCTCGCGCCCCATGCCGGCGGCCCACGACAGCGGCGTCCGGCCAAACCTGTCCTTCACCTCGATGCCGACGTCCTTATCGAGCAGCAGCTTGATGACGTCCTTGTCGACTGGCCTGATCCATTGCCGATGGAGTTCCCTTTCAGTGCCATCATCCACTCCGGCTATCACGGCTAGATGTAAGGCAGTCCTGCCATTGTGGTCGCGCAATTTTGTGTTCGCAACCTTCAACAAAGCCTCGACCACGTCTATGCGTCCCTTATATGCAGCCAAGAGAAGTGGACTGCTTCCGAAGCCGTCCACAACGTCTACATCTGCACCCGCTTCAATCAGCGATGCCACCACCTCACCCTTACCATACATTGCGGCGAGATGTATCGGTACTCTTCCATCTATGTCCTGTGTGGCAATATCTGCGCGTTCTCGTATGAGAATCCTTACGGTCGAAGCTCCAGCATGCTGACAAGCATAATGTAATGGTGTCCGTCCACGGATGTCTCGTGTGTTAATATCAGGTAGGTGCTTTAGTAGCTCTTGTAAAGCGTCAGCGGATGGTGTTGCGGCCGCGTAGTGAAGTGGTGTCCAGTCGAGGATGTCTTTCTCACTTACTCCACCCTTCTTTTCCTTCATCCAGTTTTCGATAGTGTAACCCTCGATAGCCCTTTCGCCGTGGGCCAACCTGTGTAGGATTGTAAGCTTGAGATCGGTGTATCTGTCTTTCGAAAGCTCCGCATTTCGGACAAATTCACATCCCCAAGAACGGCCCTGCAGATCGTATAACCCCATAATGCCTGTTAAGGCATCAACACCGGCACTTCGCAGCTCGTCAAGAAGTTCCAATTTAAGCCGCTCCAGCTCTTGGATGCCTTTTTCTTCAAACTGTTGGCCATTCCTTAGCTCAATAGCGTCGGTAACTGCCCTTAGAAATTCCATCAATAGGGCGGTGGCTTTCACACCAATGCCGTTCTGTTTTGATGATGCGTTCGCCGTTCGGAAGAGCCATCGATATGCCTCACTTGCCTTCTGCCAACGCCCTAGCTGTTCATGTGGCTTCGCATGGTCTCGCGCCAATTTAATAATTGCGTCGGCCCTTGGCAGCTTCTTTTCACCGCTCAGTGGTGGGATGATGCTGAGGTAGATTTCGCTAAGACTCCCAAGCCCGGTGCTTTGGATGTCTTGGGCCATTTCGGAAAGCTGTGTGTTATGTAGTGTGAATGATTGCCACGCCAAATCACCACTCGTACCATCTGTAGACTGTATCTTTGCCTCGCGGGCAATTGGTCCCTTCATCGTCTTCGCTGCAGCCCACATAAAGGTGGAGAACATATGCTGAGCGAATAACGTCTTCAAGGGGCTGAATGATTCGACCGCTAAGACGTTGTTAGATGCATCCTCGCCGGGAGGCATCAGAGCGAATTGAGGTGTATCCAACTTGGACCCAGACATATATCCGACTACTCGATGCGTGTCCACGTCAATTTTGTCGTCGTGCGTTTTTGGGTCATGTGTCTTAACTTTGATGAGTCTGATAGCACCATTAGGTACCCACCACTGGAGATCTCGACGCAGGCTTGGCGTGGATGAGCCAAGCAGTCGCAGGCTACGTTTCGCTGGCGCCCCTTCAGCCTCCAACCACATGTTGTCTTCACGGCCCCCTTGCTCCTGTTTATACACGGAGTATAGCCACAGCGAAAGCGCAGCTTCAATCTCGCCAGGGTCCGCTTTCCACTTGTCCTCGTGTTTCTTTACACTAAAGGCGATTGACTCGCGGACAAATATTTCATGAGACGCCGCAAGAGACGCCGCAAGAGACCACGTGAGCTCCCGGCCTAGAGACTTAGGAAAGAGGGTGTCGAGGATGTTCATTGTCACCCCGATCGCGCGAGCAACCGCGATGGCCTCTGCGGATGCAGGTCCCCGCCAGCGGGCCAGCTCACCAAGTTCTCTTCTCATAATCATCACCCTGTGGGCCTTTGACCGAGAGCGTTCGACACCGCCATCGTCCGCTTGCAGTGGTTTGATCGATCCATTGATGCTTGGATCTTCGACTGCGACAGTTCTCCAGTCCCAACCACCATCGTCAGCCAGAGGTTTGCTACTATTGTCCTCGTAAAATTCGGGGGGATTCTGCCAGGGTGCTTTGTCCCTGTCTCCAAGAGTCATCGCTAGCCAGTCCATCTCATGCTCTGGATAAAGGAGCCAGACAATTGGACGTTCTGCGAGATTGCGGTGAACCAATGCTCTGAGAACGGTCATCACGACAATTGCGCCAAGTTGGGCGATCGAGGCTGACCAGTGCATTCCATGTAAGCCGATGAACTGCACGACGAATCCGCAGATGCCGACAATTGTGCCAATAATAGTTTTGACCGCCTCAGACGTCAAGAGATCGAATAAGCGTTGTAGGCCATCAGAACGGCGTTTAGAACCACCAGAAGAGCTTTCTGATAGTGGTTTGCGGCGTTGAGACGTCGTAACTGCAGCCTGTGCCTCCTTGGGAAAAATTGCAAAGGATTTAAACTGGTCGTCGACGGTTTTGGATCTCTGCAACCAGACAATTCGAGCCTCTTTCCCAGCCGCTGGAAAGTATCTCTTTTCCTCTGTGCTGTTCTCGACAACGTGGGAACAAACCAGCATTCCAGTTACCAAGGCCAGCGTACCAGCTGCTGTACACGGAAAGGCATAGCCTGCGGCAGGGCTTCCATTTACAAAAAAAAGAAGTTTAGGATGGTAGATGGTGTATCCAGAGTAGGCGAGGACGCCAAGTTGAAGGACGATTCCGGTTGCCGCAACCAGATAGCGCTCCCCTCTGGAGAGCTGATTGTGAACGTTAAGCGTGAGATTTGGTGCATTGACATCGGTATTTCGGATAACGATGACTGAAGGTCCATCTTCACCAGGTAGTTTAGCATTCTCTAGGTCCTGGCCCTTCTGAATACGCTTGCCGGAAATCTGTTCGCAAAAGGTGGACTCTAACGAGAAGGTCAGATTGAGGAGATAAAAGCGGATAGACTCACTGACTGCGTTCCGTGAGAGACTTATTCTTCTCGTTACTTAATTCCATCGGCCCCTGTATCTCTTCAATCTTTGAACCAGTGCTCTGAACATTCGCATTTGCCTGCCCTTTATCTTTCCCTCTTTCCTCAGGCACTAAGATGACGAATTCACAAATCATTTCTTTCTCCTTTGTTTTAACAATCTGCTGGCCGTCCCAAAACTCACACACCTCATCCGAAGTGGAGGACATCAGTTCGGACTCGGCGTCGGCAAGGCTTTCCATTGCTCTACCGATCACGGCTTTAAGCCACGATGGGCCGCCAACTCTGATGGCAGCGACAATGATAGTGAGTATGCCTAATGGGGCCATTGCAAGGATGAAATTGTCAGCCCAGCCTAGGGATTGACTCATGAATTGCTTGGTGGGCATTTCTCCGAAGAGCGACAGCAGCCTAAGTGAAAAATGGTGTCAGTGGCGTCAGAATACGGACAACACTGGTCAAAACTGTGGCACATACGGGCCTAGGTTGGAGACCAAGCTGGAGATATCGGCTGCAGTGTTTGCGGCCACGCATGTGGCGAAACAGACCCCAATGATGAACGACAGTTGCTCGGCGGCCAACATTTTAAGGCAAACAAGGCTAGAATGGGGAGATTAAAATATCGATGCTTAATCAGTTGCTTTCTCGTTCTTCGATGCTCACAGATCAAGAGCAGCCATCGTCAGCATCCGCTGCAGTCAAATATTAGGTACGGCCTTCTGCCATCCCGCGGGCTGTTTGGTGCGGGGTTTCAGGTAAAGTTGAACTGCATTTTGCTGCGCGAGGACGTCGGGGGGGGGGGAGCTCTATTTATGCGCATCCGTGAAGAGCAGTGAGCGTAAGGCCAATCAGGTGAAAGCGGCGAGGGCGCCATGCCGGATTAAGGTCGGGAGTGCGTTTACGTAGAAAAGAGTTGAATAAGGAGAAGAGATAAGTATTTTTTAATAAATTAAATAAAAAAACTATAGAAAAGATAAACTAAAATTACTTTATAATTATAGACTTTCAAAATTTTAGAGTAATACAAAAAAATAGGTATTATTTTAGACTTAAAGCAATAAAAAAGTATTATACAATTTACAATAACTATATTTTTGTCACGCGGTTTAGCCGGTGACTGGATAATGCATATATTGCCGAATAAGCAATAGTCCCTAGCCTCGGGATATTGTGACTGCTTTTTCAGCCCAGGTGGGCGTGTCACACCCCCACCTGTGACAATTTTGATTATTAAACAATGCTTTTGCTTTTGTCATATTCTACAGAAACTCGCCTGTATTTATTCGATTTTAGTACAAAGTACTCTAAATTACAATCCTAACAGCATACCCTGCGACTGTATAAAATTAAGATTCTCCCAGAGGTTCTACTAAGACGATTCGTCTCTGAGCCTAAGGTCCTCTAATCACATGTCACGGTTCGTAACACCTTTTAGCTTTCTTCCATATCACTATAGTTCACAACAATGTCCCTAAAGTCGGCTTTGATGATGGACCCCGTCCAGCTCAAATTCTGGCGGAAGCGATGGTGCTTCTTGAATGGGTGTAGGGTACTGGTGAGCACCGGCGCTGAAGGGACCAAACGAAGGTGCCTTACGATACAGATTATTCTTTGGAGCCTCATAGTATGCCTTATAACTCTCCGTTTCCGATTTTCTTGTCAGAGAATCTCGCCCTGCATGATGTTAGGCACTTAGCAGTACAGTTTATGGACAGCACTCACGTTTCAAAAGCAAGAAAGCTGTCGCAGCGCCCAAGAGAAGCCCTCCAATGGCACATCCTACCGACGCCCCAGCGATTGCACCACTAGAGACTCCAGAAGCGCTGCTTGCCGTAGAATTTGCACTGACACTGGCACCCTGAGTTTTTGCTGGGATAGTTCCCGGTTGTAGGCTGCCTGTCGGGCTGGATGTAGCCGTCGAGGCAGTAACGGTAGAAGCATCTTCACTGTCGGGTATGAAGGCGCGACCGGTCAGACCGTCCGCAGGAGTGAATGGCAACGAAAAGTTGTTATTGCAACAGCTTTCAGTTGTGCTGTCTGAGCAGCACCAAAGAAGGGTTTCGCCATTCAACAACAACCCTCCATTGCAGTTCATGAGAAATTGGTAGTTGTTCTTGACACCTTTCTGAAGTTAGATCTTGGTACATGTCAAGGCTTATGAAAGGGGTACTTGCTTTGGCAGTATGAAGTCAAGCAGGCAACCGAGTCCCAGTTCTGATCCGTACAGCCCCCTCTGTAAGCCATTCCAGAAGCTCCTAGACACCAGCCAAATGTCGTACATGCATCGATGGCGCCACAGCAAGCGGAGGACGGGGCGGTTGAGTTGCACGCCACGTAGCTAGGATCGGCATCACTACCATCAGGCCAATAACATTGTGAAGCGAAGGAAAGAGAAACCAAAATGAGGAAGGCGAGGCCCTTCTGAAGACTTCGTAAAACAAACATACTGTAAAATAATGAAGAACTGGCAACATGTATAGAAGAAAGAATCCCAATCGTGTGGGGATTGGGGATTCTTCAACGATTTGGAGATCTAGAAGGCTGTGCCGTACATGCATAAGTCGATTGATGCAAGACCTATCTCGGGACTGCTGTCAGATCCCCACGAGCCAACCGCTTGAGTACGCCTTTCGGATTTGGATACGGAGTGCCAAACAGGGGGTTTCAACCTCGCCAACAGCATTGTATACTAATCACAGGGACTGCTTCAAAAATGAGGCTGGCGCTTACTCCATAACGCGGTCCCTGCTGTATGCGACCGCACCGACATATGGACGTTCTTACAGCAACAGCCATGGTGAGTGCGTACAGTACAGATTATTAATAGGATAAACATCAAGATATGCTGATGAGCGTCAATTTAACAGCTTTCCATTGTGCTGATATTGATGCTTGGAACCGCCGTCAAAGCCTCTCCCGCTTTCGGCTCGGATCAACAGGGGTGTTGTCACTACTCTGTGCACACGGGCCACAACACCACAAGTAAATCGCGATTTTTTTTTCCAAAAAAAATGTAGATAACCCTTTTCAATCTTAAATATGGCACCACCTACATGCTCAAATGCTCTATGAATACTTCCCATTCCAGCTTTTGCTGGCAGAGAAGCTATAGTACAAAGGAAGTGCAAACTCTTCAATGTGTTGTTTGATAATACGATATTGTGATTGTTATGTTGTAGTTCCGTTAGTTGTAGTATTATTAGAAAGTTGTGGACACAAATAGAAAGAACAACTACTAAAAATAGCTGGAGGTTTAGAATACCGTGGGCTTTATCGACCAAACGGCCAATTAAGAATTAAGAATTAAGAATTAAGAATTAAGAATTTAAAATTTAAAGTATAATATAATCTTAGATATTACTTATTATTCTA
>Ga0182030_10003273_pt1 | contig 34577 bp, 35 predicted proteins | sample 812S3MmetaG_FD_121299 | JGI IMG/M metagenome (GOLD analysis project Ga0182030, IMG submission 121299) | Permafrost microbial communities from Stordalen Mire, Sweden - 812S3M metaG (Illumina Assembly) | ecosystem: Environmental > Terrestrial > Soil > Wetlands > Permafrost | place: Sweden...
GCGATCATAGCGAAAAAGTCACTAAGTCTAGTAGAATAGGAACGTAATGAATCCAACTGATCCGCCGAAACACGACGTTATCATGATCGGGGCTGGCCCGGCCTCTTTAAGTGCCGCTGTCTACACGACCCGTGAAGATATTGAGACCTTGTTATTTGAAAGAGCTGTGGTTGGCGGCTTGGCGGCCATTACCGATAAGGTTGATAACTACCCAGGTTTTCCCGATGGGATTGAGGGTTTGACACTGGCCGACAATCTGCGCAAACAAGCCGAGCGTTTTGGGGCCGTCATTGAACTTGGCGAAGTCACTAAAATTCATGATGAAGGTCAGTACAAACGGCTGGAAACCACTAGCGGCGATATGCTGGCTAAGGCGGTTTTGATCGCCACTGGCAGTGATTATAAAAAAGTCGGCGTGCCCGGCGAACAAGAGTATTACGCCCGGGGCGTCCACTACTGCGCCACTTGTGACGGTGCCTTCTACCGCGACAAACGACTGGTGGTCATCGGTGGCGGCAACTCGGCCGTTCAAGAAACTCTTTTCCTAACCCGTTACGCCAGCCATATTGATATGTTAGTTCGCAGCACCGTCAAGGCTTCGGAAGTTCTCCAGCACGACTTAGAGGCAGCCGTTAAGGCCGGCAAAATCACCGTTCATTTGCAAACCTCAACTGATCAAATTGTTGGCGAAAACAATAAAGTTACCAAAGTAATTGGCACCGATAAGACCACCGGTCAGCGAGTTGAAGTGTTAACCGACGGTGTTTTTGTCTTTGTCGGCCTCAAGCCCAATAGTGAATTTCTAAAAGATTCCGACGTCGAGCTAGATGCTATCGGCTTTGTCAAAACCGATGAACACTTACAGACTTCCATGAAGGGGGTCTTTGCGGCCGGCGATATTCGTTCTGGGGCCACCATGCAAATTGCCAGCGCCGTTGGCGAGGGTGCCTCAGCCGCCTTGATTATCCGTGAATATTTAGAAGGCAATCTAACTCCTAAATCGGAAACTACCGAAACGGTTACTGTTGCCAATAACGCTTAAAGCTTAGATTACAAGTTAGAATAGCCCGGAAAGAAGTCGGTCACTAGTTGCTGTTTGGTTAGACCGTGGGCCAGAAGATCCTTTTCGAGAGTTTCCAGCATTGGTTCTGGACCCGAAAGATAGACTAGCGAATCGGCACTAGGCTTGGTCAACCCGATGATTAATTCAGCTGACAGCTGCCCTCGTTCACCGCCCCAGGTTTCTGACGGTTCACCGACCACGATGGTAGCATGTTGTCTGGCTTTAGTAAGCGTGTCTTGAAAAATAATCTCATCCTCACTTTTAACACCATAGATAAACTGGATTGATCGTTGTTCATAGTGTTCAGCTAACCACTCGAAAATACTGTGGAAGGGAGTGATGCCGATGCCACCGGCTATGAAAACGAGCGGTTGGGTTAGGTACTTCGGTAAGACGAAATCACCCATCGTCTCTGACATTTGTAACTCATCGCCGGGTTGTAGTTTTTGCAGAGCTTGCTTATAGCTGCTGCCGTCGGGACTTAGCTTGGTAGTGATGCCGATCAGTTCATGGCCAGGTGCACTGCTCAGCGTAAACCACCGTTTTTCGCCGCGTTCATCCGGGCGAGGGTGGGGTAGGGTCAGTTCGACAAATTGCCCAGCCGTATAATCGACCGGCTGTTCCGGTTTGAACCAGAAAGTTTGAATATTGGCAGCTTCCTGGTCGGCGTGATCAAAAGTAACTCTCATACCTAAACAGTATAACCCACCAGTTGTTATGTTCCAGTTCGGGCAATTGATTTCTGCTCATGATTATGTTAATATAATGTTAACTTTGTAGAGGTAGTATTTGTTATTATCTCCGAAGCACATTAACAAGCTCTCTGTTTTTCTGTAGTTGTTTGTGATTGGAAATAGATTCAAGAACAGTCTCGTGTGTTTATCCCCAATCATCAACAACTAAACATAAAGGGATCCAAACAATGCGTCTGATACTTGTCTGCTGCATATTGGCCTTCTTGGCCTTTATTGCAGGTGCCGTGCTATCCATCTTCGGAATACCGCGATGGGTAGTCCCGTTTCTCTTCGGATTCGGCGGTGCAGTCTTGGCTCTGGCCATACTCGATTTGGCCGACTGGCTAAACCACCATGTGACCAAGGGGTACCACCCTGGTGACCAATCAGGCCGTCTCCGTCCTCTGGGCTGACGCTAATAACCGCACTTAGCCTGCTTGCAGGTTAACGAGGAGACAATCCGATGGATAAGTACTGGTTGCGTCTTGCCGCATGGCTCGTGCTCGCTGGAGTGGTTTGTGCCATCACCAGTTTTGTCTTGGGCCTCTGGCTCTGCGTCATCGCAATCCTGGTCTGCCTTTACCTGTCCCTGTACCCACAACACCTACGTCGTAGGTGAAACCGCCAACGGTAACCTCGGAACTGAATCAGCCAACAACAAGGCTAAGGTCTATTATCAGACCAATTACGGAGGCAACCATGCCCGTAGCCGAACTCAGAAGAACTAGGATACCCTCGCGCCCGGAGATCTGGAGCCGTATCGCACCCTTCTTCATCGTGGATTACGGTGAACACGTGGGGCGCATATACCTCTCCCTGATTAGCGATTGTGCTGACCGAGACATGAACGGTCCACAGATCGTCAAGGCGCTCAATCAGGCCATCCTTACGTTCGCCGACGTTAACAGAATCCGTTCACCGGACTTTCGATTGCTCGCTAGCCCGAGTCGCATTAATTATCGATGGGATAGATTGCGAAACCTAATTTTCGCGCTCATCGATGACCGACAGGTCCGAGAGGATGCCTTCAACGCCGTTTACACGGTCCGCCGAAGGTAGCAAGAGTCCTATCGCTTGGACACAGGGAGCTTGCCGGGAGGGAGGGAATAAGACTGAGACGCAATGTGCGTTTCAGCCCCCTCTTCTCTCGGTTTCTACCCAAGGTCAGGAATTAATATTCATGGTTTTAGGTAGATGCAAAGACTAAATTATCTGCATGCTCCTCAGCAGAAGAAAAGTTGCGAAGTATGAGGACTAGGGGGAGCTAGAGCTAAGAACGTCTGGTAGTGTACAATATCACCGATGACAATTAGAAAAACTAACTAAAGTAACGGAGATTATGTCATGCCTGATTTTAATAAAGTACTAACTCCCGGTGACTACCAAAACGGCTTGGTTAATACCGTCGTAGAAATTCCCAAAGGCTCCAGTATGAAAATCGAGTGGGACCGCCAGCGAGCCGCTTTTGTACTCGACCGGGTTGAGCCGACCATTTTTGCTAAGCCGGTCAATTACGGTTTTATACCTCAAACAATTGATGAAGACGGTGACGAGCTAGATACTTTAGTGGTGACCGATGAATCAATCCCGACCGGCGTTTGGCTATCGGCCAAAATCATCGGTTTACTCAATTTTGAAGATGACGGAGCGATGGACTATAAAGTGGTGGTCGTGCCGGCTGACGATCGCAATACCGGTGACCGGGTAGCCAGTCTGAATGATCTTGGTGAGCGTTGGCAGCAGCAGGTTGAGTATCACTTTGCCCACTACAAGGATCTTAAAAAACCAGGCAGTACCAAAGTTATGGGCTGGGGCGATGTTGAGGCGGCTAAGAAAGTTATTGCCGAATCGATTGAGCGTTACAACCAAGCCCACGCTAGTGCTTAAGACTGTTGACTGACTGTTCTTGCATCACCGTGCTTATGCTTCTACAATGAAGTAGTTATAGGATACAAGACCAAAAAGGGGGGCACATGAAGACACGAGTAGCAATTAACGGTTTCGGCCGTATCGGACGTAATGCTTTTAAGATTGCCTTTGATCGCAGTGACTGTGAAATAGTGGCCATTAATGACTTAACGGACACTAAGACGCTAGCTTATTTACTGAAGCACGACAGCAATTACGGCAACTACGAACATAAAGTCAGCTTTGATGATCAGAATCTGATTGTTGATGAGCAAAAGATCCGGGTACTGGCCGAAAAGGATCCTGCCGCTTTGCCTTGGAAAGATTTAAATGTCGATGTCGTGATTGAATCGACCGGCTTTTTCGTGGAACCGGACAAAGCTCGAATTCACATCACCGCCGGTGCCAAAAGAGTGGTCATTAGTGCCCCGGCTAAGGGCGAGAGCGCCGATAGCGCCACGACCATAGTTTTGGGCGTTAACGATGATAAATTAGAAACCGCCAGTGACGTTATCAGCAATGCCAGTTGTACGACGAACTGTATTACGCCGGTTTTGAACGTCATCGAAAGTAACTTTGGCATTGAGAAGTTGATGATGACTACAATCCATAGCTACACCGCCAGTCAAAAGCTGCAAGACGGCCCGGGCAAGAACTTACGCGAAGACCGAGCGGCGGCCCAGAACATTGTACCGACCACTACCGGGGCCTCAATTGCGGCCGGTAAGGCGTTGCCGGCTTTACAGGGTATTTTTGGCGCCATGGAAGTGCGAGTACCGACGCCGGTTGTGTCCTTAAGTGATTTTGTGATTATCACCAAGCGCAGTGTCAGCGTCGAAGAGGTTAATGAAGCCTTCAAGAAGGCTACCAAAGAGCCATTTTATCAAGGTATTTTGGATGTCACCGAAGAGGAGCTAGTCAGTACCGACTTTATTGGTAATCCTCATTCGGCGATTGTCGATTTACTGCTGACGGCCGTTGTTGGCGGCAATATGCTCAAAGTAGCTGCCTGGTATGACAATGAATGGGGTTATTCAAACCGTCTGGTCGAAGTAGTCGCCGATGTCGGTCACGACTTACATCAGAAAGAAACTCACGAGCACAACTAAATATTGGCAGGATAAAAGGCGAAATAATTGAAAATCTACATTGGTGCTGATCATAACGGCTTCGATTTCAAACAGCAGATCACCACTGTCTTACGGGATAGCGGTTATGAAGTGGTCGATGACGGCGATCAGAAGCTGAACCCAGCCGACGACTTTCCGCAGTTTGCCGGCCGGGTGGTGGCCTCGCTGCTAGCTGATAACGACCAAGACAGCCGGGGGATTCTGATTTGCGGCAGCGGCCAGGGTATGGCGATGGCGGCCAATCGTTTCAAAAATATCCGGGCCAGTTTGTGCTGGAACCTGGAAGAAGCCCGATCGGCCCGCAACGACGACGACAGCAACGTGCTTTGTTTATCATCGCGCTATCTGACCCTGGAAGAGACCGAACCGATCGTCATGGCCTGGCTGAGCACGCCGTTTGCCGGTGCCGGGCGCTTCAAACGACGGATTAAAGAGTTGGATGAACTAACATGAGCCGAGCGGTAATCTGTCCAACCATTACAGCCATCGCAGCGACAGACTACAAGTCGCAGATGGACCGAGTAACGCCCTTTGCCGGCCGGTTGCATCTTGACGTCGCCGACGGCCAATTGGCACCCCGCAAGCTGATCGATATTGACCAATTATGGTGGCCCGGTAACGTAACGGTCGACTTGCATGTTATGTATCAAAAGCCGATGGCATTCGCCGATCTGTTTATTGTCCAACATCCACAACTGGTGATTGTTCATGCCGAAGCTGATGGTGACTTTTTTGGCTTTGCCAATCGGATGCACCGCCACGGTATCGAAGTCGGGCTGGCGCTGTTGCCGCACACCGGCGTGGAGTCAATTAAACCGGCGCTGCGGGAACTCGACCATGTGCTGGTTTTCTCCGGCAATCTGGGTTATCAGGGAGGCAGTAAGGCTGATTTCAGTCTGCTAAAGAAAGTTATGACTCTTAGAGCCTTAAAGCCGTCATTGGAGATCGGTTGGGACGGCGGCGTCAATGATCAGAATGTTGGTGACTTAGTCAGGGCCGGCGTTGATGTTTTAAATGTCGGCGGCTTTATTCAGCACGCTGCTAACGCGGCTCAGGCCTATGCTAAACTGGAGTCGCTAACCTAAAGCAGTATTATGATTACGACACCTTTAACTCAAAAAGCTCTGGAAGAAAAAGCCAATGATATTCGCGAGGATATTATCCGGATGCTTGAACACGCCGGCAGCGGTCACAGTGCCGGGCCGCTTGGCCTAGCTGATATCTTTACGGCGCTTTACTTTGTGGTTATGAAGCACGATCCCCAGCAGCCGGATTGGCCGGAGCGCGATATCCTAGTGCTATCGAACGGTCACTGCGTGCCGGTCCGTTATGCGGCCATGGCTGAAGCCGGTTATTTTGATAAACAAGAATTATTGACGTTACGCAAACTCGGCTCCCGGTTGCAAGGTCACCCGGAACGGACCAAACTACCCGGTCTGGAGACCACTAGCGGGCCGCTCGGCAGCGGTTTAAGCCAGGCCTGCGGTATGGCTCTGGCGATGCGGATGGACAAGGCCAAAGAGCGCTGGATTTACGTGGTAATGGGCGACGGTGAACAGGATGAGGGCAATGTCTGGGAAGCCGCCATGCTAGCCAGCAAGTATCAGCTAAACAACATTATTGCTTTTACTGACCGAAATAATATTCAGATTGATGGACCAACTGAAGTCGTTATGCCACTGGAAGATCTAAAAGCTAAATGGGAAGCCTTTGGCTGGCATGTCCTAGAAATTGACGGTAACAACATTGAAGCAATTATCGATGCCTGCGAGATGGGCAAAGCGATCGTCGAAAAGCCAGTCATGATTATCGCTCATACCGTTCCGGGTATGGGTGTCGACTTTATGGAATATGACTTTCGCTGGCACGGCATGCCGCCGAATCACGAGCAAGCCAAGCTGGCTCTTAAAGAACTGCGCACTTTGGGTGGCAAGATTAAAAGCGAGGCCGACTAATGCCGGAGATGCATCTTGTAGCCGATGTTCTGGCGACTGATCTTCCAGCCGAACCGATCAGGGCTGGTTTTGGACGCGGCCTGAAAAAGGCCGGTGAACTTGACGAGCGGGTAGTGGCGGCCTGTGCCGATCTGACCGATTCGACGAAGATGAATCTTTTCGCCGAAGCCTTTCCGGAGCGTTTTACCCAAATCGGTATTGCCGAACAAAATCTGGCAACTGTCGGTGCTGGCCTGGCGGCCATGGGTAAGATTCCGTTTGTCAGCAGTTATGCGGCTTTCAGCCCTGGCCGCAACTGGGAACAAATTCGCACGACAATTTGCCTGAATGACCGGCCAGTCAAGCTAATCGGTTCGCACGCCGGGGTCAGTGTTGGACCGGACGGAGCCACCCACCAAATGCTGGAGGATGTCACTCTGATGCGAGCCTTGCCCAATATGGTGGTGATTGCCCCCTGTGATTCGATGGAAGCCGAGAAAGCGACTCTAGCCATGGCTAAGGATAGCCGCCCCAACTACATGCGTTTAGCCCGTGAGGCCACGCCTATCGTGACGACTCAAGATACCCCGTTTGAACTTGGTAAAGCTTATGTCTTTGCGGCTGGGCAGGATGTCACCATTATTGCCACTGGTACGATGACTTATCAGGCTCTAGTGGCCGCCGAAAAACTATTCAAAAGCGGGATTGATGCCGAAGTCGTCCACGTCCCAACCATTAAACCGTTGGACTCAGAAACAATTCTTAAGAGTGTTCGCAAAACCAAGTGTGTGGTGACAGCCGAAGAGGGACAAGTGATTGGTGGCTTGGGCGGAGCTATCTCAGAGTTGCTGGGAGAAGAGTACCCTATACCAATCAAACGAATTGGCATGTTAGACCGTTTTGGCGAATCGGGTGAACCGGACGAGTTGCTGGAACATTTTGGCCTGGACGCTAAGCACATCCAACTGGCGGCTCAGCAACTAGTTGATAAAAAGGCTTAAGACCTAATAGTTATTCTGGTCCGGCGGAGTTTCCTGGGCTGGTTCGGCCGGCGTTGGCTGGGGTGCCGTAAATTGGTTTGGTGAGCTAGGAGGCGTCACTGGCTGATCAGATTGTGGTGAGTTGTTAGCTGGCGGCACGAATGATTCGGGCTGACCGACTACTTTATGCTCGACCATTTGCAGAAGTTGGCCAGGTGTCGCGGCGCCTTGCTGATCGAACGGTACACCTATCACAGCCGCCAGTTTCTGGCCTTTGTTGACTAGTGAATTGGCCGATAAGCCGAGCGTCAGGCCGGTTTGTTTATCCTCATGGGCGATGGTGATGTTCGTGCCGTTTTTTAACTGGACGATCAGACTTTGCTCAAGCGTCGTTTGCTGGTTAGCCATGCCAACCCCAAAACCACCGCCAAATGACATACCTGGTCCGTGGTTAAAGTTGTTCGGCCCGCCGTTGAAGACCTGCTGGTAGTGCTGGAAGAGCTGAACTGACTGGATATCGTCAAATGAATTGGTCTGATTAACGCCCTGGCGATTTTTCAGTGATTTAAAGCTCACGCTAAGCTGGCGAGTTGATTTATCGGCCACTACCATGTCGGATTGACTAATGAATAGCAGAAGGGTTCCGGCCACCGCTAGCAGAAGGCCAACTGCGTCAAGCAGGATAATATTGTGCTGGGTGTGGTTTTTTATACCCGCTCCAAGCATCACCAGGCCAACAATTATGACCAAGACGCCGAGAGATCGAGTTCTCAGGGCACCTTCCTTGAGCACTAAGCGGTTGGGCGTGTCTTCTATGATTTTCATATCTAATGCTTCCCTTTAAATAAATCTAAGCTTCATTGTGGGTTATCTTCTGGCTATTTTCAATGGATTAATACATGAAACAACTGGGCTAATCTTAACCAGTCGATTGCAGGCCATTAGCACAAGCTTTATACTAAACAGATATGCCACTGACACTTTCCCAAATACGCAATAATTGCCAGCAAGCTCGGGAGCGTATGGCTAGTGCTCGCGCTGATCACTGGGCTTTCGGAGCTTTTAATTTGGATGACGAACCAACCCTGCAGGCCGTTTCTCTGGCCGCCGTCAACAAGAAAGCGCCTTTGCTAGTAGAAGTTAGCCAAGGTGAAGTTGATACCATCGGTCTAGACAATCTCCGGGATATGGTTGATAACTTCAAAGCTCAATACGGTGTCGAGATGTATATTAACCTGGATCACTCGCCGTCGGTTCATGCTGCCAAACTAGGTATTGAAGCGGGTATTGAATTTATTCATATCGATATCTCTCAAGCTGATCACGAGGCGACCGACGAAGCGATTATTGCTGCTACTAAGGAAGTTGTCGAATACGCCAAATTTACTGGTGCTCTAGTTGAAAGTGAGCCACATTATTTTGCCGGCTCATCTAATCTCCACAACGAAACGATTGACTACGAAGCTATTAAGAAAACCTTTAGTACGCCTGAGGGGGCTAAAGCCTTTGTTGAGGCAACTGGGATTGATACCTTTGCGGCGGCCATCGGTAATCTCCACGGTAAATACCCGGTCCCGAAAGTGCTTGATCTAGAATTATTACAACGGATTCGTGATGCTATAAGCTGCAACATTTCTTTGCACGGCGGCAGCGACACTCCCGGACATTATTTTGTCAGTGCTGTCCAGATTGGCGTGACCAAGGTAAACATTAACTCCGATATGCGGATCGCTTATCGCCAAGCTTTAGAGAAAGCCTTACGCGAAAACCCTGACGAGTACTCTGTCGCTAAGTTGGTTGAGAAAGCTGTTATACCGGCCGTTCAAGCTGTGGTGGAGAGCAAAATTAATGACTTCAATTCGACCGGAAAAGCTTTATCGGTTTGATTTCATTTCTAGATAGAGTTATGTTGTAGATAATGATCGCAAAAAAGGTGGGTAACAAACATGCCAGAACAATTTGATGTCATCGCTGTCGGGGATATCGTCACCGACGCCTTTATCAAGCTGTTGCCCGATCAGGCCAAGACTTACACTGACGAAAATGGTAAGCAGATGCTGGCCATGGAGTTTGGCACAAAACTGCCGTTTGATCATGCTGAAGTTGTCGAAGGGGTAGGCAACGCCGCCAACGGGGCCGTGTCGTTTGCCAGGCTCGGTCTTAAAACGTCGTTCGTGACCAATGTCGGCGGCGACCAGTGGGGCCGTGACATGATTGAGTCACTGGGCAAAAACGGTGTCGATCATAGCTTTGTGCGGGTTAACCCAGGCAAACAGAGCAATTATCACTATATCCTGTGGTACGGCGCCGAACGAACTATTTTAATCAAGCATGAAGATTATAACTACCACTGGCCGCACCTCCGGCCCGATGAGACACCCCGCTGGATGTATTTCAGCTCGATTAGTGAGCACGCCATTCCGTATCACGATCAAGTAGCCGATTGGCTTGACGAGAACCCAGCCGTTAAACTGGCTTTTCAACCCGGGACCTTCCAAATGGAAGCCGGTACCGAACGGTTAAAACGGATTTATCAACACACTGAAGTTATCGTTTTAAACCGCGAAGAAGCCGTCACGGTTGGCGGCGGTAATCACGCCGATGTCCACGATCTTATTAACCATCTTCATGCTCTGGGTCCCAAAATCGTGGTTGTCACTGACGGGCCCAATGGGGCCTATGCCTCAGATGGTCAAAATCGTCTTAAAATGCCACTTTATCCAGATCCAGGTCCGCCGATTGACCGAACCGGTGCCGGTGACGCTTTTGCGTCAACCTTTGTGGCGGCTTTAGCTAAAGGTAATACGATCGAGGGGGCCTTGCAGTGGGCGCCGATTAACTCCATGAGCGTAGTTCAAAAAGTCGGCGCTCAAGCCGGGCTGCTCAATGAACATGAACTCGAAGAATGGCTCAAAAAAGCGCCTGAGTGGTACCGTCCGCAGCGTTTTTAAACACCCTAGCTCTGATCTTAGATGTGGCGGTTGAGTGGGTTAGATTGTTGTTGCTTTTCGCTGTTTTCAGCTCATCAGTATGAGCGCACACTCATAAAAGCAGATGTTTTGACAAGCAGTGGTGGTTGCCCCGATGGCGGGAGAGGGAATACGCTGTTGGCGTAACCTAGCAGCGTATTGCCACTCTCCCGCCAGTTGCCGTTAGTGAGGCGTCAGTATCCGAAACACCGGCCGTGTTCTATCTAGGGCCAGAGGTCGAGGTTGTTGTGGCTTGGTGAGGGCCTTCCAGGTATCGACTGTAAAACGGTACAGTCTGATGGTTGCCTGTTCGGCTTTGGCTTTCTGCCGGATATCTTCGAGCTCACTGGCGCCAGTAACTGCATCCTTGGTGTTGATGAGGGTAACGTACTCGTCACCGGATGGCTTGGTACGGCGTACCACGAGAAGTTCCCACGAGTGGAGACGACTGACGATTACCTCGTATGGCTTCTTGGCGCACTCTGGATCGTACTGGACACCAATGCCATGGAAATCGAGGGAATCGGCCATGTCGGGTGTTACGCTGACGGTTTGCATGATCTTCCTTACTGGATTCTTTGCGGGACGTTGGCAGGTTGTTTGCTGAAACCTAAATCGCGATTGGTCCTCCTACTTGTGACACACTGTATTTGATCAGTGGGCATTGCCACTTTTCGGTGAGTCTGTGGACCGTGTCGACGACCTTCTGCATCAGCGACAACGACTCAATCTCGTTGATCAACGAGTCAATCTCTTCGTCGTCGCAGCTTGGATCCCAGTCCAAGGTGATGGTCTCTCTGCCCTTGTAGGCAACAGTCATCACTGACAGGCGACCCTCGAACAGGTGAACAACGATGTCGTTGACAGTTGCTGCTCGTGTCGCCGTGTCTGGTTCTTCGACGCCGAAGGCCTTGATCATGGCTAGCATAAGGACTCTACCTCGTATTCGCTCAGCTCTATAGCTCCAGTTTTGCTGGTGTGGTGGTAACCCACAAAGCGGGGCATAAAGTATAAATAATTTTTATGACCCTATACTCCGCTTTGTGTTTGTTCTGCTTGTCAAAGTACTCGGAGCAGTTCCCCGCTCGACGAAATACCGTCATGGTTTATCATAAGTAGTGACATGTGTCAACGATTTTGGTCAAGATACCGCTTGTGATAAGATGTAATTATCTATGACCAGGGTACTGTCCGAATTGCTTGGTACTAATGAACCAGCCTTCTATCGAGTCTTGTCTCGGCTAGAGTCGGCCAGTGGTCACAACAGTACCGATATTCGGCTATCAACCGACATTGAACGGGCCACTAAGCTTAAATTAAAAGAACTTGGACTAGATCCTAACGATACCACTGGGGCTGAACTTTACGCTGTTCTCCAACAAAGAGTCAAAGCAGACGATAAGCGTCTGGAAACGGCCCTTCAAAAAAAATTCGGGCCGGAAGTCGACTTAAATATCAGCATCAGCAAAGCCCTGCAGTCGCTGCCGGTACCTAAAAGTTGTTTTGCTTTGCAGGCTACCGTTGCCAAACGCTTGCTTAAAAAACAACCACCTAAGCACACTATGAAGGCCCTAAGCTATCGGTCGTTTGAGTCGATGTTACGGCGCGAACCGATAGCGGCCGTCTTTGCAGCGGCTTGGCTGCTAGAATCGGCTAGCTGGCGCAAAGACCTGTTGGATAGCTATAAAAAACTAAAAGCCAGTGATTTTGAGCTGCGCGAGATAGAAGTTTTAACGCCTCATTCAAAACACTGGCAAGACTTAGCTGTCAAAGTGGTGGCTCAGAAGAAGCACAACATTGTCGGCCTAAAAGAATTTGGCGCCATAGTGTTATTGCCGCTGCCAGACAACAAACCGCCGGGTGCCACCCTAACAACCTTGATTCTAGCTCTCCATGAGATGAACGAGATCCGGGCTTCGGCCACTTTCTTGAAGCTTTGCCAAGTTAAACCGGACTTCGGTAAAGTAGTTCAAACAGTCGTGTCTGATGAACCAACCCTCAGTGCTGAACTGTTGGATGAACCAATCCCATGGCAAATTATCCAACGTTACTATGCCCGCTTTGCCGATCGGTTCCGAGCTGATCTGTTTGAGCCCCACGTTCAACTGGAGGATTTAAGCTGGCATTCAATTGAAAAGGTCCTCAGCCATATCGAACCGAGCTTAGATTTTTGGCACCACACTGCCAACCTGGGCTTCTTAGACGATCATCAGCCGGTTTCGCTGAATATCATTGATGTGGCTCTTAACTACTGTAACCAGCTACCTTATAGCAATCGGGTAGTACAGTACTTCCGCAACAGTCTGTGGCACGAACTGATGATCAGCTATATGAAACACGAGAATGTCGAACAGGCCATGATGAGCAATCTGGAATCACAACTTGTTGAAGAACCGGCCGTAATATAAACTAAGGATAAGCGAAAAAACAAATGCCGAACGACTTAGAAGCTCTTAAATCTCTACGATATGCTATCTGTATATCCGGCGCTGCTGCTGGGAAGACGATTGAGGAATCCCACGACAAGGCTGAAGTGCTCGGCCGAGCCGTTGCCAAAGCGGGACACATTGTAACGACCGGCGCTACGGTCGGCTTGCCATACTATGCTGCTCTGGGCGCCAAACGGGCCGGTGGCACCAGTATTGGTTTCTCGCCAGCTGAGAGTTTACGAGAGCATATCAAAAAGTATCGATTGCCCCATGACGTCTTTGATTTTCTGAATTTTACCGGTTTGAGCTACGTTGGCCGCGATCTTTATCTAGTTCAGTCGAGTGACGCTATTATTACCGTTGGCGGTCGTTTTGGGTCGCTCCATGAATTTACCTCGGCCCTGGAAGCTCATAAACCTTGTGGCGTTTTAATTGGTAGCGGCGGCACAGCCGATCTTATACCGGAGCTGATGAAAACGCTTGAACCGCCTGACGATCTAGTGATTTATGACGAAGACCCCGAAAAACTGGTTCATAGGATCATCGCCATACTTGATAAAAAATACGCCGATATTCGAGAGGTCATAGCTCATGACGAACACTGGTACCTCCGCCGTGACCCGATCATCAATCCGCTGCCGCGATCTGGCTAATAAGCCCAAACTGAAGTCGACTTGATACAATAAGCTGATGAGTCAGTTTGAGTTAAAGAGTGATTATAAGCCGACCGGTGATCAACCGTCGGCGATTGCTAAGTTAACGGCCGGTTTGGAATCAGGCACCAAAGAGCAGGTTTTACTCGGTGCGACCGGTACCGGCAAAACTTATGTTATGGCCGAACTGATTCAGAAGCGGCAAAAACCGACACTAGTCTTAAGTCACAACAAAACCCTGGCGGCTCAGTTATATGGTGAGTTTAAACGGTTCTTTCCGAACAATGCCGTTCATTACTTTGTCAGTTATTTTGATTATTATCAACCGGAAGCCTATATGCCGCGGTCCGATACCTACATCGAAAAGGATTCGGCCATTAATGAGGAAATCGATCGGTTACGCCATGCCGCTACTGATGCCTTGCTAAGCCGTAAGGACGTCATTATTGTGGCTAGTGTCAGCTGTATTTACGGTATCGGTTCGGTGGAAGACTATAACGGGCTATCAATTGAACTCAAGACCGGCGAAAGACGAATCAGGGATAAGTTGTTGCGGCAGCTAACTGATATTCAATATCAGCGCAATGATATTGATTTTCATCGCAGTACGTTTAGGGTTCACGGCGACGTGGTTGATGTTTACCCGGCCGGCGAAGAAGTAGCTTACCGGATTGAGTTTTTCGGTGATCAGATCGACCGGATAACGAAGATTGAACCACTGACTGGTGAGATTTTAGATAGCCCGACTAGTATTAAAATTTTCCCTGGTTCGCATTACGTCACGCCGCAGGAAAAGCTTAAAGTTGCTCTAGGCAAAATTGAGCTGGAGCTCAAACAACGGCTGGCTCAGTTTAAAAAAGCCGGCAAGCTCTTGGAAGCTCAGCGTCTGGAACAAAGAACAAAATTTGATTTGGAGATGCTGGAAGCGACTGGTTTTGTGAAGGGTATTGAGAATTACTCAAGATATCTTACTGACCGCGAAGAAGGTGAGCAGCCGGCCACGCTGATTGATTACTTCCCAGACGACTATCTGCTGTTTGTTGATGAATCACATATGACCATGCCCCAGGTTAAGGGCATGTATAACGGCGACCGAGCTCGCAAAGAAATATTGGTTGAATACGGTTTTCGGTTGCCGAGTGCCCTGGATAACCGCCCACTAACATTTTCGGAGTTTGAGCGGCATGTTAATCAGGTCGTCTACGTTTCAGCGACACCAGCTGACTATGAATTGAGCCGCAGTCCGAAGCCAGTTGAACAGATCATTCGGCCGACTGGGATTCTGGACCCCAAGATTGATATCCGACCGATCGAGGGCCAAATTGATGATTTGATTGGTGAAATTAAGGATACCACTGCTAAACACCAACGGGTATTGGTAACAACTTTAACCAAACGGATGGCCGAAGAACTCAGTGATTATCTAAAGGAAATCAATATTAAAGTAGCCTATCTTCACAGCGACATTGATACGCTGGAACGAACTGATATCCTGCGTGACTTAAGATTAGGCACTTATGATGTCTTAGTAGGCATTAACTTGCTCAGGGAAGGCTTGGACTTACCAGAAGTGTCTTTGGTAGCCATTCTGGACGCCGACAAAGAGGGCTTTCTGAGAAGCGATCAAGCTTTGATCCAAACCATTGGACGAGCAGCTCGACATATTGAAGGTCGAGTAGTTATGTATGCCGATCACGTCACCAACTCGATGCGCCGGGCGATTGATGAAACCGACCGAAGACGGGTGATTCAAGCAACCTACAACCAAAAACACGGCATTACGCCGGTCGGTATAACTAAGGCTGTCGAAAAGGGCATGCGGCCTGATCTGCCTGAAGAAGCTAAAAAGGCCAAGCTTGACCTTCGAAAAATACCGAAAGACGAGTACGGCATGTTAGTTAAAGATCTAACGGGTCAAATGGAGTTAGCAGCAGCTAACCTGGAGTTTGAAAAAGCGGCTGAACTAAGAGATATTGTGGCTGATATAAAGAGTAAGATGTAACAATTTATAAGCTCGGTTCAGGGCTTATTTATACACCATCGGTTTTAATCACTCATTTTCTGTAGATTACTGGTGGCTCGTCTTAGGTTGATTGGCTTGTTTGATCTTCGTCTGTTTCACGACTAGGGTCAATTGGCCCAATGAGTTCTCCCAACCATCTATCGAACTCCTCATCAGTAACAGGCCCCTCCAAGAAAGACACATCTCCAACTGGTTCTTTACTTTCTGTTCGGTCACCGACCATAGAACCTTCAGAAGCGGGCCCAGGCGTAACTTGGTCTTCAGCGTTTGCTGCATCAGGCTTGGCGTCTGCGAACGGCTCAATAGGGTCATTCTGATCTGGCTTTGCGTAGGGAATTTTTTCAGAGTTGTCCAAAGTTGTTTCTCCAGTTTAATAACAAGTCATTGTCTATGAGGGTTATATGAACTTGCAATGGAAATTCTGTTGAGTATTTTGGCATAATTACGGAAAATTATCAAATATATTTTAGAGCTATTTAATGTGATTGACAACTGTAAGATATTGTTTTGGTAGCTTAAGGTTAAGTGCTAAAATTGAATAGTAATATGCCAAAATTAAAACTAAGGCTTAGATTATGACAGAAGAGTTGCAAGATTCATTATCTCAACCCAGGGATTCGGTATCGGACGAAGAGATAACCGAGACCACCACAAATGACGCAGAAGTTGTCCAAGGGGAACTGACATTTAGCCAAACAATTCTTGATAAACTGCCGGCTGACTTTAGGGATGGCGCAATTTCCAATCATAATGCTATGCGAGACGTAGTATCGCGCTATATTCAGGCAGGAAAATTGTCAGAAGGCTACCGATTACCTGAAATCAACGAACTTGCCGACCGGGCAGCCACATTAATGCCGGTTTTCGATGTTATGCAACAGACGGGCTGGGTGCGAGAAGTTATGTTTGTGCCCAAAGGCCTAAGTTGGGATACATGGGACAGCCTTTTGACTGGGCACCAACTAGCTGATGGTCAGACTTCAGGAGGCTTGGCACATTCCGTTAACATTTTGGATAGTTTTGAGCCTCCAGTCGACGAGGCTGATAAGTGGGAAGTCGTCGTCATATCAACAGCCATACAGCCACCCATCCGTGATGTGAGTTCCGACGGCAAATACGGCAGCAACGCACCCAAAGTAGATAAATTGTTGGCAAAATTATCGGATAAAACCGAGGCATCTGCGTTGTCAACCGTTAGACGTTTCAGCCCGTCACGCAGCGCATACTTAGCAGCACAACTCACAAGATTCGCGCGTGGCCAACCCCCATTAGATTCTAATAATGGCGGTGACACGTGGACAATCGCTAAAGAATTACACGAGACAGGCATTTGGCAATTAGGCTGGGAGCAGCCCACCAATAGAGTCACCTGTACCTGTTACCCCGCCGATAAGCCTTCGTACTACATAGGCCTTCGCCCAACAGTCAGCGAACATGAACTTGATCTAAAGTTGCTTTAAATCAAGAATCTGACCATTTTGGGGCTAGGTATCTCTACAATAATCACAGATGTATCAAAGTTTAGCTTAAGTTACGCGACGTCATAAAACCCTATTTTGTCAGGGGAGTTCTGCTACAATAAAGGTAAATGAACAAGTTAGCTCGCGAGGATGTGTTAAAGTTGGCCCACTTAGCCCGTCTTGATCTGACTGACGAAGAGGTTGAAGAATTCAGCCGTGAACTCAGCGATATCCTGCATTATGTCGAGCAGCTGCAGACAGTCGATATCTCCGGTCTAAAACCGACTAACCAGGTCACGGGGCTGGTTAATGTGATGCGCGACGACGTTCCTCTTGATTACGGTTATCAGGCTAAAGAATTACTAAAGAATGTGCTGTCGGTTCAAGATGGCCAAATCAAAGTTAAAAGGATTATAGAGTAATGCAGTCAACGGACAAATGGCCATCTATTGCTGACATTGCTGATAAGGTTAGTCACGGTGATCTAAAAGCTGTTGATTTGATTGAACGATCACTCAAGGCTATATCTGACACCAAAGAATATGATGCCATCATCGCCACCACCGAGACTCGGGCTAGGGAACGAGCTGAGGCCGTTGATCAAGCTGTTCAAAAAGGCGACAAAGTTGGTCGACTAGCTGGTGTGCCGTTTATTGTTAAAGATAACTTTTTGACTTTAGGCGGCGAAACGACAGCGGCTAGCAATATTCTTAAGGGCTTCGAAGCCCCTTATCAGGCGACGGCAGTTGAACGTTTGGAAGCCGAAGGCGCGATTTGTGTGGCCAAGGCTAACTTAGACGCTTTTGCCCACGGCTCATCGACCGAAAACAGTGATTTTATGGTTACCAAGAACCCTTATGACAAAACCCGGGTGCCGGGTGGTTCATCGGGTGGACCGGCGGTCTCGGTTTTATTGAATCTGGCGCCTTTTGCGCTTGGTACTGACACCGGTGGTTCAATCCGCTTACCGGCTAGCTTTTGTGGCATCGTCGGCTATAAACCGACTTACGGATTAGTTTCTCGAAGCGGGGTAGTGGCTATGGCCAGTAGTACTGACGTGATCGGCCCGTTGACACGTGACATTGAAGATACAGCCTTAGTTTTGGATATCATGGCCGGTAAGGACGAACTGGATAGTACCACTATCGAACGTGACTCCGGTGGGTATCTCGATTTAACAGCTGACCTAAAGGGCAAGCGGATCGGTGTTATCAAAGAATATATGGGCGAAGGCTTACAGCCGAATGTCAGGACAGTTATTGAGGCCGCTATTCAGAAACTAAAGGACGCCGGTGCTGAGGTTAAAGAGGTCAGTCTGCCAAGCCTGCCAATGGCACTAGCCGTTTATTATGTTATTTGTCCAGCTGAAGTTAGTAGTAATCTAAGCCGTTATGACGGCCAACGTTATGGTTATAGCTTCAAAGAGGCTAAAGATTTAGATGAAAGTTATACCAAATCCCGAGGTATGGGCTTCGGTAAAGAGGCCAAACGCCGGATTATGATCGGCACCTTTGTCCTCAGCAGCGGGTATTACGATGCCTACTACAAACGGGCTCAGACAGTCCGCACCAAGCTGATCCAAGAGTTCGAAGTGGCTTTTAAAGAGGTTGATTACCTAGTTGGCCCGACGGCCCCCATGACGGCTTTTAGGATCGGCGAGAACGTCAGTGATCCATTGCAAATGTATCTATCGGATATTATGACCGTAGCGGTTAATTTAGTCGGTATCCCGGCGATTAGTATTCCAGCCGGCATGAGTGATGGCTTACCGGTTGGGTTGCAGCTAATGGCCCCCCAGCGAGCTGACCGAGCCTTACTAGCGTGTGCCCAGAAAGTCGAGGCGTTACTTTAATGCCTAATCTAATTGGTAATCAAAAGCTGATTATTATCTTAACCGTTGCCCTGTTGGTGGTGCTATTTTTGGGTGGTATTGTCAGGCGGTTTAAGCCGGCCAATCTAAATGTCCAAAAGTTTCAGAGCCGCTGGGTAGAAATTGAGCAATTATGTGCCAAGAATGATACCTGGCCGCTAGCTATTATTAATGCCGACACTTTGCTCGATGAAGTGCTCAAACAACGGCGCTGTAAGGGCAAAACAATGGGTGAACGCTTGGTGGCCGCTCAGCACGACTTAAAGAGCAATGATACTGTCTGGTTCGGCCATAAACTGCGCAACAAGATCGTCCACGAAGAAATGTCTAGATTGTACCGTAAGGATGTTCAGGCGGCCCTGCGTGGTTTCCGTGATGCCCTCAAGGATTTAGGGGCGCTCAAATGATTACGCCTGAGTTGAGGGCTAAATACCGGGTCACTATCGGTATCGAAACGCACGTCCAGCTGAAGACTAAAACTAAGCTGTTTGCGGCTGTCGACAATGTCAATCGAGAAGCACCACCCAATACCTTGGTGAGCCATATCTGTTTCGGTCTGCCGGGCGCTCTGCCGGTGCTCAACCGGGAAGCCGTTCGATTAGCCGTTAGGGCGGCCTTCACGCTCGGGACAACTCCGGAAATCTTCAGTAAATTTGATCGGAAACACTACTTTTACCCGGACTTGCCGAAAGGCTACCAGATTTCGCAGTACGATCAGCCGATTATCGCTGCCGGCCAGATTGACGTTCCGGTAACTGACGACGCCACTAATGAAATACGGCTTATCAAAGTCGGCATTACGCGGGCCCATCTTGAAGAGGATGCCGGTAAGAATACTCACCCAGCCGGCCGAGACTACAGCCTAGTTGATCTTAATCGGGCTGGCACACCGCTGCTGGAAATAGTCTCTGAACCGGACCTTCACTCGGCCGCCGAAGCCAAAGCTTACGTCCGGGAGCTTTATTTAAGAATGAAGTACGCCGAAGTCAGCGATTGTAATTTATATCTAGGGCACATGCGGTTTGACGTTAATGTCAGTCTTAGCCCCGATCCAGCTAAACTGGGTACCAGGACGGAAACCAAAAATCTTAACAGCTTCCGCAATGTTGAAAAAGCTGTTGAGTTTGAGATTGATCGACAGATTGAAGTGCTCGAAAAAGGCCAAACAATTACCCAGGAAACCCGGGGCTGGGATGATGCTAAGCAGCGGACTTTGTCGCAGCGCAGCAAAGAAGAGGCCCATGATTACCGCTATATGCCTGACCCGGACTTGCCGCCGGTTATTTTGGAGCAAGCCTATATTGATGAGGTTAAAGCCAGCCTGCCGCTGGGCCCCAATGATTATCGCCAGCAATTCCAAAAACTGGGGGTTGATCGCAAGGTAGTCGAAGATGTTCTTAACCAACCAGAAGTAACCAAACTAGTGGCTCGGATTCTAGATCAGGCCAGTCCGGAAGATGCCCGACGAGTCGCCTTTTGGATGCTCCGGCCAGCGACTATTGAAGATAGTTCTGACAACAATGCCCCATTAAAGGTGACCGAAGCCGAGCTGATTAAATTGTCCAGATTGGTCAGCGATGACAAACTGAGTTCAACGGCTGCTAAGGAAGTGTTTGATGAGCTAATGGCTAACGGTGGTGAAGCTGAAAAAGTTGCCGAATCTAAAAACTTACTCCAAGTATCTGACGAACAAGCCATTGCCGCAATCGTTGTCCAAGTCTTACAAGAACAGCCCAAGGCAGCGCAGGACGTCAAAAACGGCGAAGCGAAAGCGATTGGCTTTTTGGTTGGCCAGGTTATGAAAGCCAGCCAGGGTAAAGCTAACCCAGCTTTGGCCCAGCGCCTTATCAAAAAGCAGCTAGAGATTGATCAGTCTAAATGAAAGCCTGGAAACGGATCGAGCCAACTGTTGTAGATAAGATTGGCTACCGGACGGTTGTTACCAAAACCTTTGTTGAGCCCAACGGATCGGTTCAAGATTTTCAGACATTTGATCAAGAAGGTACCCATCATGCTGGCATCATCGCCTTGACCGATGACAATCTTGCCATAGTGGCTCGTCAGTTTCGGGTCGGCCCTCAGAAAGTCATGGATGAAATTGCTGGCGGTCAAGTTGAACCCGGTGAAGACTATCAAGCGGCAGCAATTCGTGAGTTGGCCGAAGAAACTGGCTACCGGGCGGCTAAGGTAGAGTCTCTCGGCCAGATTTATAAAGATGCCTACACGAACAGTACCCATCACTACTACCTAGCAACCGGTTGCCAGTTGATTGCCTCGGGTCAGCATCTGGACGATGACGAATACGTCGAGGTTCAGTTGATCAGCATTGACGATTTTATTGCCAATGCCCAGTCGGGCCGAATGACAGACACCTTGGCTGTTTTCCTGGCCTATGAGCGGTTAATCAGCTACAAAACGGCTCTGATAAAACCCGAGCATTAAGGATCCAATGGTTGGCGAAAAACTCATTTAGGACTAGACTATAAGTGATAAATTATAAGAAGTAACTTATGCATAATGCTGAATCAATCCTAATCATTATCCTAGCCGTCACGTTGACAATTTTCTTAATCGTGGCGATCATGGTGCTGGTCTTAATCGCTAAATTGACCAAGGTTGTCAAACGTCTAGTTGATCGAGCCGAACACTTGGTGGAAACGGCCAGCGAGACTGCCGATATCTTTAAGGATGCCACTGGACCGCTCGCGTTCTTCAAATTGATAAGAAATATCGTTAAAACAGTCGAAAAGAAACGTCAATAACGGGAGGTTATAAGACCATGGGTAAAGCGTCTTTTAGAAAAGTTTTAGCAGTCACCGGGTTAGCTGCTTTAGGTGGCTATCTGGCCGGTGTTTTAACGGCCCCCAAGTCGGGCAAGGAAACGCGGGCTGATCTGGGCAATGCTGCCCAAGCGGGTCTCGATAAAGCTGACCAACAGCTGTCCGATGTTGTGGCCGAGCTTAGTAACTTACTGGAAAGTGCCAAAAGCCAAGCGGCTGATCTGAGTGATAAAGCTCGAGCCGAATTTGAAGAGGCCACGGCCAAAGCCAAAATGGCCAGAGACAAAGCCCGTGAGGTCTTGACGGCGGTCCATGAGGGCGGTGCCAAAGATAATGATTTGAATCTGGCGGTCGTCCAAGCCAACCGAGCCCTTAATCACCTACGTGAATATTTGAAGAAATAGTCGATCGCTTATCTGTTGTAAATCTATCAGTAACACACTGCTGTTTTGTGGACTATAATAGACTAGCACAGTCAAACATACAGGGGGAGAAACATAGTGGCCGCTAAGCGGGGGGTTGCAGTACTGCCAGCTCAAAAAAAAGCGCCCAAACTTGGAGCTTCGGACTTCGTGCATCTGCACAATCACACCCAGCATAGTTTGTTGGATGGCTTGACTAAAATTCCGGAGTTGATTGATTTCGTCGCAGCCAGCGGCATGACGGCGGTCGCCAAAACTGATCATGGCACTTTAAGTGGCACGATTGAGTTTTATAAAGAAGCCAAAGCCAAGGCTATCAAGCCGATCATTGGTATGGAGGCTTATGTGGCGGCTCGATCACTACAAGATAAAGAAGCCGTTAAAGATAAGCCGAATTATCACCTGACAATACTGGCTATGAATAATGTCGGCTACGGCAATTTGATGCGCTTAAGCTCGATCGCCAACCTAGAAGGTTTTTACTATCGACCGCGGGTTGATCACGAACTACTAAAACGCTATAACGCTGGTTTGATTGTTATGAGCGGCTGCATGGGCGGCGAAGTCGGCGAAAATTTGCGCCAGGGGCAATACGATAAGGCCAAAGAGATTGCTGAGTGGTATAAGGAGGTTTTTGGTGACCGTTATTATTTGGAAATCCAGGATCATGGTCACCCCGATCACCCTAGCCATCATGACGATCAAAATGCCGTCAATGATGGCGTTCTGCGCTTGAGCCAAGAGCTCAGCATACCATGTGTTTTAACTTGTGACGCTCACTACTTGAGGCATAGTGATCAAGAGGCTCATGAGATTTTGCTGTGCGTTCAAACTGGCTCCTTTTATAGTGACGAGAAGAGAATGAGCCTGCGTGATTTTGAGCTCCACGTCGCCGATCCGTTGGACATTATCAAGCGCTGGGGGAAAGATCATCCAGAGGTGATAAGCAACAGTAAAGTTATTGCTGATCGTTGTCAGGTTGAAATTGAACTTGGTAAAATCCTGATTCCTAGTTTCCCGGTACCGAATGGCGAAACCGAAAAGTCATTTCTGGATCAGTCAGTTTATCGTGGCCTAGCTTGGCGCTATGGCGGTGTATCGGAAGCTAAAGCTGCAAAGCTGTCCCTTACTGAAGCTAAAAAGACACTACCTAAGGCCATTTCCCAGCGGGCTTCATTCGAACTGGATGTTATTAATAGTATGAATTTCAACGGTTATTTCTTGATCATCGCTGACTTTATGAACTGGGGTAAGGATCAAGGTATTGTTTTCGGGCCAGGCCGCGGTTCGGCAGCTGGTTCAATCGTCTCCTTTTCTCTCAGGATTACCGAGATTGATCCCCTAAAGTACGATCTACTGTTTGAACGATTTTTGAACCCTGACCGAATTAGTATGCCAGATGTTGATATTGATATTCAGGATACCCGTCGCGATGAGGTAATCCAGTATTGTACGGCCAAATACGGTGATGAACGAGTGGCCAACATTGTCACTTACGGTCGAATGGCGGCTCGTAATGCCGTGCGCGATGTCGCCCGGGTTTTACAGGTACCTTACGTTGAAGCTGACCGCTGGGCCAAGATGATCCCACCACCAGTGCAAGGCCGACATACCCCTCTGTCGCAAACGCTGATTGATAACTCCGATTTGAAGCACGAATATGCCACTAACGACAGTGCCAAAAGAGTCTTTGATTTGGCCATCCAATTGGAAGGGACGATCCGCAGCCACGGTGTGCATGCGGCTGGGGTGGTGATTGCCCCAGATGAAATTGTTAAATTTGTGCCGTTGGAAAAGGCTCAGAAGGGTGTTGTGGCCACACAATATGCCATGGGGCCAATCGAAGAGATTGGTTTGCTTAAAATGGACTTTTTGGGCTTAACCAACCTAACGATAATTAAGAATACCCAACGGATCATTCGAAAGGTTTACGGGACCGAGATTAGTCTTGAGCAAATTCCGCTGGATGACGCTAAAACAATCAAGCTGTTTCAGGATGCCGATACCACAGGTGTTTTTCAATTTGAGTCTTCCGGTATGAAGCGCTACTTGCATGAACTTCAGCCGACTTCTTTCGAGGACGTCATCGCTATGGTGGCATTGTACCGTCCTGGCCCAATGCAGTTTATTGAAGAATTTATTGGGCGCAAGAATGGTCTTAAGAAAACAGAATATCTTCACCCCAAAATGGAGCGCGCTCTGGAGAGTACCTACGGTGTATTGATCTATCAGGAGCAGGTCATGCAGATTTCTAAAGACCTATGTGGCTTTACCGGCGGCCAAGCCGATACCCTACGTAAAGCTATCGGCAAGAAGAACATGGATGTCATGCGTAAGATGAAAGTTGATTTCATTGAAGGAGCCATTAAAAGCGGCGCCGATCGTGAGTTGATGGAAAAGTTCTGGAAACAACTGGAAGACTTTGCTGCCTACTGTTTCAATAAGTCACACGCGGCCTGTTATGCCCTAATCGCTTACTGGACGGCCTATCTTAAGGCACACTACCCAGCGGCTTTTATGGCTGGTCTGATGACTAGTGATTTTAACGATACTGACCGTTTAGCAATTGATATTGCCGCCTGTAACCACATGGGTATCAGCGTACTACCCCCCGATGTTAATGAATCATTCCTGGAATTCGCTGTCACGCCGTCGGCCGAACTACAAGTTCGATTTAGTCTAGCCGCCATCAAAAATGTCGGTAGGGGTGCGGCTGAGGAAATTGTCGGGGTTCGTGATAAGGGGGGCACTTTTGTTGACTTGGCTGACTTTCTAACTCGCGTTAACCTAAGTGTCGTTAATCGTAAGGCGTTGGAGTGTCTTATCAAGGCCGGTGCTTTTGATCGCTTTACCGATCGGTTTACGCTGCTCCATAATCTAGATACCCTAGTGGCTTATTCAGCTCGGCTTAACAAGCAGACGCGGAGCGGTCAGGTTGATTTATTTGGCACCAGTGAAGAAACGGTCATTACGAAACCCACCCTGACACTGCTAGCTCCCACCGAAAAAGCCAATGCCCGCGATCAACTACTATGGGAGCGGGAATTACTCGGTTTATATCTAAGCCAACACCCCCTGGAGGCCTTTAAGGAGTTTTTGAGCGAGCAAACCTTGCCGACTAATCTTCTGAAAGAAGAACACGATGGTCGCACTGTGACTATTGGCGGCAATATCGTAGATGTTCGAGCTATCAGCACCAAGAATGGCCAGAAAATGGCTTTTGTTAAGATTGAAGATGAGTACGGCGAGATTGAGGTTATCCTATTCCCGAGTATTATGCAGCAAACACTGTCGCTTTGGGAACGTGACCATGTGGTGGTTGTCAGGGGTAAGGTTAATACGACCGATAAAAATGGTAATGCTACCCACGAGATTAAAATTTTGGCTGATAGTGCTCGAGAAATTACCCCGGAAGAGGCAGCAATTTATGTGGCAACCGGCAAAAAACTATCAGCTCCTAAAGTTGATAAAAAAGTTATTACACGTAGGGCTGAAGTCGAAACTCCACCGCATAAGAGCGCCAAAGTCTATATCCGTCTATCTAAAAGTGACGATAATGACCTATTATTGTCACTCAAGCAGGCAATCGACGAGCAGCATGGTGATAGTGAAGTCGTACTGGTACTCGGCAGCGATGATGCTAAACAGATTATTCGTTTACCATCTCGCATGAAAAGCGACGCAGACTCACTAAAACGTCTCCAGTCACTGGTTGGTTCACAAAACGTTATATTGCAATAGTTCTATGATCTACGACGCCGGACCTTGGCTATCTTGGCCTGGCTCAACTGGGTCATTTGCGGCAGCTTCTCTCAGGAATTTTTCTGCTTCTTCACGAGAGAAATCTTCCCATTCCATGATGTGCGGAAGACCTAATACCTCAGGTATACGTTTCTCCGTTAAGCTTTCGGCTCTATCAGGGTCTTTATGAAAGATGGTTTCTAGATCTTCTGGCGGTATGCCGAGTTTGCCGGCATGCGAAAATGAGTCATCTCCAACAGCGTCGGGTCCTGGTTGCTTAGGGCGTTCTTGATTCGACATGGTGGTAATTCTATAACATTGATGTATCTATTGCAAAGAAATTTTTAACTTAAGTATCTAGTCTCGAGCCGGCTATTCTTTACGAGTAAATTTAACTGTCTACTTTTGGCGCTTTCGTTTCAGGTGGTTCAGTTCAGCTTTTCGTAGTCTCAGTGATTTTGGAGTCACTTCCAGTAGTTCATCTTTCTCGATAAAGTCCAGACATTGCTCCAGGCTAAGGATGGTAGCTGGAGTCAGTTGAACTGTGCCGTCACTGGACGAACTGCGCATATTAGTTAGGTGCTTAGCCTTACAGACGTTCATCTCCATGTCGTCGATGCGTTTGTTTAAGCCGACGATTTGTCCGGCGTAAACTCTTTCGGCCGGACCAACGAAACAAGTTCCGCGGCTCTCGGCCATTTCTAGGGCATATGGGGTGGTGACACCCGTTTCATAAGCTATCAGGACACCATTACGTAGTTTTTGCAGAGGTTGACCGAGTGGTTTATAGCCGGTCATCAGGCTGTTCATAATGGCCGTACCCTGGGTATTTGTCGACAGGCTGCTCCTGAGCCCAAGCAGGGCCCGAGTGGGCAATTCATAAACTAATTTAATGACGCCTTTAGTGCTGGTAAATTGTTCTTTCAAGACAGCACGACGACTGCCGAGCTCCATCTGAACAACGCCGATATGCTCCGGCGGGATTTCGATGATCAGTTCTTCAACCGGCTCAAGTGTTTGGCCGTCTTCTTCCTTGGTCACGACTTGTGGTTTGCCGACTTCAAATTCATAGCCCTCGCGGCGCAACGATTCAATTAAAACACTCAAGTGTAGTTCGCCTCGGCCGCTAACCAGGAAACCGATGTTTTCTTCCTTTACTCTTAGGCCAACATTCGTCTCTAGCTCTCTGGTAAGTCGTTCGCCGATTTGCCGTCCGGTTGAGAATTGGGCCTCAGCCCCCTTAAATGGACTGGTGTTTGGGCCTAAATAAATTTTTAAGGTCGGCGCCTCAATCTCCATGACTGGCAAAGCTTCAGGGTATAAGTCATCGGCAATGGTCTCGCCGATTTGGGCTTCGGAGATGCCCGTTAATTGAACGATATCTCCGGCACTAGCTTCTTTGACCTGGGTTTTGCCCAGTCCGTGACTGATCAGAATTGAGACGACTTTAGCTTTGGTTTGGCCACCATCTTTCTTGCAAAGAGTGACTTGGTCAGACTCTTTAATGTGGCCACGGTTGATCCGGCCAATAGCATACTTACCCTTGAAACTGTCCCAGGCCAGAGCCGAGACCAGCATCTGGAGTGGTTTATCGATCTCGACGTTCGGTGGCGGTATATCTTTGACGATAGCTTCGAAAATTACCGTTAAGTCGGCTGCCTCGTCCGGATTAGCCGGCGGCGTGGCCCAGGCTTTGCCCTGACTGGCAATGGCGTAGTAAGTCGGATAGCGGAGCTGATTCTCGTGAACCGCCAACTCCAAGAAAAGATCGGCTAATTCGTCTTCGACTTCAGCTAGCCGAGAACTTGATTTATCAATCTTATTGATGATGACAATTGGCTGCAGGCCGTGAGCTAGAGCCATGCTCAGGACAAACTTGGTTTGCGGCATTGGGCCCTCTTGGGCGTCAACCACCAGTAAACAGCCATCAGCCATATTGATGGTTCGTTCGACTTCGCCGCTAAAATCGGCGTGCCCTGGGGTATCAATGATGTTAATCCGATAGTCGTCATGCTGAACAGATGTCACCTTAGCTGTAATGGTAATACCGCGCTCCCGTTCTTGATCACCGCTGTCCAAAATCAAAACTTGGTTCATTTCAGCCTGGTTATCCCGGAAAGTTTTGGACTGCTTTAACAGACCATCAACTAGCGTGGTCTTGCCGTGGTCGACGTGGGCGATAATCGCAATATTGCGAATTTTTGTGATGTCTTGATTCATAAAAAATACGGTGTCTTAAGCACCGCCTCTTATATCATAATATTATAGCATAAGCAATGGCTAATAACCAAACAGCATTAAAAATATCTATTATCGGTACTCTATGCTATAATCGTAAACAAGCAAGTGGTTACTATACCGCTCCGAAATATAATTATTCCTTCAAAGGCTTAACTATCATCGCGGGCAGAATACTAACGCGAGCGATATTAGTTTAAGAAAGGAAAATATCAAATGGCAATGAAACTATACGTAGGCGGTTTAGCCTATAGTGTTACAGATCAAGAGCTCCAAGAGCTTTTCGCCACCATGGGTGCAGTCGAAAGCGCAGTCGTGATCAAGGATCGTGACAGTGGCCAGTCAAAGGGTTTTGGCTTTGTCGAAATGACTGAAGTCAAGGATGGCCAGAACGCTATCAAGGAATTGAACGGCAAAGAATTAAGTGGTCGTGCAATCATCGTAAACGAGGCTCGTCCTCGTGAAGAGCGTAGCTCTGGCGGTGGTGGCGGTGGCTTCCGTCGTTCTTACTAAGATATAGAACTTAAGTAGTTTAAGCTTAAAGTTAGCTCGTTTAAAAACTGAGCCTAGATTGGTGTGCGCTATGACCAAAATTAATAAGCGAATTGAAATTGTCAGTTCGACCCGTCTAGACTTGAGTTCAATGAGTCAGGATTCACGCCAGGCTATTGAGGCTGTTTTAGCTAAGCATTATGCCGATGTTAAAATTTCCATTATTAATAGTCTGGCTGATCTTGAGGCCTTAGTCGTCCGCCAACCAGACCTGGTTTTTTTAGGTATGGAATGTCTACCCCTTGATCAGGCATTAGGCTTGAAGGATCCAAATAAGATTTGGTTGGCCGAATACCTCGATGAACGGGGTGTTATTTATACTGGCTCTAGCCGAGCAGCTATTGAGATCAGTCGCGATAAATCTTTAGCGAAACAAGTTATACAAGAGGCTGGCCTTAATACCGCTCCGTTTTGGGTGGTTGGGCGAGATGAGCTGCTCAAAGTCGCACAGTTGCCGATCACGTTTCCTTTGTTCGTAAAACCTGTTAGCCGTGGTGGCGGTGCTGGTATTGATAGTGACTCAGTCGTTTATGACTTCGAGCACTTGAAAACCAAAGCTTTAAAGATTGCTGTTGAATATCGATCCGATTCACTTGTCGAGGAATATTTGCCAGGGCGCGAATTTAGCGTGGCTATCCTAAAAAGTGAGATTTCGGCAGGCTATTCAGTAATGCCAATTGAACTGATTGCCCAACCAGATAAACACGGCCGCCGACTTTTGGGTAGACAGGCGAAATTAGATGATTATGAGCTAGCTATAGCTATAACCGACCAAACCAGTAAATCCAAAATTTCTTCGTTAGCGTTGGCTGTTTTTGATGCCTTAACTGCTCGCGACTTTGCCCGAATTGATATTCGGATTGATAAAATGGGGGAGCCGCAATTTTTAGAAGCCAATCTAATCCCCAGCCTAATTAGTGGCTATGGTTCGTTTCCTAAGGCCTGTGTCATTAATCTTGATTTGGACTATGAATCAATGATTTTGAGTATTGTCAGGCTAGCCCTAGATAGAGCACCTGAAAGTGTTGAAGATTTATCTAAACCGGTTTATGCCGATGGCTTCTTGCCCATTCTAGAGGCTGTTTAGGCTCAATAACCAGCCCCCGCGGGGCGGGTACTAACGCTAGTAGTATTCAATGAACTAGCTTTCAACAAAGGTTAGGGCGTAACCCTTTTTGCCAGCTCGGCCGGCTCGACCGATCCGATGGATGTAGTCATCGTAAGAATGAGGTGTCGAGTAGTTAATGACGTGGCTGATGTCAGTTATGTCTATGCCACGGGCAGCGACGTCAGTGGCCACTAATATATCTATCTCGTTAGATTTAAAGCGCTGCAAAGCACGCTCTCTCTGGTGCTGTGATTTACCGCCATGAATGGCGTCAGCCTGAAAGCCTCGCAACTGAAGTTCCTGACTAAGACGTTCGACGCTTCGTTGTGTCTCACCGAAGACCAAAGCTTTGGAGACATCGTTGATCAATAAATTGTGAAGCTTATCAATTTTTTCGCTGTTGGTCTTATAGGTAACGGTGTTTTGTTCGACCATATCGGCTGTATCACCGGTTTTAACAGAGATCGAAATCGGCTCGTGGGCGAAGCCTTTAATTAGCTCGTTGACCCTATCATCTACGGTGGCCGAGAAGAAGAATGATTGGCGTACTTCCGGCAGGTGTTGGAGGATAAGACGCACGTCGTTGACAAAGCCCATATCGAGCATGCGATCGACTTCATCTAGGACAGCAATATTGAAATTAGATAAGTCTAAGGTGTGGCGCTCTAGATGATCTTTAATCCGTCCAGGCGTACCGATAACAATTTGTGGTCTATCGCGTAAATCACGCTGTTGCGGCCCCATTGGGCTACCACCAATTAAAAGTGCGCCGGCTAAGCCACTGTTTCTAGCGAGGGAACGACATTCGGCGTCAATTTGCTGAGCTAATTCGTGAGTCGGGACCACAATCAAAGCGTGGTTGTACCGATTTTGCATCAGTTTTTCGAGGACTGGGAGGGCATAGGCGATAGTTTTGCCGGTGCCGGTATTGGCAATCCCAATCACGTCTCGACCAGCTAAACCATGAGGTAAAGTTTGGTCTTGAATTGGTGTCGGGATGGTAATGCCCTTAGTTGATAAGTTAGCCCTAATGAGTGGGTTGAAAGCAAAATCAGCAAAATTATGTTGAGGTACATAGGCAACCTCTTCGGCTGACTTAGCGGCCCGGACAAAGTTGGACGGGTTGATGTACTGTTTGAAACTATTGCGTTTTGCAACTGGGCGGCGGCGGTTGCTTGATAGGCCTGTAGCCCGACCGTGTCGTTGGGAAGAAAAGTGTTGAGACATAAAAAATGAATCCTTCAGTTAATTGAATATTTAATCGATTGCAGAAATGAAATCGAGTAAATATAAAATCCCGGATTCATCAAAACAATTACCTTAATATTAGCATAATAGCTATAAGAAAGCAAATCAGCTTAGGTTTCAATCAATTTCTGGGTTAAATATTGCTGACTTATCCCAGACTGTATATTATCAAGCTATATGTTAGTCAGAGACTTTCGACAGTTTAATCCCGAATATTGTGCTAACTTAGAAGCAAATCTATGGATTGCCTATTATAATCACCGATTTTTGCGCTTATTTATGCTGTTGTTCAAGCTTAATTATATTTTTTTCCAGCCGAGAAAGTGGCTAACACTATGGGGGGCCTACCATACTACCAGGTCAGCAGTAATTTTTAGACTAACGAAAGGTCATGAAGATAGACAGAAGACCCTGAAGCACCTGATCAGTTACTTTAAGCTGCTATCAGACCATAGCATTAAACCCTTTGACTATCAAAGGGTTGCAGAACTTGAACTAGAATGGTGGATGATAGATCGTTATCCCGATCGCTATAAGACCACGCGTTCGGCAGCCATAACGGCAAGCATGGCAGCGATGGTTCAACTTAGTTCTGCCAGGATACAAGAATATGGCGAAAACCGCGCCGCCGCCATGGAGTTACTTGGCAAATATCACGAGGATACGAGCACGAAAGTCGATTGGCGATTACTGCACGACTATTTGAGGATTGCTTACCAAGCCTTACACGCTGCCATACAATAAGACGCAAATTTAGGTTACTTGATTACCGTGCCGAAAAAGGGTATACAACCAAACCAAAGAAGGCACCAAGAATACGGCACCGATAACTAGGCATAAGAGGACAGCTCTTAAAACAGTTGGAACTGTTGCTGCCTGAGCAATGGTTAATTTGGTATTAAGTACATATGGATATTGGGCTGCGCCCCACCCCCACAAAATGGCAGTTACAGTTAAAACACCGGCAATTCGAGCGGCCGCGAAATATTTAAGATAAAGTAAGCCGATTGTCGTTAAGCATGCCATGCCGGACACGATCACAAAGATCAGCCCCCGATGGGCTAACCCGTGAGCCAGTAGTGGGGTATCGTGATGGATCAAAACTAAACCGACTATCACGAGAACACCAGACAATAGACCAGCCAATAACGCTCGCTGGCGGAACTGAGCTATTAGTTCAGTATGGCCGTCGCGGTGAGCGCCGGCTGACAAATAAACCGCCGCTAGATAAGCACAGACTGATACGGCCAACAGTCCTGTGACTATCGACACGGGATTCCACCAGCTGGTTATTTCATTGCCCATCCCGACGCCCACCGGCACACGCCCAGTGGCTATTGCCCCGGCCATGCTGCCGAAGAAAAATGGTACAAAAATGGCTGAAATACCGAAAACTATCCCCAAAATACGTTTCTGCCAAATTATAGTGACGGCCTCCCGAAAGGCAAAGGACGAACCACGGGCGACAATACCCAAAGCGGCTAGCATGAATGGGATCCAGAGGGTTGAGGTGACCGAGCCGAATAGCACCGGGAAGCATGTCCAGGTGGTCACTAAGACAAATATTAGCCAAACGTGGTTGGCTTCCCAAACTGGGCCGATGGAACGCTCGATCAATTGTCGTTGCTTGATGCCTCGCTGAGAATTGCCAGCCATTAGGTCCCAAAATCCTGCACCCAAGTCAGCACCACCGAGTAGGGCATAAAAAGTGACGCCTAGCCATATCACGCCAGCCAAGGTGTCGGCTAATGTCATGTCTCTGGGCCTTTGTCGTTAATTTTAGTTGTTGGCTCCAACACAATCGGTTGTTGGGCTAGGTGACGTAAAACTGCGATCAGAACGACTGTCAAGAGTCCATAGACTGTCAAGATACTGTAATAGCCATACTGGATGCCGCGTTCGGGATTAACGGCTGCGGCCACTTTCATGACGTTATAAACAATCCAGGGTTGGCGACCAACCTCCGTTGTTATCCAGCCACACTCCATTGCTATCGCAGCGGCCAAACCAGATACAGCCACAAATCGTAAAAACCACCAAGTCTTTGGTATATCGTGACGGCGTTTCCAAACCCAACCCATCCATACCCCTAGTGCCAAAAAAGCAAAACCAATGCCGACCATAATATCAAAAGAAAGATGGACGATTGTCACTAATGGGTCAGACGGTCGGTCGTTGGCTGAAGTGGAATTGAGCCCCTGGATGGTGGCATTAATATTATGTTTAGCCAATAACGATAGTCCGTCCGGGATGGTAATGGCGTCGTGTAATTGACCGTCACTGTAATAGCCAAATAAGGCTAGCGGTGCACTTTTGGTAGTCTGAGATAAACCCTCCATAGCGGCTAATTTAGTTGGTTGTAAAGTGGCCACCGATTCGGCCGCCCAATCGCCCACACCAATCTCTAGCGGTGTCATGATAACGGCCATGGTGAGTGGTATTAGTAATCCCAAACGAATGTAACGATCCCGCTTGCCGCGAAGCATAGCTACTGCATAACAACTAGCCAGACCAAAGCCGGTGACCATAAAAGCGGCTAAAATCATATGTGTCGTCTCGGGCCCAGTTGCCGGGTTAAACATAGCTGCCCAAGGATTAACGCCAACAATCTTGCCATGGACGATCGAGAACCCACGCGGAGCATTCATCCAAGCGTTGGCGCAGACCACAAAAAATGTCCCGGCAATGCCCGAAATGATAATCGGAATGCCTGATAAAAGATGGGCTTTAGGTGGCAATTTATCCCAGCCATAGAGATAGATACCCAGGAAAATTGCCTCAATAAAGAAAGCAAAGCCTTCAATCGCAAAGGGCAGGCCAATAACTTGCCCGTAGTTGGACATTAGACCCGCCCAGAGCGAGCCCATCTCGAATGACACGATTGTACCGGAAACTGCTCCGACGGCAAAAAGTACACCTAGAACTTTTGACCAACGCTTAGCTAGGGTTCGGTAGACTGGATCGCCGGTTTTCTGAGACCGCCACTCGGCAAAAATGATTAGGGCTGGCAAACCGACACCAAAACAAGCAATGATAATATGCCAGCCCAAGGAAAATCCCATCTGAGTTCGGGCGGCTACGGGATTGGCAACAATAGCGGCAAACAGAACCTTGTACACTCCTTAACTATAACAAAAGTTTTGTTCCAACATACTGGATTGGGCATACATGATAGAAAATCTTTGGCTGAGCATGTCGGTCAGAAATTCTTCCACTGAGTTCAATAAGTAAGTGCAACACTCTGAGATAATCGGAGTGTTATGAACTACAAGCAACTAACCGTCGAAGAACGAGAAAGAATCCAAGAACTGCTCTGGCAGAATGTGTCGCTACGA